>Ga0302324_100000190_pt1 | contig 164482 bp, 144 predicted proteins | sample Palsa_T0_1_FD_201949 | JGI IMG/M metagenome (GOLD analysis project Ga0302324, IMG submission 201949) | Peat permafrost microbial communities from Stordalen Mire near Abisko, Sweden - Palsa_T0_1 | ecosystem: Environmental > Terrestrial > Soil > Palsa > Peat permafrost | place: Sweden: Abisko...
TTCAGCCGCTTGCGGTCCGAAGGCTTCAGCGTGATCGATATGCCCGTTCGCATCCGCCAGACTCGCACAGACAGTCGGTCGTGGGAATCCCTTTCAGGATTCAAGTGTCAGGCGTGATCCACTAGATTCCTCCCGGAACGACTTCGCCAAATCTCCCGAGATGACGGTTCGACGGCGGCTCCGCTCGATGAGCCGTACACTATCTTCGGCAGAATGGGACGAGCTTTCCCAACCATCGCGATGATCACGATGGATCGGACTTGCCGTCCGCTGCGACATCGGAGTGTGTACCGCTTTGCAAACACCCCTCCTTTTGGGAACTACTCCCGAACCGATCTGTTCGCAAAATGCACTAAGGAACCAGCACGCCCTTCGCGATCGCGCCCTGCTTCATATCCAAGAAAGCTTCCGTCAGGCCTTCGGTTGCGAGCGGATAGGTTCGCGTTATCATTTCGTCCAGCTTGAGCTTCTTCTGGCTGTACAGCGACAGAAGAATCGGAAAATCGCGGAACGGACGACACGCGCCGTAAAGCGGATTGACATAAATCTTGTCGAATTCAAAGAGCTGCATATCGATGGGGACAATCTGCTCGATACCGCTCACCGCAATCGCAGTGCCGCCATTCGACACCATTGCAAGCGGCGCGGCACCCAGCTCAGGCACGGCCGTACACTCGAACGCGTAATCCGCGCCGCGCCCGATGAGCGCTTTGACTTGTTTGGCGGCCTGTAGAAGCCCCGCGTCGTCCTTCCGGGCCAGAATCGTATGAGTTGCACCAAACTCCTTCGATAGCGCCAATCGACTTGGATTGACGTCGACGGCGATAATCATGCGCGCGCCCGCATGCAGGGCGCCCTGCACGCAGCTGAGTCCGACGCCGCCGACACCAAGCACGACGACGGTCGATCCCGGTGCGACTCTTGCGACATTGATCACCGAGCCGAAGCCGGTCATCACGCCGCAGCCGAGAATGGCGGCCGACGGAAACGGAATATCTACATCGATCCTGATCACGGCCTGCCGCGGCACCAGCGCATGCGTCGCCATGGTTCCCAATCCGAAGCTTGGTGCGAGCTCGCCACCGCGCCAATGGTAGCGGCTCGAAGGTATGCGCGGCCGATTCTCGCAAATATTTTCGGCGCCGCGTCGGCACTGCACGCAATCGCCGCAAGGAATGGCCCAGTTGAGCAGCACGCGATCGCCAGGCACGACATGCTCGACACCGTCGCCGCAAGCGAGCACCGTTCCTGCGCCTTCATGGCCGAGGATCAGTGCCCTCTTCCAGTTGAGGCTGTCGAGATCGGTGTGGCAGACGCCGCTTGCCGCGATTTCGACGAGGACCTCGCTCGTTTGCGGCCGGTCGATCTCCAGCGCTTCCAGAGAAAATCCGCCTGCTCCATCTGTCACAAGCGCCTTTGCGTCCAACGTCAAGCCTCCAGTCAATTCCAAACCGCCTTCATTCGCGGTCGCGACGCTAACGTGCGGTCAATACGCGCTCGGCGTTGAGGCCGCTCAGCTTGCTCAAATGCGGATTGCCCGCCGGTTGATAGCTGTACAGCAGCGCGCGCCGGTCTTCATTCGAATTGTTGGGCAATGAGCGGTGCACGAGAAAAGCGCCAAAGAATGCAACGCTGCCCGCCGAAACTTCGAGAGGAATGAGTTTGTCGCTGTCGAATTTTGCCGGATCCATCTCCCGGCTGCCGAAATCGTTCGAGGATTTCCGGACGCTCAACCCGTTCCGGTGGCTGCCGGGCGCCACTTCGAGACATCCTTTTTCAACCGTCGCGTCGTCCAGAAAAACCATCGCGGTCGCGACGCGGTCTGCAATTTTCGCGACATCGGCCCAATAGGGGTAATCCTGATGCAACCAGATCGCGCCACCCTTGCGCGCGCGCTTGAGATTGAGCTTCTCGGTGAAGAGGTCGACGTCCGCCTCGCCTACCACATCCTTGCAGGGATCGACGAGCCGGGGATCGAAACCCAATTTCTTGAGCGGTTCGCTGAGAGCGGCAACAGGTTCGATTCCCATGACCAAATCCGGAAACTCGGGCTCCCACTTCACGACGACGCCGTGCTCGCGCTCGAATTCGATCATGTAGCCGCCCACGCGAAGCTTGTTGCGCTGCTTTTCGACCGCGAGCATGGCAACCAGGCTCTCGCACTCCTCAACGATCGATTTGCATTCCTTCGCTGTGAACACGTTTGTGCGCACGACATAGCCGGAGCGATCCAGAACCATGCGCTCCTGATCGTCCAGCCTGAACGATGGATTCATCCGGAATCTCCGCTCCTTTGTCCGTGACGCCGACCTACCGCACTATGTCGGACCAGGCTCGAACAAATGGGCGGCCTACTTGCGCAGACCGCCCGAGTTCGCAGGGATTTTAACATCACACTCGTCTAAAATTCCTTCGTCACGCGAATCCCGTATTGTTGCGGCGGGCCGGCATAGCGCAAATTTGAACTCGTGCCTGGGTCGATGCCCAATCCGGTGAAGAAGGAATCGACGTAGTGGTCGTTCGTGAGGTTCGTGGCGTAGGCGGCAATGGTCCAGTTGTTTTGCATCGCATAGGTCAATTGGGCGTTGACGATATTGCGCTCGCCAAGCTGATCAAGCCCCGGAACGTCGAAGATGCTCGTGGTCTGCGTATCGACGAATGAGTAGTCGATCCGCGGCGTAAGCATATCGCCGTTGCCCAAATTGAAGGCGTATTGGACGCCGACGTTGAAGGTCCAATGCGGCGAATCCACCATCGGGTGGCCGTCGATGTTTTCGGTGTCGCCGAAACGCGGATCTATGGCCAGATCCGATCCGAACGTGCCGTGGATATAAGCGCCCGCGAAATCGAATGACATCGCGCCGAAAACGGCCTGCCCCTGCGCCTCTACGCCATAAACCGTGGCCGTGTTCGCATTGTAGATTGCGTTCTGGCCCATCCCCGATGCCAGCGTGACCTGGAAGTCTTTGTAGTCGTAATAGAACCCATCCAACGTGGTCCGCAGATGGTCGTCGAAGAAGTTCGATTTCCAGCCCGCTTCATAGTCCGTAAGTTTTTCGGGAGCGATGACCGCCGGCGGATTGTTGGGACCGCCGAGCGAAGGCGTCGTATTGAGTCCGCCATCCTTATGGCCCGTGGCGACAAAGGCATAGAGGAAATTGGCATCGTCGAGCTTGTAGTTGAGGTCGATCTTTCCGGTCAGCGCCGAGTCGCTCTGATGCACTTGGTTGCTGCAGTCATATCCGGAAGGGTTGGGAACCGGACATGGCGCGACATAGGTGAATACCGGAGTCGTGCCGCCGATCACGATCTGCTCTTCGTCCTGCAGATCGAAAGTCGAGTGATTGTATCTCAGGCCAAACTGAACCTGCAGTGCAGAGGTGATGTCGTACGTGGCCTGACCGAAGACCGATTCGTGCTGCTTGGGCGTGTGATAGCTAAGCACGATGTCCTCTCCGCCCTCCGGAACGCCGATGTCGAACCCGACTCCAGGCGGTAGATCGACATGGTCGTGCTGGAAATATCCGCCCACCACCCAGGTGAAGGGCCCTCCTGTCGGCGAGAGAATATTGATTTCCTCGGACGCCAGTTTTTCCTGACCGTGCGAATGGAAGAGAAATCCATTATAGGCGGGGATGTCGGTTCCGGTCAGATTGGTAAGTTCCGTGCCATTGGCGGTCTGATATCCCGAAATCGAACGCACCGCGATGCCGTTTCCGAACGTGTATTTGAGGTCCAGAGCCGAACGAAATCCCCTTTGAATCGCCTGCGTGGTCGTATTGCTTGCGACGTCGAACGGATCCGATGTGTTCGGAGTACACGATGGCGTGGGTGTCGTTGTGCAGCCCAACGTCGCCGGGTCGAGCGGATATCCGCCTTGGTCGATATAATCGTATTCGCTGTACAAGTAGGCTTGGAATGCCTGCGTCGGCTGCCACAGAAATTCGGCGCGCCCGGCAAACTCGTCCAAATCTCCGGGATCGCCGGAATGTGTGCCTGCGACGTTCCAGAAACTCTCGCGCGTTTCTTCAAAGCCGCTCACGCGCATCGCAAAGTCGTCCGAGATTGGCATGTTGACCGCACCCTGAACGCCGATGTCGTTGTAATTCCCGTATTGAGCCTGCGCGTAACCGTCATATGCGTCGAAATCCGGCTTGACTGTCGTGATGTATACCGCGCCGCCCGTCGCGTTCTCGCCGGAAAACGTCCCCTGCGGACCGCGCAGAACTTCCACGCTGGATTCATCGAAGAAGGGGAAGTTCTGGAAAAAACCGCCCTGAAGGGCGACACCATCAATGTAGGTGGTGACGCCAGACGGCGTTTGAACGTTGTTCTCGCCCTTGCCGATACCGCGAATATTGAAATCGTCGCCTTCACCAAAGTTGTCGAAAGTGAGCGCAGGTGTCGAAAACGTCAGTTGTTCGAGCGTGTAGACGCTTTTCTTCTTGAGATCGTCGGCCGAAAGCACGGTTGCGGAGATCGCAGTCTTCTGCAAATCCGTCGTGCGGCGCTCTGCCGTTACGACGACCGTTTCCACCTGCGACGCATTCGGCGTCGTACTCGTTTGCGCATGAACGGGTCCGCATAACAGAGCAGCACCGCCCGAAACCGCGAGCGCCGATACGGAAGCCCGAAACAAACCTTGGAATGTCCCTGAACGCATTGCTGATCCCCCCAGTCGTATGACGTCCGTTGCGAATTGGATTCGCAGGCATACCTTGGCGAGATCGCGCCGGACCCAATATGGCCGCCACCACCCCGCCTGCGATTTTGACTGCGAAACGCGCTCCTCCACTCGAATGCCGCCTGCCCTCTCGGTGCAGCACCCATTCTCATTTGACACCATTTGGTCACAAATACGATCATTCGTCAATCCAATCATGATTGATTATGATCGATTATGATGCATTGGTGCCTAAACCGGTTGTGAGGCCGCCGGCGGCGATGGGCCTCTGGGGCTTGCGCGTTGTCCGACAACAAAGTCCGTTCCAAAAATTCACGCGGAGAAAAGCAGATGACCGGCGGAACAGTCGAACCAGGATATGAACGCGTCCGCGACGCTTTCGCGGATGCGCAGGCGAAGGACGAAGGCGGTGCGCAGCTCTGCATCTATCGCCACGGCAAGCGCGTGGTCGATATCTGGGCAGGCATGGACAAGGCGAACAATCGCCCCTTCACCGCCGACACGCTCATGGTTCTGATGTCCTGCACGAAAGCGGCGACGGCCGTTTGCGCGCATATTCTCGCCCAGCGCGGATTCATCGATTATGACGCTCCCGTTGCACGCTACTGGCCGGAATTCGCGCAAGCGGGAAAAGAAAAAATCACTGTGCGCGATATTCTTGCTCACCGGGCGGGATTGATGGGCATCGAAGCAGAGGCCGGCGTTATGCCCGGCGACATCTTCAAGTGGGAACCCACTGTCAACGCGCTCGCAAAAATGGCGCCGCTGTGGGAGCCCGGCACGGCGTTCTTTTATCACTTCACCACTTACGGCTTTCTCGTCGGCGAGGTCATTCGCCGGGTGAGCGGCAAGACCGTCGGTCAATTCTTCGCCGCAGAAATCGCAAAGCCGCTCGGCATCGACATGTGGATCGGACTGCCCGAAGAGCAGGAAGACAGGTTCGCGCCGTTCATTCCACCCGAACGCTATCTGAACGAGGCGCAATGGCGCGCGCTGCTTGGCGGCCTGGGGATCGACCTCGACGCAAGATTTACCAAGACCCTGCTGCACACTTTCATCTCGACAGAAATTTCGATCCCGATGATCAACACCCGTGCCGGCCGCGCTGCGGAATTACCGGCCGGAAACGGCATCGCCAATGCTCGCGCATTGGCGAAGATGTACGCCGCGTGCATCGGAGAGATCGAAGGCGTACGCCTTCTAAAACCGGAAACGATGGAGGCCGCGCGCAAGCCGCAGAATATCGGGATAACAGTGCCGGAGATCGTGAAACCGATGTCGGGACGAGACCCTCAGAATTTCGGATTGGGTTTCGAACTTCCTCGCAGTGCGGAACCGATGCTGGGGCCGGGATCGTTCGGACATGCCGGCGCCGGCGGTCGCATGGCGTTTGCCCATCCCGAATCCGGAACCGCGCTGGCCTATGTATGCACAAGCATGCCTTGGGACGGCGCGAGCGGACCCGATTCGCGTTGGGTTGGGTGGACGAGCGCGCTCAGAGACGCGATCGGGATTTAGGTACGAACATAGCGCGCTTCAAATCCACTAGAGACTTTCGTCGACATCGAGTCGAGTTTTAACCCAGGCGCCGCGCGGAATTCGATGGAAGCGTCGCCTGTCGAGCTCGCCTTCGCGACAAATCCCAGGCCGTCGCGTTCCAGTCGCACTTGAACGTCGCCATGGCGCGTAGGCACGACGCCTTCCGCATATTCGAGATCGACGAGATCCGGCGCGAACGCGATCTTTTCGAATCCTGGCAACGCAGGCGAAACACCGAGAATGCGGCGCGAAAGCTGATAGGTCGGCGAGGCGGAGAAGCCGTGGCACAGGCTCGCGGTCGGCTCAAAGCTTTCCCACAACGTCGTGGCGCCACGCGCAAGCATGGGGCCAAAACGTTGGCGCATGAGCTGCAATGCATCCGACAAGCGGCCATGATTGGCGAGGGCTTCATAAACGAAATGGCTGTAAAACGTATTCGCCAGAACCACGCCTTCCTCCGGATCGAGCGTCTCACCTTCGGGCGCGATCGGTGGCGCTGCGGTGAACGTCAGCCGACGCGCATCGACGATGCGATCGTGCGCGGTCGCAATTCGCCGCGGCTGCGACTCGCCCCACAAGGCGATGGCGGCGTTCGCATGCTGGGACACGCGCAAATCCTGCCGGCCCGAGACGGGATCGACGACGTCAACATAGACCTGCCGGCGCGCATCCCAGTGGCGCGTCTCGAGCGCGAGTGAAATCGATTGTGCCCTGGCCGTACAGCGCTCGGCGGCGCGCTCCCAACCGACGGCGCTTCCGAGTTCTGCAGCCGCCCGAAACGAGCCGGCGAGTTGCGCATTAAGCGCGGCCGCTTCGCCTTTTCGCCCCACGCCGGCCCAATCCATGAAATGCCAATAGGGCATATCGGCCACGAGTCCCGACGGATCGATCAGGCGCTCGAACCACGCAAGCGCCTTGAGCATGGAGGGATAGATCGCATCGATCGTGTCGCGATCTCCGGTAAGCCGCCAATGATCGGCGGCGGCGAGAATCCATTGCAACGTCCAATCGGGGATCAGGGTGCCGTCAACCTTGTGATCGCCCGGCGCAAACATCTGGGTCAATCCGTCGGGCCGCTGGCTTTCGGCCGCCTGCGCCAGATATTTCGCAGTCAACGGCGCAACGCAGGGGCCAAATGCGGCGTGGCCAACAAGATTTTCGACCGTGACATCCCCCAGCCATTGGCGCTGTTCGCGGCTTGGACAATCTTCCCATGCATCGTGCATGCATTGGCGCAAGGTGTAAGCGCCGATCGACCACAGCGTATCGAGAAATGTGTCGGACGAATGAAAGCGGCCGCGCTCTTCGACGGGATAATTCGCGATCGTGGCGCCGAGGTTGCGTATTGTAAGCCCATCGGGGGCGTTGCGGACATTCACCTGCATCCAACGAATGGCGCACCATTCGAAGCGTTCGAATGTCTGGCGGCCGGCGCGCGCGCGATAGCGGCAGCAATGCGAATCGAGCCCGAGCCATGGTTTTGGCGTGGGCCGCGCATCGGGCGCGAGACCCTCCGGTGACCACTCGCCGGGAAGGCTTTCCGAACAGGCAATTTCGACGATCTCGCCGCCCCGCGCCTCGATCTCGATGCGGGGATGTCCCGTCATGATCTTCCCGAAATCGAGCAGGATCGATACGTCGCCGCCGCGCGATGTCCGCACCACAGTTGCGCCATCGGATGGCTGCAAGAGATTGTCCGCGTTCCTGACGGCATTTTCAGCCGCGGGAACGAGACGCTCCTGATAGATGCGCTGATAAAAAGGCTGTTCCGGCTCGGGAAGCAGCCCGCGGATCCAGACAATTCGTTTCGCGACGACGTGACGATCTTCGAGTTGCGGAATGCCGCGCGGAAGCAGAATGGGAAAAGGCCGCGTATCCATGCCGCCATAGGTCGATTCCGGCTCGCCGCCGCCCGCGATCATCGGGCGAGCAATGTCCCAATCTGCATCGTCGAAATCGAGCGCTGTCCATTCCGCCGGCAGCTTCGTGGCGTCCAGATCTTCGATAAAACCCAATGAATGATTCGATTGCGGAGTGTCCTGCGTCCAAGCGTTGCTTTGCGTGCAACGCCAGTCGTCGGCCGTCGAAATGTGGAACGTCTCGCCGTCAATCCGCATATGGCCATCGACCCACAACCCGCCGTCTCCGAATGTGGGCTGCCACATGCCCTTTGTCGTTTCGTAAAATGCCGTGTCGATGCCATAGGTGTGCACGAGCACGCCAATGATATTTCGGCCGGCCGTAAGCGAGCCGCTCAAATCGTAGGAATCGAAGCGCTGATAAAGAGGGCTGCAGCGGACCGGCCCACGTCCGATCCGCAAGCCATTGATAAACAGTTGATAACGACCGTCGACCGTGATCGCGAGTTCTGCATCGTCCGGCTCGGCCGCGAATTCGACGATCCTGCGGAAGAAGAACCACCGGTTCTTCTCATCCGGTCGCCTTGGCTCGCCGAGATAGACCGAGCGCGATCCGCGCGGATTGATTTCCTGCCGCGGCGTCCAGACGAAGGGCGGACGAATCTTCTCGGTCAAATGGAACTCCGCATCCTGCGGCCGTTGCAAGCGCGCTTTTGTGTGCGCATTGTCATTGTGCGTGTGGGACTGCTGGACCGCGATGACAAAACGTGATCGTATTTGAGCGAAGTTGTCAACACACAGGCCCGCATGACTTTCACGACCGACACCGGCGCCGCGATCGTCGAAGCGGAAATCGCGGCAAACGAATCCACATCAGTCGCGGATTTGCGCCTTCAGCCCCTGACCATCAGATTGAAATCCGCCTACGGGCTCGGCGCGGCCGTCGACGCGTTTACAAACACATCGCTCACATATTTTTTCTTCTTCTACATCACCGCCGTCTGCGGATTGTCCGGGACGCTTGCGGGGCTATCGACCTTTGTGGCGCTGGCTGTGGACGCAGTCGCGGATCCCGCAATCGGACTTTGGTCCGACAATTCCGTTTCGCGTTTCGGGCGGCGTCATCCATTCATGCTCGTGAGCATTTTTCCGCTCACCATCGCATTCGGCCTGCTCTTCTCCATCCCGGCAGCGCTCTCCGGTTGGCCGCTGTTCGCAGTTGTTACCGGTCTTGCGCTCGTCCTGCGATTTTCGCTGTCGCTGTTTCTTCTTCCTTACATCGCTTTGGGCGCGGAATTGTCCGACGACTATATCGAGCGTTCCACCGTTGTCGCTTACCGCTCGATATTCGCGACGCTTGCGACATTTGCCTGCTTCGGGCTGGCACTGGCCGTTTACATGCCCGGGCAGAACGGTCTGTTGCATCGCACGGCATACATCCCGTTCGGCTGGACGGGCGCGGCCTTCATGCTCGCCTGCGGCCTCGGCGTCACGTTGGGGACACGCAGCATCATTGCGCGCCTGCACAAGACCGTGCCGCTCAAAGGCTCCGCCGTGGTGCAATTCCTTCGCGAATTGGGCGAGATCTTCCGCAATCCGTCCTTCGTTGCGTTGTTCCTCTCGGTCCTGACGTTCTTCATTGCGCAAGGCACGGCCGGCGCGTTGACGGTGCACGCGTTCAAATACTTCTGGACGTTGACCCCCGGAGCGCTGCAGGCGACGTTTTTCGGTCTCGCCCTCGGTCCGATCGCGGGAATTCCCATGACGGCATGGGCGTCCCGTCGCCTGGAAAAACGGACGATTGCAATCATCGGATTGTGTGTCTTCTGCACCAGTCAATTCTTCATGCCGGTGGCGAAAATCGCCGGCATTCTGCCCGCAGGCGGGACGCCGCTGTTCGCCATCATCGTGGGCAACGCGTTCGTGCTTGGCGCGATGATAATCGCGTTGACGATCGCATTTCAGTCGATGCTCGCCGATGCCGCCGACGAGCATGAGCACCTGTTTGCCGCGCGACGCGAAGGCATGTTCTTCGCCGGCCTGACGTTTTCGGCCAAAGCGGCGGGCGGAGCCGGGGCCCTCATCGCAGGCGTCGCGCTCGATGTGATTCATTTCCCGAGCAATATTGCGGCTCAGGGCGCGCATCTGCATCTGACTGGGGCGACAATCCGAAATCTCGGTCTCGTCTATGGCCCACTGCCGGCATTGATAACTCTGGCGGGTGCGATGTTCCTGTTCCGGTATCATCTGACGCGCGAAAAACATGCGACAATTCTGGCGGATTTGAATGCGAGACGAAACCCCTGAGCTCGCGTTCTAGCGCGCGACGATCACTTCCACATTGTGGGACTTCAGCATACGAATATCTTCGTCGCGCACGCCCGCATCGGTAATGACGATGTCGATCGCGTCGAGATCGCAAACGACGAAACTGGCGGAGGCTCGAAATTTGCTGCTGTCCACCAGCACGATCAGCTGATCGACCTTGTCCATCAGCTTCTGCTCGGCCTGGATCAGAACGACGTCGGCCTGCATGAGGCCTTTCGCGCCGACGGCGGCTGCGCCCATGAAAAGCTTGGATGCGTGATAACGGTTGATTCCGTCATCCTCGAACGGGCTCAAAATAATGTTCTGCTCGCGGAAAATCGCCCCGCCCGGAACCGACACCCGCGCTCCCGGCTGCGGCAGCAGCACGTTGACGATATGCAGCGAGTTGGTCAGCACCTGAAGCTCGAGCCCCTCGAGATGAGAGCACATTTGAAACGTGGTGGTACCGCCGTCGATGATGATCGCCTCGCCGCGCACGCAGAGTTTCGCGGCAGCGCGACCGATGGCGGCCTTCTGTTCGGCATGTCGCGCTTTGTTCTGCTCGAACGGCGCGCCGACGAGCCGATCGCTGGGCGCCGACCGGCTGCCTTCCTTCAGGCGCGCCCCTCCCCTGACACGTTCGATCAGACCCTGGGTTTCGAGCCGTTCGAGATCGCGCCGGATGGTCGCCGACGACGCATCGAGCTGCTGGCACAGCTGCTTGAACGAAATGAATCCCTGACTGTGGAGCAGCCGGGATATTTCGGCGTCGCGTTGGGCGGAATGCATGGAAACGATTTACCGGCGGGATGACTCGGCCAAGCTAACACAATGACTTGCGGCGGTGCAGTGGGAGGTCTGTTCGGCATTCAGCCGCGGAGCGCCTGTTCGCGCCATCGCGAGGCATACTCTGGAAGGTCGCCGTCCCAGGGCTCGACTCGCTCGGCCTGGCGCTGCTTCGCAATCTCCGGAAATTTCAAACGCGCCGCGCCGAGCGCGACGCCGTCCGCCAATTCGATGCGCAGGACGGGCTGGTTCGGACGCAACGCGGCAAGCGCCTGCGGGAAAACGGGATCGGCCGCAAAACGGCCCTCGACAAGTATCGGGCCGCTGACGGCGATCAGATCGAGGCTTGCGTGCGCCATCAGCGCGAGATGCAGCGACCCGAGCGCCGCAAGTTCCGCGCGACTTTCGACCTTGCCGACGATAGAGCCCTTCGAGTTCGGAAACGGCCCGCAATCGTTCGCGAATGATGGCCGAGTCATGACTCCGCGCTCGATCAGCCGAGCGGCATCGGCAAGAGTCGAAACGCTTCCAATCGAGCGTCCCAGGATCGCCTCATATTCCCGACCGCCCATAAACCTGACGGATGGAACGGCTCGTCCCTCGACATCGACATTCGCGAGCGTATCGCGTTGTGCATCGAGCTGCGGGATATTCGCGGCGCCGCTCTGCATCGCGACAAACCATGTCCCCGTCGACACGAGTACGAAAGGTGCGTCTGCCAGAACGCCTATCCCGCGCGCGGCGTTCAAAGCGGCATTGCTGTCGTGAGCACCACACAGGACTTCGCAATTTCGCGGCAATCCCGTCACTTCGGCGATTTCGCTTCGTAATGTTCCGAGGGCCTCGCCGGCACGGCGTAGCAAGCCCAATCGGCGATCCCATCCGTGGCGCCACGCGAGGTCGGAATATCGACCGGTCGCCGGTCGCCAGAGATCGGTATGGCAGCCGAGGCTGCTCACTTCCGCCGCGCGCTCGCCGCAGAGTCGCCAGGCCCAATATTGCGGCCACAGCAAAATGTCCGCCCGCGATGCCAATGGATAAAGGCGCTCCTGCCAGAAGAGTTGCGCGCCCAGATTCAATCCCTGCGGCAGACGCGGCGAGAACGTCTCTTCGAAAGCGTCGCGTTCCCCATCGTATTGTTTTGCGATGTCGGCCGGAATTTCGTTCTCATAGTCGAGAACGGGCGCCGCCAGATGCTCTCCCGCAACGAGGGCCGCCGTTGCGCCATGGGCAACCGGAATGATCGCGCCGACCGTCGCAAGCTTCGCAAACTCCGCCAGATGGAATAGTAGCCATTCCTCTATTCCGGCCGCATCCAGCACCAAGCAGCCATCGACGACGGACCTCGCATTGGCACGCGAACGTACCGCGAGAACTCCACCCTCCGGAGCTATCAGCGACAGCTTGGTGTGGGTCTTGCCCACATCACAAACGATCAGCGCATTACCCATCTTGAGCCAATTTGACGCTATTTGATCGATTATAGCCCGAAATGATAGTATTCTAGGGTCGGCTTTGGTAGCCTAGGTCCCAAACGGAGCCTTTCATGGATCGTCCCCGGACTCAGCAGTCCGCCACGCTTCTCAGTCTGCCGCAATCGCGCTGGTCGCGCACGGATGCCGCGGAGCTGAGTGAGCCGGAGCTTTTGCAATATCGTTCCAATCTGCTGGGCTCCGATCTGGCCGTGACGAATTTCGGCGGCGGCAACACCTCGGCCAAGATCGTGCAGGCCGACCCACTCACCGGGGAACCGGCTACCGTGCTTTGGGTCAAAGGCTCCGGCGGCGATCTCGGTTCGATGAAGCTCGACGGTTTCGCCACGCTCTATCTCGATCGCCTTTTGGGCCTCGAAGCAAAATATCGCGGACGCGACCATGAAGACGAAATGGTGGGATTCCTTCCCCATTGCACTTTTGCTCTCAATTCTCGCGCAGCCTCGATCGATACGCCGCTCCACGCCTTTCTGCCTTTTGCGCATATCGATCACATGCATCCGGACGCGGTGATCGCATTGGCTGCGGCGGCCGACGGCGGAAGCACCACGCGAAAAATATTCGATGGAGACGTGGGTTGGATTGGCTGGCAGCGACCCGGGTTCGACCTGGCCCTTAAGCTGCGCGCCGCGGTTCGCGCGCAACCGAATCTTCGCGGACTCGTATTGGCAGGTCACGGACTCATTTCCTGGGGCGAAACGGCCGAAGCCTGCTACGAGAATACGCTCGATCTGATTCGTCGCGCGGCTGCATTCCTCAACAAGCGCCTCGCCGATGCGCCCGCATTCGGTGGCCCGGTTGTCGAGCCTTTGCCTCTGCCGGATCGTCGCGCGGCCGCAGCCGAATTGTTGCCGCGGCTCCGCGCGCAGGCAGGCCGCAAGATCGGGCATTTTGACGATGCGACGGAAGTGCTCGAATTCGTGGACTCGCAGGATGCGCTGCGGCTGGCAGGTGTCGGCACCTCCTGCCCCGACCATTTCCTGCGCACGAAGATCTGGCCGCTGGTGATCGATGTCGCGCGGTTGCGGGATGGCGATGGCTATCTCGCGGAAGCGTTCGCAGCCTATCGCAAAAAGTACACGGCCTATTATGAGAGCTGCAAATTCGCGGATTCGCCAAAGCTACGCGACGCCAATCCCGTCGTCATCCTGGCCCCGGGGATCGGTATGTTTACTCTCGCCAAGGACAAGGCAACTGCGCGCATCAGCGCCGAATTCTATCGCAACGCGATCAATGTCATGCGTGGCGCGGAAGCGATCGGCGGCTATGTCGGATTGCCGGACAAGGAGGCTTTCGGCATCGAGTATTGGCAACTCGAAGACGCAAAGCTGCAGCGCATGCCGAAGCCCAAACCGCTCGAAGGCAGCATTGCTCTAATCACGGGAGGTGCCGGTAGCATCGGTCGCGCCACCGCGCGGCGCTTGCTCGAGGAAGGTGCCTGCGTCTTACTTGCCGACATGGATGCCGGTAGGCTGGGCGACGTGGAAGAGGAGTTGGCGGAATCGTTCGCGCGCGATCGCGTGCGGATCGCCGCAACCGACGTGACGAAGGAAGAGGACATCCAGGCCGCCTTCGATCTCGCGGCGCGCGAATATGGCGGCGTCGACATCCTGGTGGCCAATGCGGGAATCGCATCGGCCGCACCCATCGAGGAAACCACGCGCGAGATCTGGCACCGCAACTATGCGGTGCTCGCCGAAGGCTATTTCCTCGCCGCGCGTTCGGCGTTCGCCCTGATGAAAAAAAGTGGCGGCTCGATCGTGTTCGTCGGTTCGAAGAACGCGTTGGCTGCGACGCCCAACGCATCGGCCTACGCGTCGGCCAAGGCGGCCGCCCTGCATCTCGCGCGCTGCCTCGCACTCGAAGGCGCGCCTCATGGCATTCGCGTCAATACCGTCAATCCCGATGCGGTCCTCAAAGGCTCGCACATCTGGGACGGCGCGTGGCGGGACGAACGCGCCAAGGCCTATGGCGTCGAACCGGGCGCCGAGCTCGAGGAATTGTATCGCGCACGCAGCCTTCTGAAGCGCGAAGTGCTGGCGGAAGACGTGGCCGAAGCAATCCTGTTCTTTGCGAGCGACAAATCCGCCAAGTCCACCGGCAACATCATCAACGTCGATGCCGGAAACGCGCAAGCCTTCACCCGCTGAAGAACCGGAGGCAGAACATGCAGCTGGCCGGAATTCCCCCCGAAACAATCGAAGCGGAGAACAGGCGCCGCATCGAGGCACTGAACGACGAATATGACAGCCTCGGCCGCGCGCTCCATCGCCGCGGCCGCGCCATCGACGCCATCAAGGACAAGGTCAAAAAGCTCGCTGTCGCGATCCCGACCTGGGGCGTCGGCACCGGCGGCACGCGTTTCGCACGCTTTCCGATTCCCGGTGAGCCCACCAATATTTTCGAGAAAATCGAAGACTGCGCGATCATCCAGACCTTGGGTCGCAACACACCGACCGTGTCGCCGCATTTTCCATGGGACGAAACGCCGGATCCGACGGAGCTGCGCGACTTTGCAGCGGAACACGGCCTCGGCTTCGATGCCGTCAATTCCAACACATTTCAGGACCGGGCCGGTCAGGCGCGCTCCTACAAATACGGCTCGCTGACCCATGCCGACGCCGCGGTCCGCGATCAGGCGATCGCGCACAACATTGCCTGCATCGAGACGGGCAAGAAGCTGGGGTCGAAGGCGATCACGGTGTGGATTGCGGACGGCGCCAATTTTCCGGGCCAGTCGGATATGACTGGTGCGCTCGACCGTTATCTCGACAGCGCGGCCGAAATCTACGCGGCGCTGCCGGCCGACTGGCGGCTTTTCATCGAACACAAGCTTTATGAACCCGCGTTCTACTCGACCGTGATCTCGGACTGGGGCACGAGCGTGCTGTGCGCGCACCAGCTGGGCCCGAAAGCGCAATGCCTCGTCGATCTCGGCCATCACGCACCCAGCGTCAATATCGAGCAGATCGTGGCGCGGCTCGCGCGTTTCGGAAAACTGGGCGGGTTTCATTTCAACGACAGCAAATATGGCGACGACGATCTCGACACGGGCTCGATCAATCCGCATCAGCTGTTTCTCGTGTTCAACGAGTTGATCGAAGCAGAAAAGCGCGCCGGCGCCGATGGATTTCATCCCGCCTACATGCTGGACCAGTCGCACAACGTCACAGATCCCATCGAGAGTCTGATGAACAGCGCGGCCGCTGTGGCAGCCGCTTATGCACGCGCGCTGTGCGTCGACCGCGACGCGCTTTCGGAGCATCAGCAACGAAACGACGTGATCATGGCGTTCAATGCGCTGAGGCGCGGCTACGACACCGATGTGCTGCCCATCCTCGCCATGGCGCGCTACGAGGCGGGGGGGGCCATCGACCCGATCGCGACTTATCGTGCCTCGGGATGGCGTGCCCGCAAGGCGCAAACGCGAAAAGTACCGGAAATCGCATCGGCCGGGATTGTCTGACGCAAGACGGGAAAATGGTGGCGGACGCATGCTGAAGGGAATCGATCCCGTCCTTGGTCCCGAGTTGCTCGCGATTCTGCGCGCCATGGGACATGGCGACGACATTGCAGTCGTGGACGCGAATTTTCCCGCCGCCTCGTCGGCGCGTCGTCTTGTGCGGGCAGACGGAATCGATGCTCCACGCATGGTAAGAGCGATCTTGAGTGTAATGCCGCTCGACACATTTGTGACGAACGCTGCCTTTCGGATGGCGGTTGTGGACAATCCGAATGAAGTTCCGCCAATCACGAATGAATTCATCGCCGCACTCAAGGCCGTGAACTACGCGGGACAAATCGAGCCGATCGAACGCTTCGCCTATTACGAGCGCGCGCGGAACGCCTATGCGATCGTGGCGACCGGAGAGTGCCGATACTGGGGAAATCTGATCCTGAAAAAAGGCGCCATCCCGCCGGACGCAAGATGACGCAACCTTATCCTCGATATCGCTGGAGTGACCGACATGTCCTATCCCGCGCCTGCTGAGGCGCAGATCGAGTTCTTTAAAAAACACGGCTACCTGGTCGTCCGGGACGCGATACCGTCGGCCGATCTCGACGAGCTGGAAGCTCAGTGCGAGAAAATTCTCGAAGAAAAGGAAACACTGGCCAACGATTGGGCCTGGGATGCGAAGGAAAGCCGCGACCAGCGCTCCTTCCGCATCGTGCAATCGTCGCCGTCTTTCGTCTGGAAAGACATCCGCGAGGCCGCGTATCGCAAATGGCTGGTGGCGTTCGGCTCGGTCCTGATGGACCAGAAACTCGAATTCTGGTACGATCAGTTTCTCGCGAAGCCGCCCGGCAAGAGCGTTCCCACCTATTGGCACCAGGACGAAGGGTATTGGGGCCGCAACCTCGACGACCGCGGCATCACATGCTGGATTCCTTTACAGGATGTGGACGCACAGAACGGCTGCATGCATTTCATCGACGCCGGACATCTGGAAGGCGTTCACCCCCATCGCCTGGTCGAAGGCATGAAAAGCGATCTCCTGACATGCGATGTGGATGAAGCCCGCACGGTCGTGTGTCCCATTGCGCGCGGCAGCGTGACCTTTCACCACTCGAAGACGCCGCACATGACGACCGCAAACACCTCGCAAGGCTGGCGCAAAGCCGTGACCAATCACATGCAGGCCGTGGGCGCGGGAGGCGAAGGCGATCATTATCCCTGGAAAATCTATGTGAACCAACGAACGGGCGACCGCATCGTGCCGAAAGACAAGACCGACGGCGTGCCGCGCGAGCTTCTCGACCGCGGCAAGCCGAAGTAGGTAACGAGCGCGCAAAATGCCGGAGTTCGACGTGCCGGCTGCAACCGCCGCCCAAGCGGCGCGGATTGACGAACGCGGACTGCTCGCGCCTAGATAACTCTGTCGCGACCTTTCCAAAACCCGGCACGGATATCCCGTTTGAGTATTTTTCCCACGGCGCTGTGCGGAAGCTCCTGCCATATCTCAACGGACTTTGGGGCCTTGACGCTGCCCAGCTTCTGCTTGCAGAGAGCGACGATCTCTTCGGGCGTGACTCTTGCATTCTTTCGACAAGCAACGATCGCAGTAACCGCTTCTCCCCATTTGTCGTCCGGAACGCCGACGACCGCGCATTCCAGTATGGCTGGATGAGTCAATATGGCGGCCTCCACTTCAGTCGGATAAATATTAAATCCGCCCGAAATGATCATGTCCTTTTTGCGATCGACGATCGTGATGAAGCCCCGCGCATCCTCGACGCCGATATCCCCCGTGTGGTGCCAGCCGAATGTCCTGACGTCTTCGGTCTCCTGCGGTTTTTTATAGTACCCCGACATGAGCATCGAGGTCTGCACGACGACCTCGCCGATTTCCCCAGGCGCGAGCAAGGCGCCATCGTCGGCCATGATTTTCACGCGCGACAGCGGCGTTTGCCGCCCGGTCGTGGAATAGACCGATTCGTCGAGCGTTCCGTCGGCGCGCACGTAATCGCGCGGTGTTTTCACAAGCACGGGAAACAGCGACTCCACCTGGCCGAACACTTCATAAAGGACCGGGCCAAAAATGCGGATCGCCTCGCCGAACCGCTCCGGCGCAGTGGGTGCTGCCCCCACGATAAGGGCTCGTAGAGAAGAGTAGTCGAAATCCTTTCTCGACGGGTGATCCAGCAAGGCATAAAGCGCGGTGGGCGGCAGGAAGAGATGCGATATCCTCTCTTTTTCGATGGTCGCAAGCACCGCGCCGGCCTCGAATCCGCGGTGGATGACGTTTGCAGCGCCGCGCGCGAAGAACGCGCACATCAGCAACCCGGCGGCATGCGTGATCGGCGCCGCGACCAGGCCGCGAGACTGCGGACCGATATCGAGACTCGAATACATGGTGATGATCGTTGCTTCGAGAGAATGATGCGTATGGGTTGCCGCCTTTGACGGACCGGTCGTGCCGCCGGTGAGTTGCAGGAACGCCGGTGACAGCGGACTTTCGGTGTCGCTTTTGAATTCTCCAGCGTGTCCATCGACCCATCGATCGAGGCTCGGGCCATGGGCCGACGGGCTGTCGATGCAAATGAATTTTCGTGCGAGCGCGAGACCTTCGGCGAGCCGGGGGACATCCGCCTCGAATTGACTGTGGAAGAAGACGCATTCGCAGTCGAGGTAACGTAGGCACTCGATATTCGTCTCCAGCGCGGAACGGATATGGACCGAGAGCCACACCATATCGGCGCGATTGAGCGCCAATTGGAGAATCGAAACGCGATAGTCGTTCGGTGCGTATATGGCGACGTGCGACCCTTTGTGAAACTCCGGCTGCGCCAGAAGGGCGCGAGCGATCGCATGGACCCTTTCCTGCGCTTGACCATAAGTGAGCCGTACGTCGCCATCGACCAGCATCTCGCTGTCGGGCGCGAGCTCCGCCATCTTGTCGAAATAATCTGCAATCCGCATGCGAGCGAACCCTGGATAGGAGCGTCCATGTTATCGGCAATCGGCGCCGGCGCGCAATTCGCTCGAGTTGGTGCATACGAATCGATTTGGCTGTTATACTCGGGCACAACTCTGGATGGGTGCCGGCATGTTATTGACCGAGACGCAAGAAGCGGTTCGCGAGACGACCCGCAAATTTGCGCAAGAACAAATTGCGCCTCGTGCCCATGCCTTCGAGGCCGCCGAAGGGTATCCCGAGGAAATCTTCAGGTCTCTTGCGGATCTCGGATTGATGGGGATGACGGCCCCGGAACGATTTGGCGGCGCCAACGCCGATTTCGTTTCCTACGCGCTCGCGCTCATGGAGATCGCGGCCGCCGACGCCGCGCTTTCGTCGATCTTGTCGGTGCACAATTGCCCCGTCGTTTCCGCCATTCTTCAAAATGGCACCCGGCAGCAAAAGGAGCGTTTTCTTCCCGCACTTACAAGCGGACGGACAATCGGCGCATTCGCATTGACGGAGGCCGACGCCGGTTCGGACGCATCGGCCATTCGCATGCGCGCGCGTGCGATCGAGGGGGGATATATCCTCGACGGTTCCAAGCAGTTTATCACGTCCGGCAAAATTGCCGGTTTGGCGATCGTATTTGCCGTGACCGATCCGGACGCCCGCAAACGCGGGATCACCGCTTTTCTCGTGCCGACCGACCGCGCCGGCTATGTGGTCGATCGCGTCGAGCGCAAGCTGGGGCAGCGGGCATCGGATACCTGTGCGATTTCCTTCACCGATCTTTTTGTGGAAGGCGATCTTCGTTTGGGCAACGAAGGCGAAGGATACCGAATCGCGCTTTCGAATTTGGAGGGCGGACGTATCGGCATTGCTGCGCAAAGTGTCGGAATTGCGCAGGCGGCTTTGGACCTGGCGGTGTCGTACGCCAAGCAACGGCAATCCATGGGCAAGATAATTTTCGAGCATCAGGCCGTGGGCTTTCGGCTCGCGGATTTGGCGGCGCAGCTGGAATCCGCCCGTCAATTCGTGCTCCACGCCGCAGCATTGAAGGATGCGGGCCGGACCTGTCCAAAAGAAGCGGCGATGGCCAAACTGATCGCCAGCGAAACAGCGGAACGCATCTGCTCCGGCGCGATCCAGACATTGGGCGGTTATGGCTATCTCGAAGACTTCGGGTTGGCCAAGCTCTATCGCGACGTCCGCGCGTGCCAGATTTATGAAGGCACGTCCGACATCCAGCGGATGCTCATCGCCCGCCACCTCTGACTGTAGCGACGGCGGTCCGGTCGAACCCGCTGAATTTGTGTGGCTATCCGGCACGCAAAATCGAGATCGGGGCTGAACCCGATAATATTCTCTGTTTTTTTCCGGGTCGGCAGGGTATTTGATCGAAGCTTCGTTCGGGTCGACCGTCCAACGCGAAATCCATGAGGGGAATTGTCATGCGCCGTTTGTCTGTTGCGATTTTTCTGACGTTGTCGGCCAGCATCGCCTTGAGTGCAGCGGATGCGCCGCCGCCTCCGATGAAAACCATGCTCGTGCGCGGCACCATCGAAGACATCACGGCCGCGACCTTAACGATCAAGACCGACAAGGGAACAGACCTCGCAGCCGCGATCACGCCGAAGACCCGCTTCTTCGCCGTGGAGGCGCGCACGTTCGGCCAGATCAAGTCGACGGATTTCGTCGGCATCACTTCGGTGCCTGGCGAAAACGGCCATCTGCTCGCGGAAGAAGTGCACATCATTCCCGTGGTGGGTCTCGGCGAAGGGCAATATCCCTGGGATCATCACCCTTCCACGGGTCGGGTCGCATCTTCGGGCATGGGCAGCATGACGAACGGAACCGTCGCAGCACCCTTGCTCGCGAAGGCCGGGAGCATGACCAACGGCACGGTGACGGCGAGCGGCGGCGCGCAGCAACTGACCGTCACCTATCGCGGCGCGCAACTGGTGAACGGACATTGCGAAGGCCGCGCGGTGGCGGGCCAGACGGGCTGCACCGGCACGGCCATTGTCGACATCACGCCGTCGACCGTCATCGCGGCTATCGTGCCGGCGAAAAAGGACGACCTCAAACCCGGCCTCGCGGTCGTGGCCGGCGTGGCGACGGACGATGCCGGTCACACCTTCCTCGGCTCGGCAACCGTGGAGAAGAACGGCGTGAAGCCGGAGTTCTAGGTGAAGCCTGAGATGGACCTCGCGACAGCGCTGAACATCGCGACGACCTCCGCAGTCGTCGGCGGCGTCATTTTCGGCGCCTGGCAGATCCGCGTCGCGACGCGCGCCAGAGAGACCCAGATTTCGCTGCAGCTCATTCAGATGTTGCAGACTCGCGATTTGATGGAGGGCTTGAGCTGGCTGCACGAACTGCCCGAAGGTCTCTCCTGGAAAGAGCTTCAGTCGCAACTCGGCGAGCGATGGGTTTCCGCTTTCGCAGCCATAAATGCGTTGGACGGACTCGGAATCCTTGTGTACCGGCGCGAGGTCTCACTCCGGCTCGCCAACGATTTTTTCCATCACGCGGTTTGGGAGGTCTGGAGGAAGTCCCGGACCGCGATCCTCGAACGACGTAATATGCAGGATATGGCGGGCCGGGAAACCGGCTTTCAGTTCCTCGAATGGCTGGCCGAAAGCCAGGCCGCCTTTCGCGAAACGCAGCGCAAACGCGGCGCCTATCCGCTTTCAAAGCGTTCCGCCGCGGCGCCTCGTGTCTGAGGCGTTCTCGCGACAGCTCGACAGTTCCGACGCGCAACCCGTAATCTTCGGTTTCCAGACCGAGGATGAGGGCACAATGAGCGACCGCTACGCGAAATATACCAGGCTGATATTCGATCGACCGCACGCAAAGGTTCTGCGCATCCGGCTCAATAATGGCAAGATGAACACTGCAGACAACGCGATGCATGCGGAACTCGCGGCGATCTGGCGCGACATCGACGCCGATCCCGACATCAACGCCGCCATCGTCACGGGCAACGACCGCGTGTTTTCGGCCGGCGGCGATTTCGCCCTGGCAGAGGCGCTGATGAACGATCCCGAGGCGCGCCTGCGCGGCTGGAAGGAAGCGCGCGCCATCGTCTTCAACATGATCGATTGCAACAAGCCCATCGTGAGCGCGATGCGCGGCGTGGCGGTGGGTGCGGGACTTGTCACGGGTATTCTCGCGGATATCTCGATCGCCACCAAAACATGCCGGATCATCGACGGACACACGCGGCTCGGCGTGGCGGCCGGTGACCATGCCGCCATCATCTGGCCGCTTCTGATCGGCATGGCGCGGGCGAAATATTATCTGCTGCTGTGCGACGAGCTGCGCGGCGAGCAGGCGGCCGAAATCGGTCTTGTGAGTCTCGCGGTCGAAGACGCGGAGTTAGACGACAAAGCGGTCGAGCTTGCGACGCGGTTGGCCACCGGCGCGCAAAGCGCGATCCGCTTCACCAAACATGCGCTGAACAACTGGCTGCGCCAGATGGGCCCGACGTTCGACACCTCGCTCGCGCTGGAATTTCTCGGTTTTGCCGGAAACGAACCCCAGGAAGGCGTCCGCTCCCACAAGGAAAAACGCGCGCCGCAATGGCCGGAGGGGAGTCCGCTTTAAGGGGTATCTTGAAGAAGGATTTGCTCTCTGGCCGCGGCCCGATGCTGCGCGAATCTGCCGAACGATTGTCTCCGGCTGCCCGGTTCCGACTAAAACGAAGGAATGTCTCATGACCGCATGGCCGCTGGCCGAATGGCGCGATTTCTATGTGATGATCGGCACCGCGGCCGGCGTCATCATCGGCGCGACCTTCATCGTGGCTTCGCTCGCACAGGGACTGGAAAAGCGCGAGCTCGGCATGCGCGGCTTCATCACGCCGACAGCCGTCCATCTTGGCAGCGTGCTGCTGGGCTCTGCCCTTCTCGCGGTTCCGTCGCTGACGCCGCTGTCGCTCCTAATCGTTCTGGGCACCGGCAGCATCGCAGGTGGGATCTATAGCGTTGTGGTCGCGGCGCGCATCTGGAGAATGAATCTCGATCTCTCCGATCGCGCGTTCTATGCGGTCCTGCCGATCGTCGCCTACGGCGCAATGGCCGCAGCGGTGGCGATGGCGTTCCTGCATATCGGCCCCGCCTTCGAGATCCTCGCCGCGTCCCTTGTGGGATTGCTGGTGGTCGGCATGCGCAATGCCTGGGACATGGCGAGCTTCATGATCATGCGCAAACCGGAAAACTGATGGCCCGCCGGCAAAAGGCCTTTGGCGTTAGAGATCCGGCATCTGAACCTGCCCGAGGATGTCGTCGCTATTCGTGCGTCCGTTGTGATGATGCTTGTGATGGTGCTTGCCGCCATGCGCGAATTGCCCGGGGCCGTCGCCGGAATGGAAAAACGTCCCGTTGCCGGCCGCGCCGAAACCGTCCGAACCCTGCGCAACCGCAGCCGTCGCATAGGCGACGAAAAAAGCACCCGCCATCATTCCCATGAAAATTCGACCGATCATCGCACCGCTCCTCCTGGGTTGCACGCCATTGTCGTCCGCCAATTCCTAACGGCCGTTCAAACCGTTCGATGGCATTCGATCGACATTTTCGACATGGCGAGCCGATTTCCGGCGGAATTGAATCAAACTCCGGTGGCGGCGCCAACGCGACCGTAGTAACTTGGCCGTCTTATGGGGCCCCGGGGGAACAACGAAGGCGCCGTTCGCCATGAAACGTTTCGACAGATCTGCGCGGCGAGCGCGAATCGCGGCGACTTCGGCTTTTCTCGCATTGTCGATGAACGCGGCCGACGCATTGGCGCAGAACTCGCCCGTAACCGTCGCCATCGACGCCACCGCCAATGTGCATCCGATCAATCCGCTGATCTACGGCGTGGCATTTGCCTCGAAGGAAGATCTGATTCGGCTGAACGCGCCTCTCAACCGCTCCGGCGGAAACAATATGTCGACCTATAACTGGCTGGTGAACGCGCAGAATCTGGACGACGACTGGTATTTCGAAAGTTATCCGCAAACGAGCGCCAATCACGGCGCCGAGGCCGACAGCTTCGTTTCGCTGAGCAAGAATGCCGGCGCGCAACCGATGCTGACGGTGCCCCTGATCGGCTGGGTCGCGACGCTGGGGCCCGGCCGCGCGATCCTGCCCGCCTTTGCGGTCTCCAAATACGGCGCCCAATGTTCCGTCGATCCCTATGACACGAATGCCGGAGACGGACTCAAAACCGATTGCGCGACTTTCATCACCGGCAACACTCCCACCGACGCCTATGTTCCCGACAGCCCCACTATCGAGCAAAAGTGGATCAAGCATCTGATCGCGAAATGGGGAACCTGGGCCACGGGCGGCGTGGGCTATTACCTGATGGACAACGAGCCCAGCATCTGGTTCTCGACCCATCGCGATATCCATCCCATCGGTCCGCATGCGGACGAATATCGCGACGATGTCCTGGCGGAATCCGCGAGCATCAAGGCGCTCGATCCCGGTGCACAGATCGTCGCGCCTGAGGAATGGGGCTGGGACGGCTATTTCTACAGCGGCTATGATCAGCAATATGGCGCCGCGAACGGCTGGTCCAGTTTTCCCGACCGTCAGAACGAGGAAGGCGGCATGGATTATATTCCGTGGCTGCTGACGCAATGGAAAGCCGCCGGCCATCCCGTGGACGTGTTGAGCGTGCATTTCTATCCGCAAGGCGGCGAGGACAGCGACGACGTTTCGACGGCGACGGAATTGCTGCGCAACCGCTCCACGCGTCAGCTCTGGGATCCGAACTATGTTTCCGAAAGCTGGATCGATGCACCGGTCTATCTGATCCCGCGCCTGCAAGACTGGATCGCGAGCTATTACTACGCCGGGACGCCGGTGGCGGTGACCGAGTACAATTGGGGCGCGGAGGGCTACATCAACGGCGCCACGACGCAGGCCGATATCTACGGAATTTTCGGCCAGCAGGGACTCGGCATGGCTACGCGCTGGACCGTGCCGGCCAGGAACACGCCGACCTTCAAGGCGATGCAGATGTACCGAAATTATGATGGCGCCAACTCGACCTTCGGGAACACAAGCGTTTCCGCGACCGTGCCGAATCCGGACAACCTCTCCGCCTTTGCGGCCCTGCGCACGAGCGACGGAGCGATGACCGTGATGGTGATCAGCAAGGTGCTGAGCGGCAATACATCCGTCAGCCTGAACATCGCCCATTTCGCTGCGTCGGGCTCGGCCAAGGTCTATCGGCTCACGTCGAGCAACGCGATCAAGGCGCTTGCGAACAAGGCATGGTCCGGCGGCGTTCTGAGCGACGTCGAACCGGCGCAGAGCATTACTTTGTATGTGCTGCCGAACTAGAGCAGATTCGGATTCGCTTCGAGCGGCCCCCCTTCCGTCCGCCTCGCGAAATGCGAGGCGTCCACCTTCCCCCGCAAGGGGTGAAGGTTAGAAAAAAGCTAAGCGCAATTCCTTTCGTTAGCCTTCCCCCTCCGGGGGAAGGTGGCGCGCGGCGTCAGCCGCGTGACGGAAGGGGGACCGGTGCGCAATCACCGACGGTCGCGCTTTACTTCACCTTCTCCGCCTCGCCCGTGCGGGCGTCGACGATCGGCAGCGGCTGGACGGGCGGCGCCTGCTCCCAGCCTCCACCGAGCGCTTTGAACACCGTCACCTGATCCGACGCGAGCGCCTGATCCGATCCGGCAAGCATGGAGGCGGCGTTGACGAGATCCGTCTCGGCCGTCAGCACGTCGAGATAGCTGGCACTTCCCAGTCTGTATCGCGATTGCGCCAGCTTGAACGCAGTCTCGCTCTGGTCGCGCGCGATCGTCAGAGAGGCGTTGCGATCGAGTTCGCTGCCATAGGCGGTCAACGCGTCTTCGGTATCCTGCAGCGCCTGCAGCACGGTCGCCTGGAAATTCGCATAGGACGCGGACGCTGTGGCGCGCGCTTCGCGAATCTGGGCTTGTGCGACAAGGATGTTGGGGAAGCTCCAGCTCAGGAGCGGTCCGATGCCATAGGACAGATTGGCGACGGATGAGAGACCCGGCAGTGTATTGGCGCCGGTCGAGCCCGACGCACCGATGGTGATGGTCGGGTAGAGATTTGCCGTCTCGACACCGATCTGCGCCACATTGGATGCCAGCTGGCGCTCGGCCTCGCGCACGTCGGGGCGGCGGCGGAACAGGCTTTTAACGTCGCCGATGGGCAGAACCGCTTTCAATTTCGGCGGCGACCGGCATGCATCGGCATCCTTCGAGATTTCTTCCGGCGGCCGGCCGGTGAGAACGGCGAGTTCGAACAGGGCCGTGTGGCGCTGGCCTTCATAAGTCGGCAAAGTCGCGCGCGTTTGCGCCTCGAGTTCGCGGGCTCGCGCGAGATCGAAATCCGATGCGGTGCCGTCGCGGACTTCCCGGGCCGTAATGTCTTCGCTCTCGGCGACCACATCGAGAGAGTGTTTGGCCACGTCGTATTCCTCGGCATACGCGCAGACATCGAGATAGGCGCGCGTCGTCTCGCCTGCCACACTCACCCGCATGACATCTTCCGCGGCCTTCTGCGCCTCATAGTTGGCGGATGCGGCCTCGATGGCGCGCCGAACCTGTCCGAACAGATCCACTTCGTAGGATACATCGAGGCCTGCGCTGTAATTGGGCTCCGGGCTTGCTGGTTTGTGATGCAACAGATTGGCTGCGAAGGCCTCGTTGTCCGTCACGCCGTATTGCGCGCCAGCCGACAATGTCGTGGAGGGAAACTGTCCGGCACGGGCCTGTGAAAGCGCCGCTCTGGCCTCTGCAAGATTGGCCGCCGCCATCAGCAGATTCTGATTGCGAGTCAACGCCGCTTGCACAAGTCGATCGATGGCAGGCGTGTTGTAGAGTTCCCACCAATTGGCCGGCGGTTGATTGGCGGAAGCATCCGTCGGCGTCGGCGATGCGAATGTTCCGGCCTGCGGCGCCAGGGGAGAAGGCGGCGAATATTCGGGCCCCACCGCGCACGCCGCGAGCGCGCCGAACGCGAGAGCCGCGCTGGCGATGGATCGCAGAGCGATCATGCGGTCGTTCCTCCGTCGGTACGACCGTCCACATGAGCGGGACTGTTTTCCATTGGGTGAGGAATCTTATCGTTCAGCCAGCGGGTGACCACATAAAAGACCGGCGTGAAGATGAGGCCGAAGATTGTCACGCCGATCATACCGAAGAAGACGCCGACACCCAACGCTTCGCGCAGCTCGGCGCCGGCGCCGGTGGCGAAGGCCAGCGGAATCACACCGAGGATGAACGCGAAAGACGTCATCAAAATCGGACGCAGCCGCGTCCGCCCCGCTTCGATCGTCGCCTGATAGCGGTCGTGCCCGTGCTCCACTTCGCCCTGGCGCGCGAACTCCACGATCAGGATGGCGTTCTTCGCCGCCAGCCCGATCAGCACGATGAAACCGATTTGGGTAAGAATATTGTTGTCCAATCCCATGATGTTCACGCCGGTGATCGCGGCGAGCAGGCACATCGGTACGATCAGGATCACCGCCAGCGGCATGGTCACACTCTCATAGAGCGCGGCAAGCAACAGGAACACGAGCGTGACCGCCAGTCCGAAGACGACACCCGCCGTATTTCCCGCAATCTGCTGCTGATAGGCCAGCTCCGTCCATTCATAGGCGAATCCGTCCGGCAAGATTTTTTGCGCGATACGCTCCATCGCGGCCATGGTCTGGCCCGTGGAGTGTCCCGGCGGCGTGTTCGCCTGCACTTCCGCCGAGGGATAAAGCTGATAACGCAGCACGCGATAGGGACCCGTCGTGCGCTTCAGGTTCACCACGGAGCCGAGCGGCATCATCGCGCCGCTGGCCGATCGCGTCTGAAGCTGGAGAATCTCCGACGGGTCCTGGCGAAACGGCGCGTCCGCCTGCGCATACACTTCATAGGTGTGATTGAGATAATTGAAATCGTTGATGTAGCTCGAGCCGAGAAACGTCTGCAGCGTGTCGAACACTGCGGAATCGGAGACACCCAGATATTCCGCTTTCACGCGATCGAGATCGGCGGAAATGCGCGGCGTGTTGGTGTTGAACGTCTCATAGGCCCCCGTCACGTCCGAATCCTTGTTGATCGCATCGACCAGAGTCTGCGTGACTTGCTCGAGCCGCCTGTAATTGGCGCCGCCGCTCCTGTCCTCGACGATCATTTTCACGCCGCCCTGGGTGCCGATGCCGCGCACGGGTGGGGGAGGCAGAATGCGGATCGCAGCGCTGGGGATGACGGACAATGATTTCTGCAGGTCGGCGATCAGTCCGTTGAGCGTGATGCCCTGTTTTCTCCTGTCTTCGAAAGAGCTTTCCATCACATAAGCCTGACCGGACGCGGAGTTCGTCGTCTGGGTCGTGGCGTCGACGCCGGCATATGACGACGCGGCGATCATTCCGGGCGATTTCAGCATGATAGGAACCGCGCGGCGGACGATCGCGTCCGTGCGCGAGAGCGATGCGCCGTTGGGCAGCACGGCGGACATGATGACGTTGCCCTGATCCTGCGCCGGGATGAAGCCCACCGGCGTGGCCTCCATACGCCATCCCGTCAGCAAGATCACGCCGGCGTACACAATCAGCATTACCACGGCGGTGCGAATGAGGCGGCCGGTAAGGTCGGCGTAGCCATGGGCGAGCTTATCGAACCCCTTGTTGAACCGGCGCGCGAAGCCCGTGAACGGCCGCATCCAGGCCGGCGTATTGCGGTCGTCTGTCCGCTTGGGCTTCAGCACGAGTGCTGCCATCGCGGGCGACAGCGTGAGCGAAACGATCAGCGAGAAGACCGTCGCCGCCGCGATTGTGAGCGCAAATTGCCGGTAGAACTGGCCCGAAATGCCGGAAATGAATGCGGCGGGAATGAACACCGACGAAAGCACCAGCGCGATTGCGATCAAGGCGCCGCCGACTTCGTCCATGGTGGTGTGCGCCGCTTCCCGCGGACTCATGCCGTGTTCGAGATGGCGCTCGACATTCTCGACCACCACGATGGCGTCGTCGACGACAATGCCGATCGCAAGCACCAGCCCGAACAGCGACAGATTGTTGAGTGTGAAGCCGGCAACCAGCATCACTGCGAAGGTTCCCACGAGCGACACGGGAATCGCCAGGATCGGAATGATCGCCGCCCGCCAGCTCTGCAGAAAAACGATCACGACGAACGCCACGAGGACGAGCGCTTCGAACAGCGTCTTGTAGACCTCGTCGATCGACTGACTGATATATTGGGTCGGATTGTAGACGATCTGGTAGTCGAGGCCCGGCGGGAAGCTTTTGCGGAGGATCGCCATCTCCTTCATCACGCCGTCGGCGGCAGCCAGCGCGTTCGTGCCCGGCAGCTGCAGGATGCCGATGGCGCAGGCGGGTTCTATCGTCGGTACGTCGCCTTTTCTGTAGCCGAGATAGGCGTTGGTGGTGTAGTTCGCCGCGCCGAGAGCGACGCGCGCCACATCGGAGACGCGTGTGATACGGTTCTGATCGTCGCGCTTGATGACGACGTCCGCGAATTGTTGCGGCGTCACCAGCCGGCCTTGCGCCTCGACCTGCAACTGGTAGTCGGACGGCGCCTTGCCGAACGGCGGAGAGCCGATATTGCCCGCCGCAATCTGGATATTGTGGCTGCGCAGTGCCGCAACGATGTCGTCGACGGTCAAGTTGCGCGCGGCCGCCTTGTCCGGATCGATCCAAATGCGGATCGCGTAGTCGCGCGCGGCGCGCACGGAGATGTCGCCGACACCCGGAACTCTCAGCAACGGCTCCTCGATCTGAAGCGTGACATAGTTGGCAACGTAAGCCTGATCCAGCGAGCCGTCCGGCGAGTACATGTGCACGGCCATCAGGATGTCGGGAGAACTTTTTCGCACGATGATGCCGGTCTGCTGGACCTGTTGCGGCAGACGCGGCACTGCCGTGGTCACGCGGTCCTGGACGAGTTCCTGCGCCGTGTTGAGATCCGTGCCGAGCTTGAACGTGACCGTGATCTGCAGATTGCCGTCGCCGGTCGACTGCGAGGACATATAAAGCATGTCCTGCACGCCGTTGATCTGTTCCTCGAGCGGATCTGCGACCGTTTCGGCGATGGTTTCGGCCGAAGCACCCGGATAGGTCAAAGTCACATTGACGGTGGGCGGAACGATCTCGGGATATTGTCCGGCCCCCAGATTCGGATAGGCAATCGCGCCCAGAAGCATGATGAGGATCGAAATAACGACCGAGAATACCGGCCTGTCGATCATGAAGTGAGAGAATCTCATCCCGCTTGCACTCAGTGAGGCGGGAATGTCGCGGCCGCCGGCGGCGGCGCCAGATCCGCGGGCGCCGGCGACTGGCCCGGATTGGGTGGCGTAATCTTTCCGGGTCTCGGGGTGACGGTCACCCCCACTTTGGCTCGTTGAACACCGTCGATTACGACCTCCTCGTTGGCTACGAGACCGGAACGGATCACGCGCAGTCCGTCGACCAGAGGGCCGAGCACGACCTTGCGTTGCTGGACCACACCGTCGGGGCCGACGACATAAACGATCTCGTCGCTTTGCTGAGTGGTGATCGCATCGTCGGGAACCAGCAGGCCGTCATAGGTTCCAGATCCGAGCAGCCGCAGATGCCCGAACATGCCCGGTGTCAAAACGTAATTCGGATTGGGAACGACCGCGCGGCCCCGGATGGTCCCCGAGTTGGGATCCAGCGTGTTGTCGACGAAGTCCATTTTGCCCTTGATGGCATAGTTCGATTGATCCTGCAGGCGGATTTCGACCGGATTGGCGTAGTTGCGGGACTCGGGCCGCACGCCCATTTGTGCTTCGCGCTCATATTTCAGATAGAGCGACTCGGCGCCGTCGAATGTGAACCAGATCGGATCGAGATCCGTGACGTTTGTCAGAATCGTCGTGTCCTGCGTCACCAGATTGCCGGGCGACGCACGCCGATCCGACGCCCGACCGCTGAGCGGCGAGGTAACACGCGTGAATTCGAGATTCAGCGCCGCACTCTGGACGGCGGCCTTGGCGGCGATCAGATCGGCGGATGCCTGCTGTTCGGTGGCAAGCCGGGTTTCGTATTCCTGTTCGGCAATGGCGCGGTCTGCCAACAATTTCTTGGCGCGCGCGAGCTCAATGCGCGCATTGGACAAGGCCGACGCCGCATGCGCCTCCTGCCCGCGGGCCTGGTCCAAAATGGCCTGATAGGGCCGCGGATCGATGACGAACAGCACTTGGCCCTTCTTGACGACCTGTCCGTCGCGAAAGCCGACAGACTGCAGATAGCCCGAAACGCGTGGCCGAATGTCGACCGAGTTCACCGCAGCGAAGCGGCCCACAAAGTCGTCCCAATCGACGATTTTTTTCTTCAAGGGCTTGGAGACCAGCACCGTGGGCGGCAGAGGCGGCGGAGGCTTCCGGGCGGAGCACCCGGCAGCGAACACCACGAGCAGCATCGCGGCGACAGCGCCAAACGCGCGCATTCGATTTCTCCGCCCAGGTGCGGCGCGCGCGACGCCCAAACCCAGAGACGATCCAAACTTGCATTCAAGCGAACGAAACCTCACGCACGCTTTTCCATGCGAAGGCACAAGACGTTCCTGCCGATCGAATACCAAACTTCGTGCGATCTGAATCAATGTTCCCCGGATGCAACAGACAGGGTCCTATGCTAGCGCCATTCCGGACTTCGCAAAAGCCGACAACGCCGTCGCAAATGACGCATTCTGAAGCTGCCTCCGGCAACAATCGAAATCGACTTGTTTTTCAGTCTTTAACCGGACGAGCGCGCCTGCCGATCACAATCGCGCGCACAATGTAACGGAATGTTCGCCGCGTGCGTTTGGACGAATCGCACCTTTTGTGGCGGAATCCACGATTGATTCGCCACTGCACAAGAGATGGGCGAGCCCGACTCAACTTTCTCCGACGATTGTCTCATAATACCGGACCTTCCGGACGGTCGGCTCAAAGCATTGCGCAGAACGGGCCACTGAAAGAGCGAGACAACATGAAAGTCAAAATTATCGGCGGACCCGCATCCCCCTATGTGCGCAAGGTTATTGCAGCGCTGCACATCAAGGGCATCGATTTCAGCATCGATCCCATCGTTCCGTTCTACGGCAACGACGAGTTCGGCAGGATCAGCCCGCTGCGCCGTATTCCGGTCTATATCGACGATCGCGTCACGCTGTGCGACTCCAGCGTGATCGTCCAATATCTCGAGGATCGCTGGCCGCAGAAGAGCCTTTATCCGCAGGACGTGGCCGCACGGGCACAAGCGCGCTGGCTCGAGGAATATGGCGATACGCGTGTCGGCGACGTATTCATCTGGAAACTGTTCTTCGATGCAGTGATCTCGCCGGGCATTTTCGGCACCGAGCGGCATCCCGAGCAGCGCGCGGCAGTGCTCGCGAATGATCTGCCGGAGGTGATGGACTATCTCGAGTCGCAGATGCCGAAGGATGACTTTCTGTTCGGCGCTTTCTCCATCGCGGAGCTTTCGTTGGCGCCGCACTTCTCGAACCTCGCCTGGGCGCGCGTCGAACTGGATTGGAACCGGTGGCCGAAGACCGGCGCGTGGCTGAAGCGCGTGGATGCGGAAAGCACGCTCGGCGAACTCGCAAAGGCGGGTGTGCAGCTGCTGCGGCTCCCGCCACCGCAACATCGCGACAAACTGATCGAACTTGGCTTTGACGTTGCCACCGAAACAGTCGGCGCGGAAAAGCCGCGCCGCGGCATCATGCTGCCCTGACCCGGCCGCGCGCGAAACCCGCCAGGTCCATCGACGGCCGCCGCTACGGCGTCACGATGCCGTTCATCTGCACGACCTCGAAATTCGAGCCCGTAACCTCGCGCAACTCGTTGACAAGCCGATTGTTGTTCCAGCGCGGATCCGGCGCGCCGGAAATGAACCAGTTGCTGCCATTGTCCGCGACCATCATGCCGTACTTCTGGAGCGCACGCAGAATCGTCTTGGTATCGCCGCTGAAGTTCGATGGGATTACATAGCTGGCCTTGAGGCGTACGCGCATTCCCATGGGAGGAAGATTCACGTTCGTGTCCGTCGATGCCCAATGATTCGCCGGCGGCACATAAGCCTCCCGCGACGCGGCCACCGTAAAACGCAGCGCATGAGGAATCTCGCCGGTAGAAACTTCGTCATAACGCGCAAGGCCGGGAAAAACCGGCAAGCCGGCCGCATCGGCGCTGGTCCAGCCCGGCTGCGCCGTCGGACGCACATCGTTCGAATTGAGATCGAAAATCGCGCCCGAGCCGGCCTTCCACGCTCCGGACGTTTTCGGATACGCAAGCCACATTTCGAACAGGCGATTGTCGTCCTTTTCGATTACCAGGACATGACGGTCGCCGCCGAATGATTTTCCGTCGGGCTTGTAACCCTCGATCGGCGCGTCCGGCGGCACGGGATAAGGGCCGGGATCGCTCTGCGAGCCGTAAAGCGTGAACTTGATCGGCACAAGCGGCTGCGATCCGGACACCACGACATAGGGAATTCCGATGAGTGCGCCAGCATAAGTGCCGCTCCCGAAGTCAGGGTGCAGACCGGTACTCACCCCGATGGAGGCGATCAAATTGTCGGAGTTCGGATCGACGGGTTGTTTGGAAATGTCCGTGTTCCACGCATTGCTGTGGGGAAACGGCACTGCGCCGTTCATATCCGCGCCGGCGCCGAGGCTGGCATTTGCCATCGAGCCGTATTGCCAGGCTGTGTGTCCTGCGTGGGACGACGATGCGTAGAACGCCGTCGCAACGACCGAAGCCAAGAGCAGATTCGTTTTCAAAGACGATCTCCTGTTCGCCCCCTCCCGATGACCCCAAATCGACAGAGAGGATATCGCGTTTCCACCTGGGCTGCCAATCGGAGCCCCAACAAGATCGCCAATCATCTGCTTTCCGTGCGAAAAAAATATAAATCAGGGCTGACAGCGTTGCGCGATATTCAATCGGTTCGATAAAATTTTGGGGGAATTACGCTCCGGGTCAAGATCGAAATTGCCAAGCGCAATACCGATCAATACAAGTTTATTGGAATTCGGGGGTTTATCGGACACATGTCCATCGAAGTCCACAACACTTTGGCGCGCAATGCCGTCTTTGCCGTGTTGTCGCCCGCGCGCAGGCTGGCGCTCGCCGAGAGCGGTTCGGCCGTTCAACTCGCGAAAGGCGACAAGCTATTTGGGCACGGCGATGCTGCCGACGCGGCTTACGCAATCATCAGCGGAGAAATCGAAGTCACAATCGAAGGACCGGACGGACGAGACGTGTTCATTGCGCGGTTGGCCGGCGGGAACATGATCGGAGAAATGGGCGTTCTCGATGGCGTGCCGCGCTCCACCAAAGCGCATGCGACCCGCAAGACCGCGCTCTGGCGAATCGAACGAGACCTCGTCTTCGAGGCGTTGAGCGTGGAGACAGGTTCGGCGCTCGCGCTTCTCGCTGTAATGGCCCGGCGACTCCGGGAAACTGACGCGCTCGTCGACCGCACTGCATCGATGAATTTGGGAAAGCGCCTCGCGAGGCTTCTGCTCGAGGAAAGCGCTCACGGTAAGATCATCTACAATCAGTCCGACATTGCCCACCTGATCGGTGCGACGCGCGAAGCGGTAAACCGAAAACTGGCGCAATGGCGCAAGTCCAAATGGCTCGAAATCGACCACACGGGGTTGCACGTTCTCGATCGACACGCATTGCTCGGAATTTGCCGGCGCAAAGCTGCACTTTGAGTTGCTGAAACATTTGCCGGGACGAGAACCATGGCCGTCCGCAAATTGCGTATCGTCCGGTGCGGGCGACTTGGCAATTCGGCGAGCACGATTAGAATTCTCTGTGCGTTCGGCACTGTATCGTTGGGATTTTTCGCGGCAACCGCCCAGGCTGCGGGCAGCGGATTGGCCCGGTCAGGCGAGTGCCCCGACGACCCTTCGATAATCCGCGTGGAAGCCGAGCCGATCTATTCAGATCCAAAGGGGTCGATCGTCGACCCCGAAGAATTGCACCGGCACGCACAGCAGATCATGCCGTTACGCAAATTCGTCACCGACGCGAGCCAGCGGGCCGACAGTGCCAGCCGCAACGCGCAGGGCTGCGCGCTGAGCATGATGTCGGCTTGGGCGAAGGCCGAAGCGATGGCTGCCGCCCCGACGGATTTCGGCGGTTTGCGGGAACTCGAGCGCTTCACGATATCGCTGAATGTCATCGCGTTGAAGCTGCGCGCCGACGGATTGAAGATCGACCCGTTGCTGGACTGGCTGGGGAACCTGAATCACACGGTGATCGACCGGTTCGCAGAACGCGGCCGCGTCGACAATCTTTATGTCTGGTCCGGTGTTTCAGCCGCGTCCTACGCTCTGCTGAAGGTCGACGACCCTGCCAGGCGCTACGAAGGCGCGGTGTGGATTCGGGCCGTTTCTGCGATCCGTCCAGATGGTTTCGTCGACAGCGAACTGCGCCGAGGGGCGCGCGCGCTTTCCTATCATGCGTACGATTTATCGGCGCTGCTGACCTTGCGCGCGTTGCGCACCGCGTTGGGCGAACGCTTGAACGGGGAGGACAGGACAGCGGTCATGCGCCTGGTCGATCGAGTCGGCAGTTCTCTGTGTGACCCGTCGCAGATTGTCACAGCCTCGGGAGGCATAGCGCAAGAAAAGTCCCGAGCGATCGAATTCGCACCTCTTATTGCATTCGCGGGAGACTTGGCCGATGGCAGGCTTTCGCGATGCGGGCCTCCCGATATTCCCACGAGCGATCCCATCCTCGGCGGCAATCTTGACAGAACCGCCGCAATTCTCGCCGATTTGGGTCGCCGCACGCGCTAGCGAGGGGCCGTTGGCCATTCGAGCGCCGTTTACCGTGCATTTACCAAGAAATGGCACGGTATGGGCGATCCAAAAGCCTGCATCGGCTTGCGAACGGAACGACCCGTCGTCCTAAGAGGACCGCTTTGCCCAATCAAACGCTGACCGATCATGTCATGGTTTTCCCCGACACGCTCGCGCCGGCGCATTGTCTGTCTCTGATCGATCGCTTCGAATCGTCTCCCGACCGAGAACCCTGCCAGCGCGAACAGTGTTTCAGTTTCACCCAGCTCGACATCACGAAAAGCTGGCCGGACGAACACCAAATTCTCGTGCCGATCTTCCTCGCCTATTTCAACAAATACCAGGTGGCGACGAATGCGCGCTTCTGGCCGCCGAAATTTTCCTTTGAACATCTACGCCTGAAGCGATACCAGCCGGGCGGACAGGATTCCTTCGAAACGCATGTCGACGTCATGGGACAAGCGGCCGCCAGACGGTTCATGACGGCGATCATCTATCTGAACGCGCCGTTGGGCGGCGAAACCGTCTTTCCCAATCTCGATCTCTCCGTGGCGCCGGAGCCCGGCAAATTCATCGCCTTCCCGCCGCTCTGGCTCTTTCCGCATGCCGGGCTTCCGCCCAAGGCGATGCCGAAATACATTCTGCATACGTATCTTTGCTATCCGTCCTAGCGACACAATGCGGCGGTTGAAGTGCTTAATTTAACGCGCCTTTGAGACTCTCGGAATAGAACTTGCGGCAAGCGACCGCAACGTCTCGGATCATGTCAAGAGTCACCAACCCTCACGCCAGGATCGCCGTGCTGCTCGATGCGGTGGCCGAGGAAATAGCGCTCACCGCACGCGAAATCGCAGAACTGGGTCAGATCGTCTTCACCGACAACACGATCGGCGATCGCCACACGCGGTTGCGCAAACTCGATGCGTTCCATCTGCTGCGAGAAAAATGCGACGCAAGCGCCCAACTTGTGCAAACTCTGGCATTTGCCGTCGATGCGCCCGTTCACGACCATTCCAGCCTTCTTGCCGAAGCCGTATCGTCCGTCCCTTTTCACCAGATGCGCGAGCGCCTTGAGAACGCGCTGAACGAAACGCCGCGGCCTCTCCCCCTGCTTGAGCAGATGCCCGCTACGCATTAGTCCGTACGAAAAATTTCCGACTGTTGCCGGAATTTCCGATCGCTAGGGTTTCGAGGGATCCGATCCACGAGGAGACCCGGCATGAGCAAGACGGAATCGCGCAAGATCGACGAAATGCGACGCCTCGCGCTACGACTGCGCGAGTACTCCGCCCGCCGCAGCTTTGCAGACCATGCTCAAAACATGGCCATGGTGGCCGAAGAACTCGACCAATGCGCCGACAAGGCCGAGGCGCGCGGAGCAGCCTTCCAATGAGCGGCTTCCGATCCGCATTCCGCAATCCGTTCAACCGGCTTGACGGCGGACGTGCCGAGTTCGAGCGCATCGCACGCGAGCTCGATGGCATCGCAACCTGGCTGCTCGGACGCAACGCAAATTCCGAACAGGCACAACGTCTGCTCGAACAGGCGCAACAGATGCGCGCAGACAGTCATCTCGATCCCGATTAATTCTCAGAATCGAACAAGCGCAAAACCGGCCGCCCGTTCGACGACCAATCCTGAACATGTAGCCTTTGACAATTTCAGGCCGCGATCGCTTCCTCGGGCCCACTCCAGCAATAGCCAAGCCCCCAGACCGTCTTGATGTAATTCATGCCATGCGTCGCCGCGGAAAGCTTCTTGCGCAATTTGCACACAAACACATCGATGATCTTTTGTTCGGGTTCGTCCATGCCGCTATAGAGATGTTCGATCAGAGCACTTTTCGACAACGTTGCTCCCCGCCGGAGCAGGAGCAGTTCGAGTATTTCGTATTCCTTGATCGTGAGCGCGACGCGGACGCCGGCCGCTTCGACGGTTTTAGAGTCGAGGTCGACCACCATGTCACCCATTCGTATCGTGGTGCGTAACTGGACCTGGCCGCGACGTGCGACTGCCTTGATGCGAGCGACCAACTCGTCTCTGTGGAACGGCTTTGAAATGCAGTCGTCTGCGCCGGCTCGCAAAGTCACGACTTTGACGTCGGTCGTGGCGTCGCCCGACATGACCAGTACCGGGGTCGCAATGTTCGCCTGACGCAGCCTTTTGAGCACCTCAATGCCGCTGACATCGGGGAGATTCAGGTCGAGCAACACGAGATCGAACGCATTTTGGCGCGCCAAATCTAGTCCCTCTTCGCCAAACGCCGTGCCGGATACCTCCCAGCCATGGACTTTGAGCATCAGCTCGATGCTGTCGCGGACGGCTGCGTCGTCTTCGATGACCAGGATATTCATTGCGTTCCCCCGAAATCGATGTCGCCGGCGCTTGCAGCGCGGTTTGCCTTGTATGGACGGTGCCAGAACGTGACGCCCGGCCGTCGAGGCATGAGGCGCGCCTTGCGCGAACCCGTCGGAACCGAACCGCGCTGATCGTGCAGATTCTTGTTGGGCCCTGAACGGCGCCAGATCGACGGCATGATCCAGTCGCAGTCCCGCCTGGCGAAAGCCGTCATTCGAGAGCTTGCCAAAGTCGCGCCGAAATCTGCGGTTGTCGCGCCCGGGATATTGGTCCACGAGAATGGACGAGTGTGGAATTGCTTTCCGAACGAGAACATTCTGTTCCCCCCTTTGTGAAAATTCGACGCGTTCTGCGCCGCAATGGTGGCTGGTCGGGACGAAGAACGCCGTCGCGACACCGCTTCCGAAGACGCCGGAACCAACCAGCCGCCGCAATCGTGGCGATTCGTTTTGCGGCGAGCTATTCGGACGATTCACCTAAGTGATGTTCCCTAGGGACCATCCACTGTGTTTGGCCAATTCGGCGCGAACTAATGCTGCGTGAACGGCGGCATCGACGCGGCCAGTGCCGTCCGCACGAGATCCGACAGGCTCCGCGCATTCAACTTGTCCATGATGCGGGCACGATGAATTTCGATCGTTCGCGGAGAAATCGAGAGTTCGAAGGCCGCGAGCTTGTTCGAGCGCCCGGCAACCAACTGTTCGAGAACCTGCCGCTCCCGGGGCGTCAACTGCGAGATCAGTTCGAGTGCCTTTTGCGCTTCGACCGATCGGTTGCGTTCGCGCTGGCCCACATCGAGCGCCCTTTGAAGGCTCACGAGGAGGAGATCGCCGTCGAACGGCTTTTCGATGAAGTCGATGGCGCCGGCCCGCATCGCACGCACCGCAAGCGGAACGTCGCCGTGACCTGTGACGATGATCACCGGCAAAGCGACCGCACGCCTGACGAGTTCTTCCTGCAATTCCAGCCCGCCCATCTCGGGCATGCGGATATCGGCAATCAAACAGCCGCCCGTCTTGATGTTGTCGGCCAGAAAGGCCTTGGCTGACGGATAGTCCCGGACTTGGAAATCGGACGCCTCCAGAAGCACGCGAAGCGATTTGCGAACCCCCGGATCGTCGTCGACGATGAAAATCGTTTGATCGCTGTTCATGCGGCCAATTCGCTCCCTTCCGGGAACAGCGCGTGGAATTCTGCTCCCATGCTGAGTTTTTTGACGGTCCAAACGATCCGGGCAGATTGCGCGCAAGGTGTCAGTCTCTTGACGCATTCGCGAACGAAATCGTGCAGCCTGTAGCTGGATCGCGCTCCGCGACCGGCATCACCGGCTGGCGCTGCTCCGCGAGCAGTTATGACAGTGATTCCATCGACCGCGTTCCGCGCGCAGCACGGCGTATTTGATCGCGATATGACGGCCGTAGCGCCCGATAGCCTGCCCCGTAACATCCGGATCCCGAACCGCTCGCTTCCGCGAAAACGCCTTTGCTATGCGTTACAGGTTCGGCAGGTCGCAGGGGTACGTTCTCACCCTGCTGCCGGAGCCAAAATGCGAAGTCACCCGAATCGGTGCTTTGCTCTCCGAAATACATAATAGCAACATTTCGCAAGATACTACTAGTGGTTTCTTCGGTGTCTATGCACGTGAGAGTAGTATACCGTTAAAGAAACGTTGCGGCGGGGTTTTAATATTGCGATTTAATAACAGTCGATTCTTCTGACTCCAGCGGCCGTCGATTCGACGGGGGTTCCCGCGGTTCACGTAATGGATGTCCTTACACGGACGATATTTCAAGGACGCCGCAGTGTACGTCGTTTCGCGGGGGGCGCAGAATCAACATTTGAGAGCAGCGGCGACCTCGGGATGAAAGCGCGTTCGCCATTGAAATCGGTCCTTCGTTAAATCCGTATGTAGAAATTCCGGGTTTCGGGTACGCGAATCATCTTACGGGAATCTTCCGGCTGCACGCTTGGTGATTCATTTACCAAGGTGTTCCCAGGAAGCCGCGATTGCGGCACATCGTGGGGGAAGAAAAATGTTAGCGCAAAATCCTCGCACCGCATTGTTCGTGGGTACGTCGCCGGCTGCCGGGGCCTACAACTCCAAATTGCATCTTCCGTCAACGGGCGAAGCAGAAGCGTCGGCCATGATTCCCGATCAATTCGGCGTGATACCGCATTTTGTGCGAGACGGCGACCTGTTCAGCGCCGGTCAACCAAGCGACCGCGTTGTTTGCGTTCTCTCCGGTATACTGAGGCCGTGCAAGCATATTAGCGGACGCCGCCGGATTGTCGATTTCCAGCGACCGGCCGAACTATACAGACTCGCGCACAGCCTCGCCATTCCGGACCGGCGACATGTTGCGGTCTCGGACATGCAGGCCCGTTGCGATCTTGCGACGTCCGGCGCGGTGGGGGCTTAACATGCACGGTATCGCACAATTTCTCTATGGTCTCGTGCACCCGCTGGCAGCGGCGTCTTCCCTGATCGCGTCCTGGTTCGCCTCCGTTGAAGGCCATGCGGTCAGCCACGGCGACTTTCTGCTGGCTGCGCTGCTTGTTTCGGCCTGCGTCATGGTGATCGCCAACGGTTTGTGGGCGGCGGGCGAACGACTGCGCTTTGCAGCAGCCCGCATGAGGATGAATGGCGAACTGACAGAAACGCGGACATCGCTCATCTTCCGCGACGCTCTTCTGACGGCAGGCTGGGATGCGGTTGCCGTGCTGGGCGGCGATTTGAAAGATCCTCTCAACTTCGGCCGCGGAGCCGAATTGCTGCAGGGCGGTCTTGCCGGACCCGATGCGGGACCTCTGGCCAAATCCGTCGATGCTCTTATCCACGCCGGCCAAGGCTTCGATATGTCTGCTCGTACCAAGGGTGGCCGCAGAGTGACCTTCCGCGGACAATCCGTGCGAGGGCGGTCGGCCATTTATGCCCGGACGGAGCAGCCCAGAGAGATCGACGAGATCGACTATCGCGAACTGCTGAATGCGATTGCCGCACCCGCGTGGCTGCGCGACAGGAATTTGCGCCTGAAATGGGCCAATCGGGCCTTTCTGGACGCGACCGGTGACGCGACACTTGAAGATGCCGTGGCCAGCGATCGCACTCTCGAGCGTTCGGAACTCGATCTGTGTAAGAGCGTTCTCGATAACCGCGCACCCGCGAGCACCAGACGTTACATCGTCGTCGACGGCGAGCGGCGGGCCTTCGACCTTCAGATTCGCGAACTGGACCTTGGCGGCGTTGCCGGCGTGGCGTTCGACGTCACCGAAATGGCTCGCACAAAGGCAACGCTTCAGATCGAAGCGGACGCACATGACGACGTGCTCGACCGCCTTCCGACGGCTGTTGCCGTATTCGGACCGGACCGGCGTCTCATCGTCGCCAACAGCGTCTTTGCCCAACGCTTCGCCCTGACCGAGCAGTGGCTTGGAACCCACCCATCGATGGACGAAATTCTCGAATCGCTGCGCGCGGCCGGCCGGTTGCCCGAGCAACGCGAATTCGGCGTGTGGAAGCGTCGCCTGCTGGAGCTGTTCAACGATCCGCGCACCGACACGGTGGAAGTCTGGCATCTGCCGATCGGCCGGAGCGAGAAGATGAGCTCGCATCCTCATCCGCTCGGCGGACTGACTTTCATATTCGAAGATATAACCGAACAGCTCGCGATCAGGAGTTCGTACAACACGCTGGTCAAGGTGCAGAAAGCCACGCTCGACACCATGGACGAGGCGATCGCAGTGTTCGGCCTTGACGGCAAACTCAAGCTTCACAACCTGTCATTCGGTCGGCTCTGGCAACTCGACGAGACCGATCTTACGGGCGAGCCGCATGTCAGGATTCTTGCCGATATCTGCAGCAGGCGTATCGGTTCGGACGAGAGCTGGAGCATTGTCATCGCCGGCGTCAACGCATCCCAGCCGGAGAAATACAACGCCTGGAGTACGGTGACGCGCGCCGACGGAAAGATCGTGACCCTGTCTCTGACCCGCCTGCCCGATGGCGCGACGATGGCGACCTTTTCCGATGTGACGGATTATCTCCGCTTCGAATCGATGCTGCGAGACGGCGCCCGCAGCGCGGCTTGAGGGGTAATTGCACGAGACGCGTTGCCCGCAGAGCCTATCGCCCTACACCGCACGACGCGCGCGCGCAGATTCATCTTGGCGACCGGCGTCCGTGTTCAGGGACGCTGTCACGATCTCCTGGATCGTGAGTCGCCTGATAGGCGCCGGCATTTCAAGCGGCTTGCCTACCAGGCGCCCCGATATGAGATTGACTCCCAGTTCGCGTGCCCGGCTCAGGAGCTTGAGGTTCGGAACATCCATCACGAAGCTCATGATGTGCAATCGTCTTGTGGCGGCACAGAACTCCGCGAGCAAACGCTCGGGCGATGCGTAATCCGACGGCACGCCAGAATTGGGCAACAGCGACAAGCTCATCGCATAGAATCCCGTGCTCTCGAAATGATTGAAGTTCCGATTGCTCGCAGACAAATTCACCGAAACCCCGCGGCAGAACGCCTTGAGTGAGCCTACAAGTTCTGTAAGCCTGCTCTGGGGCACACCGGCGGGCACGTCGGCGATCTCAAACGACAAAAACGGCCGCAATCCGGATGAAAGCCCGCGGCACAACGCGGCTAGCTCCATGCGCGCCACCGGGAAGTTCAGCAGAAGGTAGGAAATTGGAATGGATACGATGAAAGGATGGCCGGCCTTCAAGTGTTCGGCCAACGAAGTCGCAGCGCACTGAACGCGCGCGAGCATGCAAGCGAGATCCGCCCTGAATCTTGCATCCGGCATGACGTATTCGAACCTGGGCGGGTTGCCGGCAGCTCTGCAGCAATAGGTCGTGATTGCTTCCTTTTGTGGGTTCCACATCGGAGTGAACTGGCACGAATGCCGCGGACCGATCTCGGCCGAGCGCGGCTCCAGGCGATCGGGCGCTTGGGTCGTCGGAGCCTTTGCATGAGCTCTGATCGCCAACCCCGCGCGTTCCGCCAGGCTGTTCAAACCGAGGCCGGTCAATTCCTCCAACTCCAGATCGTTGCCGTCCAGTCGCGTCGGCCGGGCAATTCGCAATTGCTCGATATCGCATCGGCCCAGCAGCCTTGTGAAAAGCTCATGCGCCACGCGGATACAAAAGACCTGCGATTCTTCCTCTGTTGTTGCCGGCATGCTGACCAGAAACGACGTTTCATCCAGTTGGACGAAGAAATCCGCCGGTCCCAACTTCTGGCGGAGCAGTCGCTCCATCCGCGCATAGACGGATTCCCGCATTCTGGGCCAGCGTGCACCGGCCTTCGATTTGATCTCCTCCAACCCGATGACGTTGACACAACCGCGCTGAAGCAGCGCGGCCGAAGCTGCAATTCTTACCTCGGGTTTGAGAATGCGTTGCATACCGGTGATTCGTGCCTAACTCGTTGCCGCCGGCTGAAGCACGGGTGTGCGCTCGTCCAACCAATTGCGGAATGCGGCCGAAGACGCCTCACAGATTTCCTTCAACTCGCCGACGAGCCGTTGTGCGGATTGGTGGTCTCCGCCGCGGCAGGCCATTTCGAGACATCGTGCCGCCGCGCTAGCCCGCATCGCGCCGAGATTGCCGGCAGTGCTGACGAGCGTGTGAGCCTCCCGCGAAATACCCTGATAATCGGCCTTCAGGCCGAATTCTGCGATGCTTTCGAGCCGCAAATCGACATCCGTCAAAAAGAGCGAGATGAAGCCTGCGACCTTGGCCATGGGTAACGCACCCTCCAATTCGGCCAACTTCTCCAAATCGAGCAGCAGCGGCACCGGCGGGCTCTCATCAGGGCGACCGCGACCCGATGAAGCTATGACGCCCGTAGAAGGAATGACCGGCATCTGCATTGCTTCGGCAGGGGCAAAATTCGCAAGTTTCGACAGGAGCAATGCAGACTGGACCGGCTTAGAAATGTAGTCGTTCATGCCCGCGGCGAGATATTCTTCCCTGGCGCCGGCCATGGCATGTGCCGTCATCGCGATGATCGGAAGGTCGCATTTGGGCGCAGGCAGTGCGCGTATCTGGCGCGTCGCTTTCACCCCATCGAGTTCCGGCATCTGGATATCCATCAGAACGACGTCGAAATCCGAGCGGCGAACGGCGTCGACGGCCTGATGGCCGTTCTCCGCGACCTCGACGCTGTGACCCGCCTTCTGCAATACGATGGTCGCGAATTGCTGGTTGATCTTGTTGTCTTCGGCCAGAAGAATGCGAAGCGGCCGGCGCGAGCAAGTTGGAGTCTGCCGCGGCGCGCCGGCGCCGCGGCGAGGGGACGGCGACGCCGACGGTTCGGTCCTCGTGCTGTAAATATTGATCAAAGTGTCGAGAAGCTCTTGATGGCGAACCGGCTTTTCGAGAATCGCCTCGAGATGCAGGCCGACCGGATTTTTGACTGCGGCTCGACCGCCGGAGGAAACAATCACGAGCTTGGTTTCGGCCAGATGCTCGTTGGCGCGAATTCTGCGCGCCAGCTCGTCGCCGGACAGCCCCGGCATCATCTGATCGAGAAACACGAGATCGTAAGGTAGACCGTTATGCCAGGCGCGCTCGAGTTCGGCCATTGCTGCGAATCCGTCGCCGACTTCGGTCGTTGTCATGCCGAACACCCTCAGCTGGCGGCTCATGATCGTCAGATTCATTTCGATGTCGTCAACGAGCAGGACCCTGAGCTTCTTGAAGTGAACCGGGAGCGTATCGCGGTCGGCGATGTGGGCCGTCGATTTCTCGAAGGGAATTTCGAACCAGAATGTCGAACCCACGCCGACACGGCTCGTGACCCCGATTTCGCCGTGCATCAGCTCGACCAGTTCCTTGCAGATGGCCAATCCCAAACCCGTGCCACCAAACCGGCGCGTCATCGAGCTGTCGGCCTGGCTGAACTTTTGAAACATCCGCTCGCGAACGCTTTCCGCCATGCCGATGCCGGTATCGGCTACCTCGAAGCGAAGCGGGAGTATGTGGTCGTCGCCGGTCGCCATTTGGCCGAGTCTGACCACGACTTGGATGGAGACACCGCCCTTTTCGGTGAATTTGATGGCGTTGTTGATGAGATTGAGAAGGATTTGACGGACCCGCGAGGGATCGCCGCGATAAGCACCGCGCGCAGCCGGCTCGATGAACATGCTCAGATCTATCTGCTTCTGGCGGGCCTTGGTCGCCATCAGGGCTGCAGCGCTCTCGACCGTGGCGACGAGATCGAAATCGATCATTTCCATTTCCAGCTTCTTTGCCTCTAGCTTCGAGATGTCAAGAATGTCGTTGACGATCGTCAGCAGCGCTTCGCCCGATTCGGCGACGACGGATGCAAAGTAGCGCTGCTCCTCGTTCAAGTCCGTCTCGAGAAGCAGGTTCGTCATTCCGAGAATTCCGTTCATCGGAGTGCGAATCTCGTGGCTCATATTTGCCAGGAAATCCGATTTTGCACGTGTTCCCGCCTCGGCTTCCTCTTTCGCAGCGTTGAGCGCAACTGCGGCGGATTTGAACCCACCCATCGCGCGCGCCAGCTTGCCAATTTCATCCCTGCGGTTTTCGGCGGGCACTTCCGTCTCCAGATTTCCGTCAGCGAGTTCTCCCATCGCCTTGGTCACCGAGACGAGCGGCGAAACGACCGTCCGTACGAGGAACAGGAACACGGCGGCGGAGGTGACGATCGTCAACAGAATCGCAGCCAGAATGATATCGATCGACCGACTGGCCGTCGTAATGCTCGCTCGGTTCGCTTCCGCAGCCTGCGCCCTGTTGATAGCGCTGAAGCTATCGATGAGGTCGTTCATCTTGTGAAAATTGACGTACGGCTCGCCCATGAAAAGCGTTTGAGCGTCCGCGATGCGGTGGGCGCGCGACAAGGTCAGGAATTCGTCGTTTGCGCGGAAAAAACGCGGCATTCTGGCGTTGAGCGACGCGAGAATACGCCGTTCCTCGTCCGTGTCGATCGTGCTGCGAGCCTCCAAAAGGTCTGAGACGATGATCTTTTTCGAGTCAAGAACTGCATTTTCCGCCTCGGCTCTGGGCGCCGGTCCGGTAGCCAAAAGGTGCTCGGCATCGGCTCTTCTGATGCTGCTGAGTTCGGCGTCCAGGCTGTTGCTGACCGCCACGCCGAGAAGCACGTCGGAATTCAAGTGGCGGTTCAGATCCGTCATGGCCGAGAGTTCTATAATGGAAAAAATCCCGACGGCGCAGGCGAGCACAAGTTTGATCCCGAATGATGCAAGGAATTTCGCTTTTATGCTGATGGATTTCATGGCGATGCTCCTTCGGCGCGCGGAGTCCGCAATCGATGCGTAGCAGCCCGGTTGCCGCCGGCCGCATTGCGTCCGACGCTGGAGATATTCGAGAGATAGATTTCGAGATGCCCGCAGTCGGTTGGCTCCGGATCGTCCGTCGCGAATGGAGGACCGGCATATGCAACGTCCAGCGGCAACGCGGCGAGCACGAGTGCGATCGACATTTTGGTCACGATGGATATGTTCGTCACACCACGGCCCCATTTGCAGCGTTGTTCCGGATCTCTTGAAAGGGATCAGGCGTTCACGCGCGCAATTATTGACGTGCGAGCGCTCAAGGGCATGTTAAGCGGCGCTCTATTTCGAATATGGATTAGTACTTATAACGTGCCGCGATGGTCGTACGGATGTCCGCGATGCTTGCGTCGAATTATGCAATTCATCGGGTCTCCACGCAGTGTACGTAGAAAGTACGTATCGGCGGTCTATTGGTGCTTGCGCGGCGGATGAAGCCGATTCCAGGCCCGAACCGGGTCGCTTCCGCGCGGGAGTTTGCCAATCAAAACCCGCGGTGGTGAACTGTCTTCGCGATTGCAAATCCTGGAGGGGAAACAATGCGTCCGTGGCCGGTTCTTTGTCTCGCGCTGGCGCTCGCCGGCATCTCGGTTGCCGCTATCGCTCAGGACGATGACGAGACGCCGCCGCCATCGATGCCCGCGCAGTCCGACGATGCAAAATTCGTTGCCTACAGCCAGCCGGTTCTCGCGTTCACCCATGCCGAGATCGTGGACGGCACGGGCGCCGCGCCCAAATACGACGAGACCCTGGTCGTCGCCAACGGCCTTATCTCGGCCATTGGCCCATCCGCGAGCGTGATCGCGCCGGCCAGCGCTACCGTCATTGACGCGCATGGCGAAACGCTGATGCCTGGTTTTGTGATGGTTCATGAGCATCTGTTCTACGTCATGGGTCACGGCAACTATGCCTCGATGCTCTACAGTTTCCCCCGCCTCTATCTGGCCGGTGGCACCACGACAGCGCGCACGGGAGGCTCGATGTCGCCTTATGGCGATCTCAGCTTGAAGCTTGCGATCGATCGCGGCGATGCGATCGGCCCAGATCTCGACGTGACGGGGCCTTATCTGAACGGCGCCGGCCTTCCGATCCTCAAGATGCATGCGCTGACCGGACCCGACGACGCGACAAAAACAGTGAACTACTGGGCCGATGAAGGCGCCACCTCCTTCAAGGCCTACACGAACATCACGCGCGCGGAACTGAAGGCCGCCATCGACGCCGCTCATGCGCGCGGATTGAAAATCACAGGCCATCTCTGTTCGGTCACCTATCGCGAGGCGGCCGAGCTCGGCATCGACAATCTCGAGCATGGCTTCGGCGTGATGACGGATTTCTATCCGGGCAAGCAGCCCGATATCTGCCCACCCCATTCCCAGACGCAGTTGGCCGATCTGGACATTTACAGCTCAGGCGTGAAGTCGCTGATCGCGCTCCTGGTGAAGCGCCATGTCGCGCTCACCTCCACCCTGACCGTGTTCGAGACTTTTACGCCCGGCCGACCCGAAGCGCCGGAAGGCGCGCGAGCCCTTCTGATCCCCGAGTTGCGTAAATATTACGAAGATCACTGGACCGACGCGCAGACCAGCGCCAACAACAAGCCCTACGTCGTGATCTTTCCCAAGCTGATGAAGCTGGAGCGGATGTTCGTGGCTGCCGGAGGCACGCTGATCAGCGGCACCGACCCCACCGGGTTTGGCGGCGTCGTACCCGGCTATTCCGCCAAGCGCGAAGTGGAGCTTCTGGTCGAAGCCGGCTTCAGCCTTCCAGAGGCGCTCAAAATCGCGACTCTCAACGGTGCGCGCTATTTGGGCCGCGACAAGGACGTAGGCTCACTCGAGATCGGCAAGCGCGCGGATATTGCGATCGTCGCCGGCGACCCGGTAAGCGACCCAACCTCCGTCGAACGCATGCCGCTCGTGTTCAAGGCCGGTATCGGCTATCGCGCCGACGCGATCATCGAGTCCCTGAAGGGTCAGGTTGGGCTTTATTGAGCGGCGACTGCGCGGCGCATGCGCGTTGCTTCGCGGAAGGAGATCAGCTTCTGCCGCGTCTCGTCCCATAAAGCGAGGCGGACGGTCAGAACACTCTGGCCGAAGGTCACGCGCCCCATATTGCGCAGTTCCGGATTGTCGCGCAACACCTGTCGCAGCCGGTAAAACGGAATGCGGCTGCACAAATGATGCACATGATGCACACCGATATTGGCGGTGAACCAGCGCAGGATTGCCGGCAGGTCGTAATGCGAGCTTCCGGCCAGCGCGGCATCCTGCATCGCCCAACCGCCGTCACGCGACCACATCACATTCTCGTATTGGTGCTGCACATAGAACAGCCACACGCCGATCGAGGCTGCGAGCAGCATCACGGGCAGATGCACCGCAAGAAATGGCCCAAGTCCAATCAGCCAGATCATCAATCCGGCGCCACCCGCAATTGCCGCATTGGTGGCAAAGGCGCTCACCCACGGTCGCCATCCTCCTCGCATCTGTTCGACCGGCAGGCGATGCTGGAGAAAGAACAGATAGGCAGGTCCCACGCCGAACAGCACGAGCGGATTGCGATAGACGCGATAGGCGAACCGGCCGAATCGCGAGCGCGAAAAATACTCATCGACCGTGAGAGTCAGAATGTCGCCGATGCCGCGCCGGTCGAGATTGCCAGACGTCGCATGATGCATGGCGTGGTTGCGCTTCCAGTAGTCGTAGGGTGTGAAGGTGAGCACACCGAGCGCGCGGCCGATCCAGTCATTGGCGAGCCGCCAGCGGAAAAACGAACCATGGCCGCAATCGTGCTGGATCATGAACAGCCTGACGAGGAATCCTGCCGTGGGGACGGCGAGCAACAGCGTGAGCCAGTAGCCGACATCGAGCGACCACCACATCAGAACCCAGCTCAGCACCAGCGCTCCGGCCGTCACGCCAAGCTCAAAGGTCGACCAGGCGCCGTTCGGTTCGCGATAACGCATGAGTTTGCTGGCAAGCGCCTGCACGTTAAGCTTCGCGCTCTCTAGTCTGTCGTTCCGTAGATTGTCCAAGAGTTCTCTCGGGGCCGCAAAAGGTTGCGAGCACGTCGGGCGGGAGGCTTTGCGGGGCCGCGGCCCAACTTCAATCAGACGCCGCATTCACGTCGGAATTGAGACGACAGCTAGACCAGTTCTTCGTTAAGCGCCAATGAATTTCTCGTATTCCCACGGAATCCATGGGGCTTTGTTCAAAGAATCAGGCTTGCAAGCCTCTTGCGCTGCCAGGCCGCGTCACCGTGTTGCGCCTCGCACCAGATGCCGCGGCGGCGAAAGAGCTGCGCGTCGCAATCATAGGTGAAGCCGAACCCGCCGTGAAACTGGATGGCACGGTCGGACGCAAAGGCAAGTGCATCGCAAGCCAGCGCCTTCGCCATGCGAACCGCGATTTCGCTCTCGGCCGCATCGCCGAAGATTCCCGCCGCGTAATAAAGATGCGAGCGCGCGCCGTCGATCACCATCAGCGCATCGACGGCCGGGTGCTTGAGCGCCTGGTAGGAACCAATCAAGCGGTCGAACTGCTTTCGCGTTTTCAGATATTCCACCATGGCCTCAAGCACCCCGCTCGCGCCGCCGCACATTTCGGCCGACAGCAATAGACACGCGGCTTCATCGATATGCTTGAGGGCAGCTGCTGTCCCCGCCGGATCAAGGAGATATTTGTCGGGGATCGAAATGCCATCGAGCGTCACGCGATAGGAGCGGCGGGTCTCGTCGATGACGATTTCCCGCTCGATCTTTGCGCCGCCGAGCTGCTGCCGGTCGAGCAGAACAAGTGCGGGTGCACCTTCCAACGAGACGGATACAATTGCGAGATCGGCCGACGCGGCATCGGTCACGAAGGTTTTGGTGCCCGAGAGCACAAGCTCGCCGCCTTTGCGCGCCGCCTTTGCGGTTAGATGATTCAAATCCCAGTCGCCATGCGGCTCGACCAAAGCGAGCGCGCCGATTGCGCCTTCGCAGATCTTCGAAAGCCATTCCGTCTTCTGCTGCGGCGTGCCGGCTTTGAGCAACGCCTGGGCGACAAGTGTCGTGGAAACCAGCGGCGTTCCCGCCAAAGCGCGACCCAGCGGCTCGACGATGGTCACGACTTCGGCCAATCCGAGACCGCTGCCGCCGAATTCTTCGGGGATCGCGACACCCAGCCAGCCAAGCGAGGCCATCTCCTTCCACACCGCAAGATCGAAATCGTCTATCGCCGCGATGCGCGCGCGCGCCTTGTTCAGCGGGAACCTGTGTCGCGCAAAGTCTGTCGCGACTTCGAGCAACTGCGCCTGCTCGTCGCTGAAATCGATCATCGGTCTTTTGTTGTCGCTCGCCATCGCGATCAGCTTTTCGGCAGGCCGAGCACGCGCTCGCCGATGATATTGTGCTGGATTTCGCTGGTGCCGCCCCCGATCGTGCCGGAGAACGAATTGAAATATGAGCGCTGCCACTGGCCGCGTTCGTAGGCGTTGGGGTCGCCGACATAATAGGCGGCGTTCGCTCCCTGCAGCGACAAGGCGAACTGATTGAGCCGGCGCTGATATTCCGTGGCGGCCAGTTTTCCCGCCATGGCGATCGATCCCAGCCATTCGGCAACGAGAGGCTTGATTTTTGCGCGCGCGGAATTCAACGACAGGGACTTCTCCTCCATGATGAATTGCACGAGCCGGTCGCGGATGAGCGGATCCTCGATCGCCGGCCGCCCGTCGCGCTGTGCGACGCGCGCGAGCGCCACCACCTGCGAGACGTCCTTGCTCATCATGGCGTGGCCGCCGGCCTGGCCGCCGACTGCGCCGCGCTCGAACGCCAGCGTCGCCATCGCAACCTGCCAGCCGCCCCCTTCCCTGCCGATCAGACAGGAATCCGGAATGCGCGCATCGGTGAAGAAGGTCTGGTTGAAGCCATATTCGCCCGTAAGCTTGCGTATCGGCACGACCTCGATGCCAGGAATTTTCATCGGAATGAGATAGAAGCTGAGGCCTTCATATTTGCTGTTGGCGCTCGGATTCGAGCGCGCGAGCAGGATCATGTATTTCGCGTGCTTGCCGAGGCTCGTCCAGATTTTGCTGCCGTTGAGCACGAACTCGCGGCCATCGCGCTCGGCTTTAAGCTGCGCATTGCCGAGATCGGAACCATGGTCGGGTTCCGAAAATCCCTGGCACCAGATGTCTTCGGCACTCAGGATACCGGGGATATAGGCTTTCTTCTGCTCCTCCGTCCCCATGTTGAGGATCAGCGGACCCGCCCAATTCAGACCGATCGTGTTGGTCATGAAAGGGACCTTCTGGCGCACCATTTCTCGCGTTGCGATGTCCTGCAGAATCTGCGGCTTGCCGCCGCCGCCATACTCCTTCGGCCAAGCCATGCCGAGATAGCCCGCCTCGTAGACCTTTCGCTGCCAATCGCGCAGAAAAGTGAATTGCTCGTCGGAACCCACTTCCATGAAGGATTGCGGCAGCAGAAATCCCGGATCGGCGGGCCTGTTCTCCTCGAACCAGGCGCGGACTTCCGCGCGGAATTCGTCCAATTCCTTCTGATCGAGGTTCATGCTTGCTCCATGTTGCACGCTCAGAGGTTGGCCGCGCGCTGAAATGCCGGCCGCGCCGTCAGGCGTGCATAATAGGCTTCAGTGTTCGGCTTGAACTTTTCCCGAAAACCAAGCGTGTCCGCAAGATGGAGCGCGAAGCCGACGCACACATCGGCGATGGTGAAACGGTCCGCGCATAGATATTCGCGCTCGGCCGTTGCCTGTTCGACGCTGCGCAGGCGCGCAAAGAACCACTGCGTGTAATCGTCCACCGCCTGGCCAAGCCGCCTCTCTTTGGGCTCCAGCCTTGTGTAACGCAGCACGATGGTCTGGGGAAATGTCAGCGTGGCATCGCTGCGATGCAGCCAGTTGAGATAGAGGCCGTAATCCTTGTCCGTCGGCGCCAGACCCAGCGCCGTGGGGCCATATCTGTCGACGAGATACTGACAGATGCCCGACGACTCCGTCATCGTCAGCCCACCGTCGACCATCGTGGGCACTGTCCCCAGCGGGTTGATGTCGAGATAACCCTCGCGCAGAAAACGCGGCGGAAACGGCATCGATTCGAGTTCATAGGGGATGCCCATCTCCTCGAGCGTCCACAACGGCCGAAGCGAGCGGGCCCCTTTGCAGTGATAGAGCTTGATCGTCATCGGCAAATTCAGGGTTGGGTCGAAGAACTGTCTGCGGCCGGTTGAGTGCGTTCGGCCTGAACCACCATTGTACTGATCACGATGGAACCCACAAACATCATCGCAACGACGCACAAACATACGACAAGCACGATGACGGGATTGATCTTTTCGGGCTTGGCGGCCACGGAGGCTCCGTTCGGACGTGCTTTTATGCCACCAATTGCATAGGCCCGGACGCTCCCCAATGCGAGCGGAAAAAGCGTCGCGTCCGTCCCCAATTGGGGACCCCGATGTGCGATGCGGCACACACAGAATCGCCCCATTTCCGAAATCGAATAGATCGGCTTTCGGCCCCCCCTACCAAGTGGTACTGATATGTGTCGGAGTTCGCGGGGGATGCGCATGCGTCGGTTGGCTCTTTTCATCGGACTGGGGGTCGGACTCGTTGGTTCCGCCATCGCCTCCGACCCCACGCCGCAGCTTTCACTCACTGTCTACAACACCGACCTCGCGCTCGTGCAGGATGTCCGCCATCTCGACGTGCCGGCCGGACGAACGCGACTCGAATTCAAAGACGTATCGGCCGACATCCGCCCGGAGACGGTGACGCTATCTGGCAACGGCCTGGCGGTCGTCGAACAGAATTTCGACTACGATCTGCTCACCCCAGCCAAGATGATGGAAAAAGCCGTCGGCAAGCAGATCAAGATCATCCGTACGATACCGGGCACCGGCAAAGAGACGGCGGAAACGGCCACCGTACTGTCGGTCAATGACGGCGTCATTCTCAGGATCGGAAACCGCATCGAGGCCTTGCGCGACGACGGCATCCCGACGCGTGTGGAGTTTGACAGCATTCCGGAAAATCTGCGTGCATCGCCCACTCTGTCGATAACAGTCGATGCGGCAAGCGCCGGCGCCCGCGACGTGACGCTCAGCTATCTCACCACCGGTTTGTCGTGGAAAGCGGACTACGTCGCCATGTTTGACGAGGCTGAGAGTTCGCTGCGCCTTCAGGGGTGGGTCACCCTCACCAACAAATCCGGCACCAGCTACAAGGATGCCAAGACTGAGCTGGTGGCGGGCGACATCAATCTCGTCAGTACCGAACAGGAATATTGGCAGCGCGAGCAAACGCGGCGCAATTCCAATCGGGGCGCAGGAATGGGCGCGAACAACCAGGAATCGATCGCAGACTATCTGCTGTATTCGCTCCCGGAAAGAGTCACAGTTGCTGAGAACCAAACCAAACAGGTGGGATTGATCGACCTCCATGGCGTCAAGGCCGTAAAGACCTATGAATATCGGGCGCCATACTTCACCAGCAACGAGAGTCCCGAACACGTATCTTCTGTGCTCAAATTCTCCAACGTGGAGAGAGCCCTGCCCGCAGGTATCGTTCGCGTCTACATGCATGACGATTCCGGCGAATCGAAATTCGTCGGCGAGAACGATCTCGATCATTCGCCGGCCGGCTCGGATGTGGCAATCACAATCGGCGAAGCGTTCGACGTCACCGCACAAGCCACGCTAGTTTCGAGCGAGAGGATTTACGGATCCCGCACGCGATATGCGATCTCCTATGCATTCCGAAATGCGCAACCCAAACCGGTCACGGTGGACTTGCGACAGAGCGGGCTCTGGCGCGACGGAAAAGTCGATGTCGAGAGCCTTCCCAGCAAGCGGATCGACGCGAACACGCTCGGCTGGAGCGTGCCCGTGCCGGCAAACGGCGAGACCGTTCTGACATTCACCGTCGACACGGGCGGCTGAGCCGTGAAGTGCCTGGCGCTGATCGTATTCGGCCTGATTTGGGCGGTTCCCGCACTTGCCGCGAGCATTTCGGAACGTCCGAACAAAGTCACGCTCACAATCTATCAGCCCGAAACAATGAACACGGTCGACATCACGAACCCGGCGGACGCCGAGTATTACCGTCGAGAGGGAATCGCGTTCATCACGGAGTCCCGCAGCATGGACTTGCCTGCGGGTCCGGTCCAAATCGAGTTCCGCGGCGTAATGTCGACCATCGTTCCGCAAACCGCGGAGATCACCGGGCTGCCTTCCGACGTGCTTGAACGGAATTTCGACTACGACCTTCTGAGCCCGGGTTCTTTGCTGGCCAAATCGATCGGTCAGACAGTGCGGCTGGAGCGCACAGATCCGAACACCGGCAAGCGCACCGAACAATCGGCAATTGTGAGAGCGGCTCCGTCGGGAGTTGTGCTCGAAATCAACGGCAAGTTTGAAGCGCTGCATTGCAGCGGTCTCCCCGAGAGGCTCATATTCGAAAAAGTGCCTGACGGACTGCGCGATACGCCCACCTTGTCGGTGCGCGCCGTGATGTCGAGGGCCGGGCACTACACGTTGACCTTGAGCTATATCGCGACGGGGCTCTTCTGGTCGGCGGATTACAACGCGCATGTTCGGCCCGACGGACGATCCCTCGATCTGAGCGGTTGGATCACGCTCACGAACCTGAGCGACTCGAACTACAGGCGTGTGCCTGTCGAGTTTGTCGCCGGCCGCGTCTTTACGGCGTATGTTGACGAACCGGTCGCCCCGCAAACGCCGAAGCTGAATAACGACTGTTGGCCGACCGAAATCGATTGGGCTACATTACGCCGTGTGATGGACAAATTCAGCGGGCTTCCCCCACCTCCGCCCCCTCCACCGCCGTCGCCCGCTTCCGCCGACAAAAGCGTGGAAACGGTCGTCGTGACGGGTTCGCGAATTCCCGATCCGCGCCAACTTGGCGATTACAAGCTCTATCGGCTTCCCGAGCCGACCGACTTCGCATCGCACCAGTCCAAGCAGGTACAGTTCCTCCAGCAGACCAAGGTCCCGTTCGAACGTATCTACACTTATGCCGTGGACCGTTACGGCGCTACGAGCGAAGACGTGGCGGCGACGGCCATGCTGCGTCTCCACAATGACACGGCCGATGGCCTGGGAAAGCCACTGCCGAATGGAACGGTTTCTGTGACGGAGTCCGCGCCGGGCGGAATCCCCGTGTTGGCCGGCCAGGATAACATCCACAACACGCCTTCGGGTTTGCCGGTAGAAATCGCAACCGGCCGCGCTCTCGATGTGCGGGTGGTACTGCGGCAGACGAGTTCCCAGTCCCAGGGCAGCGGCCGGAACACGCGCACGCGCAAATCTTATGAAATCACGATCGAAAACGACAAACGCATCCCGATCCAGTTTGAACTCGGGCAACCCGTGCTGGATGGGGCGCGTATCCTCGACGAAGACCAGCCACATGCCGTCAAACCCAACGGCATGATTTGGAGCTTTGCCATGGCGCCCCACGAGCGCAAGGTCATGCACTACACAGTCGAGCTGTCGGAGTAACAGCATTGTGACGCACGCAAGATCATTCGGGCGATTGGTTGCAACATGGGCGCTCTTCGTCGTGTTACTCGCGCCTCTGCGAGCCGCGTTGGCGGACGATGCGCCGCCGGCCATTCGCCAATTCGACGTGCCCACGATCGAAAAGCTCGGACGCGAAATGTACGATCAGGATCAACTCGCGTGGAAAGCCACCGACATCGCCCTGGCGCATTTCACGGAAGAAGGCCTCAAGGCTCAAAAGACCCATGGCTGGATCGTGGAAACGACACAAGCCGGTGGCGTTGTGCGCTTCGTTCACGACACGCCCGACGGTCCGGCCTTTTTCTACGATGTCACCTTTCCCGGCACCGGTACGCCGACCGCCCCCATTCCGGACAACACCACGCCGAACACCGAGGAAAGGGCACAGTACGATGCCCGTACTCTTGCGGTCGCCAATATCAATCCAAGCTGCAGCAACCGCTACAACACTGTCGTGCTGAAGGACCCACAGGGCGACGGATGGCTCGTCTGGGTGATGGCCGCCTCCATGGACCCACAAACAATCGTCATCGGTGGGCATTACCGCTTCACCATTTCGGCAGACGGGAAATCCATTATTCAGAAGGATGCACTCTCGAAGAGCTGCATGACGATGAAAAAACCCGCGATCCACAACGGAGAAATGGAAGAAGTCTCGTGGACGCAAATCGTGTCGACGGCGCCGCTTGAGACTGCGGTTTTTGCGAGCCTGTCATACAAGATGCCGGTGTTCGTCGGAACAATGGACGGCAAAATCTGGAAATTCGACGGCGACAATGTCGTGAATGTCGATATGGACTCGCCTGGCGTCGCCGGCTCGGCAGCCCGCTATATTGCCGGCCTCATGGAAGTCTGCAGAATCATCGAAACCAAAATCGGCGAAACTTCAGAAAAATATAATTTGCAGGACAGCGTCGACGTCATCAATGCCACGGAAAAGGATGCGTCATTTAAGCTGACGACGTCAGCCGGCTACCAGGCCGTATCCGTCACGTGCGGGCGTCGCGATTTCGTGCCCGCGCCGAATGATTACAAAGTCGTTTTGGCCGGATATCCGCTGATCATAATGGATACAGGCACGGGGCATCCTGAGCGCATCGCCAGTCTGGAGATCGTCAGCGGCCGGTTTCAGTTTCGTCAGTTCGAGGGCGATCCGCCGACAGACGAACTCAAATCGCGAATCGGCGCACGTCTCGATGCATTTCAGAACATCGTCCAAGCCAAGCCCTGACGCCTCGCCCTACGCCTAGGCCTTCATCGTACGCGACACGGCAATGTAGCCGAAGCCGGTGGTGATGAAATTCACGCCGAGCAGGATGCCCAGTACGATCACCGATATCTGGGGCCAGCCGGCTGCGATCAGCATGGCCATGATGATGCTGGCCAATCCCGAGATCAGCATCGCCACCCAGCCGCGATGCGGCCGCATCTCGAACGCGAAGAACAACTCGAACGCGCCTTGAAAAATGAAGATGACGCCGACCATCAATGTCAGCGCGACCGCGCCCGCCAGCGGATTGAACAGCAGGAACACTCCCGCAGCGATCGACAGGATACTGAGCAGCAGCGCGCCGAAAAACGGGCCCGTGCCGTGGATCGAGAACGAGCCGAAGAACAGGAACAGGCCGGTGATAAGAAACACCCAGCCGACAAGCAGAGCCGCCACGAAAGTGGAAATGATGGGAAACACGATGGCCGCCGCGCCCACGACCACCAGCGCAAGACCGAGCCAGAACAATCTGCCCGAGGATGCGCGAAGCTTGCCGTGAAACAGGCTGTCACTGGGGGTCGTATCGCTCATGACTTATCCTCCCAACAATATTTGCCCGGGTCCGTTCGCGGCGTGACATTAACCAACCGGATCGCCCTCCGCAAATATGTCGCTTCGGACGCATCGTTCCGATCCGCTACTGCCCTATTCCGCGCCGGAGCAATGATTCGCCGCCCGAGAATGTCGGTTCGACGAGCCAGAGTCGCAGAAGGTGGCGTTTTCGCGCTGATTCCTCCCAGTCTTCATACTGCGTGCGCTTGTGCAGGATCGACGCATTCTTGAGGAACTGCATATCGCCCGGCTCGAAATCCATGTCGAGATAGTGAGCGGGATCGTTCGCGGCTCTCTCGATGAAAGCGATTGCTTCCTGCTGCACTTTCGTCAGCCGTGGCGCGCCCTCGTGCATCTGACTCTCGCGGATATACCAAGGAATGAAGAATGTCCGTAACCGGCCCTCTTCATAGCGGCAGAGCGGAAGATCGAACCAGGGATTGCGGCCGGCCTTTTGCTGGTTCTGCGTATCGAACGGGAGGCTTTCGAACAACACAGGCACAAGATCGGGCCGCTCGCGCAGCATGCGGTTGAAAATCGCGGGCGAACTTGCAATTCGGCTGATGCCGCCCCGCTTCGCCTTGGCAATGCAGAACAGTCCGATGATTTCGGCACCATCGGTGTGGAAATCCTGCTCCGCGCGTCTTGTAGAGACGAACGCCATATTCGTTCGGATCCGCCCCCGTATCGCGCACAGGCCCGATCAGATCGCCATTGGTATTTTGGGAGATTGCCAGGCCCATGTGCAGACCCAGCCCCCAATAGATCGCCGTGCAAACCTCCAGCGAATGGCGCGCGACCGGAAATCCCCGCAGCAGCACGAATCCACGCCCGCGGTCGAGCTCGCGCATCCAAGATTCGATCCTCGACGAAAGCGTTGGCAACACGAAGTCGTCGCGCGTCCAATTGCGATAATCTTTCCCGGCCGCCCGCGTTTGCGCCGTCACGAGTTCGGTAATGTCGGACGGCGTGAATCTGTATGTCCAATCGGTCCGGCCGGTGAGGTCGGCACCCAGCCAGACGTCCGGTGTGTCGAGCGGTGACGCAGGAATCGAATTGTTGCTCACGTCCGCGCCGGAATAATGGGCAGGATGACGTGCGATGGTCTCGCCCTGTCGACGAAGAGCGTGTTCTGCGCCACGACGCGCTCGCCGGCGCTTCCCTCCGGCGCACCCGTGTTCGGGTTCACGTCGAAATGGGGAAAATTGCTGGAGGAAATATCCATCCGAATGCGGTGACCCCGCTTGAACAGATTGGAAGTGGGAAACGCGCTCACTTCGATCGCCGCGATTTCCCCGGCAACAAGCGGCTCCGGCTTCTCCCAGGAATTGCGATAGCGCGCCCGCAGGATTCCGTCCGTGACGTTCATGGCGAAACCTTCCGGATAAGAGTCATTCGGCGGATAGACGTCGATCAGCTTGATCGTGAAATCGGTGTCCAGCCGGTCCGATGCCACATGCAAACGCGCGACGATAGGCCCGGTCACTTCCACATCCTCCTCCAGCGGTTCCGTCTGGAACACGAGCACGTCGGGCCGCGACGCGAGCGGCTTGTAAGGCGCGTGCGAGCCGAAGAATTGCGGGCCTTCGCGCTGATCGAACGCGCCTCCCACCATGACGGGCTTGCCCGACGTCACGGTGCCGCCGATAGTCGGAACGGGCCACGCGGGATCGAACTTGTATGTCAGCGCTGCTGTGTCGGACGCCGGCAATTCGGGCGACAGGCGGCCGTCGCCGTGCAGGTAATAAGGCGTGTCGCGCGCATCGGGGATCGGCCAGTCGCGTTCGGTCCGCCAATATCCGCCATGATCGAGCCGCCCGTCCGCGTTCCTGAGGCCGCTGCCGCCTCCCATGACGAACAGATGCACAGCCGGTTCCTGCACCACGCCATTGTCGGCGCCTTTCAGCCAGCAATCGAACCAGCGCAGCCGCAAGGTCAGATAATCCTTCGCGAGATTGCCGTCCAACGTGGCAGCCGGGCCGAAATCGACGTCGCCGGCATAGGTGATCGAGCGGTCGCCATGGGTCCACGGACCGAGGATCAGGCGAACCGGGTTTTTCTTGCGGCGCGACAGGCCGATGTAATTCGTCGTCGCCGTGCGCGGATAGGGATCGTACCAGGCGGACATATGCACCATCGGCGCATCGCTGAACCGGTCGTAAAATCCTTCGGCATAGATACCCATTTGCTTCCAGTAATCGTCGAAAACGCCGTGCTGCCACTGATCGAACAGATAATCCTCGTATTCCGGCGCGAGGCTGAGCGGCGATTGTCCCTTCTTCCACGGCAGGCGCGCGAACCACGCCTTGATGTCGATCGCCTTCATTGCCGCGAGCCGGGGCGGATCGTTCGCGACTTCGGGACTCTCCAGCGCATTGGAATAGGCCCAGGTGACCTGCTTAAGCTCCAACGCTCCTCCTTGACGTATTCCGCCTTGATACGCATTGGCGAAGCCGCCGCTATCGAGGAACATCGCCGCAATGCCGGGCGGATTGGCGCAACCGAGCGCGCCCTGGGTATGCGCCGCGTAGGAGAGCCCCATCGTGCCGATCTTGCCGTCGCACCAAGGCTGATGGACGATCCAGGCGCACGTGTCGAAACCGTCCGCACCGTCGCTCAGATATTTGACGAACTTGCCCTCGGAGCCATAACGGCCGCGGCAGTCCTGGTAGATCACCACATAACCGCGGCTGACGAAAAAGCGCGCCACCTCGGCACGGCTCATGGGTACGGGATCGGTCGACGTGCGCTCGGAGCGGCTGACGACCGTCTTGCCGTAAGGCGTCCGTTCCAGAACGACCGGAAACCTGCCTTTTGCTGGCTTTCCGCCTCGCGCCGGACGATAAATGTCGGTGGCGAGCCGCACGCCGTCGCGCATCGCGACCATCGTATCGGACGTCAAATGGATGTCATAGGCGTCGGAATCTTCCCCGGCCGCCACGCTCGCACGTGACATCAGCATCGCGCCGGCCGAAGCAATCGCTTTCCCCAACGTTCTGCGTGTAAATCGCACCCGCCACCCATGCTCGCGACTTCGATGGCGAAATTCTATCAAGCCGCACGGCAGATGTACCAGATTTCATTTGAACCAATTTCCCCGGTGCGCGGCAGACGCCTGTCGCGCACACTTGGCTGCGCTTCGGCGAACGTGCCTCGCCGGCATCGCCGGCCGCGTCGGGCTTTTGCGCACGTTGGTTTACGAATGGTAATTTCAATTTCCTGCACTTTTCCCAACTGCGCGAATCTGTGTTGCAACGAAACAAAACGTAGATCGATAAAATTCTCCGATTTAACTTGGATTAATCAACGCAATCTAACCTCACGTTTCAATGTGGTGGAGCGCATTTGCGCGGCGAACCGGGATAGACCGAGTGCCGCAAGTGGAGGCCAAAATGAACAATCTTTTTATTCGTTTTTTACGCAATGAATCCGGCGCAACGGCTATCGAATACGGGTTGATCGCGGCGGGAATCGCCGTGGTGATCATCGCAGCGGTTCAGCTTGTCGGAACGAACCTGACCGGCACGTTCGGCTCGGTCGCTACGGCAGTTGGGGCACCATAATTTTTCTGGGCATCCACTGCGGTCAACACATCGCTGCCGCCGATCTTATCGGCGGCAGCGGCGTTTCTCCGTTTTTTTCGGATTCTTACTCGGCGTTAGTGAACTGAGATCCGGTCCCTGGAGCGGACCCGGACTACGTCATCGTTTCCGGCCGCTGACAAACCTTGCGGTACGATTTCGCATCCGCCCAGCGAAGCAATGCTCTTGAGGGAATGTGACGCCGCAAATCCGTCGCGATTGAAAAAGCCTCGCACGGCCCTGAACAAAGCCTGATAATCGGGCTCGGCTGTCAATCTTCCGAGTTCGCGGGTAAACAGCAGATCGTTCCGCGCCCAGATCTGAAAACCGTCATCCGGCGCAATCCCGTGACCGGTCTGCTGCGCGACGTCGCCGAGCAACAGCACAAGCTCGCTGTATTTGCGGCAAAACAGCGCCAGCGAATCCTGCAGCTCGGCTCCGGACGAGCCGGCATCGGCAATCGTGTTCCCCAACTCCAGATAAGAGAGATTTGAATCGTGCAGGGTCCTGTCCAGCTGCGCCATGGTGAATTGATGCGTGCCGCCATGAGCACCCAGAGAATCCTGCAGGCGCCGCCCGATTGCGTCCAGTCTCTCGTAACCCTGGCAGGCGCCGCCGTCGAAGACGCGCTGGATCTTTTCGCGTACACTCTGCGTCGTCACTCGCGTCGCGCGCCCTTGCCGCAACCCGATGACATGGGCGGCAACGGTTGCACCACCGATTACGACAAAATAGGCCACGTACCACAGCGGATTCATATTCGACCTCACATCGCTCGATATTCGCTCCATCGCGCTCGATGCCACTTTGCGCGCATGACTCTAAGGGCCGTTTAAGGCCGCGCTTCGCATTCGAAGGATATTTGCCGCAAATGCGACCCGGCATCGACCACCGTTGAGACAATTCGACGAAAACTGTCCCTCAACTCGATGCAATTGCGCGCGATCCGTTTCACGCCGCGCAAAGATGTGTTGTGCCTCAATCGTCGAGGCAGGCGCGCGGGCCGGGGAATCCCTTCAGCCCCGACGCATCGTGCGGAGCGGTCTCATGTATGTTCTCGTCCTTGCGTCGCAAAAGGGTGGCTCCGGAAAGACCACGCTCTCCGGCCATCTCGCTGTCGAAGCCGAGCTGGCGGGTGTGGGTCCCGTCGCGCTGATCGACTGCGACCCCCAGGGCAGTTTGTCCGAGTGGTGGAATTCGAGATCGGCGCCGACGCCTCATTTCGTAAAGGTCGGACTTCTCGAATTGAGCGACGCACTGGCGCAATTGAGCCAGGCCGGCTTCAGGCTCGCCGTCATCGACACTCCGCCGGCGATCACCAGTTCGATTTCGCGTGTCGTGGCGCACGCCGATCTCGTGATCGTTCCCACGCGACCGAGCCCGCACGATCTGCGCGCCGTGGCCGCGACGGTCGATATCGCCGAACGCCACGAAAAGCCTCTAATCTTCGTCGTCAACGGCGCGACGCCGCGTGCGCGAATCACGGGCGAAGCCGCAGTGGCGCTGTCGCAGCACGGGACGGTGGCGCCCGTCATCGTTCACCATCGCGTCGACTTCGCAGCCAGCATGGTGGACGGCAGATCGGTCGGCGAAGTGGTGCCGAAATCGCAATCGGCGAAAGAAGTGCGCGAATTGTGGACCTATGTGCAGGATCGCCTGGCGCGGCTTGCCAAGGATCCCAGCCTGGCGCCGGAATTCCGTCCCCGCCATCTGGATCTCGGCCCATTGGCGGCGATCGCGGACGCCGATCTCGCCGCCGTGCCGGAAGTTCCTCCGGTGGTGGAACCCATTCGAGAGCCGCCGATCCAAATCGTTGAGCCCGCGCCACAGCCTGTTATTGAGCGCGGATGGGACGGAGTCGAGCGACGCTTTGGCGGCGACCGGCACATGGTGTCGGGCGCGCCGCCTTTCGGGGCACAAGACAAGCGCGTGCATGTCTTCGGTCGACGGAATACGGATCGTCCCGCGGAACACTGAGGAGTCACCTTTGAGCTACGCAAAATTTGCCCCCATCACTGCGGGCCTGCTGGCGCGAAAGGGCGAAGCCGCGCCGTCATTCGGCGCCAAACGCCCCGTTGCCTGGACTTCCGACTTACCTGCCCTGAGGGAGCCCGCGCGGGATATTCCCGCGTCGCTTGCGACCGGATCGGAATTCGCGCATTTGGCGGCGCCCACAACGGAGCACGAGGTTCCGATTCAGAAGCCCGCGCCGATGACCGACAAGCCGCGCCGGGTGGTCGTCAGCATGAGTCCTTGCGAATTCGAACGGCTTGGGATCGCCGCGGTCAAAAAAGGGCTGAGCCGGCACGATTTGGTGCGCGACACGGTGAACGCCTATCTCGCGCGCCTCGTGTCGGAAATGGACCATCGCTGCGCCTGCCTGGAAGATGGCTCGAACTGCCCCGTCAATCCCGACAAGATTTGACGTTTCAGCCGCGCAGAACCCCCCAAGCGTAACTTGGCGGCCGCAAACTCGGTCGCCGGGAACTTTTTACCTGTTCTGGCGTTACCAGCACGCCAGCGAGAGGGCGCGTCGTTGCGCCTGCGCATTGGGGTTTTCGAATTTCTGCCGACACATATGGGAGTTGATCGTGGCGCAAGGCACTCAGGACGCGAAATCGACGGAAAAGCCGTTTCTCACCGATGTGAAGACCTTGCGCGAGCGTGCGCGCAAACACCTCGAGGACGGCGCCATCGGGACGAACTATATCGGCGACGTCAAAAAAACGATCGAAATCCTGCAAAATGTGCTGGCGACGGAAATCGTCTGCGTGCTGCGCTACACGATGCATTCCATCGCGGCATCCGGAATTTCCAGCGACGGCGTCAAGGCGGAATTCGCGGAGCACGCCAAGGAGGAACACGAGCATGTGTTGGAGGTCGCCGAGCGCATCAACCAGCTTGGCGGAAAGCCGAATTTCAATCCCGAGGGCCTGCTCAGCCGCTCGGCGTCGCAATATGCGGAAGGCGCCAATCTCGTCGACATGATCAGGGAAAATTTGATCGCGGAACGCATCGCTGTCGACCACTACCGCGAATTGGTCCGCTATTTCGGAAATGACGATCCGGGCACGAAATCCATGCTGCAGGGAATTCTCCGCGTCGAAGAGGAACATGCCGACGACATGCACGATCTCTTGATCGCGCATGAAGGACGCCCGATGCTGCACGACAAATGATCTGCCGGCGGTGAGTGATGGCCATACAATCCGAGATTGGAACCTGGCAACAGATCGCGGCGTGGGAGAAATCGCTCGCGGAATCCGACGGGCGAAAAATCGCGCCTTCCCCGCCGAAACTGAAAACGGTGAAGCAGACCGAACACATCGTTTCGGACGCCGACAAGGGCTCTAGGCCGTCACCACTTCGTCCGTGATCACGGTGAATTCGACAAGGTTGGAGACGCCGAATGCGGTGCTGATTGCGGCATCCGTCGCGTCGCGTCCCTGCGCCATCAGGATTCGACCGATGCGCGGCGTATTGTGGCGCGCATCCATCGGGTGCCACGCGCCTCCCAGATAGACGTCGAACCACGCGCTGAAATCCATCGGGTTGGGGTCGTAGGGCACGCCGATATCGCCGAGATAGCCCGAGCAATAACGCGCCGGAATATTCATGCAGCGGCAAAGCGTGATCGCCAGATGTGCGAAATCGCGGCACACGCCGAGGCGCTCCTCATGCGCCTCGGCCGCGGTGCGATCGGAACGCGCATGCTGATAGCCGAACGAGATCCGATCATGGGCGTAATCGAGTATGGCCTTTACGCGAGGCCACCCCGGCGCGATGTGGCCGAAGAGAGACCACGCAACATTCGACAGTTTCTGCGTGTCGCAATATCGGCTTCCCAGCAGATAAACGAGGACATCGTTCGGCAAATCGTCAACCGCGTGCTGAATCGCGCCGATGGGCATCTGCTCGTGCAATCCGCTGTCCCGGATCAGCAATCGGCTCCACAGCGAAAGCCGCCCAACCGGCGCCACCAATCGCGTGCACACATTGCCGAAACTGTCCGTATAGATGCGGTAGGGGATTTCAGGATAGAGCGTGAAGGTTTCGGGTTCGACCAGATCGGCGCGTCGCTCGGGGCGGATATGGACCATCAGCAACAGCGGCGTCGGGGCCGTGCATTCGAATGCGATGTTGTAGCCGGCCCGGATCAGCAATTTTCAATTGTCCTTCTACGATCGAAATACTCCCGCGTGACGGCGCGAAACGTCGGGAGATTGCTCGGCAGTGACCTGGACTTCGACGTCCATGCCCAGATAGTCGCCTGCCGCACCCTCCCACGTTCCCGACAGAGGCGTAGCCTGGACCGGATCGCGCACCACGGCAACGCGGATGAGGTCGCGGTTGCCGACAATGCCGTTTGTAGGGTCGAATTCCGCCCAGCCGCCATTCGGAAGGAAAACGCGCACCCAGGCATGCGTGTTCCCGCCACCCAGCCTGGTCGATGCGACATTCTCGCTGGCAGGGATGTAGAGATAACCCGATACGAAGCGGACGGCCAAACCGAGCGAGCGCACGGCCTCCATCATCAGCACCGCAAAGTCCCGGCAAGTGCCCCTGCCCAGTTGCAACGTCTCCAGCGGAGTCTGCGGCGGCCCTGACGAGCGGCCGACATATTTGAGCTCGCTATGGATGCCGTGGGTTATCGCCGCGAGCACATTGGCGGCATCGACCTTGGGCAGGCCCTGCAGGAACCGGCGGCTCCACTTGGCAAGAATGCGATCGGGATCCGGATAGCCTCGCAGCATCGAGCTGTGAACGTCCGGCAGGTCGGTGGTGTGGTAGGCAAAAGGGTAGGAATTGAGCCCGCGATCCGGCGAGGTGGGATCGTCCAAAGAATCCTCCGGCGTATGCTCGAGCCGGTTGATGCTCTCGAAGACGAGTTCTTTCGCCTTGGTGGCAAACCGCGCGACGCCAATGCAATTGCCGAACACGTCGTGCATGCAGCGCACATCGATGGGCTTGGGCGTGATCGTCAGCGACGACTCCAGCACATGCTGGTCGAAGCTCTCGCGGGGCCGGAACATCATGCGATGCTCGCCGAATGCCACAGGCTTGGCGTAGCGGTAACGCGTCAAATGGCGGACGGTCAGGATATCCATACGATACTGGGAACGCTTTCCTGATTCGGGCAAGTCTACTGTAACAATAATCTATTCGTGCGCGACTGGCTCCCCCGGGAAAGTACCTTATTCCAGCCAGGCGCTGCGGCTTTTGGCGCCACTGTGGCGCGGCGGACAGCACACGTTAACCCTGGAAACCGGGTATTCGCTCATTGGAAGCTCGGCGCCGACTTCGTCGATACGGCTTCTCTTCGCTTTGCGGCCAACCAATAGAGAAGCAGCCCGACCGCGAGCATGACCGCGGTCGACAGCACGATCTTGAGAAAGGCAGCCAAGGGATGCGGCTCGCTGGAACTGGGCACCAGCGTGCAGGCATTGGCAATGACCCTGGCGCATCGGCCGATGCCGCCGACGATCAAGGTGGAGCTTCGGCAGCGCGAGACCCGAGGAACCCACCGTGGCATCAGTCACGTGCAGCCATCCATCTCTTGAGCGTTGTTCTGTCGGCCGGAGAAAGATCGAGTCCTGAAGCGATTGCGAATTGCGTCTTGGCATCGCCCGGTTTGCCGAGATACGCAAGTGCCTCGCCCCATTTGAGATGCAGGCGTCCCCAGTTCGGCGCGTATTTTTCGGCTTCCCCGAATTTCGCAAGAGCAAGGTCGGAGCGGTTCTTCGCTATAAGCGCCTCGCCCCACATCTCCGGCGGATCGGCGAAATGCGGGCCTTTTTGATTGGCGGATGCGAACTTGGCGATGGCGCTGTCGACATCGCCTTCGGCCATCAACTCCGCGCCCCAATCCGAATACGCGAACGGAATGGAAGGACCGTCGCGGGTTGCGCGCGCAAACCACCAGGCCGCGGCACCCGTTTTTTCTTCGAGCGCATCGATGTTTCCCCGCGCCGTCTCGCAGGCGACGCAATCACCCGGCGATTTGTCGATTTCCCGATGCGCGCCGGCGAAATCGCCGGCACGTGCAAGCGCATAAGCAAGAAGAGGTGTTGCGTATACGCGCTCTTCCAGGGACTCCAGCCGCGTATTGCGGGTCTTGATATCCGCGCCATAGGCACGCGCATCGGCGACCGCCGCGCGCCAGTCGCCTGCCGCGGAATCGGTAAAATAGCGCGCCCTGTCCACGTCGTCGGCGCTGATCCCCTCGGTCCCAAGCGATTCTTCGATCAGTGCGCGACTTCGCGCCACGTCGTGCATCCGCGCGACGTATTCGGCGCGTCCGAGCAGTTGTTCCGGGAGGGAGCACCAGCCACAAGGAGCGGAAAGCGCATGATCGAAATTCCCGGTCTCGACATCGCTTTCAATCGCAGCCTGCTCAAGAACTTGTGCAAAGCCGATGCCTTCCCGCCAGGCATGCTGATCCTGCTGCCGGAAATTCGGAATCTCTTGCGCCTGATGCAAAGCCTCCTCATCGTGCCCCACATCCTGCAATGAGAACATCATCTCCATATGCGCCGGGAGCGCTTTGGGATCGATTGTCGCGGCAATGCGAAAGCTCCTCAACGCGAGCGGAATATCGCCGGAAACTCTCCTGGCCCAGTTTCCCCGCAGGGCATATCCATCGGCCAGCATTCCGGGACTGTCCGCCACACGGATCAGGTATCGAATCGCCGACGGCGCTTCGTCGAGGCGATGCTTTCCATACAGGTAAAGAACGTAATTCGAGGGATCGACGCCTTGAAAGACATGCTCCGCCGCCTGCTGCTCGAGCGTGTCGAGATCGTCTGCGTGGCCCGTGAAGGTCGTCGCATTCGCGCCGCCCAGCGCGACCGTCAGCGCGATCTTCCCGTCGCCGATGCTCCGAAGATTGCCGTTGAGATGCCTCTCGCGACCGAGCCAGGACCGCAGATAGCGCGACACTTCGCCGAGCGAGATGCCGGTGTCCGGTATTTCGGCCTTGATCTCTTCGTCGCGTTCCTGCTTCACGTCTTTGGAATGCGCGATGGAATGTTCGTTCGCGAAGTCGCGCACGGCGGCGATCTTGTTCGTCAGGTCGTCCGCGATGACGTCGCCGGTCATTCCGGCCTGCGCGAATTGTGGCGGCACGGAGAAAGAATCCACGACAAGCCCTTCGGCCTGGCTTGCGCTCCACACGGCCGCGCCGATAGCCGCCACGATTGCCGCGCCCACCACCACGAGCATGATCTGCAGGGCGCCGCGCATCTGGTCGTTGAAACGCCGCCATCTGAGATGCGAGACCTCGAATTCGTCCAATTTCTGGAGATTGTCGTTCTGCAGCCGGATATTCTCCATCTGGAGATCGGCGAGCCGGCTCTGCTTGCGCAAGAATTCGCGCGCTTCCTCCGTTGCGCCGGCCGCACCCATCGCAGCCGTCAGTGCCGCCGCATCGGGCTTCGCGTTCGCTCCGCTGCCGGCGCGCGTATCGTCGAATTCTTCGTTAGCCATGTATGTTTCTCATACGCTGGAGTTCGGATTTCTCCTGTGGCGCGAAATCGAGATTCGATGCGACGGCGAACTGTTTCTGCGCGCCGACCTTGTCGCCAGTCCAAAGCAGTGCCTCGCCCCATTTGAGATGGAGGCGGCCCCAGTTGGGCGCGTATTTTTCGGCTTCCGCGAATTTTGCGAGAGCGAGATCGGATCGGTTCTTCCGGATCAGAGCCTCACCCCACATTTCCAGCGGATCGGCGAAGTGCGGGCCGATCGCATTTGCCTGCCGAAACTTCGCGATCGCGCCTTCACTGTCTCCGCGCCGCAGCAGCATCACCCCCCAATCGGTCATTGCAAACGGCTCCGACGGCGCATCGGCAACGGCGCGTGCGAACCAGCGCGCGGCGCCGGCATCATCGTCGCCCAGTTCCGCGATGCGGCCACGGAACTCGAGACAGCGCGTGCAATCGAGCGGCGTCATCCTCACCAGCGCCTCGGCATTCGCGATGTTTCCGGTCCTGGCCCAGGCATAGGCCAGCCACGGCCAGACCAGCGTATGACGCGCATCGTTCACCGTGCCGGATCGCAACGCCATACGGTCCGCGCCCGAAAGGCTCGCTGCCGCGTCCTTCCAATCGTCGATGTCGGCGTCGATGAAAGTGACCGGTAACTGCGCTTCGATATCGACAATCCAAATGACTGCCTGGCCGTCGGAATATTGCGGATGCTCCGCCAGGATGGCGCGCGCGGCCTCGACATCGTGATCGCGGGCAAGATCCGACACGGTCACTGCCGCTCCCTGCACGTCATAGTCCGAAAAGCTGATCGTCTCGGCGATCCTGTCGTTGCGGACAGCCTCAGCGAAATCGCCCTGTGTCTGTGCCAGCATGGATCGCGCACTTGCGATGAGGTCGGCGATCGCTTCCGGGCGATAATCGTCGAGCGAAGCGGTCGTAAACAGATGCACCGAAGACGAAGCGTGCATGGCAAAGGCTTCGCCGTGGTCGAGCGCAACATCCGGATTGGTGGCGAAAAATGGTGGTATCGGATCGTCCGGGGCGAGCGCGATACCGCGCTCGTAAGGCGCAATCGAATCGCGAAACTTGCCTTCAGTCGCCAAAATGTTGGCCATGTTCGTGTAAGCGAGCGAGCGATCGGAGGCGGGTCCTACCACCGTAAGCTTTCGGCTGAGTGCGAGTGAGCCCGGAAGGTCACCTTGCCGCGCCAGCAAATCCGTAAAAACGAAAGGCTGTGTCTCCTTGAGGAGCGCGTTTGCCGCCTTGTCCATCAGCGCATCGAGATCGGCTTCACGGCCCTCAAAGGTTTGGCTCGGATTTGTGCCGGCACGAACCGTGAGCGCGATGCCGTCGGCGGTGCGATAAACTTCCCCGCTCACATGCGTCTCGTGGCCAAGCCATCCGCGCAGCAGTTGCGACAGTTCGTCGATTGAGATGCCGGTGTCGGGAATCTGAACTTTGACATTGGAGCCCCAGCTTCCCGCAATGCTGTCCGGCTTGCGCAGGGTATAAACGTTCGCCTCCTCGACCATGGCGTTGAGGCGATCGAGCAGCTGCTGCGACAGGACCGTTCCGTCGAGGCCCTTCGCGGCGAAATCCGGCGGCGTCTTGAGCGGCTCGGCGACCAGCCCGCCGGCCTCATGTGCCTGCCAGATCAGCGCGCCGATGCCTAGGACCACCAGCGCAATGAAGATCGCGACGGTCGCTTCCATTGCGGCCTTCGCGTAATCGCCGAAGCGGCGAAAGCGCAGATGCGAGACATGCAAATCGTGTTGCTCGCGCGCATCTTCGATTTGAAGATCGAGAAGCGTCCCCTGCTTCCTGAGGACCATCCGTTGTTCATCGAGAAACGAATCCGCCTTTTCGCGGCTGGCGCCGCCGAGCGACAGCGCCGCTGCGGCCGACGCCGCGCGGGACTCGCCTTGATCTCGGTTGGAAGTGGACTCGTCTTCTATGGCCTACCCCCCGGTTGCCCCGAAGGAGCGCCGTTTAATGCGGGTTAAGATGAGAGAAGGGCCAAGCCGGCGCAATGGGGCATTTGTCGCGAGGCCGGATGGTGAGACAAAGCTGTGGCGGTGCTAGCGACGGCGCGCGAGGAGCTTGATCGGCGCGGATTCCTTCACGAACGCCATCGCGACAAGCCCGACCGCAGCCGCGGCCGTCCAGTAATAGGCCGGCATAAGCGGATTGCCGGTCAGCACAAGAAGGGACTTGACGGTGACCTGCGTCGAGCCACCGAAGATCGCAATCGCGAAGGCATAGATCGTGGACACGGCTCCGGCCCGGACGCTGCGGGGCAAGGTCTCCGTCAGCATGACGAGGACGGGGCCCGACGACAGGCAAAACACGACGGAGAGCCACCCGACGGCGACATAGAAAACGAACGTCGTATGAAAATGCCCGATGGCCCAGAACGCCGGCAGGATCGTCGCGACCAGAACGACTCCCGGCACCAGCATGACGGGTTTGCGGCCGAATTTGTCCGCCAGCAACCCGCTGGCCAAATCGCCGCAGATCGCGAGCACGCCGCTGACGATGATGACGCCGAAGGCCGCTGCGGCCTGCATGTGCAACGTGTCGAGCGCGTACGTCGTCATATAATTGGTGGTGTAATTCGCAATCGTGGCCGATGCGAGGATGAGCAAGCCCAACACGATCGTCAGCAGATGCGGCCGCAGCCTGGCTCCGACGGACAATGCGCCGGCGGTGCTATCCGGCGCCAGCGCCGCATCGTCGACCGCATGCAGCGTTTCCGGCAGGGAACGTCGCAGCATCAGCCCGAACGGTACGATGCAGGCGCCGACGAGCATCGTCGCGCGCCAGCCCCAATCCTGCAATTGCTGCGCATCGAGTACGCTCGCCAACACGGTTGCGATCACGCCGGCCGCGAGCGCGCCGGTATCCTGTGAGGCGGCCTGCATCGCGGCATAGAAGCCGCGCCGCAGCGGCGGCGCCGCCTCGACCATATAGGCGGTGGCAGGTCCCACATTGCCTCCCAGCGCAAAACCCTGCAGCAGGCGGAACAGGACCGCGAGAATCGGCGCGGCGATTCCGATCCGCGCATAGGACGGCGTCAGCGCGAGGCCGATAATGCCCAGACCCATCAGCCCGAACGAGAACAACATCGCAGGCTTGCGTCCGACCCGGTCGCCCCAGGATCCGATCACGATCGCACCGACGGGACGGCTGACAAATCCCATGCCGAACGCAGACAGAGACAGGATCAGGCTCAACGACGCGTTGTGCGTCGGAAAAAAAGCTCGGCCGATATAGATGGAAAAAAAGGAATAACTCACAAAGTCGAAGAATTCGAGCGCATTGCCGACGACGACGGCCGCGACGTGGCGGAGCGGCATTGCGGGTGTCGCACGTTCCGACGGCGGAACGTCAATCGCAAGGCCAGCTATCTTTCCCCCAGCTCCGGATTCAAGAAATATGCGGGGACAGAACGCGCAATGCAAATCCACGCATTCCACCCTCCCCTTGCGGGAGGGTCGAAATTATCTTTGAGCGCCAGCGAAAAGAGAATTTCGGGGCGGGGCACTCGATCAACATTACCCCTCCCCGAAAAATTCCTGCGGAATTTTTCGACCCTCCCTCAAGGGGAGGGTAGCAATTACTTCACCGCCCCTTCAGATGTGCGTCATACCACGCGAGATAGCGTTGCAGACGGTCCTTTAGATAGCTCGGCGTCGTGAGGCCGTGGAATTGTCCGGGATAGATCACAAGCTGCGTATCGATCCCCATGCTCTTGAGCGCCTGATACATCTGTTCGCCATTGTGCAGCGGCACATTCATGTCCAGGTCCCCGCCGAGGAATAATGTCGGCGTCTTGATGCGGTCGGCATGCAGGAACGGATATGAGATTTTCATCCAGGTGGCCGTGTTCCTCCACGGCATACCGAGCTCCGTCTCGTAATCGTATGCATATTGATCGTTGCCGTAGCCGCCCAGAATGTCGGAGATGCTGGCGCCGCTGGTGGCGGCCTTGAAGCGGGTGTCGCTCGCAATAACGTAGTTCGTCAGCATGCCGCCATAGGACCAGCCGCCGACGCCGAGTCGCGCGGGATCCGCGACGCCGGCTTTGACGGCATAATCGACGGCCGCGAGTTCGTCCTGCACGTCGGGGCCGCCCCAATTGGCGAAGATCGCCGCGCAATAGGCCTGGCCGCGGCCCGTGCTGCCGCGCGGGTTGGCGGCCACCACAGCGTAGCCGTGCGCCGCGATAATCTGCCATTCGAAGCTGAAGGCCAGCGGATATTGCGATTGCGGGCCGCCATGGATCCGCAGGATCGCGGGCAACCGGCCGCCGGTCGCGCCCGGAGGTTTGAGCAGAAAGCCATGCACGTCCGTGCCGTCCTTGCTCTTGAAGGCAATCTCCTGCACAGGCGCGAGTCTCACGTCCTTGAGCCAGTCGTTCTGATGGCTGAGCTGGCGTGGACTGCCGCCGGCATCCCATGCGTAGACTTCCGCAGGTTGAAGCGGATTGGAAATGAGCAACGCAGTCTTGCCGCGCGCAATGCTGAACTCGCCGATCGTGTCGCGCGCGCCCGCGATGTGTTCGATCTTGCCGCCCGCGGCCGGTACACGCGCGAGGTATTGCGCGCGGTCATCCTCCACCATGAATTCGAGCGACTTGCCGTCGGCGGACCATTGCGGATTGCCCACATTGCGGTCGAGCGATGCGGTAAGAAGAAGAGGCTTGCCGCCCGCGGCAGGCACCACAGCCAGAGTGTCGGTGGCATATTCGATCAGCTTCGGCTCGCCGCCTTGAAGATAGGCGATCGATTTCCCGTCCGGCGACCAAGTGGGGTAGCTGCCAATATCGGCCCGGTTGGGCGAATTGTTCGCGCCCGCATAGGTCGTGATCGCGCGCGGCTGTGCGCCATTTGCAGCGGCGATGACATAGACATCCCAATCGTCGTTGCGGTCTACATCCTTGTGACGCTTGGAAACGAAGGCGATGGATTTTCCGTCGGGCGACCATGCGGGCAACGCCTCGTCGAATTCGCCCGGCGTGAGGATATCGGCCTTGCGGCTCGCGACATCGAACAGATACAGGTGATCGTGCAGATGGCGGATATAGCCGCTGATGTCCTGCATGAACTGGAAGCGGTCGATGACGATGGGTTTCTGCGTCTTGTCCTTGTCGTCGGGTCCGAGCTCGTCCTTGTCTTCGTCCGTGACGATCAGCGCCATACGCTTGCCGTCAGGGGCCCAGGCGATATCGACAACTCCGCCTTTGAAATCCGTGATTTTCTGCGCTTCGCCGCCCAGCCGGTCCATCAGCCAGAGCTGATCGTTCTTCTTGTCGTCGGTGCGACCCGACAGAAAAGCGAGCCAGCGACCATCCGGACTCCAGCGCGGATGGCTTTCGCTTTCCTTGGGCCGAGAGGTGAGCTGAACGGTGGTCTTGCCGTCATAACTCGTCATCCACAGATGCGTTTCGTGCTTGTCGGCTTTCACATTGACGGTGCGCACCGTGTAGGCGACCCAGTCGCCCGCCGGCGAAATCTCCGGATCGTTCACGTCGCGAAGCTGATCGAGATCGTCGAGCTTGAGCAGGCGCTGCGGCGCGGCGTGCGCGGCAACGATGCCCGCCAACACAAACGCCGCGACGGCGACAGCGGAATAAACGGACTTCATGAATTGCCCCCTTTTGTCGCTCACGCGGTCTTTTCGATCGTGAGCCCCAATTCTTCGATCATCTTCTCGCGAATGATAAATTTTTGGACCTTGCCGGTCACGGTCATGGGAAATTCGTCGACGAAACGCACATAGCGCGGGATCTTCTGATGCGCGATCTGGCCGCTGCAGAAGGCGCGGATTTCCGCTTCATCGACCGTGACGCCCGGTACCAGTCTAATCCACGCGCACAATTCCTCGCCATAGCGCTTGTCCGGCAAGCCCACCACCTGCACGTCGGCCACTTTGGGATGCGTGTAAAGAAATTCTTCGATCTCGCGCGGATACAGATTCTCGCCGCCGCGGATCACCATGTCCTTGATGCGGCCCACGATATTGCCGTAGCCCTCCGCATCGATGGTACCGATGTCGCCGGTGTGCATCCAGCCGTCGCGGTCGACGGCATCATCGGTCTTCTGCTTGTCGTCCCAATAGCCGATCATCACGGAATAGCCGCGCGTGCACACTTCGCCCGGCTTACCCCGCTTCACGGTCGCGCCATGCTCGTCGACGATCTTGACTTCGAGATGCGGCTGCACGCGTCCGATGGTGGCGACGCGGCGCTCGAGAGGATCGTCGCCCGCGCTCTGGAAACTCACCGGGCTCGTTTCCGTCATACCGTAGGCGATGGTCACGTCGCGCATGTTGAGATGGGCAATCACTTGCTTCATCACTTCAACGGGGCATGGCGAGCCCGCCATGCAGCCGGTGCGCAGCGAACTGACATCGTAAGCGGCGAAATCGGGATGGCCGAGAATGGCGATGAACATCGTGGGCACGCCAAAGAGTCCGGTACATTTCTCGCGCTGGATCGCTTCCAGCACAGCCTTGGGATCGAACACTTCTGACGAATAGACCGTGGTCGCGCCATGGGTGAGGCAACCCAGATTGCCCATCACCATGCCGAAGCAATGATAGAGCGGCACGGGAATGCAGAGTCTGTCGCCCGCCTTGAGACCGATGGCGCGGCCGACGAAGAAGCCGTTGTTGAGAATGTTCCGGTGCGAAAGCGTGGCGCCTTTGGGCGAACCCGTTGTGCCGCTGGTGAACTGGATATTTATAGGATCGTTGCAGTCTAGTTGTGGGCCGATGCTCTCCACCCACCGTAACAATGTCTCGTCAGAAGTCGATGCAACATCGTCGAACGCGAGCCAGCCTGCGCGAGGCGCGCCGCCGATTTTGATCACACTTTGCAATGACGGCAGGCGCGCCGACGACAACGCGCCAGCCGCAACGCTCTGCACCTCCGGCGCCAATTGCTCGATCATGCCGACATAATCGCTATTCTTGAAGCGTTCGGCCGCGACCAGGACCTTCACACCCACCTTGTTCAGCGTGTATTCGACTTCCGAAAGCCGATAGGCTGGATTGATCGTCACGAGAATGGCGCCGATGCGCGCGGCGGCGAACTGGGTCAATGTCCATTCGGCGCAATTGGGCGACCAGATGCCGATGCGGTCGTCGGGCTGCACGCCCAGTTTCAGGAATCCTGCAGCCAAATGGTCGGCACGATCGAGCAACTCGCGATAGGTCCAGCGAAGTCCCTGATGCACGCTGATCAGCGCCAGCCGCTCCGGCCATTGTTGCGCGGCGCGCGCAAGGGCTTCGCCGATCGTATATTCGAGCAGCGGCGGTGTGTTCGCGCCCACGACATGACTGAGTTCGGCATCGGCCATGGAGTTTCGTGCCCTTCGAACACTCGCGGGTCAGAGGAGCCCGCGCGCAACCAGCGATGCCGTCAATGCCCGCACGCCGTAAGTCCATTGTGGGGCAAGATCGGAGGTCGTGACAATGTTGTGCAACGCGCCCAGCCGCGGCGAGGATACGACCACGGTATCGCCCAGCCGATGGGTAAATCCTTTTCCCTCGCCCAGCCGATCCTTGGTGGGCACGAACATCGTCCCCAGGAACAGCATCACGCCATCGGGATATTGATGATCGCGTCCAATCGTGGCGGCCACAAGATCGGCAGGATCGCGGCTGATCTTGCGCATCGAATTGGTGCCTTCGACCGTGAACTGGTCCGTTCCCGCCACGTGAACGCGAACGTCCGCGTTGCGCACGTCGTCGAGGCTGAAACGATCATCAAACAGGCGCACAAAGGGACCGATCGCGCAGGAGGCATTGTTGTCCTTGGCCTTGGACAGAAGGAGCGCGCTGCGGCCTTCGAAATCGCGCAGGTTCACGTCGTTGCCCAGGGTGGCGCCAACGATATCGCCCCGCGATGACACGGCGAGCACCACTTCCGGCTCGGGATTGTTCCATTCGGATTTCGGATGCAGCCCGATCTCGGCGCCGCAACCCACCGCCGACATCGGTTGCGCCTTGGTGAAGATTTCGGCATCGGGACCGATTCCCACTTCGAGATATTGCGACCAGAGGCCGTCGCGGATCAGCACGCGCTTGGCTTCCATCGCTTCCGGCGAGCCTGGCTTGAGGCCGCTGAGCGAGCCGCCGAACGCGGTCGCGAGTTCGCTGCGCAACGACCGCGCGGCGGCCGCATCGCCTTTCGCGCGTTCCTCGATCACCCGCTCGACCAGGCTGTCCGCAAAGGTCACGCCGGCAGCCTTGATGGCCTGCAGATCGCAGGGTGCGAGCAGGCGACCTTTCGCCAGCGCTTCATCGAGCGTGCACAAAACAGGAGTATGGACATCGCGCACGCGCGCAGCCGCACCTTTGAGGTCGAATAGATCGCTCAGGGTCGGCGCGAGGATCGACAGATCGATCAGATTGCGGCCCCGCAACACAAAGGTCCGCGGGCCAGGGTGTGACCCATCGATCCAGACCCGTCCGACAAGCAAGGCGGACTCCGCATCCCGCGGCAGGATATCGTCTGCGGCGAAAGTCATCATGCGTTCGATCCTCTCAGAGACTGCTGCAGCGCCGCCAGCAACTCGTTCGCGAATTGGGACAACGTGTCGTCGCGGGCGCCCATCACCACGATCCTGTCGCCCGGCCGCGCAAGGGTCAGCAGTTTGACGCCGCAGGCCGCGCGATCCGGAAAGGCATAGGCCGCACGACCCCGAACTGCTACGCCATTGACGATGTCGGCGCTTGTGACACTTTTCTCGACCGTGCCGCCGAAATAGACCGGATCCGGCATGACAAGAATGTCGTCCTTGCGCAGGTTTTCCGCAAAGCAGGCGATGAACGCGTCCTTCATCAAACGCAGCGGCCCAAAGCCATGGGGTTGGAACATGATCAGCAGCCGACCGGGAAAATCATGCAGGGTCGCGAGAGTAGCCGCGATCTTGTCGGGATTGTGCGCGAAATCGTCGATGATGGTAATGTCGTTTGCCGTGCCGACCGTTTCGAGCCTCCGCCGGACGCCCGCAAATCCCGCAACCGCTTCCGCCGCCGCCTCAAGCGATACGCCGGCCGCAAGCGCGGCGCCGATGGCCGCGAGCGCGTTGGCGACATTGTGGCGTCCGGGTACCGCAAGCTTAACATGCGCCTGCCCGCCGTTTCGTTCGCGAACGTCGAACGAAATCCCATCGCGTGCCGGTTCGAGGTTGCTGCCCAGAAGATGCGCGTGCGCATTTCCAAGACTGAAGGTGAGAGCCTTGTCGGGCCCGAGTTGCGCTGCGAGCGTCGCCGTCTCGTCGTTGTCGAGATTGAGCACGGTCACGCGCGCCTTGAGCGCGAAATCCCGAAATAGCGCACGCAATTCGTCCAGCGATTTGTGATCGAGCGAGATATTGTTGATGACTGCGATCTGGGGCGTATAGCGCGCGATCGAGCCGTCGCTTTCGTCCACTTCGCTCACAAAAATGTCGCCGCCGCCGACAATCGCGCTCGCAAACAGCGAACCCGGTGTGACGAAATTCGACATTACGGCGCCGTTCATCACCGTGGGATCGAAACCCGCCCGGTGCAGAATCCAGCCCACCATGCCCGTAGTGGTGGATTTACCGCTGGTGCCGGCGATTCCGATTGGCACTGGCGCCGCGTTAAACAAAAGGGCGAGCAATTCGGCCCGCGTCGTCAATTTCGCCCCGATCCGGCGCGCAACCTCGACATCCGGGATCGTGCATTCGACCGCAGCCGACGTGACGACTATCTGCCTGGGGTCGGTAATACCGCTGCCGTCCTGGCTGTGGAGCGCGATACCGCGCTGCCGCAGGAATTCGAATTTCTGCGCCGTGCGGCCCTGGTCCAGCGCGCGATCCGAACCCGAAACCTCATAACCTTTGGCACGCAGGATGAGCGCAAGCGGCAGCATGCCGCTGCCCCCGATGCCGCAGAAAAAATAAACCCTGTGTCGATCCATCGCCGGAGGCTATAAGGCCGGGGATTTGGTGACAAGCGACGGCATCGCATGCGAGACGGTAAACTCAGGATCGGCGTCGTGGCGCCCGCGTCGCGCATCGAGCCCGCGCTCGCCGAGAAGGTGATCGCGATTGCGCGCGCCCAATTCCCGGATCGGCCGCCCGAACTCGTTTTCCATCCACAATGCTATCTTTCGTCGGGCCATTTCGCGGGCGACGACGAGGCGCGCGCGGCCGCCTTTCTCGATGTCGCGAACGATGAAAGCTTTGACGTGTTGTGGATTGCGCGCGGCGGCTATGGTTCGGGGCGCCTTGCGGAGAACGTCTTGCCTGCCCTGAGCAATGCCGCCCGCCGGAAAACCTATCTCGGCTACAGCGACGCCGGCGCATTACTTGGGGCGATGTACGCGAATGGACTCCAGAATCTGTTGCACGGCCCGATGCCGGCCGATCTGTTGCGCGAAGGCGGCGAGGTTGCTGTCCGGCGCGCGCTTTCGTTTCTCGTCGAGGCCGATCCGCGCGCTGTGGAACCTTCCGTCGGGTCGCAGCCTACGGCCGCCTTCAACCTCACCATCCTCAGCCATCTGCTCGGCACGCCGTTCGAGCCCGATCTGTCGGGTCATGTGCTGATGCTGGAAGAAGTGTCGGAACACATGTATCGCATCGACCGCGCGTTGCTTCACATTACGAGCAGTCCCAACATCCGACGCGTCGCGGGAATAAGACTCGGCCGCTGCAGCGCGATTCCACCCAACGAACCCGACTTCGGACAGAGCGAAGAAGACGTCGCGAAACACTGGTGCACCGTGGCAGGCATTCGGTATCTCGGCCGCGCCGACATCGGCCACGACATCGACAACAAGATCGTGCCGTTCGGGCGCCTGCCAGGCATCTGAGTGCGCGGCGCGCTACCCACCGCCATCCACGTTGATCTTTTCGCCGTTCACATAGGAATTGGCGTCGGAGACGAGGAACGTCACCACCGCGGCCACATCTTCCGGCACGCTGACATGGCCGAAGGGGTAGCGCGCGTCGAGCTCGTGGATATCGGCGATACCCGTCCGCGCCTTCATCAGCCGCTGGCCCATATCGGTCACGGTCAGGCTGGGAGCAACGATGTTGGTGCGGATGCCGTGCTGACGCTCTTCCTTGGCAAGCGTGAGCGCGAGCGCCTCCATGGCGGCTTTACCCATATTGTATGGCGCGCCGTTCGGGCCCATGGAGCGCGTCGCGACACTCGAGATCATGATGATGTCGCCGCGCTTCTCCTTGCGCATATGGGGCAAGACCAGCTTGGCGAGATAATGCGGGCCGAAGGCATGCACGCGCAGGACGCGCTCCATTTCGGCGGGATCGGTGTCCGCTACGGAAAGCCCGCGGCTCGCGATTCCCGCATTGTTGACGAGGATCCCGATGGAGCCGAAATCGCGGATCACATCGGCGACCATCGCCGCGTCCTCGTCCCAGTTCTCGACGGACGCGTGGTAGGCGCGCGCCTTGCGGCCCAGTTTTCCGATTTCGGCTACGACCTCCTTGGCTGCGCCTTCGTCGCGCCGATAGTTCACGGCGATGTCCGCGCCCGCCTCCGCCAGGGCCAGCGCGATCGCACGCCCAATGCCCCGTCCGCCACCCGTCACAAGCGCTACGCGCCCGGTCAATGAGATTTTCAAGGTCGTCTCTCCCTGTTCGAAGTTAATGAGGTTGAAGCCCTTATAGCCTTATTGGACGGCAGCGTGCCGCAGGTATGTCCGTCAAGAAAATGCCAGAAATGGCCTGATTGATAGGCCTCCGGGCCCAGGGGTTGTCAGCGTGGTTTTGTCGATACGACATTTGCAGGATGCTGTGGCGCCGGGGCTGGCGATCTACAGGCGCCATCAGGCGCATTTTTCCGCCGCGGCGATGGTCGCCGGTTTCGGAATCGACAATTTCGCCTTCGGCCGCGTCGATCGCCCGGCGGCGAATATCGTCTTCTGCGCCTATCTGAGCCTGGCGGCCGGAACCATCGCGATCGGCCATTATCTGGAGACCCGCGCGGACCGCGAAAAGGCGCAGCTTGCCAAGGTGGCCTTGCGGACGCCGCGCCCGCGCCAACCCTTTCTGCCCATCCTGAATCACGCCAAGACCGCAGCGCCTGGGGCCGACGACAAGGTGGCTGGTGAAGCCGTCGCAGGCGTCACCATAGTCAACGAAGCCGGCGCTCTGGTCGTCGAGGCGCCAAAACCGGCAGAGCCTGTCCCCAGCCGATTCCGGATGCTTCTACCCATGGCGACGCAGTTTGCACTTGGGAGTCTGTGGAGCGGATTCCTCGTCTTCTATTCGCGCAGCGCCGCGATGGCGGCGTCCTGGCCGTTCGTTCTGCTGCTGGCGGGCTTCCTCATCGGCAATGAGACGTTCCGGAAATATCATTCACGGCTGGTATTCTCGTCGCTGCTGCTGCTGTTTGCGATCTATTCCTATTCGATCTTCGTCGTGCCGGTTTTCACGCGCAGCATCGGGCGATTGACGTTCATCGCGAGCGGCGTGATCGCGGCGACTGTGTTCCTGCTGTTCCTGCGACTCCTGAAATCCATCGGCGACGAGCGCTTCCGACAATCGCGTCCGCAGCTGTTGCTGGGGGCCGCGGCCATCTTTGCCGCGATGAACGCCTTTTATTTCCTGGATATCCTGCCGCCGCTGCCACTGGCGCTCGCCAATGTCGGCATCTATCACACCATGAAGCATGAAGGTGCAGTCTATAATGCGACCGCCGAACCGCAGACCTGGACCAATACGATCGGCCTCGAGCCTGCGGTCGAGCATGTGCCGCCCGGCCAACCGCTTTATCTTTACAGTGCGGTTTTCGCACCCATCAAACTGACCACCCGCATCGCACATCGCTGGCAATGGTACGATCCCGCAAGATCGCGCTGGGTGACTCAATCCGTCGTGGCTTTTCCGATCAATGGCGGACGCGACGGCGGCTATCGCGCCTATTCGATCAAGTCCAATCCCAAGCCGGGAGACTGGCGCGTCGACATCCGCACCGAGGACGGACGGCTGATTGGACGGCTCAAATTCGACGTGGCGCAAGTCCTTGCGCCGGTCACGACCGTTGCAAAGACTCTTCAGTAGCCCACTTGCGCCGACCTGCGTCCGATATCCCGGCGCGTCATGGCGCAGGATCGAAACCTGCCATCAAACCGAGACAGCTTCATCCGTCTCGAAGTCGAGATATGTGTGCAGGTGCCCCTGAAAATCTTCGACGGTCCAACCTTCGGCGCTTTCAAGGGCAAATACCGGCCCAACGGGAGCCTTACCGAAGCCGCCCGGCAAATCGAGCAGATAAGTCGGCTGGCACAGGCCCGATAGGTTGCCGCGCATGGCGGCCAGCAAAGCCTGTCCCTCGGCAATCGGCACGCGAAAATGACTCGTGCCGCGCGCGAGATCGCAGTGATGAAGATAATGCGGCTTGACCCGACTCTCGACCAGCGCGCGCATCAGGCTCTCCAGGCTCTCCGGCGTATCGTTGACGCCGCGGAGCAACACGCTTTGCGACAACATGGGAATGCCGACGTCAACCAGGCGCGCGCAAGCGGCACGCGCTTCCGGCGTAAGTTCACGGGCGTGGTTGCAATGAAGAAGAACATAAACCGGCGCCCGTCCGCGCAACGCTTCGATCAATTCCGGCGTGATGCGCGAGGGATCGACGACCGGCACGCGGGTATGGATGCGCAGCACTTTGACGTGATCGATCTCATTGAGCCGGGTTATGGTCGCGGCAAGTCGCCGATCGGACAACATCAACGGATCGCCGCCGGTGAGAATGACTTCCCAAATCTCGGAATGTTCCCGGACATAATTCAGCGCCCGATCGAGCGCGTGAGCCGTCAGCATTCCGCCAGACTGACCGACTTGTTCGCGCCGAAAGCAAAATCGACAATAGACCGGGCATGTGAGCAGAAGTTTCAAAAGCACCCGGTCGGGATAACGATGGACGATGCCTTCGACCGGCGTGTTGCGGTCGTCCCCGATAGGATCGATGCGTTCTTCGGGAAGTACCGAAAGTTCGTGAACCGAAGGCACGAATTGCGCGGCAATGGGATCGTGAGCATCCGCGGGATCGATCAACGCAAGCATCGATGGTGTAATCGATACCGAGAATTGCGACGCGACGGCCTGAAGCTCCGGAGTCGCGGCGGATAACACCCGGGCCGATACCAGATCCTCCAAGGATCGGACGGGTGACGTTTCTTCCATGCCTGACTACTCTCAGTTTGCGATTGCGCGCCCGTTATTTGCGGTTCGCGTAACTCACCGCCATACCGGCGCGCACATCCTGCTGCATGCCATACTGCGGAAACGGATAGCGGAATCCGTTTTTCGCCAGCGCCTTCATCCCTTCGATCGCCTTGACCAGATATTCGGGCGGCGTCGCCAACAGCATCTCGTCGTCCAGAACGCCGCCATAGCGGCGCTCGGCGAAACAGGGAATCGACAGGCTCGGCTCGCGTTTCGACAGCGCGCGACCCCAGGAATCGGCGCAGGCCGACTCGCCCACGACGCTCCAATCGAACCGCTTGTAGCCCGACCATTGCAGCCCATTGATAAAATAGATCATGGCGCCCGGCGTCGCATAAAACAGCGCAATATCGGGTGGATCGAGCTTGCCGCTCGCAAGCGGGGCCACGGCGAGCGCATCGAAGCGGCCATCCGGCACGCAATGCATCGCGCTCTGATGGGCACCCGCGTCCTCGATGGTGCTGAACCACACGCCGGTCATGTGCTTGCCGGATTTCCATTCGTCCGTCTTCGCGCGGCCCAATCCCACGACGGCCCGGCATTGCGCACCCACAAGATCGTCGGACGTGATGCCCACGGTCCAGCCGAGACGGGACGCCTGTCCCACGATCTGGTCGAGCGTGTGGATGGATTGCGGCCGGCGAATCTTCGGAATCGATTCCATATCCTCGCGGCGCTCGAACAATTTCATTCCGAACGCGATGGAGCGCAGTTTCAGCAGCCGCTCCAATTCACCCACAAGATGGGCCCAATCATCGACCATCATTTGTTCCTCCTTGCTGCATGTCGTTCGATTCAGACTGACAATCAACTCTTCGTCGAAACGGGCTGCATGGGTGATTCATTCGCCGTTAGGCTGAAAATATCCGGTCGCGCATAATGTCCGACCACATCGAAATCGTATTTGGCGCGTGCGACCTGACCGGGGTCGATTTCCGCCGACAGCACGGTCTCGCCAGTGAAATCCGGCCCTACCAGCACATGGCCCAGCGGGTCGACAATGGCACTGCCGCCGCGCATGAGCACGGTCTCGAGATCGCTGCCGAAGGAGCATTCATAGTCGTCGGGATAAGCACCCCGGCGGATATGCTGGCACGCCGTCAATATGAAGCAACGGCCTTCCAGCGCAATATGGCGCATCGACGGCAGCCAGGTTTCACGATCGTCGGCCGTCGGCGCGCAATAGAGCGCGACACCCTGGCTGTACATATGCATGCGCAGCATCGGCATGTAGTTTTCCCAGCAGATGACCGCGCCGATGCGACCTATGCTCGAATCGAACACCCGCATCGTCGAACCATCGCCGAAACCCCAGATCAGCCGTTCGGCCGCCGTCGGCATCAGCTTTCGGTGTTTGCCGATGAGCCCCCTGGCGCCATCGAAAAACAGCGCGGTGCAATAGAGTGTCCCGCCCGAGCGCTCGATCGCACCCATGACGACGAATGTCCCCGCTTCGCGCGCCGCTTCGGCGATCAGCGCCGTTTCGGGACCGGGAACATCGACGGCGGCTTCAAAGTATCGCTGAAATGCATCCCGACCCTCTTTGGATCTCGCGCCCACGACCGCGCCAAAGCTTGCGCCTTTCGGGTAGAAGCCCAGATAGGCTTCCGGAAACACCACAAGCTTCGAACCCTCGCGACCCGCACGCGCGATGCATTCTGCGGCCTTCTCCGCCGATGCCGTTGGCTTGAACGGCACCGAAGCAAGCTGGGCCACGCTCGCAATGAAAGACTGCATCTTTCTGTCCTGACCCGGAGATCCCAGGGGAAACTCGGCCATAAGCCTATCACTGTTCCGCGCACGACTTTAGCCGCAATGCGCGTCAATCGACTGGGCGGCTGCTATCATGTTTCGCCGCCTGCGGGGGAGATTCGATGCGTCCCGAGACCTATGACTTTCTGGGCAATCTGAGTGCCGTCTGGACCGTTCTGCTCGGCGCCATTCTGGCGACCGGCGGAGGATTCTGTGCCACCCAGCTCGAGCGCCACCTCGAGCATCGCCGGCGAGAGCGAAACGCCGCTCTTCTGTTTGCCGAGGTGCTGTCGATGCTCGGCATCATTCTCGACCTGGCCTACGAATCCTATGGCCGCGGCGAGCCCTTCGGGCCGCTCACGCTGCGCCTGTTGCGCTCGGCCCGACGCGAGATCGACATCTACGACCGCAACCGGGAAAGCCTGTTCGACATCCGAGATGCGGCCCTCAGGGCCAAGATCCACACCATAGTCCTGCGTCTCGCAATGCCGATCGACGCGGTGTTCGATACCACGCAAGAGATCATGGCCGAGCAGGTCTTCCTCAAATCCACGCCAAACCTGCCGGAACTCCAGCGCCACGAAATCGAGGAACACGTTGCGGACCTGCGCACGCGCCGCGTCAGCAGCTATGAATTCGTCCGCGAGACGGCCGAAGGTCTCAAGGGCCTGATCTCGAGTCTCGAACCGCTGGCTCAGCAATCGTTCGAGAAGCACGCTTTGGCAGTCCGAGGCGACGCTGCGCTCGCTCCCACTGCGTCGCCATAGCCATGCGCAATATGTCATGGCACAGTGATGCGCATCGACTCAGTGACATGAACGCTGCGACTGGCGAAACAGGATGCCTTGGCGGGTATCCACGATCCGGAACTCGAAATGCTGTTCAATTGTGCAAAATGCCCTGGCTATTGCTGCTCCTACCCCATTATCCCGCTCACAAAGAAGGATGTGTGGCGGCTGGCCAAGCATTTCGGCCTGGGGTTCCGTGCGGCGAAGAAGAAATATACGTGGCCACAGGAAGACGAAAAATACACCATGCGCCGCAAGGCGGACGAGCATTTCGGCAAGGTCTGCCAGTTCTTCGATACGGACAAGCGTCGCTGCACCATCTACACGGCAAGGCCCTCGACCTGCCGCACCTTCCCGGGCGGCCGTTGCGGCTATTACGATTTTCTGACCTTCGAGCGGAATACGCAGGACGATCCCGAGCACGTCGCGACGACCTGGAGCGACTAGAACGCACTGCGGTGAGCGGCAATGTCCGGCCCCGGGACTACCAACACATTATTCCGGCAACCGCCGAACCCGCGCTTCACCGGCTGGGAACGGGAAAATGCTGCGCATGACAACTCAACATCCTGAAAGTTTCGAAACCCTTTTGCAAAAGAACGAGGCCATCGTAGTGCCCGGCGTGTATGACGCGCTGTCGGCACGGATCGCCGCGCGCTCCGGTGCGCGCATCGTCTATATGACAGGATTCGGCGTTGCAGGGGCCAGTTTCGGCGTTCCCGACATCGGATTGGTCGGTCCGGACCAGATGAGCGAAAGGGTGCGTGCGATCGCTTCGGCGATTGCGCCGCTGCCCTTGATTGCCGATGGCGACAATGGCCATGGCGGCCCGGCCAACGTGGCGCGGTTGGTGCGCGCCTATGAACAGGCAGGTGCGCAGTGCATCCAGCTCGAGGACCAGGCGATGCCCAAGCGCTGCGGCCATATGGAGGGCAAGGAGATCGTGCCGCTCGTCGAAGCCGCAGCCAAAATTCGCGCAGCCGTCGCTGCGCGCACCAACAGCACCTTCAAGATCATGGCGCGCACGGACGCAATCGCGACCGATGGCATCGATGAGGCGTTGCGACGCGGCGAAGCATTCCTGAATACCGGCGCGGATATACTCTTTGTGGAAGCGGCGCGCTCGGAAGAAGAACTGTTGCTTGTTGCGCAAACTTTTCCGTGCACGCCGCTTGTCGCCAACATGGTCGAAGACGGCAAGACGCCGTTTCTGTCCGTCACGGTCCTGCAGCAGATGGGTTACAGGCTCGTGCTGCGCCCGGTGACGGCACTCCTCGCCATCGCTCGCCGTCTTGAACAGGTCTATTCCGGAATTCTGGGGGCGAACGCTGCCGTCGGAGAACGCGTGACCTTTACGCAGTACAACGAGATCGTCGGTTTGCCGGAAGTCCTGGCGTTCGTTTCGCGGTGCGGCGAGACCTGAAGGGGCGCTGACAGCCGAAATCGCGGCATTCCACGGAATTGGCGGCGGAAATCATGACCGACCAGACGTTCGATTCCGCCGTTTACCCAGTTGCGGTCAGGCTGCGCTTTTAGGCATGATACAACCGTGCCGCAATGCCCGTCGCCGGACACGGGTTTGCGCGCGTGGACAGAGGCCGGCAGGTCACATCGGCAATATCATGGCGAACTTCGATAATAATGGCTCGCAGCCCCTCGCAAAAGCTTCCGTGAAGGGGACCGTCAAATGGTTCAATTCTACCAAGGGTTACGGCTTTATCACGCTTGAAGACGGAGGCGATGCGTTCTGCCACGCTTCGGCATTGGCATCGCTGGGCACGCCTAATGTCCCGCAAGGTGCGACGGTGGTCTGCGATCTCCAGGATTCTCCGCGCGGGCTTCAGGTCGTCGCAGTCCATAGCATCGACGCGAGCACCGCGGATCCGGCGCCGTCACAGCGTCCTCGTCCGGGCGGAGACCGCTTCGGCGGAAACCGGACCGGGGGTAACGAGCGTCATGGCGGTGGAGACCGGTTCGGGGGCGGCGACCGGTATGGCGGTGGCGATCGTTACAGCGGCGACGACCGCTTCAGTGACAGATTCGGCGGCGGCGACCGCTTCAGCAGCAATGCCGACCGCTTCAGCGGCGGCGATCGCTTTGGCGGCGGCGACAGGCCGCGGGCCGGAGGCGGCGCTCGCGATGCCGGTCCCGGTGGCCCAATGGCCGATGGAAAGGTCAAATTCTTCAACGACCAGAAGGGCTTCGGCTTCGTGATGCCCGACAATGGCGGAGGCGACGTCTATTGCCATGCGAGTGCATTGCGGCGGTCGGGACTTTCGGCACTGAGCCCGGAGCAACGCATCCGCTTCTCGACCCGGCAAGGCACCAAAGGCGTCGAAGTCGACCGCATCGAACTGATCTGAACGCCATTAGTTTTTGAAAAAACCAGCCCGCGCAGGCCAGCTTTGCGCACGCTGCGGCTCAATTTACGCCCAGTCCCACTTGAATATTGCACTTGCGAACATATGTTGTCTCGATCTATATCGGTCCAATATAGATCAGGCATGGGGCGCGAAATGGACGTTCGTACGATTTGTCTGGGCATTCTCACCCGCGGCGACGCCACGGGTTACGAGATCAAGAAGCTGTTCGAGGACGACGGCTACCAGCATTTCGTCGAAGCGAGCTTCGGCTCCATCTATCCTGCCCTCAATCGTCTCACCGAAGAAGGCCTGGTTTCGGTCCGCGAGGAAGCGCAGGAAAAGCGCCCCGATCGCAAGGTCTATTCGATTACGCCCAGCGGCCGCAGCGCATTCGTCGCCGCCTTGCTCAAGCCGCTTCCAGAGGACCGACATCGCTCCCCGTTCGTCTTTGCGATGCTGTTCTCGCATCTGCTGCCGCACGAGCGCGTCGTATCGATGCTCGACAATTACATTCGCGTCAGCGAGGAAAAACTGGCGCAAGTTTCCGGTGCGACCGCATCGCCCCAGACCCCAGGCGAGAAATTCGTTTCCGGATTCGGCCGCGCCGTCTATGAGGCGATGCTGGATTTTCTTCGCACGCATCGACACGAGATCGAACAACCGACGGCCGAGGCGGCCGAATAGCCGAGCGTGTGATGTTCAAATCGACCTTTGCCTCATTCATGAGCCTCAAAGCGAGCTACCGCGCTGCGCTGGTGATCCTCGTGATCGTGATTCTGTGGATCGGCTCGGGTTTCATCTTCGGCGGTCATAAGGCCGCGAGCGGCGACGCACAGGCCAAGATTGTCGAGGTGCCGCGCGTGCGTGTCCAGATTCTCGCTGCTTCCGACCGCAACGCCACGATCACGATTCGCGGACGCACCGAAGCGCTGCATTCCGTGGACGTCCGCGCGGAGATCGAAGGCGTCGTCCAGGCGCTGCGGGTCGAAAAAGGCGACCGCGTCAAGGCCGGCGATGTGCTGTGCGAGATCAAGCTCAACGATCGGGGAGCCAAGCTCGATCAGGCGCGTGCGCTGGTCGCGCAAACGGCCAAGCAGCATGACGTCGATCTCGATCTGGCCAAGAACGGCTTCCGCTCCTCGACCCAGGTATCGCAATCGGCCGCTTCGCTCGAGGCGGCGCGGGCGACACAGCAGACGATGCAAATCGAGCTCGCCAACACGAAGATTCGCGCGCCTTTTGCCGGCATCGTCGACGATCGCTACGTCACGGTCGGCGACTACATGCGCGTAGGAGACAAATGCGCGATGATCGTGGCGCCCGAACCGTTCCTTGCGGTCGGTCAGGTCTCCGAACACGAAGTCGGCGAATTGAAGATCGGCGATCCCGTCACCGCCAATCTCGTCACCGGCGAAACCGTCCAGGGCAAGATCAGTTTCGTCTCGATCCGCGCCGACGACACTACGCGCACATTCCGCATCGAAGCCGAGTTGCCCAATCCGGACGCCAAACTTCGCGCCGGCATCAGCGCCGACATCCATATCCCCGTGAGGCAACTGATGGCGGAAAAGATTTCGCCGGGAATTCTCGTGCTCGACGACAACGGCGTCGTCGGCGTGCGCACGGTCGAGCACGGAATCGTCCGCTTCCATCCCGTCGATATCGTTTCCGACGGGCCCGACGGTATGTGGATCAGCGGTTTATCCGACGGCATCGCAGTGATCACAGTCGGGCAGGAGTTCGTCAATGACGGCGAACGCGTGCAGACGGTCCGGGACAGGGGCAGTCGCGCATGATTCGGATCGTCGACTGGGCCGTCAACAACACGCGCGTCGTCGTCGCGCTGCTGGCCGTCGCCATCATCGCGGGCCTCGTGTCCTTCGCGGTGATTCCTAAGGAAGCCCAACCGGACATTCCGTTCGGCGTCATCGTCGTGCAAGTGAACTATCCGGGCATCAGCCCGGAGGACAGCGAGCGTCTCCTCGTCAAGCCGATGGAGACATATCTGCGTTCCATCGAAGGCCTGAAAGACATCACAGGTCGCGCGTATCAGGGCGCTGCGGTGATTATCCTTGAATTCGACGTGAATTTTAACAAGGAAAAGGCACTCGAAGACGTACGCGCGCAGGTGGAAACGGCGCGCGCCGAACTACCGACGGACGCCAAGCAGCCGACGGTTCAGGAATTCAACACGAGTCTTTTCCCCGTGATCACGGCATCGCTCTATGGCGACGTGCCGGAGCGTACGATGCTCAAGATTGCGCGCGACCTGAAGGACCAGATAAAGCAGATCCCCAGCGTTCTCGACGTCACTATCGGCGGCGAGCGCCAGGAAATGATGGAGATCGTGATCGATCCTTCCAGGCTTGAAAGTTACGGTCTCACCCAGCAGGAATTGTTCAGCGCGATCTCCAACAACAACCGGCTGATTGCTGCGGGTTCGATCGACACGGGCCATGGTAGTTTCGAGGTCAAGGTTCCGGCCGTCATCGACAATCCCCAGGACGTACTCGATCTGCCGATACGTTCGACCGGTGCAGCAACCATTACCCTCGGTGACGTAGCCCAGGTCCATCGCACCTTCTACGACGCGACGAACTATGCCCGATTGAACGGTCAGCCGACCATCGCGCTCGAAGTGACCAAGCGTATCGGCGCCAATATCATCGACAACAACCAAAGAGTCCGCGACCTGATCGCCCAGGCCCAGAAGTCGTGGCCGGCCGACGTTCAGGTCAAATATTTGTCCGACAGATCCACCGACATTCGCGACACGCTGGGTTCGCTGTCGGATTCGATTATTCTGGCCATCATTCTGGTGATGATCATCATCGTCGCAGCTCTCGGTCTTCGTTCGGGCCTGTTGGTGGGCGCGGCCATCCCGACATCGTTCCTGATCAGCTTCCTCGCGCTCAACGCAATGGGCATGACGCTCAATTTCATGATCATGTTCGCGATGCTGCTTGCCGTCGGCATTCTGGTCGACGGCCCCATCATCGTCGTCGAATATGCCGACCGGAAGATGACCGAAGGAGCGCCGCCGAAAGCCGCATTTGCGGAAGCCGCGCGGCGCATGTTCTGGCCCGTCGTCAGCGCGACGGCCACGATGATCGGCGCATTCTTCCCCATGCTTTTCTGGCCCGACGTGACCGGAAAGTTCATGAGCTATTTTCCCATCACGCTGATCATCGTGCTCAGCGCCTCGATGTTCGTGGCACTGATCTTCCTGCCCGTGCTGGGCGGCATGCTGGGCAAACGGCCGCCTCCGGATCCGGAACATGAGCGCGCCATCGAGGCATCCGAAACAGGCGACTGGCGCGAAATTCCCGGTATCACGGGGTGGTATGCGCATCTCTCCGAACGCATCACCCAATATCCCGGCAGAGTGATTCTCGGCGCGCTGGGCGTGGTGATGTTTATTCTTGTTGTTTTCGTCTTCGGCAATCACGGCGTCCAATTCTTCGTCGACACGGACCCGGAGATGGCCAATATCCTCGTCTCGGCGCGCGGCAATCTTTCCGCAAACGAAAAGCGCGACGTCGTGATGAGTGTCGAGCGCATCGTCGCGTCCGTCGACGGCCTCAAATATGTCTATGCGACATCGGGAGAGCAGTCGAACACTCTCAATGACCAAGGCGGCGTGCCTGTCGACAACATTGGCCAGATCCAGATCGAGTTGAAGGACTATCACGAACGCCGCCGGGGCAATGTGATCCTCGAGGAGATTCGTGCGAAGACCGCCAACCTCGCAGGCGTGCATGTCGAGGTGCGCGTGCCGGATCCCGGACCGCCGACGGGCAAGGACGTGATGATAGACGTCGCATCCGACGACAACGCAGTTCTTATGCAGACGACCGATGTGATCCGACGCCATCTGGACGGTCTCAAGGAGCTGCGTGATCTTGAAGACACGCGTCCGCTTCCCGGCATCGAATGGGACCTCGACATCGACCGCGACGTCGCCAACCGCTTCGGCGCCAATGCACAGACGATCGGTACGGCCGTTCAACTCGTGACCGACGGCATTCTCGTCGGCGAGTACCGTCCCGACGATACGACGCAACAGGTCGACATCCGCGTCCGCTATCCCGCGTCATCGCGCGGCATTCACGCACTCGACGACGTGCGCGTGTCCACACCGGGCGGCATGGTGCCGATCAGCAATTTCGTCAAGCTCCGGCCCGCGCCGCAGGTCAATTCCATCGAGCGCGTGAACGGTCATCGCGTCTTTCACATCCGCGCCAACCTAAAGCCCGGGGTTCTACCCGCCACGGAAGTGGCAAAGCTCAAGGCATGGATGGCGACCCAGACCTTCCCCCCAAGCGTCCATGTCGCCTTCAAGGGCGCAGACGAGGAGCAGAATAAGGCCGGCCTCTTTCTCGTCGGAGCGGCATTCATGGCGCTGTTCCTGATCGCGATGGTGCTGGTCGCCATGTTCAACAGCTTCTATCACGCGACTCTGATCCTCATTGCCGTGGTGCTGGCGATGATCGGCGCGCTGTTGGGCATGCTGATCATGGGTCAGCCATTTTCGGTCATCATGTCGGGCACGGGAATGCTCGCGCTGGCCGGTATCGTCGTGAATCACAACATCGTGCTGATCGACACCTTCAGACGATTGCGCCTTTCGGGGATGGATCCGATCGAGGCCGTCATTCGCTCGAGCGCGCAACGGCTTCGCCCCGTGTTTCTGACGACCGTGACGGCCATCGGCGGGTTGTTGCCGATGATGTTCGCCATCGAGATCGATTTCTGGACGCGTCAGGTCACGATCGGCGGCCCCCATGGCATGACCTGGGTGCCGATGTCGACGGCCATTGTGTTCGGACTGGCCTTCTCGAAGGCGATCACTTTGGGCCTCGTGCCGGCAATGCTGGCATTGCCGTATCGCCTGCGCGAAACCCGCGAACTCCGGCGCGCGCGACGCAAGGGCCCCACGGAAGTGCCCGCGGTCGCGCGGCCCCCGCGGTCGGCACAACAGCCCGAGGCCCAGGCGGCGGAATAATCAATCGGCCGCGGCCAGCGGTGCGGACCGTGTTGCGATGCCGGGCACGACGTCGGGATCACTCTCGACCGCCTGGAGAATTTCGAGCGCCGCCGCGGCTTGCCGTTGCTTGTTCCACATCGACGCGTAATGGCCGCCTTTATCGACCAGTTCGGCATGCCGGCCCCGCTCGACGATCTCGCCGTGATCCAGTACGAGGATTTCATCCGCATCCACCACCGTGGAAAGGCGATGCGCGATGACGAGCGTGGTGCGGTTGCGCGCGACTTCCGACAGCGCGCTCTGGATTTCGCGTTCGGTGTGCGTATCGAGGGCCGATGTCGCTTCATCCAGGAGCAGGATGGGCGGGTTCTTGAGGATCGTGCGCGCAATGGCGACACGCTGCTTCTCGCCGCCCGACAGCTTGAGCCCCCGCTCGCCCACCATCGCGTCGTAACCGAGCGGCAGCTCGCGAATGAAACTGTCGATCTGCGCCATGCGCGCGGCTTCCTTGATCTCGGCTTCGTTGGCTCCGATGCGGCCATAGGCGATGTTGTAGCGCACGGTATCGTTAAACAGGACTGTGTCCTGCGGCACGATGCCGATATGGCCCCGCAAGGACGCCTGCGTCACGTCGCGGATGTCCTGTCCGTCGATGGTTACGCTGCCGCTCTTGATGTCGTAGAAGCGATAGAGGATGCGCGAGATGGTGGATTTCCCCGCCCCCGACGGACCCACCACCGCAACGGTCTTGCCGGCGGGCACCGCGAAACTGATCCCCTTGAGCACAATCCGCGCGGGCTCATAGGAAAACACGACATTGTCGAATTTGATCTCGCCGCCGCTGACAACCAGATCCTTCGCGCCCGGCTTGTCCTTCACTTCCTGCGGCTGATACAGCAGCCGGAACATCGCTTCCATATCGACCAGCGCCTGCGTGATCTCGCGATAGACAGTGCCGAGCAGATTGAGCGGCTGATAAAGCTGCATCAGAATCGCGTTGCCCATCACCAGCGCGCCGATGGTGAATTGCCCGCGCGAAATACCAATGGCGGTCAAGACCATCACAAGTCCCATGCCCACGGCCATGATCGCGGCCTGGCCCGTGTTGAGGACCGAAAGCGATATCTGCGCCTGGATGGAGGCGCGCGAGAATTTGTTCATCGATTTTTCGAAACGCCGGGTCTCATGGCCTTCGTTGTTGAAGTACTTAACCGTTTCGTAGTTGAGCAGGCTGTCGACCGCCTTGGTGTTTGCCTCGCTGTCGCTGTCGTTCATCTCGCGGCGGAAGCGGACGCGCCAACGCGTGACGGCGAAAGTGAACCAGACATAGCCGCCGACCATTGCCAGCGTCGTCAGCGCAATCCAGACGTTGAGCTTCCAGACCATGATTGCCGTGAACAGAAGGAGCTGGAAAAAGGTCGGGAAAATGCTGAACAACGCGAAGGAGAGCAGCGTGTCGATGCCCTTGGTGCCGCGTTCGATGGTGCGCGACAGACCGCCCGTCTTGCGCTCCAAATGAAAGCGCAGGCTGAGCGTGTGCACATGCGCGAAGGTCGAGACGCCGACTTCCTTGAGCGCGTTGTACTGTACTTTCGCGAAGATGCCGTCGCGCAATTGCGCAAAGGCCTGCATCAGGATGCGCGACAGCACATAACCGAGGATCAGGCCGAAGACCGCCGCAATGGCGATGTTTGCGAACGTCTTGTGTGCCAGCCGGTCCGTGATCCAGCCGAACATCACGGGCGATACCGTCGTGGCCGCGATCGAGAGGACGAGACAGACCAGCGCAAAGACGACACGCAGCCTCAGATCTGGCCGGTCCTTCGGCCAGAGATAGGGCATCAGCATGTAGAGCGGGTGCAGCGACGGCGTGCCGTCGCCCGATTCGAGCATGGGATTGGGCGCCGACATGCTCTAGCGCGCCAAATGCACGGAAAGCCCGGCGCTTGCCGGGGTGACGATGGAAAACGACACGACTAACCTCTCGGGCGATAATTGTTGGCAAACGGCTTAGAAAGCCAGTCTGTTTAGAAAGATGGTGTGTCTGCCGCAATCCCCAACCATATCCCGCGGCGCAACAGCGAGAGAACGAATCGGGTCATGCATAACCCTCCCCGCGATAAGGAAAAGCGCCAACGAAGCGTTTGCGTCTTTTGTGGATCGTCTTCCGGCCGCGATCCGCGCCATGCGGAAGCCGCGCGCGAATTGGGGATTTTGCTCGCGGCCAATGGGTTCTCACTCGTGTTCGGCGGCGGAAATATCGGGCTGATGGGCGAAGTCGCGCGCGCCGTCCGGGCGGGAGGCGCGCCCGTCATCGGCGTTCTGCCCGCCTTCCTGAAACATCTGGAGCCGCCGCTCAAATCGGCCGAGGAACTGATTATCACCCCGGACCTGCAGCAGCGGAAGGCGCGCATGCTGGCGCTGGCCGACGCATTCGTGGTCCTGCCGGGAGGCCTCGGCACCCTGGACGAGTATTTCGAAGTGCTGACTTCGGCCCAGCTTCATACGCTGGGCAAGCCGATCGTTGTGGTCAACACCGCCGGCTATTTCGATCCGCTCAAGGCTTTGCTCGATCACGTGGTGGGCGAGGGATTTGCGAATGCGAACCTGTTCGAGCTCCAGCACATCGTTGCCGATCCCGAAGAAGCGGTCGGCGTGCTGCTGCTCAAGTCGCCTGCGGTCTGATCCGTCCGATCCGGCCTTCCAGCGCCACGATCAAAATGGCGGCCCAGATGCAGACGAACGCAATGGTGTTACCGCGCGTGACCGTCTCGTGGAAAGCGAATGTCGCAAGCAGCAAGGTGAGCGACGGCGAGAAATATTGCAGAAAGCCCAGAGTCGAGAGCCGGATGCGCCGCGCGCCCGCTGCGAACATCGCAAGCGGAACGGCCGTCAACGGTCCACCCAGAATCAGAAGCGCGTCCTTGCCGACATTCGCGGACGGGAACGCACCCGTATGCCTTGCCCACCAATACGTCACCAAACCGAGAGTAAACGGAAACAGGATCAGCGTTTCGATCAGCAGCCCGTCGAGGGCATCGACCTCCGTCAGTTTGCGGAAATAGCCGTAAAAGCCGAAAGACAGCGCAAGCGACGGGCCGATCCAGGGAATGTGTCCAAGCTCTAGCGCCTGCACGCCGACCGCGCCTGCCGCAAGCGCAAGCCCCACCAACCTGACGCGCGACATGCGCTCGTGGAACAGAAAAACGCCCAGAGCGATCGAAAGCAACGGGGTCAGATAATAACCGAAGCTCGCCTCGACGAGTTGGTTGGTGGACACGCAATAGATGAAGAGCGTCCAGTTGCAGCTGATGAGCACGCTGGTAAGCGCAAGCGTGGCGAGCGTCCGCGGTTCGCGCAGGATGCTGACGATTCGGGACGTTCGCCCGCGCCAGGCCGTCACGAACAGCAGGAACAGCGCGCACCACAGCACGCGATGGACGGTCAGCTCGAAAGGGGGCACGTCGCCCAAAAGCCGCCAATAAAGGGGCACAACGCCCCATATCGCATAGGCAACACCCGCCAGCAGGATGCCGGCACTTTCGTCATGCGGGGGTGTGTTTTGGGTCATCGGGCTCGGAAACGTCTCGGAACCGATCGGTCGGCGCGACCTTAGAGAGTTGGGACGGCAAAATATCGGGCATCCGCGTCAAACCAGCTATGCTCTCGATCGGTGAGAATCCGGATCACAAATTGCGACGATTATCGCTATTGCCGCACACCGTCGCGATAGAGCTTGTAGCGGATCGAATCCGTCAGCGCCTCGAACGAGGCATCGACGATGTTGGGCGACACGCCCACGGTCGACCAGCGCCTGCCCTGCCCGTCTTTGCATTCCACCATCACGCGCGTCACGGCCTCCGTGCCGCTGGTGAGGATACGCACTTTATAGTCGACAAGCGCGAGGTCCTGCAGGAAGGCGGAATAGCGACCGAGATCCTTACGTAGCGCTTCGTCGAGCGCATTCACCGGGCCGTTGCCGAGACCCACATTGTGGTAGGTCTCGTCGCCAACTTTCACTTTGACCACCGCCTCGGACACCGTCGTGAGATCGCCCACGGCATTGTGCCGGCGTTCGACCATCACCCGGAAGCTTTCGACTTCGAAATAATCGGGGGCCTGGCCCAGCGCGCGGCGCGCAAGCAGTTCGAACGAGGCCTCGGCGCCGTCATAGGAATAGCCGAGGAACTCGCGCTGCTTTACGTCTTCGAGCAGCCTTGCAATGCGGGCATCCTTCGCATCGACATCGATGCCGGCGTCTGCGAGCCGTGCGAGAAGGCTCGAGCGGCCTGCCTGATCCGACACCAGAATGCGCCGCACATTGCCGACCGTCTCGGGCGGCACATGCTCATAGGTGCGCGGGTCCTTGAGGACTGCGGAGGAATGAAGGCCGCCTTTGTGCGCGAAGGCCGACGGACCGACATAGGCGGCGTGCCGGTTGGGCGCACGATTGAGGATTTCGTCGAGCAGCCGCGAAGTCGCCGTCATGCGCGCCAATTGCTCGCGAGAAATGCCAATTTCGAATTGCGACGCGTAAGGTTCCTTCAACAACAAGGTCGGGATCAGCGCGCACAGATTGGCGTTGCCGCAGCGTTCGCCGAGACCATTGAGCGTTCCCTGGATCTGGCGTGCCCCGCCGCGCACGGCCGCGAGAGAAATGGCAACGGCCTGTTCGGTGTCGTTGTGCGCATGGATGCCGAGTGCGGCGTCCGGCAGCGCGGCACGCACCTCCGAAACGATGCGATAGACATCTTCGGGCAAAGTCCCGCCATTGGTGTCGCATAGCACCAGCCAGCGCGCGCCTGCCGCATGCGCCGCACGAATGCAATCGAGCGCATAGGCAGGATTGGCCTTGTAGCCGTCGAAGAAATGTTCCGCATCGAACAGCGGCTCGCCGCTTTTCGCGGCAACGGCCGCAATCGATTCCGCAATGAAATCGACATTGTCGTTGCGCGGAATTTCAAGTGCGACGTCGACATGGAAATCCCAGGTCTTGCCGACGAGACAGACGGCATCCGCCTTCGCATCGAACACGGCGGCAAGGCCCGGATCGTTCGCTACGCTGCGGCCCGCACGCTTGGTCATGCCGAAGGCGGTGAATTTGGCGCGGGCAAGCGGCGGCCGCTCGGCAAAGAAGGCAGTATCGGTGGGATTGGCGCCCGGCCAGCCGCCTTCGACATAATCGATTCCCAGTGCATCGAGCGCGAGCGCGATCTGGCGCTTGTCCTCGACGGAAAAATCGACGCCCTGCGTCTGCGCCCCGTCGCGCAGGGTGGTGTCGAAGAGGGTGAGACGCTCGCGAACGCTCACTTCTTGACCTCCCAGGTCGTGCCTTCAGGCCCATCCTTCAGGACAATCCCTTTCGCCAGAAGCACGTCGCGGATGCGATCGGCTTCCTTGAAGTCGCGGGCCTTCCGCGCCGCGTTGCGCGCCTCGATATCACGCGCGATTTCGCCCGTGTCGACGGTGGACTTCGCCTCGATGCGTTCGGACACCACGGAAAAGCCGAGCAACGAGAGACCGCCGGACAATTCTTCCACGGGAGCCTTGTGCAATTCCGCGATCGCTTGCGGCGTGTTGAGGTCGTCACACAAAGCTGCAAGGAAATCGTCGCCGATGCGACGCGACGCGATGGGTTCGGCTGCGTCGTACCAGCGTTCGAGCATGCCCCAGCTTTCCTTCATGCCGTGAACCGTCCAGTCCATCGGCTGGCGATAATGACTGCGCAGCATGTTGAGCCGCAGAACTTCGCCCGGCCAGTCCGCCAGCAATTCGTGAATCGTCACGAAATTGCCGAGGCTCTTGGACATTTTCTCGCCTTCGACATTCAGGAATCCGTTGTGCAGCCAGTAATTCGCGAAAGGTTGCTCGCGATGCGCGGCTTCGCTTTGCGCGATTTCGTTCTCGTGATGCGGGAACACGAGATCGATCCCGCCGCCGTGAATGTCGAAAGTCTCGCCAAGATAGAACTCGCTCATCGCCGAGCATTCGATATGCCAACCGGGACGGCCGCGGCCCCACGGGCTCTCCCATCCGGGCGTGGCGGCGTCGGACGGTTTCCACAACACGAAATCCATCGGGCTGCGTTTGTAAGGCGCCACTTCGACGCGCGCGCCCGCAACCATCTCGTCGAGCGAACGGCGCGAAAGCTTGCCGTAATCGGCTTTCGACGACACGTCGAACAACACATGGCCTTCCGCCACATAGGCGTGTCCCGTCGCGACGAGCTTCGCGATCATAGTGACCATCGGTAGGATGTGTTCCGTCGCGCGCGGGGCACGCGTGGGAGGCAGGTTTCCCAGCGCGGCCGCGTCCTCGTCATAGATGCGGCCCGTTTCGCTCGTCAGTTCGCGCACCACGTCGAGGATCGGCACATTGCGGGCCCCTCGCCGCTCGAGCGCGCGCGCGTTGATCTTGTCGTCGATGTCCGTAATGTTGCGCACATAGGCGACGTGGTTCTCGCCATAAAGATGGCGCAACAGCCGGAACAGCACGTCGAACACGATGACGGGACGCGCATTGCCGATATGGGCGAAGTCGTAGACCGTCGGCCCGCACACGTACATGCGCACGATCTTGGGATCGATGGGGACGAAATCTTCCTTCGTCCGAGACAGGGTATTATAAAGGCGCAAGGTCATGGCAGGCACTCAAGATGATTTGGTGGCGCCCCGGCAAGAGCGCATCGAAAATTATAGCTGTCGGATTGGCAAAAGGGAGCGCTGCGGCGTCAGCCGCAAATCGAATTCCGGCAAATCTGGCGAAGAATAATCACGCCGTTTCCCCTTTGAGCCGCGCAAGTGCTTTCGCGCGTCCGATGAGCGGTAGCAGCTTTTTGAGTTCCGGTCCATGCTCGCGTCCGGTGAGAGCCATCCGGAGAGGATGATAAAGCGCGCGCCCCTTGGCGCCGGTCGCGGCTCCCACGGCCGACGTCCAGGCCGGCCAGGTGGTCTCGCCCCACGGCTCCGGCGGCAGATTTTCGGCAGCCGTCGCGGCAAAGCCGGCATCATCGATCAGCGGGGCGACGGGCCCCGCGACAAGCGTCCACAGATCGGCCGCATCGGAAAGCTTCGTGAGATTGGGTTTCACTGCGTCCCAGAACGCGGCGCCGCCTCCGACCCCCAGTGCCGCTAGGCGCGATGCCACGGAGTCGTACGCGAGCGTGTGCAGCAACCTGGCATTGAGCGCTGTGAGCTCTTCGGGAACGAAGTGCGCCGGCGCGCGCCCGATCTTTTCGAATGAAAATTCCGCGGCCAGCGCATCGAGCGAAGGCCGCAACTCGATGGGATCTGAGGTGCCGGTTTTGGCGAGATAGCAATCGACCGCCAGCGCTTCGATGCCGTCTTCGCGCAGCGAGCGCAGCGACAACGAGCCCAGCCGCTTCGACAGCGCCTCGCCGCCCGCGCCGATCAGCAACGGGAAATGCGCGAACTTGGGAATGGTCGCGCCCAGCGCTTCGAAAATCTCGATCTGCGCCGCCGTGTTGGTGACATGGTCCTCGCCGCGGATGATATGGGTGACGGCAAAATCGACATCATCGGCAACGGACGGCAAGGTATAGAGGAATCGTCCATCCTCGCGGATGAGGACGGGATCGGACAGCGTCGCAGTGTCGATCTCGACATCGCCGCGCAGCAGGTCGCGCCATTTCACCTTTGAATTCGAAAGTTTGAACCGCCAATGCGGCTTGCGGCCTTCGGCTTCGAGCCTCGCGCAGTCGTCGGCCGTCAGCGCAAGCGCGGCACGATCGTAAACCGGCGGCCGGTGCATTGCGATCTGGCGCTTGCGCCGGCGATCGATTTCGTCGGCCGTTTCGTAAGCCGGATAGAGCCTGCCCGATGCCTTGAGCTTTTCGGCCGCCGTCCGATGTGCGTCCGCCCGCTCGACCTGGCGCGCGAACAGGTCATGCACGATTCCAAGCCAGCCCAGGTCCTCGAGGATCGCCGCTTCGTATTCCGGCTTCGAACGCTCCGTGTCGGTGTCGTCGATGCGCAGGAAGAAGCGCGCGCCTTCCTTCTTCGCAAACAGGAAATTGAGCATGGCCGTGCGCGCATTGCCGACATGTAGCAAGCCCGTAGGCGACGGCGCAAAGCGGACGAGACCGGTCATCGCGAATCCCGAAATGCGTTCGTGATCGGGTAGCGGCGGTCACGGCCGAAATTGCGGGGGCCGATTTTTACGCCGGGGGGCGCCTGGCGGCGTTTGTATTCGGCGACATAGAGCAGGTTCTCGATGCGCCGCACGATCGCCGGCTCATAGCCTTTCGCGACCACATCTTCGAACGACATCTCATGCTCGACCAGGCATTCGAGGATGCCGTCGAGGATTTCGTAAGGCGGCAGGGAATCCTGGTCGGTCTGATCGGCGCGCAGCTCGGCGCTGGGCGGACGCACGATGATGTTTTCCGGAATGACGCGACCCTCGGGCCCCATGCCGCCGTGCGGCCGCAGCTGGTTGCGCCAGCGCGCGAGCCGGAACACTTCCATCTTGTAGACGTCCTTGAGCACGTTGTAGCCGCCGCACATGTCGCCATAGAGCGTGGCATAGCCGACGCTCATTTCCGACTTGTTGCCTGTCGTGAGCACCATGGGGCCGAATTTATTGGAGAGCGCCATCAGGATCACGCCGCGGATGCGGGACTGGATGTTCTCTTCCGTCGTGTCCGGCGTGCGGCCTGCGAAAGCGGAGGCGAGCGTTTCGCCGAACGCGGCAACCGCGGTCTCGATGGGGATCGTTTCGTAAGGACAGCCGAGCAGCTTGGCGCAGGCCGCAGCATCGTCGAGGCTTTCCTGCGACGTGTAGCGCGACGGCAGCATCACGCAGCGCACGCGCTCCTTGCCCAGCGCGTCGACCGCAACAGCCGCCGACAATGCGGAATCGATGCCGCCGGAGAGCCCGAGCACCACGCCTGGAAAGCGGTTCTTGTTCACGTAATCGCGCAGGCCCAGCATCATCGCGTGATAGACGGATTGCGAACGCTCTTCGCCCGCCCAGCGTTCGCCCGGCGCACACAGCCAAGTGTCGCCTTCGCGCCGCCAGTCGGTAATCGCGACCATTTCCTTCCAGGCCGGCAACGCCCAGGCGAGCGAACAATCGGCATTGGCAACGAGAGACGCGCCATCGAACACCAATTCGTCCTGGCCGCCCACCTGGTTGAGATAGATGAGGGGCTTTCCCGCTTCAATCACGCGCGCGGCCACGAGATTGAGGCGCACATCCTCCTTGCCGGCTTCGAAAGGCGAGCCGTTCGGCACGAGCAGAATCTCGCCGCCGGTTTCCGCAAGGCATTCGACGACATCCGGAGTCCAGATGTCTTCGCAGATGGGAACGCCGATGCGCACGCCGCGGATGTTGAACGGTCCCGGCATGGGTCCTGGCGCGAACACGCGCTTCTCGTCGAAAACGCCGTAATTGGGCAAATCGTGCTTGTAGGTGTGGGCGGCGACTTGGCCCGCTTCGAGCAGCAGACAGGCATTATAGAGCTTGCCGTCGTCGACCCATGGCGCACCCATCAGCACGGCCGGGCCGCCATCCGCCGTGTCGCGCGCGAGCGCTTCGACCGCCTCGCGCGCGGCCTGCTGCAACGAAGGTTTCAGCACCAGATCTTCCGGCGGATAGCCGACGATGAAGAGTTCGGAAAATAGAATAACGTTCGACCCGCCGGCCGCCGCCTCGGCGCGCGCCTTCCGCGCCCGGGCAAGGTTGCCCGAGACATCGCCCATCGTGGGATTGAGCTGGGCCAGCGCGATGCGAAATCTGTCCGTCATCGGCGGTGTTTAGCCTGCTATTCGAGTTGGCAAAAGGCTTCGTCCTTCGTTACGCGCCGCGCTCTGGCGCAGATGTCGCTCCAGAACGGCTCCAGATGCGCGGTCGTGTCGTCGGTCATGGCGCGCAAAGCCGCATCGCTGCGGACCCTACCCCGAGGGTCTTTCAGCCATGCCGGCTGGTAGGGATCGGCGCAGAGCTTTGGATCCACGATGCCGGCGCGGCACGCTTCGCCTGCAACGATATTGTATCGCCGCACCGCATAGACAAGTTCCGGAAACACGGGGCCGGATTGCGCGGGCTCCGGGCCTGGATCTTCATCCTTGACCCCTGGCGCGAGCAGTTTCAGCGCGTCCGCGCTCTGGTCGACCATCACTACCAGCCGGCCGGCATCGATTGCGACGGTATCGGCATCCGACGCATCGACGGCTCGCGCATCGGGCGCCGGAATTCCGATCAGGCAAGCTAAGATCACGGCAGAAAGGGCGCGCACGCGGAAACCGTCGAACGGGAAATATTTTTGGGAACTGCTGCGGATCAGGCGTGCGCGGCGTAAGCGGCCATCGCGGGCATCTCTGCGAACGGCGCATAGGCCTCGTCGATCTGAAGAGCCGTCTCGAGCGCGCGGCGGGCCTCTTCGGGACGCACCAGGGTGGCGGCGCCGAGCTGGACGGAATTGACGAAGGACGCGACCGACTCGCCGAGAGGATCGTCGAGCACGAGCGGCTTCAAGCTGCGCGATGTGGTATTGCGAACAATGCGCGTCATGAAATCGATTTCGATTGTGCCATCGGTATAGACCGCGCGCATCCCGCGACGACGCGCCTGGGACACCCGGCTCGCATGCAGCCGCGCCTGCGCGCCGCTTTCGAAAGTAACAAGTGCGCTCACGTCGTCCGCATGGCGACCGCGGCTCGCGGTGCCGCGCGCCCGGACGGCTGCGACGTCGGACGGAATGAGGCGATGAACGAGATCGAGATCGTGGATCATCAGATCGAGCACGACGCTCACATCGTCGCCGCGGCCCGTCCACGGACCCGTGCGCCAGCATTCGACCTCAAGCGGAGAGTCGCGATAATCGAGCATGCCGGTGCGGGCGAAAACGAAACGTTCCTGATGACCGACCGTGAGCACACGACCGGACGCTTCGGCGAGCGCGATCAACTCATCGGCCTCGTCGAGGTCCGTCGCGATCGGCTTCTCGACCAGCACATGTGCGCCCGCATTGAGAAAGGCGCGGACGATCTGTGCGTGGGTCTTGGCGGGTGAGCAGACGCTGACGAGGTCGACCTTGCCGAGAAGGTCGCGCCAATCGGCCAGCGCCGGAATGGAATGTGCCGCCGTGACGGCGTGGCGGGCTTCGAAGCTTGGATCGGCAACGCCGACCAGCTCAACGTTCGGAAGACGGGCATATTTCGCGGTATGATGGCGGCCGAAGGCTCCAATGCCGACGACACCGGCGCGCAGGATTCGGGGATCTGTACTGGTACGGTTGCGAAGCAACGGGAATCCCCGGGCAATTTCCAAGGCTTATGAGCCACAGGCCAGCCCGGGGTGCGACTCATAAAATGTTTCGTCTTGTTACACCCCCCGCCCCTGATAGGGTGCCGACCGACAAAATACCCCACGGAACATCGTTAAGGAGAGGCAGATGCCAGACCAGAAAAACCACGAAATCCGCCTGAAAAGTAGGCCCGAGGGCCTTCCGACCCCCGCCAATTTCGAGCTGGTGGAGACTCCTGTCCCAACCGCCGGCCCCGGCCAGGTCCTGGTTCGGAACAGCTACATGTCGGTAGATCCCTATATGCGGGGCCGGATGGTCGACCGGGTCAGCTACTCCCCACCCTTCCAGATCGGGGAGACCCTGACCGGCGGCGCAGTCGGCCAGGTCGTCGCCTCCAACAACCCGGGCTTCAAGGTCGGAGACTTCGTATCGAACTTCTCCGGCTGGCGGGAATGGTTCACGTCGAGCGGCGGCGACCTGCAGAAGGTCGATCCCTCTATCGTGCCGATCCAGACCTATCTCGGCACCTTCGGCATGCCGGGCCTGACCGCCTATGCCGGGTTGCTGAAGGTCGGCGAACTCAAGGAAGGCGAGCGGGTCTTCGTCTCGGCCGCGAGCGGCGCCGTGGGCGCCATCGTCTGCCAGATCGCCAAGAACAAGGGCTGCTATGTCGTGGGCTCGGCCGGCTCCGACGAGAAATGCGACTGGCTGCTTGAGCAAGCGCGTGTCGACAAGGCGATCAACTACAAGACCTGCGGCGATCTCGAAACGGCCGTGCGCGCGGCGTTCCCCCAAGGCATCGACGTCTATTTCGAAAATGTCGGCGGCGCGCATCTGGTGGCCGCACTTGCCAACATGCGTCCCAACGGACGGATTCCCGTCTGCGGTATGATCGAGCAGTACAACGCGACGTCGCTTCCGCCCGGTCCCGGCAACATCATCACGGTGATTCCGTTGCGCCTCACCATCAAGGGTTTCATCGTTTCCGACTATGGCGACATGATGCCGGACTTCATGCGCGACATGGGTGCCTGGGTGAAGGCGGGCAAGCTCAAATGGCGCGAAACGATCGTCGACGGAATCGAGAATGCGCCGAGAGCCTTCATCGGCCTGTTCAAGGGCGACAATCTGGGCAAGATGCTGGTGCGCGTCGGGCCCGATAAAGCGGTGTGATTTCACGCCTCAAAAGCGTTGGCATCTAGAGGCGATCCGATTCACGCGACGCGAGCTTGCCACTGTGTGCGAATAATCTTGGCAAGCTCGCGCGTGTGAGTCCAGATCAATGTGTGCTCCGCCCGCTCGATCAATCGGCCGCGAGCCTCCGGAATTCCGTTCACGAGCATGTCGAAATGATGTCGCGGCACGGCGGAATCGTCGGTGCCGCCGACAACAAGCGTGGGGAAATGCAATTCCCGAAGCCACGGACGGCTGTCGAACGTGGCCAGCCCCCGCACGGCGCCGCGCATGGCTCGGGAACGGTTCGCTCCCATGAGCGCGCGCAACCAAACCGCTTGCTCTTCGGTCAAGCCAACGGCGCCGGTTGGCTTGGGTTTCGACGCTTGCACGACGAGGTTCGTCAACGTCCGCGGACTGAAAAGGGTAAGAAGCGCTGAGAATATGTGCGCCTCGATACGCTCCCGAAGCGTCGCCACATTGCATGCATAGGTGCATGCCAGCATCATCTTGCTCACTCTTGCGGATTGCGTGTGCGCCAGCTCTTGTGCGACCGCGCCTCCATGCGAGTATCCCAGAACCGCGCCTCTCTCGAATCCCGATTCCGCCATGACGACGTCGAGGTCGGCGGCGAGCGCCGGGACATCGTACGGACCGGAAAGTTCGCCGCTCTTCCCATGACCGCGTAGGTCCGGGATCAGCATGCGAAATTCGCATTGCAGCAACGGGACCAGAGGATCGAACATCGCACCCGTGGCCATAAGTCCGTGCAGCAGGAGCAAGGGTTCGCCATCACCCGTCACTTTATAGAATATTCCGTTCGATGCACGGTGTTCCGCGGAGTCCGTTGGTTTCATCGACATGATGCATCCGTTACAAAATCGATGCCGTCGTCGGCTTCGCGGCAGAGACGTTGCGGAAAGTGAAGAGAATTTGGTCGTCTCCGCTTTTTCGGGAGTCGGCGCTACGCCTCGTCGCCCAGTGCCAGCAAATCCGTGAGTGCTGCGAGGATCAGGTAGGATAGCATCAGTGGCGCAACCCCGATCAGCACGTCTCCCAGAACACCGGAAAGCAAACTGCATGGCACGAAGCCGTAACCCGTGCCCATGAAAAGCACCTGAAAGCCCGCGAGCGAGGCCACGCCGAGAATGAAGGCGAGCGTAGCGGCGCCCAGCGGCTCGGGACGCTGCTTGCGTTCCAGCCGCACGATGCCGGCCGCGAGCCGGACGCGCGACAAAGCCGATCCCAGAAAGATGAACGCGAGCGTCCACGCAAACGCCGACGACAGCATGCGCCCGCTATCGAGTCCGCAGACGGCGAGCCCGCCTTCGAGTGCGCGCTGACCGGGAACCGCAAAGCGGATCGCGGCTTCGAGCGAGCCTGGGATCGGCCCCGTCAAATGGGCAGGCGCATAGACTGCCTGCATGAAGAAGCAGGCAATCGCGAAGGCGAGAAATACGATTTCGTTGAAACCGGGGGCCAGCTGCTCCGGCCTTAAGCGTCCGAGCAGATGGCTCGAGGCTGCGCCATATCCGCCGATGAACAGAAGCCCCATCGCACCGAACAGCGCCACACACACTCCCATCTGCTGGATCGCGAGAACCGCAGGAATATTGGCGCCGAGCGCGCGCAGCAACGCGTGCCCGCCCGCATAGAGGCAAAACACGATCCAGCCCTTCGCCAGAAGGCGCGCAACGCCCATGCCTCTATGCCCCTCCCACCGGACGTCTTGCAGCGCCGCTCAGGCAGACGCCGCGAAACGCGCGTCCTTCATTCTTTCGGCACGCAGGCTCTCCGCCATCAGGAAAGCAAGCTCCAGCGCCTGGTTCGCATTGAGCCGCGGATCGCAATGCGTCTGATAACGGCTCGCGAGATCGTCTTCGGATATCGCCTGGGCACCGCCCAGGCATTCCGTCACATTTTGCCCCGTCATTTCGAAATGGACGCCGCCCGCATGCGTGCCTTCGGCACGGTGCACGTCGAAGAATGTCTTGACCTCTTTCAAGATGCGTTCGAAAGGCCGCGTCTTGAATCCCGATTGCGTCGAGACCGTATTGCCGTGCATCGGATCGCAGGACCACACGATCTTAGCACCCTCGCGCGTCACGGCGCGGATCAGGCGGGGCAGCTTGTCGGCGGCCTTGTCGGCGCCGAAGCGGCAGATGAGCGTGAGCCGTCCCGGCTTGTTCTCAGGATTGAGCGCCGCAATGAGCTTCAGAAGCTCGTCCTCCGGCAATGACGGCCCGCATTTCAGACCGATCGGATTCTTGATGCCGCGGCAGAATTCGATATGCGCGCCGTCCAGCTGGCGCGTGCGATCTCCGATCCACACCAGATGCGCGGAGGTGTCGTACCAATCGCCGCTGGTGGAATCGATGCGCGTCATCGCCTGCTCGTACCCGAGCAGCAGCGCCTCATGGCTCGTATAGAAATCCGTCATGCGCAATTGCGGCACGGAATCCGGCGTAATGCCGCATGCTTCCATGAATTCCAATGTTTCGGTGATGCGACCCGCAAGCGCCCGGTAACGCTCGCCGGCCGGCGAGCCCGCGATGAACCCCAAAGTCCAACGATGCACATTGTGCAAATCCGCGTAACCGCCGGAAGCGAACGCGCGCAAGAGATTGAGCGTCGCGGCCGATTGCATATAGGCCTGCATCAGGCGCGCGGGATCCGGCGTGCGGGACACCTCGTCGAACTCCATGCCGTTGATGTTGTCGCCGCGATACGACGGCAGCGTGACGCCGTTCTGGGTCTCCGTCTCCGCCGAACGGGGCTTCGCGAACTGGCCGGCGATGCGACCGACTTTCACCACCGGCAGCGCGCCGGCATAGGTCAGCACCACCGACATCTGCAGCAGCACACGAAACGTGTCGCGGATATTGTCGGGATGGAACTCGGCGAAGCTTTCCGCGCAATCGCCGCCTTGGAGCAGGAAGGCCTTGCCTTGCGCCACCTGGGCCAATCCGGCCGTCAGATTTCGGGCTTCGCCGGCAAAAACGAGCGGCGGGTAGGTCTTGAGACGCGCCTCCACGACGCCCAAAGCCGCAGGATCCGGGTATTCCGGAACCTGACGGATCGGCCTGCCGCGCCAACTTGACGGGCTCCAGGGCTGGGGCACGTTGCAACGCCTCCGGGAAATCCCGCTGGATATACGAAATGGATCAGCGGTTTACCAGCAGGGGCAACCGGTGTGGTGAACGGCGCGCTATGGCGCCGCAATCCGCTCGCAGAGCCCTAAGCCGGCCAGCGCTCGAGCGCCTTGCCGGTTTCGAGGAGACTCTTCAGACTCGATAAGATGCTGGGCCAGCCACCCGATACGGCTTCAATGAATTTCGAACCTTCCTTGTCGATTTCATGTGTGACGGTCAGCTTCACCATGTCGCCTGCGAACGCGATGTCGAACGTGGCGCGCGAATAGCCTTCCGCTTTCAGCTCGGGGCGGAATTCGTTGCGCCATGACAGAACGAGCCGGCGCGGCGGGTCGATCTCCAGCACTTCGCCCGTGTCGGCGACGCGTCCGTCCCCGAACATCAGTTTCCATTCGTCACCCACTTTCCAATCGCATTCCTGCGAGCAGCCGAACCAATATTGCTTCGTGAATTCCGGCGTGGTGAGCGCTTCCCACAATTTATCCGGCGTGGTGCGGATATAGGTCACGTAAACGAATTTACCCATGGTTCAGTCCTCCAGCATCTTTTTCAGGTCGGCCAGCGCGCGCACGCGATGGCGCTCGAATTTTCCGATCCACCGATCAGCGATGTCATTGATGGGAACGGGATTGATGTAGTGAACCTTCTCACGGCCGCGTTTCTGCGTGGCGACGATGTTTGCCTCTTCGAGAATGACGAGATGCTTGGCGACCGCCTGTCGCGTCATGTCCAGTTCGCCGCAAAGCTCGCTCAAGGTTTGTCCGTTCTTGGCATGAAGACTGTCCAGCAGGCGCCTCCGGCTTGCGTCGGCCAGCGCCTTGAAAACTGCGTCCATGCTCATCGGTAAATTATGCAACCTTTTGGTTGCCTGTCAAGCGCGATCGAATTGCCCGGCGAATTCATGGGTTTCAGCCGCCTTTCGAATAGGATTTCGTGCGCATGGTGACGAGTTCTTCGGCGGCGCTCGGATGGAGCGCGATGGTCGTGTCGAAATTCGCCTTCGTTGCGCCCATCTTCATCGCGACTGCCACCACCTGGATGATCTCGGCCGCTTCCGGCCCGAAGATGTGGCAACCGAGCACGCGATCGTCGCGCGAATCCACGATCAGCTTGAACAATGCGCGCTCGTCGCGGCCCGACAGCGTGTTCTTGAGCGGACGGAAACTCGATTTGTAGACGTCGATGGCGTGTCCGCGTGCCAGTGCGTCGTGTTCCGTCATTCCCACCGTGCCGATTTCCGGCTGGCTGAACACGGCCGTCGGCACAAACGCATGGTCGACCGGCGTGGGCACGCCTTCGAACACCGTCTTCACGAATGCCATCGCCTCATGGATCGCGACGGGAGTGAGAGCCATGCGATCCGTCACGTCGCCAACCGCGAAGATGTGTTCGATGCTCGAGCGGGAATATTCGTCGACCTCGACGCGGCCCCGCTTGCCGCGCTTGAGACCGATTTTTTCCAGGCCCATGTCGGACGCGTTCGGCTCGCGGCCGATCGCGAGCATCACTTCGTCGGCTTCGAGCACCTCGTCCTTGTCGGTGAAGGCAAACATTTCGCCGCCGCGTTTGTCGATCCGCCTGAGCACCCGGTCGACCACCACGCGGATGCCGCGCTTGTTCATGGAGGCCGTCAGCCCATCACGCATGTCGTCGTCGAAGCCGCGCAGGATTTTGGGGCCGCGATAGAGCAACGTCACTTCGGCGCCGAGGCCGTGGAAAATATGGGCGAACTCGACCGCGATATAGCCGCCGCCTCCGATCACGATGCGCTTCGGAAATTTCTCGAGATAAAACGCTTCGTTCGAAGTGATGCAATGTTCTGCGCCGGGCACGCCGCCTGTGTCCCGCGACGGCCGTCCGCCCGTGGCGATCAGGATGTGCTTCGCCGTCACGGTCCGGTTCGCTTTCACGAGACGTAACGTGTGTGCGTCCTCGAACACCGCGCGGTCCATGACGATCTCGGCGCCGGCTGCAATCACATTGGCGCGATAGAGCCCCTCCAGCCGCGCGATTTCCCGGTTCTTGTTGGCGACGAGCACGTTCCAGTCGAAATGCGGCGTCGGAACGGTCCAGCCGAAGCCGGCGGCGTCTTCGAAATCCTCGGCGAAGTGACTCGCATAGACGAACAGTTTCTTCGGGATGCAGCCGCGGATCACGCAGGTGCCGCCGAAACCGTATTCCTCGGCGATCGCGACGCGCGCACCCGTTTGCGCGGCCAAGCGGCTCGCGCGCACGCCGCCGGAACCGCCGCCGATGACGAAAAGGTCGTAGTCGTAGGTCATGTACCGATCACCTCGACGCCGCTTTCGCGCGCAATAACGAGTGCGGTGGCAAGTCCCACGAACAATCCATGCTCCATCACGCCGGGGACGGCTGAAAGCGCTGCCGCCAACGCGGGGGCGTCGACAATCGCGCCGAATGCGCAATCGTAAATGTAGTTGCCGCCGTCGGTCTTAAAGGGCACGTCGTCTTTCGTGCGCAAGGTGAGCGGCAGATGGTTGTATTTGAGTTTCGCCGCGGCGTTCACAATGCGCGCGGCCGTCGTCGCATGGCCGAAGGTCGACACTTCCACCGGCAGCGTAAAGCGGCCCAGCGTCGTCACCAGCTTGGAGGCGTCCGCGATCACGATCATGCGCTTCGAGGAGGCGGCCACGATCTTCTCGCGCAACAGCGCTCCGCCGGCCCCTTTGATCAGATTGAGCGCACGGTCCGCCTCGTCCGCGCCGTCGATGGTGAGGTCGAGCGGCGCGAGGCCGTCGAGATCGGCGAGAGGAATGGAAAGCGCGCGCGCCTTCTGGGCCGTGCGTTCGGAAGTCGCGGTGCCCACGATTTTCATGCCGCCGCGCAGCTTGGGCGCCAGCACGTCGAGAAACGCTTCGGCCGTCGAACCGGTGCCGAGGCCGAGCTTCATGCCGTCTTCGACGAATTCGAGCGCGCGCAACGCCGCGGCGCGCTTGAGACTTGCGGGATCAGACGAGTCGGTCATGGGGAGAATGTAAGGACGGTCAAGGCCAATCCTCATCGCGCATGAGCGATACGAGCTTACCCGTATTTTCGGCCGGCACAGTCCGTCCCACTTTGTGAGCGTCCAACCACGCAATATCTTCGAGCGTAATGCGTCGCGGCGGAGGCGAAATAGGTTTGAGTGCAATCACAGGATGACCACCACGCGTAATGACGACATCCTCACCCCTGAGCGCGCGGTCGATCAGTTCCGGCAGCCGCTTCTTGGCTTCTGCAATGCTGTGTGACGCCATCGGATTTATATAGCTATTCGACGGTTATGTGTCGATTCACTCCACCGTCACGCTCTTGGCGAGGTTGCGGGGCTGGTCGACGTCGGTGCCTTTGGCGACGGCCGTGTGATAGGCGAGAAGCTGCACGGGGAGCGCGTAGATGAGCGGTGCCAGCAGCGGATCGACCTCCGGCACTTCGATGGTCTGCCACACGCGGTCGCCCGCTTCCTTGAGCCCGCGCGCATCGGAGATCATCACCACCTTGCCGCCCCGCGCCATCACCTCCTGCATGTTGGAGATGGTCTTGGGGAACAGCGCATCGTAAGGCGCGATCACGATCACGGGCACGTTTTCGTCGATCAGCGCGATGGGGCCGTGCTTCATCTCGCCGGCCGCGTAGCCTTCGGCGTGGATGTAGGAAATTTCCTTGAGCTTCAACGCGCCTTCGAGCGCGATGGGAAAGTTCACGCCACGGCCGAGATAGAGGACATCGCGGGCCCGCGCAATCTCGAGGCCCAATGTCTCGATCTTTGGCTCCTGCTTGAGGAATTCGACGATATGGCGCGGCGTTTCGAGCAGCGCCGCGCACAGCTTTGCCTCGCCTTCGGCGCTCAATGTGCCGCGTGCACGTCCCGCCGCAATCGCGAGCGAGGCCAGCACGCCCAGCTGGCACGTGAACGCCTTGGTGGATGCGATGCCGATCTCGGGGCCCGCAAAGGTCGGCAGCACGATATCGGCTTCGCGCGCCATGGAGCTTCCCGGCACGTTGACGATGGCGAGCGTCGTCTGGCCTTGCGCCTTGGCGTCGCGCAACGCCGCGAGTGTGTCGGCGGTCTCGCCCGATTGGGAAATGAACAGAGCCGCACCGTCTTTTGGATAGACGGGCTCGCGATAGCGCAGCTCCGAAGCCACGTCGGCCTCCACCGCCAACCGCGCGATCATCTCGAACCAGTATTTGCCTATCAGGGCCGCATAAAACGACGTGCCGCAGGCCGAGACCATCAGTCGCGACGCTTTCGCGAAAGCTTCGAGCGCGCCTTTCTCAACAAGCGACACGCTCATCTTCATCGGGTCGGTGTAGTGGGAGATCGTGTGGCCGATCACTTCGGCCTGTTCGTGAATCTCCTTCGCCATGAAATGGCGGTAGCCGCCTTTGTCGACGAGGCCGGCGGAGGCGCTGGTAATCCGGATCTCGCGATTTGCGAGGCGGCCCTCCGCGTCGTAGATCGTCACGTCCGCGCCGCGCAACACGGCCACGTCGCCGTCTTCGAGATAGGCGACGCGATTGGTGAAGGGTGCCAGACCGAAAGCATCGGAGCCGAGATACGCCACATCGTCGCCATAGCCGACGGCAAGTGGCGGACCCGACCGCGCCCCGATCACGAGCGATTCCTCGCCCGCGAAGATCATGGCGAGCGCATAGGCGCCGATCAGCCGCCGCACGGCCGTCATCGCGGCGTCCACGGGATTGAGCCCCTGGTCGAGATACTCCGTCACCAGATGCACGGCCACTTCGGTATCGGTTTCGGATTCGAACTTGTGACCCTTGGCGAGCAGTTCGTCGCGCAGCTCGCGGAAATTCTCGATGATGCCGTTATGGACCAGCGCCACGCGCGCCGACGCGTGCGGATGCGCATTGCCTTCTGTCGGAGAGCCATGCGTTGCCCAGCGCGTGTGACCGATACCGGTGCGTCCCGGAAGCGGACGCGCGCGCAGCACCTTGTCCAATTGCGACAGCTTGCCGGGCGCGCGGCGGCGCTCGATATGGCCGTTCACCAAGGTGGCGATGCCGGCGGAATCGTAACCGCGATATTCCAGCCGCTTGAGCGCATCGACGATGAGCTCCGCCGCTTCGTCCTGGCCGGAAATTCCCACGATGCCGCACATCTCGCTTACCTTTCTCCGTGGCCTTTTTTCTTGCCGGCTTTTTCGGCTCTCTTGCGGTTGCGGAAGTCTTCCGCCCAGCCCGGATGCGACTTCTGCTCGGCGCGCGTCACGGCGAGCGCATTTTCCGCGACGCCTTTGGTGATGACGCTGCCGGCGCCGACATAGGCGCCGTCTTTCACCTTAACCGGCGCCACCAGCGCGGTGTTCGAGCCGATGAACGCACCCGCCCCGATATCCGTAAAGTGCTTATCGAAGCCGTCGTAATTGCAGGTGATGGTGCCTGCCCCGATATTGGCGCCGGGGCCCACGCGCGCGTCGCCGATATAGGTCAGGTGGTTCGCCTTGGCGCCCTTTTCAATGCGGGCTTTCTTCACTTCCACGAAATTGCCGATATGGACGTCGTCCTCGATGATCGCGCCGGGCCTGAGCCGCGCGTAAGGTCCCACAAGCGCACGCGCACCCACTTCCGCGCCTTCAAGATGCGAGAACGCCTTGATCTCCGCGCCGCTCCGAACTGTCACGCCCGGCGCGAACACGACATAGGGACCCACCTGCACATCGGCTTCGAGGACCGTGTCGTGACTGAGAAACACGGTCTCCGGCGCGATCATGCCGACACCCGCCTCGAGCGCCCGCGTACGCAACCGTTCCTGCATCGCGCGCTCGGCATTCGCGAGTTCGCTGCGGCTGTTGACGCCCATCATGTCGTCTTCGCTTGCCTCGATCACGGCGCAGGCGACGCGCTCGGCTTTCGCGAGCGTCGGCACGTCGGTCAGATAATATTCGCGTTGCGCATTGTCATTCTTGAGCGCGCCTGCCCAGCGAAAGAAGCTTTTGGCGTCCGCCGCCAGGATGCCGGCATTGCACAGATCGATCTTGCGCTCGTCTGCATTCGCATCCTTGTATTCGACGATGCGCGCGAGCTTGCCGTCGCGATCCACGATCACGCGGCCATAAGCGTGGCTTGGCGAGCGGAACGCGACGATCGCCATGCCCGCGTTCTCGCGCGCGGCGAAAGAGCGCTCGAATGTGTCTGGCGTGACCAGCGGCATGTCGCCGTAAGCCACGACCAGCACGCCGGGAAATTCGCCGAGAACGCACGCCGCACACGCCGCCGCATGACCCGTGCCAAGCTGTTCACTCTGGATGACGGATTCAGCGCCTTCGCGCGCCGCAAAGTCGCGCACGTCCTGGGCCGCGGGCGCGGTCACCACCACGATGCGCGACACTCCCGCGCCGCGCACCGCCCCGATGACATGACCCAGGATCGGCTTGCCCGCCACTGCATGCATGACCTTGGCCTTGGCGGATTTCATCCGCGTGCCCTGGCCGGCTGCCAGAATGATCGCCGCGCGTGCGCTCAGGAACTGAACCTTTCTTCCGCGTGCTTGGGGCCTTTGCGATAACCTGCTAGCACAGCACGACAAAATGACGATTTGCGACCGTATATTGCCACAGATTGCCCGCGAAGCTTAACGGCCCCACAGTGAACGCAAGTTTCATCTTCGATCTCGACGGAACGCTGGTCGACACGGCCCCCGATCTCCTGGGTGCGCTGAACGCCGTTCTGCTGCGCGAAGGCAGGCCCGCCGTGGACATCGCCGATCTGCGCCATCTGGTAGGACACGGCGCTCGCGCGATGCTGGCGGAGGCGATGAAGATGACTGGTGCACCCGCGACGGCCGATCGTCTGCCCCAACTGTTCGACGACTTTATCGTCCATTACCGCGCGCATATCGCCGACGAGAGCCGGATCTTTCCGGATGTGGAGGCGACCTTGGCGCAGCTGGCGGCGGAAGGCGCGCGGCTGGGCGTGCTCACCAACAAGCCCCAGGACCTTTGCGACAACCTGCTCGCGCAGCTCGATCTCGCGAAATACTTCACGGCCATTCACGGCGCGGGGCGCTATGCCTACACCAAGCCCGATGCGCGGGTGTTCCATCATGTGGTCGAGGAGTTGGGCGGTTCGGACGCGCGGAGCATCATGATCGGCGACAGCGCAACGGACGTGGCAACCGCGCGCGCGGCCGGCGCGCCGGTGATCGTCCTCACCTATGGCTACACGCCCGAGCCCGCGCATCTTCTCGAGGCGGACGCCGTGACAGACCATTTCGCGGATATCCCGATGTTGGCAAAGAGGCTGCTGGGGTAAGCATCCGTCGGATCGCGGGTGCGTCTGGTCGGGCCCGACCCGACCATCCTCGCCCCCAACGCCGGAGATACTTGTGCAAGTGCGAAATGAACCCCCAGTTCGCTTCGCACTTGCACACAAATGTGCGACTTTCGTTCGACTCTCTCCCCTGATAAACAGGCGAATAACAGGGGAACTTTATGCTGCAACGCAGTAATCGTCTTCGATGTCTCCGAACAGCTTCTTCGATCTCACCGCGAAAAAAATCGGAATAGTACGCTTTTGGACTTTTATCGTGATTCAGCTATTATTTTCAATGGCTTATGTGTCGTAAATGATTTCGAGAAAATGCTGGACAATCGCCGCAACTGGCGTATGTTAGTGTGGACGCGATGGCAGAACGGTAATGCACCCCGCCTGGAAAGTGGGGGTCCCTGTTGCGGGGTAGCTGGGTTCGACTCCCGCTCGCGTCTCTCTTACCCACAATTTACTTGTCCGTAGCTGGTGGCCCTTATACTGTGGGGCCAAGAGCGTTCGAACGCAACCGGGCTTAGCCCGTCGAACGATCGGTGCAGGCGAAAGCCTGTGGGAGACGCGAGCGTAAATTCCAAGGCCCTGCCGTAAGGCGGGGCCTTGATGCTTAGAGGGCCATCGAACTCTGACCAGAGGTCGCCATTCTGGACCCCATCTTGGTCGGGGCCTGTACGGTTCTTTTGCCTTCAATCACGTCGCGGACACTCAAAATCTGCATACGCTCGTACCTCAACCCCTTGTACTCATAGAGGCCGGCACTAGCCGCCTCATTGCGCATCGCTTTCGTCGGTTCGTGCAGAGTCAACAACGCCGCCATCGGCGCGCCTTCACGCGCCATGACGCCGCGAAGGTCGCGAACGTCAGAGGGGCGCAAATTGCCGCCTTTCACAGACAAGATAACTTCCTTAAGAATTGACTTGCCCCCGTCGATGACTTCGAAATAAACGCGGCCATCAATCCCACGATCCGCAACCTTCTTTTGCATTGGAAATCCGTCGACCTTTTCAACGAACCAATGTTGAAATTGCATTGGGTCGTGTTTTGCGAGCAGCGCGGCTTGTTCGACGCTGGCGGGAATTCCATCGATCTCGAAATTCACCCCCTCAACTTGTCGATACACTTCCGTTAGGCGCTCCCGGACGAGTCTGATTGGAAGAATTGCGATATCGCAACCGACCCAACGCCGATTGTTTTTCACGGCAGAATAAATCGTTGTGCCGCAGCCACAGAAAGGATCGAATACCACGTCGCCGGGATTACTAGAGGCCTGAATTATTCGATCTAGAAGCACTGTCGGCTTCTGTGTCTGATATCCGAGACGTTCCTCCGACTGCGATGAAAGCGGGCCAATATCGGTTATGATATCTTGCAGTGGGACACCGGGATTTTCATCTTCGTAACGCTTCTGTTGCGGCACCGAACCGCGCGTGGGCCAATAGATCAATCCTGCTTCATCTAGAAGGTCCAACTTCGCTTGCGTTGTCATGCCCGCTAGTTCTTTATTTGGATACGCGGCGCGCAGCGCCTTCATAGGAACAGCCCAATGGCGCCCAGAAAGTGTTGGGTCGGTACCCCGCCACGGCTTCCCTGAATCGCCAGTCCGCGTTCCCGCCCCTGTTAGCGTAACCAGCCGATATTGGCCGCGCTCATCACTGAAACGATAAAACTGTTTTAGATACTCTGGATCGTATTTCTGGAAGACCTTGTTCCAAGTGTACTTATCCGTCTTTGTGTAGAAGAAAATCGTATCGTGAATAGGGCCCCATCGCCGCGACCCGCCGTGCGAGCCAGTACGCTTCCAGATAATTTCATTGCGAAAATTATTGTGGCCGAAAATCGCGTCCATCATGATCTTGATATAGTGGCTCGCGGTTGGATCACAATGCAAATAGATCGATCCAGTTGGCTTCAAAATCCCTTTCATCACTACGATGCGTTGGACCATGTATGTCAGGTAGGCAAGTAATTGCGGATTTGCATCAATCAGGCCGTTCATCCAGAGGCGCCAGAACTCGACAAAATAATTCGGGACATCGTATTGCTTCATAAAAACCGGCATCGTGCGCGCGAGTTCAAGTTTTGCCGCGTCCAATTCCCACGTATCTTTAAAGGCCTCCGCCTGCTCCGGGACGGGCCGCTCGGTGTATTTGTGGTAAAGCAGATTATAACCAGCGTCGGATTTAAATGGGGGGTCAAGGTAGATCAAATCCACCTTTCCCAGCTTGTCCATCTTCTCACGCATGATCGTGAGATTGTCGCCATAGTATAACGTGTTTGGCGTTTTCATGGTCAGGCGACCATGGCTTCGATCATGCCACCGAACGCATCCGCCGAATTACGAACATTGTATTTGTAGCAAGCCTCTGCGATGTAGAGATGCAGATATTTGCGGCTGTAATGATGATGCGAGCCGTACCATGCGCGCTTCACAAGCGCCCAAAAACCTTCAATCGTATTCGTGTGAATTGGGCCGTCCACATATTGGATCGAATGGTTGATACGAACGTGGCTCATGGTACGACCAATCTTGTGATATGCGGGGAGCTCATCTGTGACGAGCACCGATTCCCGAGTGTCGATTACGCGTGAGAGAAACTTCAGAAGACCTTTTCCAGTCACCGTGCCACGCGCGGCAGGTTCTGCGGCGACGCGGCCACCGCGCTCCACCACGCCCATGACAGCCGCCTTGTCGGTGCCGCGGCCCCTCTTGCCCGGTTTGTCATCTTCGCGCTTGTTGCCCTTCCGGGGCTTGCCGCCAATGTAGGTTTCGTCTGCCTCGACAACGCCCCGCAACAGTACTGCTTGGCCCGGATCGCTGGTCATCGCCTCGCGAACGCGGTGCATCATGCGCCACACCGTAGGACGGCGCATGCCGACATCGCGAGCGATCTGGTACGCGCTAGCTGATTTTTTGGCGTTGAGCATGAGGGCCAAAACGAGGAACCACTTTTTGAGGGGGATATGGGTCCCGTGAAAGATCGTGCCGACTGTGACCGCAAAAGCGCGGGTACAGTCTTGGCATTGCCAACGCTGCCCCTTCCGATCACCGCTCACATGACGGCATATCTTCGTGCTTTGGCAATAGGGACAGACGGGCTTGTCCTTCCAACGAACCTTTTCGAGATATGCGACAGCCTGTTCCTGATTTTGAAATGACTGGAAAAGGTCCAAGATATTCATAGCCATAATCCCCTAGCTGATGGGTAGACTCTAGGGACTCTCCGGACTCTTGTCAAGTCCAAAAGCGTACTATTCCGAAGAACAATAATATCCCGATATGGAATGAGGGTCAACTAACTTGGTCGCCGCTGGAAATGACCTGTCGACCGCGATGACATGGCCCCGGCACTCACGATGTGTGGGAAAACGAGGGCGAAGGTTCGAAAACGCCGGAGTGTTGACGCCCTTCGCGGCCGCGCTCTATAGGGCGGGTCCGCTTCATGCGAGAGCGGGCGCGTAGCTCAGCGGGAGAGCACTCCCTTCACACGGGAGGGGTCACAGGTTCAATCCCTGTCGCGCCCACCACGCTTCGCCTTTACGGGCGAAGCGTGTCCGGCGTAGCTTGAGCGCGGCGAAAGCGAAGACGGACAGATCGGCTCTAACGAGATTTACGTGGCGATTACCGGAGAAACCCGCTTCGACCCCGATTTTTCCGATTTTTCTCATGAGGCCCGCTGGGAGTACGTCCAATGACGATCCACCCCGAAGTCGCGGCCCTGGTCGGCGAGATCACATTCGATCCGGACGCATTGCTCGAGAAGTATCTGGCCGAGCGCGACAAGCGCCTTCGACCGGACGGCAATAACCAATATTTCGAGGTGAAGGCCGAGTTTTCCCGTTACGTCGAGGATCCCTATGTCGAGCCGGGTTTCGTTCGCGCGCCGATTTTCGACGAAGTGGAATTTGCAATCATCGGCGGCGGCTTTGGCGGCCTCCTGATGGGCGCTCGCCTGCGTGAGGCGGGAATCGAACGGATACGCGTGGTCGAGAGTGCCGGCGATTTTGGCGGCACATGGTATTGGAACCGCTATCCGGGAGCGATGTGCGACGTCGAATCCTATTGCTACCTCCCGCTGCTGGAAGAGCTGGGCTACATGCCCAAGCACAAATATTCGTTCGCGCCGGAGATTCTCGAACATAGCCGGCGCATAGCCCGACACTACCGGCTCTATGACGACGCGCTGATGCAGACCGGCGTCACCGAAATGCGCTGGGACGAGGCATCGCTACGATGGATTATCTCCACCAATCGCGGCGACTGTTTCAAGTCGCAGTATGTGGCGATGGCCAATGGTCCGTTGAACCGGCCGAAGCTGCCGGGCATTCCCGGCATCAACGAGTTCAAAGGTTATACTTTTCACACCAGTCGCTGGGATTACCGCTATACCGGAGGCGACTGTTCGGGAAATCTCACGGGACTCAAGGATAAACGCGTCGGCATCATCGGGACGGGCGCAACGGCGATTCAGTGTGTTCCGCATCTCGGCGAAAGCTCGAAACAGCTGTATGTGTTCCAGCGCACGCCGTCTTCGGTGGACGTGCGCAACAACGCCGATACGGATACCAAATGGGCCACGACACTCCAACCCGGCTGGCAGAAACGTCGAATGGAAAACTTCAACATTCTCGTCAGCGGCGGAGACCAGGATGAAGACCTCGTTCATGACGGCTGGACTGAAATCTTTCGAAGTGTGACCGGCGTCGCCGCGAAAGAGGCAGCACGAAAGCTCGGACGACGTCTCGACAGCCGTGAGCGCGCCGAACTCATGGTGCTGGCCGATTACAAAAAGATGAACCAGATACGCGCGCGGGTGGACGCTGTCGTCAAGGACCCGGTGACGGCTGCGGCGCTCAAGCCGTGGTACAGGCAGTTTTGCAAGCGCCCCTGTTTCCACGACGAATATCTGCAAACTTACAACCGGCCAAATGTCCGGCTGGTCGACACCGAAGGCCGGGGCGTCGACCGGCTGACCGAAACGGGCGTGGTGGCGAATGGGCAGGAATACAAGGTTGACTGCCTGATTTTCGCGACCGGATTCGAAGTCGGTACGTCTTACACGCGACGCGCCGGCTACGATATCGTCGGTCGCGGCGGCAAGACACTGTCGCAGCACTGGTCCGGTGGATTGCGCACACTCCACGGGCTCACCACCAGCGGCTTTCCGAACTGCTTTTTCCTCGGATTTACACAAACCGCGATCACAATCAGCGTGCCGCAGGCTCTGAGCGAGCAGGCGCAGCATGTGACGTATTTGGTGACGGAATCCAAATCACGCGGGGCTCAAGCGCTCGAGCCGACCGTCGAAGCGGAGAGTGCTTACGTGCAGGAAGTGCGCGACCTCGCTCGATTGGGCGAGCGGTTCTATCGCGAGTGTACGCCCGGCTATTACAACAGCGAAGGCGAGGCGGGAAACAGGCGCGGGCTCTTCTCGGATTTTTATGGCGCGGGTCCGCTGAAGTTCTTCGAAGTTCTCGATCGTTGGCGATCGGACGGCAAGTTGGCAGGGCTGGCGCTAAGCTGAATCAGCCTTTTTTGGTCCACGCCACAGGTGCTGCGGCGGGGCCTTCCTTCCATGCTCGTGTATCCCGGCTATCGGGACGCCCCTGACGAGGTGAGACTGTTCTCGAGTTTCGGTAACACGAACTGTAACATCCGAGCGGCCGCACAGACGTTCTGAGTCAGTGCTGACGACACCGATCACTTTCCGTCACTGATCCGAAAAGCCGCCGCACTCGAAAAGATTCCCACAAGCCCGAACCCCAATTCCCCGCGCCACAATATCACTTACTCCACGTCCAATCGGAAGCCGCAGCGCGGCAGCCGCCGCGGGTCGCCCCCGTCCAGGCGCGGCCGTGCACGACGCGGCCGGTGGGTGCTCCGGTTGCCTTGCCGTCCCTAAACGCAAAGCCGCCGTTCACGAGCACGTCGTCCACGCCGACGGCGAGCTGGTCCGGCACGGCATAGGTCGCGCGGTCGGCGATGGTGTTCGGATCGAACACGACGATGTCGGCGTAATAGCCCGTCTTCAGCAGTCCGCGATCGGCCAGCGACAAATTCTGCGCAGGAAAGCCCGACAAACGCCGGATGGCGTCCGGCAGAGTGAGATCGTGATTTTCGCGCACATATTTTCCCAAGAGCCGCGCGAAATTCCCGTAGGCGCGCGGATGGCTTTTCGCGAGCAGGAACACGCCTTCCGGCGCCGGCGCGGCCTCGTCGGAGCCGAAGCTCATCCAGGGCAGCGCCACCTCGCGCCGGACATGGTCCTCGCTCATCAGGAAATAGGCGACCCCCACCCGCGAGCCGTCTTCGATCACCAGATCGATGGCGGTATCCTCCGGACTCTCGCCCCGCATCTTCGCGACTTCGGCCAGGGTCTTGCCCGAAAGCGGCTTCAATTTGGGATTCTTGAACGCCAACAACAGCGTGCCCTCGGGCCCGGCGCCGGCGTAGATGTTTTCCCAGGTCTTGGGATGCGCATCCAGCATCTCCGCCTTGACGCGCGCGCGAATGGCGGGGTCCTTGAGCCGCGCGATCCATTTTTCCAGCCCGCCGTCCTGCGCCCAGGAAGGCATCGCCGCGTCGAGGCCGGTGGCGCCCGCGGTGTAGGTGTACATGTTGGCCGTGATGCGAGTGCCGCGGGCGCGCGCGGCGTTTATCATCGCGATGACCTTGTCGAGCTTCGGCCAGTTGTCGCGACCGGCCTGCTTGAAATGGTAGATCTCGGCCGGCGCGCCGGAGGCCTCGGCGATGTCGATGCTCTCCTGCACACCCTCTTCCAGCCGGTCGCCTTCGCTGCGGATATGGGCGATGTAGATGCCGCCGCATCGCGCCGAGACTTTCGCGAGCGCGATGAGTTCGGGCGTCTTCGCATAGGTGTTGGGCGAATAGATGAGCGCGTCGGTGAGCCCCAGCGCACCCTCTTCCATCGCCTGTTTGACAAGGCCTTGCATCGCCACAAGCTGAGCGGGAGACGGCTGGATGTCCGCTTCGCCCAGCAGATTGGTGCGCACGGTGCCCGCACCCACGAACGACGCAACGTTGGGCGAAATTCCTTTTTTCTGCAGCATGTCGAGATAGCCGCCCAGCGTCGTCCAGGTGATTTTGTATTTGATGTCGCTCTGGCGCGCTTCGCCCAGCCGCTTCATCTCCGGCGTCAGCGGGCCCATGGAGTCCTCGCCGATCACTTCAAGCGTGACGCCTTGTGCGAGATCGGAGAGACCGCGGCCGTCGGCGATCAGGCTCTCCTCGGGATGGGCGAGCATATTGATGAAGCCGGGCGACACCGCCTTGCCGCGCGCGTCGATTTCCGTGCGGCCGCTTCCCTCGAGATGCGGCGCAATGGCGGCGATACGATCGCCGTTCACCGCCACGTCGGCCACATAGGGTGTTCCGCCCGAACCGTCATAGATGGTGCCGTGGCGGATGACGACATCGTAAACGGACGCAGCACCCGCGCCGTCCGAGGCCGCAAGAGCAAGAAATAGCGTGACGGCAAAAAGGCGATGCATGACGATCTCCCCCGATGTGGCCGGACAATAACATGCCGAAAAAGGGGAAGTAAATTTCTCGTGTCTTCGCATCCGGACGGTCGACCGGCGATTGACTCGGCAGCCGAACCGCGTCAATACTTCACCAAGTAGCAAACTATTTAGGGGACAGTCATGCGGACAAACGGATGGACGATCGGACTTGCGGGCTCATGGGTTTTCCTGCTGTGCGCGATCGGCTCTGCAGGTGCAGAGAATTCCTATCCGGCCATGGCGCCGCTGGCGCAATACCAGACGGCGAGCCCGTCCGAGGAAATCGCGTTGGCCCGCAGCGCGGCGCCGCCGTCGATCTCCGCCGATGCCGAAGTGCTCACGCTCGGCGCCAAAGGTTACGATACGGCGGTGAAGGGCAAGAACGGCTTCGTCTGCATCGTCTCGCGGTCCTGGGGTGCGGCATTCAGCGACCCCGTGTTCTGGAATCCGAAGATTCGCGCGGGGATCTGCTACAACCCCGCCGGCGCGCGCAGTGTGCTGCCCGCCTATCTCGAAAGAACGCGCTGGGTGCTCGCAGGCGTGTCGACGGCGGACATGATCGCGCGCATCAAGGCCGAAATTGCCGGGAAGACCTATGTGCTGCCGGAGCCGGGTGCGATGTGCTTCATGTTGTCGAAGCAGCAACGTTTTTCCGATGGCGGGCACTGGCATCCGCATCTGATGTTCTTCATCGCCCACGTCGACGGGGCGGCCTGGGGCGCCGATCTGCCCGGCTCGCCGATCTATGCCTCAGCCGGAGATCCGGATCCGGTCACGACATTCATGGTCCCGGTCACGAAATGGTCCGACGGAACGCCGACGGTGATGGAGATGCATTAGCGAACCGGAAAAGGATCGCGCCAGCTCTCGATCTCGTTCAGCCGGTCGTGCCAGCGGCGCATATTCGCGAAATCGCCGAGCGGCAACTTCGCCTCGTCGGCATAGGGAAGCACCATCGCAACCGAAAAATCTGCCACCGTGATGCTGTCGCCCACAAGCCATGTCCGATCCGCGAGATGGCCGTCGAGCACGGCAGCCCAGCGGCGAAAATCGCGGATTGCTTCGTCGACCACGTCCGCATCGGGCGGCCCGATGCCGAAACGCCGCTTGACGATATTCTCAAAATAAAGTGTGCCGCCCGCCCGCGTAAAATGTTGCGCGTTCCAGCTGAACCAGCGGACGATATCCATCTGTCGCGTATCGTGCGGCCACAGATCGGCGCCCATATCGTCGGACAGCCGGCAGATCACGGCGTCGGCTTCCCAGGTGATCCGCTCGCCCTTCACCAGGGTCGGCACCTTGCCGTTCGGATTGATGGCGAGATAGGCCGGCTTCTGGTGCTCGCCCTTCGCGAAATCGAGATACACATATTCGACCGGCGCGTTCACATAGCGCGCGACGGCGCACGCCCTGTGCGATGAAAGAATATCCGAGTAATAAAGCTTCATGATTCAGTTCCGGCGAAATGCGCTTCGAGCTTGTCGAGCGCACCCATCCAGCCTTCTTCGTGGTTGCGGCGCGAGTCTTCGTCGTGCAGGAGCGCGTGCGTGAAGGTGAGTTCGGTGCCTTCGGGAACCGCCCGAAGCCTCATCTCGACGCGCGACTCGCCCGGGTCTTCCTCGCTGCCTTTCCAGCGCCAGCTCATGACGACCCGTTCGGGCCGCACGATTTCCAGAAATTCGCCGCTGCTTTCGTGCTCGCCGCCGTCGAGCCGGCGGAAGCGGACGCGATAGCGGCCGCCCACGCGCGGATCGGATTCCGCCAGCAGCACCGGGCCTGCATCGGGACCCCACCAATGCGCGATGCCTTCGGCCGTGGTGACCGCATCGAAGACGATCTGCGGCCGCGCCTTGATGCGGCGCACTAGAGTGAGACTCGTCATCGCTCTTTTCTCCGCGCTTCGGCTTCCTTGTCCTCGGCATAGGTTGCGAGCCGGTCGAGGCCCGCCGACCAGAAGCGCTCGTAACGGCGCAGCCATTCCATCGCTTCGCGCATGGGCCGGGGCCTGAGCCGCACCGTCACCGTGCGGCCGGATTTCGAGCGGGTGACGAGGCCCGCGCCGTCGAGCACGTCGAGATGCTTCATCACCGCGGGCAGCTTGATGGCGAATGGTTCCGCAAGTTCGCTGACGGATAGGCCGTCCCTGCGTTCGAGTTGCGCCAGAATCGCGCGCCGCGTGGGATCGACGAGTGCTGCGAAGGTGCGGTCGAGACGTTCCTGATAGTTTACCATATAGGAAAGTATTGACGGCAGCGATCAGATTGTCAACACCCGAGGTAACTCAGTTTCTACGGCTTGAACCCTTTCGGAATCGCGGACACCTCGGCCGGCGCGAGCGGCGTCATCGTTTTGACGATGCAGGGTTCGGTGAAGCCGGACATGCCGTCGGAAACCCGCAGGTCCCAATCGATGGGCTCGCACACGAGGTCCGGCCCACGCGTATGCGTGATCAGACGCGAGCCAGGCGTCTTGAGCGCCGGGCAGACTCCCGCCAGGTCGAGCCGATAAAATTTGTCGAAGAGCACGCGAATGTAGATCGTCCTGGCGTCGGGCGCGCGCCAACTCTGGAATTGCTCGATCCTGAAACACCGGTCCGGCGGAGCGCTTGCCTGTTGCGCCGACGCAGGATGGCTTACCGCGACGGACACCATGAGCACTGCAATGAGCCGACGATACTGCGTCATGTTGCGTTCCATCCGCGAGGATTCACGCCCGTAGAATACATCATCGCCAAGTCTTCTGATAGCTCGGCCGACCCATTCGCCAAGCGCGCGCACGAAATACCCAACGTGAATCCGTCTATATCGCCGGAACCTCCACAATTGAAGGAACTGGCCGCGCCGACGGCGCCGGTTGGCCGCGTTGAACCGCCGCCCCAAGGAAATCACAGGCTTTCCGTAAGCTTTCCACAGACACTTTCGCGACACCGTCAGCGATGCTGCGCGGGCCACCAAAGAAGGACTGCATGTCGACATTCGTGAAGGCCGTCAGCGCGCTGGTGTCGGTGGCTTGAAGCGATGGCACCGTCGCACAGGACCGGCACACCCGGAAACGGACGAATTCGAAAGGGGTTTTCAAATGCGCAATGAGCTTGATCCAAATGTTGCCAAAGATCGCCGGGGCGGCGGGGTCTGGGCGCGGATACCTGTCACCCCGCGCGCCATTGTTGTCGGTATCGTTGTCGGAATGACTGCAGCGAATGTTTGGCCACTGTTACTCGTCAAAATGGGCATGCCGCTCGCGGTTTGTGTCGAGGCGATTTTCCTCGTTGCGTATATGTGGTGGGCCGGCGGAGGGGGGCCGCCCCGTTCGCTGAAGGCCGTTCGTGCAGACTCGTTTCGCGTCCGAACGCTTTCGGCCAGGGAATGGAAGTGGGGACTGGCTGCGGCCGTCCTCTTTGCGCTCACCGTGCACGCCGCCATTGTTGTGCTCTTTCGCCTGGTTCCGTTTCCGGCTCAGGCTTTCCACGCGGGTTACGATTTCTCCTCCGTCCCGGGTGTGCCGCTGCGCTGGCTTGCGGTTGTCGTGTCGGCGGCTTCGGCGGGCGTCTGCGAAGAAACCGGCTTTCGGGGATATATGCAGCGACCGATCGAAACGCGACACGGCGCCGTAATAGCGATCATGATTTCGGCCCTGTTCTTCATGCTGATACATCTGACGAAGGCCTGGTCGGTCGTCGGAATGGTGCCGATCGTCTTCGGTGCAGGCGTAATGCTGGGAACGCTCGCATGGGCCTCAAAATCGCTCTACTTTTGCATGATTGGCCACACGATTATGGATGTGGGATTGTTCGGCTTCTACTGGGGACAAATTTCCGGCACGTTTACACAACGTCCCATTTCGGAAACCGGGATGGATCAAACGTTTTTCCTGGAGTGCGGCGTTCTTGCAGCCGCCTTGTTGTCGACCGTTGTCGCAATCGTCGGATTGCGCCGTCTGTCCCGTGACAGCCAGACGAGGGTTCGCAACGGGTCGACCATTCGGGCCCAGCCCTAGGAAGTCGAAGTCGTCGACGCATTGGCGTCCCTCGGAGGAATCGGATGAACCGACTCCATCCTCGCGCGGAGCCGCACGCAGCTTTCAGGAAATCGGTCGGGGGTCCGGTATCGCAACATCGTATGTGTAATCGGCCTTCGGCCACGGCGGTACAAGCTCGTGAAGGTGATTCGGATCGAGAGTGACCGACCATTTCGGGCGCGTGCCGCCATCGGGAGCCACTCCCCACTCGAAGATAATAATTGGCAGGCCTTTCACAAAAATGAGATCGGAAATGAAGTACCCGACACCCTGACCTGCCTTGGTGACGAAATGATAGACGTGGTGGATCTCATAGGCGTCCATTGCCGCCTCATGTCCAGATTCGCGACCCGATATTGGAACATCGCGTCGAAGCGAGCAAACGGTGCGACCGCCAAACCGCTTGGTCTCTTCCCCCAGACAACGGCTCAAGACCGGTGTCGAAAAAGGGCCATGCCGAAACTCAGGACCGGCACCATGAAACCAGAGGCGCCCAAAGGCCGATATTCCATGGCGTTCAACTCCGGAATAATCGTTCCAGCCCGTTACGCCTGCTTGGCGGTTTGCCGGACCGGCAGCTTCCAATTCGGCCGGACGAAATGGCAGGTGTAGCCGTTGGGAATCCGTTCGAGGTAATCCTGATGCTCGGGCTCAGCCTCCCAAAATGGTCCGGCCGGCGCGACTTCGGTCACCGCCTTGCCGGGCCACAAGCCCGACGCATCGACATCGGCAATCGTATCGAGCGCGACCCGCTTCTGCTCTTCGTTGGTGTAGAAGATCGCCGAGCGGTAACTCGTGCCCGTATCGTTGCCCTGGCGATTGCGCGTGCTGGGATCGTGGATCTGGAAGAAAAATTCCAGAAGCTTGCGGTAGCTGATTTTGGCGGGATCGAAGACGATTTCGATCGCTTCGGCATGGGTGCCGTGATTGCGATAGGTCGCGTTCGGCACGTCGCCGCCCGTGTAGCCGACGCGGGTCGACAACACGCCGTTATAGCGGCGAATGAGATCCTGCATACCCCAAAAGCAGCCGCCGGCAAGTATCGCGCGTTCCGTGCTCATCGAATATCCTCCACTTGGGTCCGAGCCCAATATGGTGCCGATTGCGGCCCCTCACAACCCGCTCACTCCGCCGCTCCGTACAGAATCCCGCGCGCCTCGGCCCAGCGGAGGAACACGTCGGGCCAGTCTCCCGCGGGTTTTCCGATGGCGAGGCCGAAGCCGTGACCGCCTTCGCCGAACATGTGCAGTTCCGACGGAACATGCGCGGCGCGCAGGCTCGCAAACATCGCAAGCGTGTTGTCGGGCGGAACATCGGGATCGTCCAACGCCGCGGCGAGGAAGCAGGGCGGCGTCTCGCGCGTGACCAGCCGCTCGCAGGAATAGGCCGCGCGCAGTTCGTCGGAAGGATGCGCGCCCAGCAATTCCTCCCGCGAAGCTTCGTGCGCAAATGGCGGTAGCATCGTAATGACAGGATAGAGCAGCGCCGCGAAGGCGGGCGCGGCAATTTCCGCGTCCGCCGAATCCTGTGGCGCATACACCTTCGCGTCCGACCGCGTCGCCAATGACGCCGCAAGATGTCCACCGGCGGAAAAACCCAGAACACCCGCACGCTCGGGCACGATCGAAAAGCGCCCCGCTTCGGCACGGATGAGGCGCATCGCGCGCTGCGCATCCTGCAAGGGCACGTCTGCCGCGTCCTGCCAACCCTCGCTCGGCAGCCGGTACGTCAGCACAAACGCGGTGACGCCAGCCGCGTTCATGACGCGCGCCACATCGTAGCCTTCCATGTCGACATCGAGTTGCCGGTAGCCTCCCCCGGGCAGGATGAGCACGGAAGAGCCGTCGGGTGCGGCGGGACGGAACACGGCGAGCACAGGCTGTGCGACCCCGGTCACCTGCCGGTTGTGAAAGACATCCGGGTTCGGGCTCGTCTCGACGATTTTCATTTCAATATTCGGATTAAGGCGTCCCGGCGGCGCGTCCGGCCAGAGAGGAATCGTCTCACCCGAATCGGGCAGCGGCGCGCAGGGAGACCGCACGGACGCACGCGCCGGCAAAGCCGCTAGCGCAACTGCGCCGATTCCGATCAGCGACCTCCGGTCCATGCTCCCCTCCCCGTTGCCTCGCAAACTTTCGCGCGACATTCGACGCCGACGCAAGGGACAATCGCAAGCGACGATTTCGCGCCGCGTCGCGTAAGGCCGCGGATCTCGGGATGCTAGCGTGCGAGAAAACCCAACTGAGGCGCGTACCACAGAAGAAACGCGAGCGCGGTGACGATCGCGACGATTGCAACGATGATGTGATGTCTCTGGAAGCTCATGGACAATACCCGGGCGCCTTCGCGACGCTAGCACGATGTCTGTGCAGGACCTATTTGGAACGAACGGCGCGAACTTGCGCAGCCATCGCGTCCTGTTACGCTTCGCGCCAAGTGCCGACGACCGGCGTCGTTCCCGAAACCACGATGACAAACAGACTCGAATCGAAGACCGTCCTCATCACCGGCGCAGGCCAGGGCATCGGCCGGGCCACGGCGGAATTGTTCGCCGAGGAAGGCGCGCGGGTGATTGCGACCGACCGCAATCCGGCGAAGCTCGAGGGATTGTCCTGCACGCTAGCACGGCTGCTCGATGTCACCGACACCGGCGCCATCGCCGCACTCGCGACGGAGATCGCGACCATCGACGTGCTGTTCAATTGCGCGGGCATCGTGCCGAACGGCACGGTTCTGGAAAGCAGCGACGCGGAATGGGCGCACACTTTCGACGTGAACGTCATTTCGATGGCGCGTACGATACGCGCCTTCCTGCCCGGCATGATCGCGAAAGGCGGTGGCGCCATCGTCAATGTCGCGTCGGTGGCAAGCTCGATCAAGGGCGTCGTCAATCGCTGCGCTTATAGTGCAAGCAAAGCCGCGGTGATCGGGTTGACGAAATCCGTCGCGATCGATTTCGTGACCAAGGGCATACGCTGCAACGCGATCTGTCCCGGCACGGTCGATTCTCCCTCACTACGGCAGCGCTGGGAAAACACCGGCGATTATGACGGCGCGCGCAAGGCCTTTATCGCGCGTCAGCCCATGGGCCGACTTGGCACGCCTGCGGAGGTCGCCGAACTCGCGCTCTATCTTTCGGGCGACGGTGCTGCCTTCGTCACCGGTCAGACCTTCGCGATTGAGGGCGGAATGGCGTTGTAGAACGCGACTGCTGCGCGCGCGTCTCTAATTGTCGGTATTGGCGTTGAGCGTGGGCGGCGTCCACGCGGCAGCCCGCGATTGTGCATCCGACCAGGTCTTGTCCGTCAGCGCAGCGTCGAGCCGTGCCTGCACTTCCGACGGAACGTCCGGCAAGCCGAGCGCCATGCGCGTGCCGTTCGAATGGTAGATCAAAGACCATTTGCCGGCCTCGACGGGATCGCTGCCGATGCCGACGCCGTCGAGATAGACCGTCACGAGGGCAAGCTGCGCGTTGGGAAGACCGGTATTTGCCGCTTTCAAAATATGCCGGGCGGCCTCGCGCTTGAGGTTTGCTGCCTGTTGCGCGTCTTGCGCGTTTTTGGACACTTCGATCAGGCATTGGCCGAGATTGAATTCCGCGAGCTCATAACCGCGGCCGAGATCGGCCAGAGCGCCATAGATCGGGATCGCCTCATTGCATCGCCCGTTCAGACGAAGATCGTCGGCACGGGCTTCAGGTTCCGGCGGCAATTGGAAATAGCGGGGCGGCTCGACGCCGCCACCCGGCGCGGCGCTGCCCGGCCCGCCAATGCCGCCTTGCGCAGGACCCGGCTGGTTTTGGATGCTGGTGCCCGCCTCCGCCAGCGACGACATGCAGGCCGCAGCCATAAGCGCCAGGATCGCCAATTTACGCTTCATTTCTCATGGTCCTTCGCGAGGGGCGGAACATAACGCTCCCCCGCGTGCAATTCCAGCGGGACATTGCGTTCAAGTCTCCGGCTGCCGTCGTTTCCCAGCCGGAACACGCTCGAATTTACCTTACGGCGACGCTGTCGGCCTTCAACCGGATATTGGGCGCGTAGAAGGACGCGTTTTGTCGGCCCGACAGCGCCTCGCGCGTGAATTCGACCAGGTGATGCCCGACAAGCCCAATATGGATGAGATCCTCGATGCGGCCCGCGCGCAGGAGCGGTAAGGCCAGTTTCCAGAAGGTCCGCCGGTAATCCGACATCGCGCCGACGCGCAAAAACAGGTTTTTCATGATGCGCGCGCCATAGGCGATATTGCTCCAGGACGCGCGCTCGGACCCGAAATCCGCTTGGATGCGATTGGGATAAGTGTGTTCGCAGTTATAGGCGAACCGCCGGTAGAGTGCGGCCGGTTCGTAGGCTTCGGCGATGCACCGTTTCCAGGATGCAACCACCTCGTTGTAGGGGCGCCGGAACACCACGTTCGATTCGCGGCCAGGCTCCTCGACGATGCGGTTTTCGCGCGCGAGCCTTTCGTAAAGCGCCGTCCGCGGCAATGCCTCGATGAGGTTGATCGTCAGCATCGGAATGTTGGAGCGCCGGATAAATTCGAGAATGGCGTCCGGCGTTTCCTCCGTATCGGTGTCGAGGCCGAGAATAATGCCGGAGACAATCTCGAGACCGAAAGAATTGAGCGTCGCGATCGATTCGTACAGAGGTACGCTCGCATTGTGACCTTTCTTGATTGCCTGCAGCGCTCCCAGTTCGGGCGTCTCGATGCCGCAAAAGATCGTCGTGAAATACGCCTCGCGCATGCGCGCCAGAAGCTCCGTGTGCTTTGCGATGTTAAGCGTCGCTTCGCAGGCGAACACGAAGGGATAGCGGTTGCGCTTCTGCCAGACGACCAGCGCCTCGACCAGTTCGCGCGCTGCCCGCCTGTTGCCGATGAAATTGTCGTCAACGAAGTAGATCGCGTTCACGCGGCCGTTTTCGCGAATCGCATCGAGTTCGCGGGTGAGTTGCGCGGGTGATTTGAGCCGCGGATTGCGACCGTAGAGCGCGGGAATGTCGCAGAACTCGCATTGGTAGGGACAGCCGCTCGAAAACTGGACATTGCCGAGAAAATAGCGCTCGAGTTCCGTCAGGTGATAGGCAGGCACGGGGAACTCCTCGAGCGGCGTGCGCGCGACGGTGCGGCAGACTTGTTGCTTCGGCGGCCGCTGCGGATCGTCGTCAAGCGCGGCCACGATTTGCGCGGTCGCGTCGCCCAATTCGCCCACATGCAGATAATCGAACTCCGGATAGCGCTCGGGGCAAGCCGACACGGACGGACCGCCCAGCACCGTGGTCTTGCCATGGCCATGCGCGCGACGGTTGATGTCGTCGATGGCGCCTCTCTGGATATGCATGCCGCTCACAAACACCGCGTCGGCCCAGGCGAATTCGCCGTCGCGTACCGGAGCAATGTTTTCGTCGACGAAATGCACGTCCCAATTTGCGGGCAGCGCCGCGGCGATGACGAGCAATCCCTGCGGCGGCATGAATGCCCGCGTGTCCCCCCGTAGCGGATAAGCATGCTCGAAGGTGCCGAACGAACTTGCATAGACCGGAAAAACGCACAAGATCTTCCGGCGGTTTCGGGCGCTCAAGTGGCGAACGGCAACCGGGTTCGCGTCGCTTCCAGGCATGTTGCTCGCCGCCGTGACCGGATACCCGCGCCGATAACGCCGGGACGCCGACAATGTTCCCGTGGGGGTTCGGGTGAAACCAGCGCTTACGTCTAGTCCTTGGCCACGCCAAAATGGCGGACAAAAAAGGCCTGCCAGGACGCGCCTTCGAAATTCGGAATCTCGACATGGGCGCCCGGATTGATGTGCATTGTCTTTTCCCGGGAGCCGAACGCGTTGAACAGGGCCAGCCCCAGTTCGCGCGGCGCAACGGCGTCTTCCCACTGGAACACGAACTCCAGCGGAATCGTAATGGCGCGAGCCGACTTTTCGAACGCATCCCCGCCCGGCCGCAGGCCTGCGAGCCCGAACACGGCGCATTTGATGCGCGGTTCGCTTGCCACAAACGGCACGCCGATGGCGGTTCCCATCGACACGCCCCAATAGCCGATGCGCGTGGTTGCGCCGACGAAATCGAGCGTCAGCGCCGCATCGAGAGCGGCCTTCCATTCGGGAATGGCGCGTTGCGTGCGCTCGGCCATCGTCTTCAGCATCTCCGCCGACGGCCCTCCGGAGACCCCGATGCCGCGCACGCGATCTCCGACTTCTTTCGCGAGTTTTTCGGCCGCCTCGCGACTGATGCGGTCGCCATGGCCCGGCGCATCGATGGCGAGCGTCGCATAACCCAAGCGTTGCGCGAATTGTTTGGCGCGCGCGGCCAAAGTGCCGATCTTCTTGTGCTGCGAACCGCCATGGCCCATGAGTATCAGCGGCCGCTCGCCAGTCTTGCCTTCCGGCGTCCAGATGACGGCCGGGACTCTCTCGCCGGCCACCGTCAGGTCGAACAAATATTCGGTGACGCCGTTCTCGGTTCTTTCGCGTGTGAAGGCGATCATTCGATTCAGTCCCTCTTAGTCGGCGATGCGGGACGAGCGCTTACGCGCCGCCGCAATTGTGCTCCGCGTCCGGCATAGTCCAGGATTCCTTCGTGCGCATGTCGGTCGTCGTGTACCAGCGCCCGCGCCCGTCGCCGGGCGGACACCCCCGCGGAATCGAAATCAGGCACATCAGCACCGGATCGCCCTTTCGCGCGCGGTGAACGGCGTCCACCTCTTCGTAGGAAACCTGATAGCCGCCATTCGCGAACGCGACCGCCGAACCCGAGTCCGGCACGAACGGGCCGTTCTCGCCGTTCTGCAGGCGATGTTCGACCCGCGCGATCTTCGTCCACACGCACGTACCTTCCCGAACGGGCAGACCGCCGGCAAGAACGGCGCTTGTCCAGAGCATGGCAATGAGACCTACGGAAAGGAATTTCATTGCTTCGCCCCTTTTCGGCGCAGTATTGCAGAACAGGGCGGCGACCCGCCAGAGCATCCGGGAAGGCCGCAATGAAGCGTGATCGCCGGCCGCGTGCTTCAATGCGCGTCGTGCAGAGGGTCCGCCCGATGGCGGCAATTGCCCTGGAAAAAAGATCCGGCGATGATTTCGATCCTGTCGTGCAGGATGTCGCCTTCGACGTGGCAGGTGGCGCTGAGCTGCAATTTCCGGGCGCGGATATTCCCTTCGACACGACCCCGGATAATCAAATTGTCCGCCGTGATGTTCCCCCGGACTCGCGCGGTGACTCCGATCAGCACCGAGCTGCAATAAATATCGCCGTCGACCGACCCCTCGACAGTCACGCCGAACGGCGCATCGTTGGACATTAGGATATCACCCGGGCTCGCGGTTTGGCACGCAAGTCAATGCGCTATTGGCCCACAAAGCAAGCGTCGCAGGCGCAGACATTTCCGATCGCGTCCGCCTTTTTCGCGGATGCATTGGGGCTTCCGGAGGAGTATAGTCGCCCGCAACGAAGGTTACGGAATATCGTGACCGACGGCAGTCGAGCCGCCTGACGGTTCCGTATCCTCGAGCCAAAGGTTCGGGAGGAACCCCCTATGACAATCAAAAACCCCATCGAATGGAGCGGTGCGCAGCTCGTACATACCGCGCACGCCATCGGATCGGCTTATCGATCGCTGCAGCACATCCAGGACACGATCCATTCGCCCGCGCCCGCCGTTCGCAAGATCGGCACGGCCGAGGTTTGGGCTGCGCTGGGAAAGGGGTTTTCCGACTTCGAGGCGTATCGCAGCGACGTGGTTTTCCTGTGCATCACCTATGTGGTCGTGGGCCTCGTCATGTCGCGGCTGGCATTCGGCATGGATTTGCTGCCGCTACTATTTCCGCTCGCCTCGGGCTTCGCGCTTGTCGGGCCCGTGGCAGGGGTCGGCCTCTATGAGATGAGCCGCAGGCGCGAACAAGGCGTTGCAGTCAGCTGGACGAATGCATTCGACGTGCTTCAGGCGCCGGCAGTGGGTGCGATTGCGGTATTGGGCATGGCGCTGGTCGTGGTGTTTCTGCTTTGGTTGACAGCCGCGTGGGAGATCTATCGGTTCACGCTCGGGCCCGTGTCGCCGACATCTGCAGGCGCATTCCTGCACGACGTGTTTCTGACGGATCGCGGTCATCTGTTGATTGTCGCGGGTGTCGGCACAGGTTTCCTCTTCGCGGTGTTCGCGATGATGATCAGCATCGTCTCGTTTCCGCTTCTGGTCGACCGCGATGTCGGTCTCGACACGGCCATCCGAACCTCCGTGCGCGCGGTCATCGTCAATCCGGTTCCGATGGCGTTGTGGGGATTGATCGTAGCGGGCGGATTGGTGATCGGATCGATTCCGGTCTTCGTCGGACTCGCCATCGTGCTGCCCGTGCTGGGACACGCGACCTGGCATCTCTATCGCAGCCTGGTGGCGCGCTGACGCCGCTTTCGATTGTGTCGGCGGCCATCGGACGTATCGTTGTCTTCTGTCCTAAGGATCGCGGTGAGGTGAAACCCAGGTGCGGCGTTCTTCGCGGCGTTTCATCGTTTGCGCGACGTCACATCGAGGGAGTGCCACATGTTTCGCATGTTCGCAATTCCGGCGGCCATCGCCGCGTTCTTGATCCTGCCCTCCCGCGCCGAGGCCGAAACGCTTTCGCTTGTGGGAAACAGCACGAAAGTGTGCCAGCTCACCGGCCAGATCGATTGGGTGACAAATCATCCGACGAATGCGCAGACGCAATCGAGTGCCGGCCTGGTTGCCGTCGATCTCGGATTCCCCGTCGACAGCGGCAAAGGCCCGCTCTATTTCCTGTTCGGCGATGCGAGGCCGATCTCGCATCCGCCTTTCGGCATCGTGATGCCCGACGACGCGCTGGGCCTAACGACGCGCACCGCGCCGCCTGACAGCCAAACCTGCCTCGATATGCGGCTTACAACCTCTGCGCCGCACATCTTCGCGCATCCGACCGTGCTGCCTCCGATCGACCAGGGCACGTTCAATGTGCCCTCCGGCGGAACATTTCTGCAGGATAAGTTCTACGCATTCTTCTGGACGGAGCATTGCTCGCGTCCGGATGTCTTGCTGCCCGACCCGATCGCGCCGGACACGCTTCCCGTTTCCCCGATGGGTTCGAACTGCCCCGAGGCGGCCGAGAACAATAGTATCGGATATAGCGTGCTGGCATTTTCAAAACCGGCGAAGCCTGCAGCGTTCGTCTGGACGATTCCGCCCAATCCCACCTATGGCCAGTTTCTGTTTCACATGCCGAGCGGATTTGCATATGTGAGTTCGGTGGAAGCCAAACCCGAAATGGGACCGAACGGGCCGAAGCCGGTCGTCGTTCCGGTGTTCGGCGCGGCGCGCTATCGCGCCAGCATTCCCTATCTCGCGATGGCGCCGCGCGATACGTTTGGCGATCCGGACACGTGGTCGTTTTACGGCGGACTCGATGCGAGCGGGAATCCGAAATGGCTCACGCGCGTGCAATGGGAAAGCGGACACAATAGCGCCGGTCAATGGCTGGCGCCTCCTGGCGCGGAACTCTACGCGGCCAATCCGCCCGGCGAACGCTGCGTGGGCGAGCATTCGGTGACTTGGAACGAACCGTTGAAACGCTGGCTCCTGCTTTACAATTGCGGCCTGTGGAACATCGAAGCGCGCTTCGCTCCCGACCCTTGGGGACCCTGGTCGCCGCCGACCTCGATCCTCAATCTCGCACAGCCGGTTCTTTGCTCGCTGATCATGAGCGAGAACGGTTGTCCCGGTCAGACGACCTACTGGCCGCCGCTGGCCAACGGCAAAACCACGCCCGGTTTTTTCTACGCACCCTTCGTGTTGAACCGCTACACCCAGGCCACGCCGCCGCAAGGCGCGGCGACAAGAAGCGCCACGATCTACTGGCTGGTCTCGACCTGGAACCCCTATCAGGTGGTGGTGATGCAGTCGACCTTGGTACTGACGCCGTAGGGGAGACGCGCGAAGAGTCCATTGGCGCCTTACCAGCCCGAATTGAGCGTGCTCATCGATTAAATCCGAACGGCTCGGCTCGTGCGCCGGTATCCGTCGATCCATAAGCACGGGCTCAGCTTTGCGCCACGTGCATTGTGTTTTGGGAGGCCCGATAATTCACGGCAGCGCGCGTCTACACTCGCCCGTTGTAATCCGCAGCCCAAGTCGCCGCATGGCCGTCGCCTCGGATCGCCGGCGGTTCAAAGCGCGCCGCATGAACCGGGACGCAATCCCTCCTCGACTCGCCGTATATCGATGAAATTTTTCAGGACTTGAGCTTGCCCAGCGCCGCCGCAAAACCCGAGATCGACGCCGCGGGAATCAGCAGTTCGACGCTCTTTTCGGGCTGCCCTGTCGCATTAAGCTTGTAGCAAACGATTCTATGAACATTGTTATGACTTGAAATCGACGAAATGCCATCGACAAACGCGATCGTTACCGTATCAGCCACGCCAGACCCCCGAATATATTGCGAAATCCAAGCCGGAAAATGAGCAGTGCGCTCATGCCTAGGAAGTGCATTATTCCCGAACTCTGGCGGCCGGTCTAGGGCTGGAGCGCCGCATACGGGTTTTCGCGCCGCGTGTGCCCGGGACGACGAGTATCCTGACAAGATTGCAAGTCTCTCGCGCTTCCGCCGGGGGCAACGAACATTGAATTTGCCGACAGCCCGCAACGACGACATGTATCGTGGCCTTCTTCGCAAATGATCGAATTGCGATGCATTCAACTATAAGTTGCCATGCGGGTTCGCGATCACCGGAGGTCTTTGAAATGCCGATGTCCGAATATGTGCGAAATCTGCGTGCCGCCGTCGGTCACGAGCGGCTCCTGCTCCCGTCGGTGTCGGCATTGATCTATGACAACATCGGTCGAATTCTTCTGGTTCGGCAGCGTGATGGCGATGCCTGGTCGACGCCAGGCGGCGCGATCGAGTTCGACGAGACTCCCGCCGATGCGGTCGTACGCGAGACCTGGGAGGAAACCGGCCTCTTCGTAGCGGCGACGGGGATTTTCGGAATCTATGGCGGCCCAAATTTCATCGTCCATTACGAAAACGGCGATGAAGCGCAATATGTAATGGTGGCTTTCGATTGCGCGATCCTGAGCGGCACGCTTCGAAGCGACGGCGTAGAAACGACGGACGTACGTTTCTGGAGCGCCGACGAAAAACCAAAATTGGCCCCCTGGCTCAATTCCATGTTTCCGATTTTTCTGGCGCGCAGGGAAAGCGCATACTTCGAACCGCCCACATGGTCGCCGCCGGCATAGGCCCGCCATGCGACGGCGGCGCGACATTATTCGGACTGTTTGCCCTGGACTGCGACTACAGAAACGCGCCCAACAACAAATACAACGATTGGAAGCACACCCGCGACAGCGATCACGGCTGGCACAGCTGAGACTTCGCGAATTTATTCGCAACTGACCGAACCCGGCGCCACCCGCGCCGGGTTCGCTCGTTTGTACCACTTAGGTCAACGATTTTCGCGCGCAACCGTTAAACGCGGCGGTGAGGTCCGTAGCGCTTCGCGAGCGCAAAGACCGCAGCCAATAGGCAACCCGCAACGATTCCGGTCGTCAGATCCCGCACCAGGGTCAAGCCGAACGTCGTCAGCAGAACGGCGGCGCTTCGCCAATCCTTGAGCAGCAGACGAAATTCGTCTCTCTCGACCATGTTCCACGAGACCACGACGAGAACGCCCGCCAATGCCGATAGCGGCACATAACCTGCGAGCGGCGCTGCGACGAGTAGAAACAACAGCAAAAATCCGGAATGCATGATTCCGGACAATGGGCTCGTCGCACCCGCGCGTATATTGGTGGCGGTGCGGGCGATCGTTCCCGTCACGCTGATACCACCGAAAAGTGCGGAGACAATATTTGCGATACCTTGCGCCACCAACTCCATGTTCGAGCGATGTTTGCGACCGGTCATACTGTCGGCGACTTTGGCTGACAGCAGGCTTTCGATTCCCCCAAGCAGAGTAAACGAGAACGCCGCAGGCAAAAGCGGCAGAAGGTGCTGCAACTTGAAGCCCGGCAGATGCGGCATCGGCAGACCGTGCGGCAACGCGCCGAACTTCATGGCGATTGTTTCCACCGGCAGATGGAGCAGAAATGCGGCGGCAGATGTCGCGGTCACTGCGAGCAGCATTCCGGGCCAGGAGGCTCGAAGTCGATTGAGCGCAAATATGGACGCCGCCGTGGCAAGACCCAGGACGAGCGCCGCAGGATTGACGCTCGGAACGGCATGGGCGAGCGCCACAAGCTTGGGAAACAGTGGCCCCGGTTCGGCGCCCGCGAGCGTGAGACCGCCCAGATCCTTGAGCTGGCTCGCAAGGATGACGACCGCAATACCGCAGGTGAAGCCCACCGTGACCGATTGCGGGATATGGCGAACGAGCGAACCCAGCCTGAATAGGCCCAGCAGCGTCAGCATCAGACCTGACAACATGACGGTCAGCAGCAAATCCTCGATGCCGAAGCGCGCGACCGTGGCCGCGACCAGCAGGATGAACGCTCCAGCCGGCCCGCCGATCTGGTAGCGGCTGCCGCCAAGCGCGGACACGATGATCCCGCCCGCGATTGCGGCAAAAATACCCCGCGACGGTTCTACGCCGGAGGCGACTGCGATCGCCATCGAGAGCGGCAACGCCACGATCGCGACGGTCAACGCCGCAAGCGCATCCTTGCGGAAGCGATTGAAGCCGTATCCTTCGGATAGTGTCGTGGCGAGCTTCGGGCGATAAAGATGGGCCGTAGCCGAACCGTCGGGCATACCAAACTCGTTATAAATTGCTGGAGCGTGTTTCGGCACTGTAGTGCATTGCGCATCGTGATAATTGGTTAACTCGCATGCTTAGGGCTACTACGTATGCGAGCGATGCAATGCGGCGATGGTCGTCGTAATGCCGTCGATCTATCCGAATTCACACGGTCGCGATGCGCGAGGGATCTTCTCCGCCGCAATGGACGGTGATGTCGACCTTGCATGACGCTGTTCCGGAGCCGATGGGTTCGCCGAGACCGAGATTGCGGGAATAGCGGGGGAACGCGCCTGCCGCGACAAGCAGGCGCAAGCGGTGTCCTATCGGAACGCGCCAGGTCGACGGCAACAAATCGATTGTGACCGTCCGGGACTCTGCATCGCCGGCCGAATCCGACAAACGCCGGATACCGTCGGTGATGTTGATCGCACGCCCGCTCGGTTCGACATCGCAAAGACAAACAAAGATGTCGTGATGGGGACTCGTGGCCGAAATCGTCAGGGTGATGGACATGTCGGCGATCAATTCCAGCGGCGTATCGAGGACCGGTCCGTCGAACGCAAGAACGTCGGAGCGTGACGACAATGCGCGTGTGTCACCGCGACCGGTCTTGCTGGTCAGTTTCGCGCCTTCGAGGCTCGGTGTCGGATCGTTCGGATCGTACGCGAATGTCCGGTCGCCGGGCTTGGGCGGAGCCGCGGACAATTGCCCATCGGCTCCGAGATACATCTGCAGCGCGCTCGCAGGAGCCTCGGGCCAATCCCGGGAGTCACGCCATTCATTTGCCCCGTTCATCCACAGGCGCACGCGATCCTGCTCGCCGGGCTCGGCGGTACACCCCTTCAAATGCAGATCGAACCAGTCGAGACTATCGCGCACGCCTTCGGCCAGCGCGCGAAAATCCGTATGCGCCCAGGGCCCCACCGTCAGCCGCGCCGTCTTGCCGAGAGTCCGCAGCGCCTTGAAGTCGCGTACCTGATAGCGGATGAACACATCCGACCAGCCGGCCACCATGCTGACAGGCGCCGTCACTTGCGAGATTTTCGCGATGTCCTCGATCGGTCGCCAGAACGGATCGGTCATATCGCCATGATCGAGCCAAGTCTGCCAATAACCGGTGTCCACGCCAAGCGCCTGTCGGTCAAGCGTGCGCAGCGGCAGTCCGGCATAGTGCGTCTTCAGCGGATCTCCAAACAGCCGTTCCTTCAGCGCCTGTATGAGCGATGAAGTCTTCTCCTGAGTCGCCACCAACGAAGACCATTTGAGAAAATCCTCGAGACGGAAAGATCCGCCGTCGAATATCGCGCTGTGAAAATCGCTCGTCGAGATGATCACAGACATCGCAGAAATACGATCTCCCAGCTCTGCGGCGATGGCCCACTGCACTTGCCCCAGGTAACTCGGTCCGGTGAGGCCGAGTTTGCCGCGATACCAATCCTGTTTTTCGATCCAATCGACCGTATCGATTCCGTCATCGCGCTCCTGGAAGAACGGATCGAATTTGCCACCCGACCCGAACGTGCCGCGCACGCTTTGAATCACGGTGATGTATCCGCGCTCCGCATAGAGCCGCGCCAGAGGGCCGAACAGACTCCCGCGTCCATAAGGCGAGCGAATGAGAACGGCAGGCGCGTCCGACACGCCGCGCGGGCGATAGATATCCGTGAGCAAGGTCACACCGTCGCGCATCGCAACCGGCACGGCTCGGCTGCAATCGACGCGATTCGCTGCGGCGGAAAGTTTCCAGAGCCGGCCGAGGAGATGCGAGAGCATGGCGGTGTCCGCTCGAATCCGACTCGCCGTCGAATTTGCGGCACAAACCGGATTTGTGGAATAAGCTCGACACTGGTAGCGCAACACGGCGTGACGGCGCAAATGCCCCGATCGGGTGGTTGACGATGAATTTGGAACTCATTTCCAGGCGGGCCGGCGGCCACGCGACCCCTCTGCTGTTCGTTCACGGCGCATGGCACGGCGCCTGGTGCTGGGACGTCCACTTCCTCGATTTCTTTGCGCGCAACGGATACGACGCGCACGCTCTCAGCCTGCGAGGACACGGCGAAAGCGGGGGGCGCGAGCGCCTGCGGTGGACGCGTATCCGCGACTATGTGGACGATGTCGCCAGCGTGGCGCGGCAATTGGGGACTCGTCCTGTCGTCATTGGGCATTCCATGGGCGGATTTATCGTGCAGAAATATCTTGCGGATTACGCGGCGCCGGCGGCGGTTCTGCTCGCATCCGTTCCTCCGCAAGGCGTGATGCGCACCACATTCCGGCTGGCCGCGCGCCGACCGGTCGCGTTCGCCAAAGCCAATCTCACTCTCTCCATGTATCCGCTGGTGGCCACGCCGGAACTCGCCCGCGAAGCGTTTTTCTCGCGGAATCTGGATGAGGCGACCGTGCATCTCTATTGGAGCAAATTGCAGGACGAGTCGTATCGCGGATTCCTCGACATGCTTGCGCTCGATCTTCCCAAACCCGCCCAGGTCAAGACCCCGCTCCTGGTATTGGGAGGCGCGGCGGATTCGATTTTCTTTCCCTGGCAAATCGAAGCGACGGGCCGTGCGTACAATACGCGGGCGGAGTGTCTGCCGGGCATCGCGCATGACATGATGCTGGAACCACGATGGCAGGACGCGGCGGACCGCATTCTCGCCTGGTTGGGCCCGACCTTGAATTCACCCCGCAGCTGATGGAATGCAGATGGAGCTTTCCCTTCCGACGCCGTCAATACAAAATGGCAATATGGAGAACGCGCATGACCAGTCGTAACAAACGCCGTATCGCGAGCGGTATATTTGCCGTTTCGCTGATCGTGTCATACCAAGCTCTGGCTGCGCCTTCGCCGCGCGAACTCAGTTCCATTTGGGCGGCCGATTGGAGCGCGAAAAATCTCGATGCCGTCATGCAGCTTTACGCACAAAATCCGGTCTTCCTGCCGACAGTGGGAGCAAGTTGGGACGGTACCGCCGCGATCCGCAAAAACTGCGCCGGGCTGCAAGCCAAATTCAATCCGCATATTGCGCTGCAAAGCATCTGGAGCGAATCCTCGGGCAGTCTCGCTTACGACAGCGGAACCTATGAAGAAACGCTGGTCCCGGTATCGGACGGCAAGCCGATCCACGCCAAGGGGAATTACATCTTCATTTTCCAGCGCCGCACAAACGGTCCCTGGAAAATACTCGAACAGACCTTCACGGAACTTGAACCCATCGCGCTTTGAAGGCAGGCTTGCAAAGACTTTGACCCGGGGATTGCAGTTTTGTTGAAAGAGCACCAGTTCGATTTCGAGGGCAAAGACGGCGCCACCATCGCGGCCTATCGCTGGAGCAAGCTGGACAGACCCAAAGCCATCGTTCAACTCGCCCACGGCATGGGAGAGCATGCACGGCGCTATCCGCCTGCGCTCGATCGTGTCCTGTCGGAAGGATTTGTCATCTATGCCGACGACCACCGCGGCCACGGAAAGACGGCGCAATCCCCCAACGCTTTCGGCGATTTCGGCGCAGGCGGCTTTCCCGATGTCGTCGACGATCTGGCCGTGCTCACGCGCATCGCCCGGGACGAGCATCCGGGCTTGCCGGTTTTCTTCCTCGGCCACAGCCTGGGTTCGATGCTGGGCCAGGCCTATCTGCTCGATCATTCCGCGCTCGTCGATGGCGCAGCGTTGTGCGGAACCGCTGCCGTCGACCAGCTCGTGAAGATTGTCGACGATCCCAAAGGGCTTGCGCTCCTGAACGCGCCGTTCGAACCGGCGCGGACGCCATTCGATTGGTTGAGCCGCGACCCGGCGCAAGTCGACGCATATATCACCGATCCGTTGTGCGGCTTTGCGCTCACCCCGGATACCATGATGTCTGTGTTTGCGCAGGCCGCGCGTCTTGCCGATCCGGAACAACTGCGCCGCATCCGTGCCGGCTTTCCCCTTTATGTTTTTGTCGGCGATCAAGACCCGGTCAATCGACAAACGGCCTGGGTCACGCCGCTGATCGAGCGTTACAAGGCGGCCGGTCTCGACGTCACCGTCGACATCTATCCCGGAGCGCGGCACGAGATCCTGAACGAGACCAATCGCGGCGTCGTCGAGGGCCGGCTGCTGGCGTGGCTCGAAAAGGCATTTCGACGGGCCCGCAGTGCATTGTGATACGGCCTCAACGGTTCCTGCTTTCGATAAACGCCCCGCCAGGCCCACGAATCGCACATCTTAATTGCCGATACAGGATGTCGGCGTGCCTGCATTTCGACGCTACGGATGATGAAACCGCTTCGGGATGCAAAGCGTCGAGCGGTCGATTTGTCGAGCGACAGAGTGTGCGTGCGTTCGGCTTGCAGCGTCTCGGGATTCAATCGAAAATCGTTCGATGCTGATTCTTCTGTTTGTGGTGGCCGTCTGGGCGGGCGCGCAGAATGCGCTGGCTGGCGGAGGGTCTTTCGTGACATTGCCGGCTCTCATACTGAGCGGCCTCGATGCGCGGTCGGCCAACATCGCATCGACTCTCGCGCTGTTTCCGGGGCAGGTCACAACGGGTTGGGTGGGCCGTAAATCCGTCAGCGGCGTGGGCCGGCTTTCGTTTGTCTGGCTGGCGTTGATCAGTCTCGCAGGCGGCGTGGTCGGCGCGATCCTGCTGATCTCGACGCCTTCGAGCTTCTTTGCGCGCCTCGTGCCATGGCTCGTGCTGTTCGCGACGGGTCTGTTCGCTTATGGCAGCTTCGGTCCGCGCAGCACACGGCAATCGCGGCCGCTCGATCCGCGCATCGCCGGTGTCATTCAATTCTTCATTGCCGTCTATGGCGGTTATTTCGGCGGCGGCATCGGGTTCCTGATGTTGGCTGCACTCACCGCCGCGGGCCTTGCAGTGCGCGTTGCAGGCGCCACGAAAAATGTCCTGGCCAGCGTGATGAACGCCGCGGCCGTCGCCATTTTCGTGTTCACCCCCAATATTCCCTGGTTGCGCGTAGGCGTGGTCTGCGTCGGCGCCATGGCGGGCGGCTATATCGGTGCGCTGCTGCTGCAGCGTGTCGACGAAAAACTGATCCGCGGATTTGTCGTAGTGCTCGGGTTGGCGCTGACAGTGGGATTGTTCCTGTACCGGCCGCATTAGGCGTTGCATTGCGCGGCCTGCACGAATCGGCAATTGCGCCTTCATAAATGAATCCCAAATATGCCCATCGGCCATTCAAGCAGATCGCCCGCGCACGAACGCGAAGTGGCCGCTAAAGCTTCTCCAGCGTCTTTCTCGCCGCGGCGAGCGATCCGGCCGATGTGTGCAGGTCGCGCCAGGGATCGGCGCGCTTGAGCAACGCTCCGGCCGTCCGCAACGTGAATGCGAGCGGGTCCAAACCCTTGCGAATCTGCGTCCAGGTCAGGGGCGTAGCGATCGGCGCATGCGGCCGCGCGCGGGGCGACCACGGTGCGATGGCGGTCGACGCGCGATCGTTGCGCAGATAATCGAGAAAGATTTTTCCGCCGCGCGCCTTCTTCGCCATGGCCGTCGTGTAAAGGTCGGGACTGTCCGCCTCCATCCGCTGACAAAGCCGATGCGCGAAATCCTTGACCTCAGGCCAGCCGAGCGACGCGCGCGCGGCTGCGTTGATCGCGGCTGCGACGTGCAGCCCCTTGCCGCCCGTTGTCTTTACGAAAGGCTCCAGACCGCAGCTCGCGAGACGCACACGCAGTTCTTTCGCAGCCTCGATCACACGGTCGAATGAAACGTCAGGCGCCGGATCGAGATCGAAGATCACGCGCTCCGGCACGTCTGGCTCGTTTTTCTTGCAGCCCCAGGGATGCAGCTCAAGAACGGCGGCCTGCGCAAGGCTGACGAGCCCCGCCAAATCGTCGATCGCCACATAGGGCTCCATCTCGCCCGAGACCTTGATCGGTCGCGCTTTGATTGCCTGCTTGTTCGCGTGGCGCTGGAAGAACTTCTGGCCCTCGATCCCGTCGGGTGCCCGCACCAGCGAGACCGGTCGGCCTGCCACGTGAAGCAGGATACGGTCGGCGAATGCCTGATAGTGCTGCGCCAGATCGAGCTTAGTGAAGGCTCCGTCGGGCTTTGCGGCGGGCCATAAGACCTTGTCGGGATGGCTGAGGGCGATTCCCGCAATCGAGAGCTTATTGGAATCGGCTTGCTTCGGCATCTGCGCCTTCTTGTTTCGCCTTCCGCCGCCGCGTGTCGGATTCAAGACCCGGCGCTCGCCGTGCGAGCCTTGCGCTTGCCACGCGCGGCGATTTGCTCGAGCGTCAAGCCGCTCTTCACGGACGTGTCGGCCGCGAGCAATGCATCGGGTTTGTGCGGTTTGGCGGCATCGTCCTTCTCCTTGATGAGAAGCCAGTTGTGACGCAGTTTTCGTCGCCCGTTCGAGGGCCTGTCTTTCATGCGGACAAGCGCCCAGCCGCCTCGCATCCGCTCGCCGTCCAGCTCGAATTTGATATGACCGGCAGCCAAATCGCGCGCCGGCGAGCCGTCGCCTTGCGGCTTCCAACGGCCGCGATCCCAAAGCTGCACGGTCCCGCCGCCATACTCGCCCTCGGGAATAGTGCCTTCGAAGGTTCCGTACTCGATCGGGTGATCTTCGACTTCCACCGCCAAGCGCTTCACCGCGGGATCGAGCGACGGCACCTTGGTGACGGCCCAGGATTTGTAGACTCCGTCGAGCTCGAGCCGAAGGTCGTAATGCAGTCGTGTTGCATCGTGACGCTGGACGACGAAGCGGCGCACCTTGCCTTGCGCACGCGCGACACGACCGCGGGGCTCTCGCGTCTTCGCGAAATCGCGCTTCGCATTGTAATCAGATAGACGCGCCATTCGGGACTGGACTCCGCAGGGCAGCGGCTCGCGATCCGCCGACGATCCGAAGGATTTCGACGGCATTATAGCGCGAACAGATCGGCGATGCGAGAAACGCCTGAGCGGCTGCATCGTCGAGCGGAGCGCTAGCCGCGCGGCAGGATGACGTGCTTGTCGGATGAGCCGCCTTTTGCGACGGCTTCATAGGCGTCGATCGCCCGATCCATGGCCCATGCCTTCACGGCGGGTGGCGTAAACTGTCCATCCTCGAAGCCGGGACGCAACCCGTCCATGATCTTTGCGATACCGGGACCCGTCAGCTTCATGGTGTCGACGCCGATCAGGCGCGAGAGATTGTGATAGAAGTCGATCAGATCGAACTCGACGCGCCTGTTGCCCACGCTGGTGATGGCAACCTGCCTGCCGCCGATGCGAAGCGATCTGAGGGACGGCTCGAACATCGGACCGCCGACCGCGTCGAGAACCAGGTCCGCGCCTTTGCCGTCCGTCAGCGCTCTGGTTTCCTTTGCGAGATCCTGCTTCGCCGTGTTGATGAAGGCGTTGGCGCCGGAATCGCCGTCTACGACGTCCGCGCCGATGACTCTTGCTTTCTTCCAATGCGCGATCTGCGTGGCCGCGCGGCCGACCGCGCCCAGCGCGCCGGTGATCACGACGGTTTCGCCGGCCTCGACCTTCGCGGCGTCGACAAGCGCGGACCACGCGGCGAGATAAGGGACGCCGGCCGTCGAGGCCTGCTCCATCGTCAGTTGCCGAGGCTTTTCTGACAGCCAGCCTGCCGGCACGACGAGATATTGCGCATGGGTTCCGTCGCGTGCGACGCCGAGCCCTTCGCCGCTTCCCCACACCTCTCGGCCTTTCCAGCCGTCCCCCGCGACGACAACCCCTGCATAATCGCGGCCGGGCGTCCGCGGCAGCGAAGCCTCGAAGGCCCCGCCGACGTTCTTGACATCGCTGGGGTTGATCGCGGCAGCGTAAACTTCGACCAGCACCTCGCCGGGGTTGAAGCTCGGCGTGGCGACATCATCGAGCGAAAGAACGGACGGCGGACCGTATTTCGCGAAACGCAGCGCTTTCATTATTCTCCCGTCCGGCTCGCCTCGAACAGGAACCAGGCGCGCCGTTCGGTTTCGTCGATCCACACTTCGATGAGGCTTGCGGTGGCCACGTCGCCATGCTCGTCGCACAGATTGTGGACCTCGCGCATGCTCGCGGTCAGCTGCTTGTTGTCCTCGCGCAACTCGGCCAGCATATCGCGGGGAGTCACGTATTCTGCGTCATTGTCGTGGAGGCGCTGCAACCGGCCGATCTGGCCGATCGAATGCAGGGTCGTGCCGCCGATTTTCCGCACGCGCTCGGCGATTACGTCGGTCATGGCGAAGATCTGATCGCCGTGCTCGTCCAACAGCAGGTGATAGTCGCGGAAATGCGGCCCCGACATGTGCCAGTGGAAATTCTTCGTCTTCAGGTAAAGCGCGAACACATCCGCCACAAGCGCGTTGAGAGCGCCGGTCAGGTCCTTGATCGCGTTGGATTTGAGATCGGACGGCGTCGTGAGGGGGGCTTTGCGACGGTCCTGTAAGGCCTTGGTTTTCATGATTCCTGTATCTCCTGCTCAAGTATCCGCTTGTCACCGAAGCGCAAAATGGCGCTTCGGCCCGCACAATTCAACTGCCTGCTGCCGCCTCAAGTGACGCGGCGAATTCGTCGGCGTCAGTCCAGTTTCCGTCGAACCGCACGCCATTGACGAAGAAGGACGGCGTGCCGTTCACGCCGCTGCGCACGCCGCTCATGAAGTCCGTGCGCACGCGCTCGGCCACGGCTGCACTGCCCAGCGCCGATTTAAGTTTTGCCATATCGAGATGCAGATGCCGCGCATGTTCGACGAGATTTTCGGGCTCCAATTCGTCCTGGTGCTCATACAGCGCCTCGTGCATCTGCCAGAACTTGTCCTGCAGGGCTGCGGCCTCGGCCATCTCGGCGGCGCCGGTCGCAAACGGATGCGCTTCGGCAAGCGGAAAGTTGCGAAACACGAAGCGCAACTTCGCGCCGAGCCGCTTCTGAACTTTTTTGACGATCGGATACGCCTCGCCGCAATAGGGGCACTGATAGTCGCCATATTCGACCAGGGTGACAGGCGCGGTTGCAGCGCCTTGCGCATGATCTGCCGGTCCGACGGGAGGTTTGAGACTGGCGGCCATCACTGTGCTCCTTTGTCCTTGCTCGAGAGCTTCTCGAGCGCATCGAGAATTCCATCGGCTCCGGGATTGACCGCAATGGGCGAAACATAGCTCCAGCGGATGATCCCTTCGCCGTCGACAACGAACAACGCGCGCTCGCAAATTCCGTTCGCGCCGTTGTAGACGCCAAATTGACGCGCCACCGCGCCTTTGGGCTCGAAATCGGCCAGAAGAGGAAAATGCAGGCGGCGTTCTTTCGCGAATGCCAGATGACACCACACGCCGTCGACGGAAATTCCCAGAATCTCGGCGCCGAATTTGCGGAATTCCGGCAGCACTTCATTGTAGAGCGCCATCTGGTCGCCGCACACCGGGCTCCAGTCCGCAGGATAGAAGGCAAGGATCAGCGGCTTGCCGTGAAAATCTCCCAGGGAGACCGCCTGATCGGGCGTCACCTGCAATTTGAAATCCGGTGCGGGGGTTCCTGCAGCAAGGGCCATCTTCGTCTCCTGTCCTGTCGTGCTCTTACTTCGATGCCTGCTTTCGCAACACAGCGACGTCTCTCGCGCTGATTCTGGACGGCGCGGAGCCGAAGCGCGCGGTCACGTAGTTCGCGACGGCCGCGATCTCGTCATTCGAATAGGCGCGGCCGAATGAAGGCATATAGGCCGTGCCGTTGATGACGGTCTCAGCGACGTTGATCGCAGTGGAATCGTTCACGGCGCGGACGCCGGTCAGGGTCGCGTAATGCGTAACGGGGCTCACACCCGTCCAGCCATGGCAACTCGCGCAGGCGCCTTCGAAAATCTGTTTGCCGCGCGGATCGTAACCCGCGACGACTCCTTCCTTGTGAGAGGCGGGCGCGGGGTTTGTCTTGGGTGCGGGAAGATCGTGTGTCGCGATTGCGGGCACCGTGCGAAGATAGGCGACGAGGGCAGCGATGTCGCCCTGACTGAGGTGGCTGAGGCTTTTGTCGACTGCTTCGTCCATCGGGCCCCCGGCCGAGCCGTGCCCATCGGCATGACCGGCGGACAGATATTGCTGCAGGTCGGCGGCGCTCCAGGCGCCGACGCCGCTGTCGTGGTCGGACGTGATGTTGTAAGCGCGCCAACCGGCCTGCGTGGCGCCGGCGAATTTCCGCCGGTTGTTCAGGGACTGAAATACCGTGCGCGGCGTGTGGCATTCGCCGCAATGCTCGAGGCTCTCCGCCAGATAGGCGCCGCGATTCCATTGCGGGCTATGCGCAATGTTCGGTTCAAAGCGTTTGTCGGGATTGAACAGGAACGACCAAATCCCCATCAGCCAGCGCTGATTGAACGGAAAATGAAGCGCGTTCTTCGGAATTTCGGCGCGGACAGGCTTGAGGCTGAACAGATACGCCTTGATCGCGAGCGCATCCGCATCGGTCATGCCGGTGTAGGACGCATAAGGCATCGCCGGATAGAGATGTGCGCCTTGGTCGTCGATGCCTTTGTGAACGGCATTCAAGAATGCCGCGTCGCTCCAACTACCGATACCGGTATCCTTGTCCGGCGTAATGTTGGCGGAATAGATCGTCCCGAACGGCGAGACCAGCGCGAGGCCCCCGGCAAATGGCGCGCCGCCTTTCGCCGTGTGACACGCTTCGCAATCGGCCGCGCGCGCGAGATATTCGCCGCGCTTGACGAGGTTCGCATTCGCCAGTTCCGGCGGCACGCCTGTCGGATCGGCCCCGTGATAATCGGCAAGCGCGACGCGGTGGCCGCCGGTGAAACTCATCGAATCCGGACCAAGCACGATCCACAAAAACCAGATCAACAGGATCGCAATGATCGCACCGATGCCTATGATCGCATGGCGAACGGACGGGCTCAGATGGGAAAAGGTGCTCATACTTTCTTCCTCCCCGCCAGAACGTCGCGATCGAACGGCAAGCGTCGCAACGGGATTCCCGTCGCCGCATAGATTGCATTGCGCAAGGCAGGAGGGGCAGCCGTCGTGCCGGTCTCGCCGATTCCTCCGGGAGCCTCGCCGCTTTTGATGACATGCACGTCGATGGCAGGTGCCTCGTCGATGCGCAACATGCGGTAATTGTTGAAATTGCTCTGCTGCACGCGGCCCTTGTCGATGGTGATCTCGCCATAGAGCGCGGCAGTCGTTCCGAAGATCAGCCCGCCCTGCAATTGCGCGACGACGGAGTCGGGATTGACCGCAATCCCGGTGTCGACCGCGCTGGTGATGCGGTGCACGCGAATATTGCCGTCGCGGTCCACTTCCACTTCGGCGATGGTGGCGATGAAACTCGCAAACGATACCTGCACGGCCACGCCGCGGCCGACGCGCGGCGGTAAAGGACTACCCCAACCCGCCTTCTCCGCGGCAAGCTTGAGCGCAGAAGCGAGGCGCGGCGTCTTCTTCGCGAGCATCGCAAGGCGGAACTCGACCGGATCCTTGCCCGCCTTCTTCGCAAGCTCGTCGATAATGCTTTCGATGGCGAACACATTGTTGTTGGGACCCACGCCGCGCCAGAAGCCCGTCGGCACTGCCGGCGGCTCGTGGCGCACGAACTCCACCTGCATGTTGGGGATGTCGTAAGGCTCGTCGATCGCGCTGTCGACGCCGTCGATGTCGACGCCGTGCGAGAAGCCGAGCGGGAACCAGCGCGCCATGATGGACGATCCGGTGATGCGGTGCTTCCAGCCGTCGATCTTGCCGTCCTTCAAGGTTGCTGTGATGCGGTCGTAGTAAACGGGACGATAGAAATCGTGCTGGATGTCTTCCTCGCGGGTCCACACCACCTTGATGGGTCCTTCGACCTTCTGCGCAATGCGCACGCTTTTTTCGATGCCGTCGACGTCGAGCCTGCGTCCGAAGCCGCCGCCCAGGAGCTGGTTGTGAACCGTAATTTTCGCAAGCGGCAGTCCCGTCAATTTCGCCACGGCGGCCTGCGTGCGCGCGACAACCTGAGTTCCCACCCAGATGTCGCAACCGTCGGATCGCAAATCCACGGTGCAATTGATCGGCTCCATGGGGGCATGCGAAAGGAACGGCAATTCGTAATGCGCTTCGATCGCATCGCCGTCCTGCAGCGCTTTTTTCGCATCGCCGACGGATTTTGCGACGGCGCCTTCCTGCTCGCTCGCGGCCTTGATGTCTTTCCACACTTGTGCGGTGTCGACCTTGGCGTTGGGGCCTTCGTCCCAGGTGATGGTGAGTGCATTCAATCCTGTCTTCGCAGCCCACATATGATCGCCGACGACTCCCACGAGATCGTCCAGCACCACGACCTGGCGCACGCCGGGGATCGATTTCGCGGCGCTGTCGTCCACGTGCCCGACTTTGCCGCCGAAGACAGGACTCGCGGCGAGAGTCGCGAATTTCACTCCGGCAGGCAGCGCGTCGATGCCGTACAGTGCCTTGCCGTTGACCTTGTCGGGCGTGTCGAGCCGCTTGAGCGGCTTTCCAATCAGCTTGAAATCCTTCGGGTCTTTGAGCTGAGGCTTGGCAGGCGCCGTGAGTTTGGCCGCCGCGTCAACAAGCGCGCCATAGTCGAGCTTGCGACCGCTCGGCGTGTGGATCACCTCGCTGTTGGACGCGGTACATGTCGCGGGATCGACTTTCCATTGCGACGCTGCCGCCCGCACGAGCATTGCGCGCGCGGATGCACCGGCCTGCCTGAGCTTCGTCCAGAACGCGCGCACGGAATTGGAATTGCCGGTCGCCTGAATTCCGAAAATCGGATTGCCGTAAAGCGCATCGCTGGGAGGCGCCGCTTCCACCGACACGGTGTTGAACGCGACATCGAGTTCCTCCGCGATGATCATCGCATGCGCGGTGTAGACGCCTTGTCCCATCTCGACCTGCGGCATGATGAGCGTGACCTTGCCCGCGCGATCGACACGGATGAAGGCATCAGGCGCGAAGGGCCCCGCCTCCGGCGCGGCTCCCCTCGCAGCATTCGTAACCGCCGCTTCTGCGAAAGGCGATTGAAACCCAAGCAGCAACCCGCCGCCGGCCACAGCACCCGTTTGCAGCATGGCGCGCCGTGACAGAGGCTTCGTCGATTTGGGAGCCACGTGAACCGTCATATCGAAATCCCCTCGAACAATCAGGCTTGCTCTGCGCCGGCGGCTTTTTTTATCGCCGCGCGAATGCGCACATAAGTTCCACAGCGGCAGATATTTCCTGCCATGGCTGCGTCGATATCTGAATCGTCGGGATGGGGTGTCGTCGCAAGGAGAGCCGCCGCCGACATGATCTGGCCGGACTGGCAATAGCCGCATTGCACGACTTCGAGATCGAGCCATGCTTTCTGCACCTTGGCGCCGATCGCCGTGTCCCCGACCGCTTCGATCGTGGTGATCGCGCGATTGCCGATTTCGCCCACAGGCAGGAAACAGGAGCGCACGGCCTTGCCGTCCAGATGAACCGTGCAGGCGCCGCATTGCGCGATGCCGCAGCCGAATTTCGTGCCGGTCAGGCCGACGACATCGCGCAGCACCCAGAGAAGCAGCATGTCGTCGGGGACATCGACCTCCCGAATCTGCCCGTTGATCTGCAGCTTGGTCACCTATCGATCCTCCCGCCTAAATTCACGTAACGGCCCATACTTGCCAATCTATCCGACACGTTCCAGCAGCGCGACCGTGCCTTGACCGCCACTGGCACTGACAATTCCAGCGCCGTGTGCGTCGCGAACGCGCCGCCCGCTTTCACGAACGCGGTGCGGAAACCCGGAACCAGAAAAATGTCGGACATTGTCACCTCTCCACGGCGCAGAAACGACAGACGCGCTCAGGCATGGTTTGGCGGATGGAACCTGCGGACTGCTTGGATTCCAACCGCGATGAAGAACAGCAGCGCAGCAAGCTGGGCGATCAGGAAAGGCGGCTCGGTCTGGGTCGGCGCCAGATCCCGCAACACGGCGATCTTCTGGAACGCCTGCACGATAAGGACAAAGACGTTGAAATAAAGCGCGATGACCGCGCCTGCGATATAGACCACTCGCCAGGCGCCTGCGAGACGAAAGACATAGAGCGCCAGGATGGCCGCGATCAGCACCACCATCGACAGAATGCCGACGCCGATGGCCGGCGTGAAACCGTGGAAGGGAAACAGAAAACCCGTCACGCTCGTCGCGGCCGTCGTCACAAGAAACAGAATCGTCCACGCATCGAGCCGCTTCGATGTGAGAAGCCCATATGCGACGACCAGGCCGGAGCCGATTCCCGCGAGGCTGATCAATACGTGTATGAACGTGAAGGTCGGCATTCCCAGAACCATAATCCCCCACCATAATCATGGTTATTTTGTATGACTTCTTCTACCACAATCTCCTCGGGTGGGCTTGAACTTTTGCGCTGCAAATTGGACGGAACGAGGGGCGAACCGCCAATATCGTAGTCGCAATCGTCTCAACTGGGAGGAGATCTATGTCCGAGACCGGACGCACAGCGATCGTCACGGGCGCAGGGTCCGGCATCGGCCGCGCCGTTGCCCTGGCGCTGTCGCGCGAAGGCTATCGCGTTGCCGTGGCCGGCAGGCGCAAGGACGCGCTCGATGCCACGGTCGCCATGGCCGGATCGGGTTCGATGCTTGCGGTCGCGTGCGATGTCGCAAATCAGGCTTCCGTGCGCGACCTGTTCGCGCAAACCAAGGCGGCCTTCGGGCGGCTCGATCTGCTGTTCAACAATGCCGGCACAGGCGCGCCGCCCATGCCGATGGAAGATCTGACGCTCGAACAGTGGAAGCGCGTCGTCGACACCAACCTGACGGGTGCGTTTCTGTGCACGCAGGAAGCGATCCGGATGATGAAGGCGCAGAGCCCGCGCGGCGGACGCATCATCAACAACGGCTCGATTTCGGCCCATGCACCCAGGCCCTATTCCGCGCCTTACACAGCGACCAAACATGCCGTCACCGGCCTCACCAAATCGACGGCGCTTGACGGGCGCGCCTTCGACATCGCCTGCGGCCAGATCGATATCGGCAACGCCGCGACGGAGATGACCGCGCGCATGAGCACAGGCGTGCCGCAGGCGAGCGGCGAACTCGCCGCCGAGCCGACGATGGACGTGCAACATGTGGCGCAAGCCGTGGTTTATATGGCAAGCCTGCCGCTCGACGCCAATGTGCCGTTCCTCACGATCATGGCGACAAAGATGCCCTTCATCGGCCGGGGCTAGGATCGCGACATCGAGTATCGGCGCGCGCCGCCGCGATCCGGTCTAGCATTCGCCTCTCATCGGAAAGGTCTGGTCATGCATCTCTCCCGTTTTCCGCGCGTAAAACTGGCGCATCTGCCCACACCTCTGGAGCCGATGGCGCGGCTGTCGAAGCATCTCGGAGGGCCGCATCTGTGGATCAAGCGCGACGATTGCACGGGGCTTTCTACGGGAGGCAACAAAACCCGCAAGCTCGAATTCCTGATGGGCGATGCGATGCGCCAGGGTGCCGACACGGTCATCACGCAAGGCGCCACCCAATCCAATCATGCACGCCAGACGGCGGCGGCCGCGGCAAGGCTTGGCTTCGAATGCCACATCCTGCTCGAAGACCGCACCGGATTTGCGACGCGAGAGTACACGCAAAACGGCAACGTGCTACTTGACCGCCTGCACGGCGCGCACATCTCGAAGCGCGCAGCCGGCGCCGATATGAATGCGGAAATGGAAACGGTTGCGGGCGAGCTACGCGCGAAAGGCAAGAAATCTTACATCATTCCCGGTGGCGGCTCGAACCCGACCGGCGCACTCGGCTATGCCAATTGCGCGCTGGAACTGGTGGCCCAGGCCAATGAAATGAATCTCCGGATCGATCATATCGTGCAGGCCACCGGCAGCACGGGCACCCAAGCCGGACTTGTCGCCGGGCTCTGCGCCATCAACGCGCATATTCCGGTCATGGGCATCAGCGTGCGGGCGCCGAAGCAGAAACAGGAAGACGCGGTCTATGAATTGGCCGTCAAAACGGCCGAGCTTGTCGGTGCGCCGGGCGCAGTGAAACGCGAACACATCGCGGCCAATTCCGATTATGTGGGTCAGGGATACGGCATTCCCACCGAAGGTATGGTCGAGGCCGTGACGATGGTGGCGCAACAGGAAGGCATCCTGCTCGACCCCGTTTACACCGGCAAGGCCATGGCGGGTCTGATCGATCTCGTGCGCAAAGGCGCGTTCGAAAAGGACTCGAATGTCGTGTTCCTGCACACGGGAGGCTCTGCCGGCCTGTTCGGTTATCCCGACGCGTTTCCCGCATGAGCGCGCTCGAGAAAACGGTCGGAGTCATCGGCGGCATGGGGCCGGAGGCGACGATCGAATTCATGCGCCGTCTCGTCGCCGCGATTCCCGCGCGCGACGACAGCGATCACCTGCACGTCATCGCGGACAACAACCCCAAGATTCCGTCGCGCATTGCAGCCATCCTGGAAGGCGGCGGCGAAGATCCCACGCCCGTCCTCATCGCAATGGCGCGCAAGCTGGAAGCGATGGGCGCGGATTTTCTCACCATCCCCTGCAACACGGCGCATTATTATCATCCGGCCATCGCCGAAGCCGTCGGCATTCCCGTTCTCGACATGATCGGACTTGCGGTAGAGCGGCTCGACGCGCTCGCGCCCAGGCCCAAACAGATCGGCTTGCTCGCTTCGCCGGCCGTGCTTCGCGTGGGACTGTTCGACAAGCGTCTGACCGAAGCGGGCTTTGAATTGACGCCAGTCGACCAGGATACGGAAGACCGGCTGCTTGAAATCATCAAAGCAGTCAAAGCCGGAGGCGCGTCGCCCGCGCATCTGCGCACCTATGAAGCGATCGCACGCAAGCTGAAGGAAAGCGGCGCCGACGCATTTCTCGTCGCCTGCAGCGAACTTTCGCTTCTACCCGCGCCGGACATCGGCAGCCCAGTGGTCGACACGCTCGATGTTCTGGTGGATGCGACGGTGAAGACCGCGCGACCGGGCTAATTCTGCGGCGGAACTCCGAACGCAACGCCTCGCACCTGTGTGTAGACGGCGTCGAAGACCTGCAGGCTATTCAGTTCGGGAACGGGCCCCGCGGATATCGGCGCGTCGAAAATGAGCGTGCGGTTGTCGGCCGGCGTGAATTGGGGCCATTCGGGCAGGCCGGGAGCGTTGGGATTTCCGGTGCTCGCAAAGTTCACCCAATAGCTCGACATCGTGTCGGCGAGTTTCCGATCGGCCGCACTCCAGGCCCACGGCTCCTGATCGAGATGATCGAAGCTGTACCAAAGCTCGGAATAATGACTCGCACCCCAGCCCTCATAAACGGAGCCTGCCGGAAAAGGCGGCACATGCGCGAAACGATAGTAATAAACCGCGTTTTGCCCATGCGTCGATTCCAGCCGCGCCCAGGCCCAATCGTCCCATCCGAAGCGCAGGTCGCGTTCGAAATCGAGCTGCGCCTGGCGCGCTTCGGCGTCCGTTGCGTGCGGATAGGCATCGAGCAGCTGAGGCGGCAATGCGCCCCAGCGCTTCGCAATGCCGGCCGAAAAATTCGCGGCCGTCACCGTATCGAGATCGGTAATCAGCGAGCGCGCCTCGTCGGCATTCGAGCCGACGAGGATCGGCACGTCGTTCTGGTTGCCTGCGACGAAAACGTCGTAAGGCGATAGCGGCATCACATAAGGCTCGATCACGGGATGCGAGATGTCGCCGGCCTTCCCCTTGAGCAGCGCGCTGGCGGGCAGCGCGCGCAGTTCGGCGAGCGACTTCGCCCCCACAGACGCGGCATAGGCTACGCCGTCTTTCTCGGCGTTCGCCAAGCGATAGTTGGCAGCGAGTTGCATCGGCTCGAACATGCCGCCGCTTTCCGCGATCGCGCGCTGGAACAATCCCGTGGCCAATGGCGAGGCCATCAGAATGCTGACCGACGCCGCACCCGCCGATTGGCCGAAAATCGTCACGCGCTCGGAATCGCCGCCGAAAGCCGCAATGTTGCGCTTCACCCATGCTAGAGCCGCGATCTGATCCTCGAAGGCATAATTGCCGGAAGAATGGTGCGGCGACTCTCGCGTGAGTTCGGGATGCGCGAGAAAGCCGAACGGCCCCACGCGATAGCCGAAGGTGACGACGACGGCGCCCTTGCGCGCGAGCCGGTCGCCCCAATAGAGCGCCATGGCGGCGGAGCCGTTGAAGAAGCCTCCGCCATAGATCCACACCATGACGGGCAGATGCGGTCGCGAACTGTGCGCCGGAGTCCAGATATTCAGATAGAGGCAATCCTCGCCAACGGCAGGTGGCGTTTCGCCGGGCATCGAGACGCCTGTCTGCATGCAGGCCGGCGCGAAGGAGTCCGCCGCGCGAACGTCTTGCCACGGCTTTGCCGGTTGCGGCTCGCGCCAGCGCAGCTCGCCGGTCGGCGGCGCCGCGAACGGAATGCCTTTGTAGACGGCAATGTCATTCGACACGGTTCCCTGCACCAAACCAGTTTCGGTCGGGACAATCTCCGCCAACGCAGGCCAGGGCATCGCGAACAGGCTCGCCGCCAAAACCGCAACTCGCCAATTGTCGGACATGATCGTTTCACCTCGTGAGTGCCGGGACCGTCCCGGCTGCTTCTAAGGTGGAACTCCGCGGGTTCGAGCGGTAGCCCGCGCGCGTTCGTCCTGCACCGGCGCCGGTGCGACTGATCACAAAACGAGGCGAACTCGACCGCTTCGAGGCTTTCCCGCGCACTGGCGCATGGCCGATCTCGAGTTGGGCTCCGAACGTAGCGGTGCAGCGCATCCGACTTATTGGCTCGCATTCCTGTTAGGTCTCGAGCCGAACAATATCCTCAAAGCGCTGCAAGCAGGCGGCGGCCTGGCGATAATGATCGGCATTTGGCCGGTTCTTTAGATTTCGAGTTAGCGCGCGATTAACGTCTGCTGGACAATGTCGCGCGCGCTCCGGAACAATTCCGCCTCTCCCTGCTTTGCTGATACAGCGAAACACGGAGGTCGACATGGGTCGAGATGCTCGCAGGATAAACCGCCCCGGAACGCAGGCCGACCATGTGCGCGATCCGGACGGAAATGTAGTTACCCTCGCAGATCTTCCGCAGTCGGGAGAATCGCGCTGGATGCCGCGCCGCAAGGCGCAGGTTGTGGCGGCGGTGCGCGGCGGGCTACTCAGCCTCGACGACGCCTGCGGCCGATATGCGCTGACGGTTGAAGAATTCCTGTCCTGGCAGACCGCGATGAAGAAGTTCGGTCTGCCGGGTCTTCGCGCCACGCATGTGCAGGACTACAGGCACACTGCGCACTGAAACACGTCCATCGCCGCAAGCGCCGTCTTTGCGCGCGAACCGATTGCCGCGTTATGTGGCTCCGCCGCCGCTTACGCGCGCATCCAGATGTCGTCGATCCACGGCGCCTTACGCCAGAACCAGGGCATGGTGCTCTTGGGATGCTTGCTGGGCTCCCATAGCTTTTTTCCCGCCGCAGCCTCGTCCATTTTCGGGAAGCCGTGAAAGGCGATGATGCGCGCATCGTGGGGGATGTGTGGCGCGAGGAACGGACGCAGCGGCGCAAAGCGCACGCAATGCACCTTGAAGCTGCGCACCCAGCGGTCGGGCCAGAACCGCATCGTCACCGATTTGGGCGTCAGCGACAGATAGGCCTGCTCGTTCGAATAGGGCCGCGCAGCTTCGTCGGGGTTGTCGTTAAAGCGGCGATACGCGTCCGCCAGCGAGCCGACATCGAAACGGAAGACGGAGGAATTGCCGATCCCCTTGCCGCGCTGCGTCCAGTTTTCGATGATGCACAGCTGGCCGGGCAAATCGAAAAAACAGTCGAGCGAACCCGTAATCAGAACATCGAGATCGAGAAACAGGGCCATGCCCTTCAGGTCGAGCAGTTGCGGCGCGAGCAGCGAGAGCTTGCGCCACCCGCCGCCCGGCCGCGCGGCCGGTTCGTTGAGTGGCGGAATGGGCGCGCACTCGACGGCGGGAATGATGCCCCGCGCGTCATCCGTGAAGCAGACGAAACGGAACGGCCGCGAGAGATTGCGCGCGACCATGCCGTAAAGCCGGTTCACGTAATCGGGCGAATAGGCCGTGCCCCATTTGATGCAAACGACGTTAACCGGCCCCCCGGCATCCGCCGGGGGATCGCCCCCCATATTTTGCTGCATACTCGCCCTCGAATGGACCAAAAAACGAGTATGGTCGACCACCTTCGTTTTTCCAAGTCAAGGGCATGGCGCGGTAATGCCGAGACCCGAGCTTTTTCCGGAGTTTGGAGACGCGCCGCAAATCACGGCTGTCGGAAATCAGTTGTTGTTTTCGATGTCGATGGTGACGTTTACCGTTCCGGTTCCCGTGGCGCCGAACGAGTCGGTGACCGTGTAAGTGAAACTGTCCGAGCTGTGATAGACGGGCTTCTCTTGCGTATTATAGACATAATAGACGATGCCGCCCGTGCCGATCGTCACGGCGCCTTTAGCGCCCTGGGTCACGGCAGTGACCGTCATCACGCCGCCGCAGGGGTCGGTGGAATCCGCCAGAACATTCGTATTCCCGTTCGGCGTGACATAGGTTCCGGCCGGTACGCTCGTGTTGTAGGCGATCAATCCGGTGTTCGCGACGGGAGGATTGGTGCCGACGCACATCGTGTCGGTCGCCGATGCCGTCAGGCCATGACCGTCGGAGATCGTATAGTTGAAGGTGTCTCCGCCCGAATAGCCGGTCGTGGGCGTGTAGGTGAGCGAGGAGCCGCCATTGATCGCGACCGTGCCATGCGATGGCGTGGTCGTCGATGTGATCGACAATGCAAATCCGTTCGGGTCGCTGTCATTGTAGCGCGGATCGAAAGTGTAAGCGGTGTTGAGGGGCACCGGCATGTAATCGGCGACCGCCACCGGCGGCGAGCCCACCGAAATCGTATCGAGCGCGGTCGCAGTTTGCCCGTGACCGTCCGAGAGCGTGTAGGTGAAGCTGTCCGTCCCCTCAAAATTGGTTGCCGGCGTGTAGGTGACGGAGGTTCCGCTGTTGATGACGACGGTGCCGTTGGCGGGTGTCGTGGTCGCCGAAACGGTCAGCGGATTGCCGGGAGGGTTGGGCTCGGTGTCGTTGACGCGCGGATCGTAGGTGACAGCCGTGTTCGCGAGCGTGCTTGCGAAGTCGGCGACCGCGATGGGCGGAATGCCGTTCGCCACCGTGGCGTAAACGGTTGCCGACACGATGTGGCCGTGGCTGTCGGTGATCGAATAGGTGAAACTGTCGAGACCGGTGAAATTGGTTGCCGGTGTGTAGGTCACCGACGAGGCCGTAAAGGTCGCGCCGCCATGCGCGGGCGTGCCCACGCCGTTCATCGTCAATGTTGCGCCGTCGGGATCGGTGTCGTTCAGGAGCGGATTGAAGGTCAGCGGCGTGTTCGTCGTGACGGCGATGTTGTCGTTGTTGGCCTGCGGCGGCCGATAGGTTCCCGTCTGGCGCACGACGCTGGTGCGGTTTCCGGCCGCGTCATAGGAGTAGACGACCTGCAAGCCGTTGTCGTAGGTGACGGTCCAGATGCGGCCAAGATTGTCATAGATATAAGTCGTCGCCGATTGCGTCGGCGACGCCAGCAAGGCGCCCAGCAGCACTGCGCCAACCAGCCATTTCGTCCGCATCGCCACTCCTGCGCGTGGTCTGCTACACCGCGCACATTATGTCAGTATCGATGCACTGACAAATGCAGGAGTTCAATGTTCGCGCAAAATTTCGAATTTCCGCAGAATTGAATTGCAACGAAGCGGTTGCACTGCAAGAAAGTGAGCAATTTTGCTCACTTCGCCTGAATAAATCCAAGGGATATTGCATGTTCTGCAATCGAGTTGACGTGAGCGGATCCTGCTCTTAACTTCGTCTCACGGACCTAGTGTGTGTCTTTGCGAATTCTGCCGCGAGCGCAACTGCCTTGTCCGTCGTGGGAGCAGCATGCGGTTCGGAGCAATAAAGCCCGAATGCCCAACGCGCAGCGCGCGCTGGCTGTTGCCGATTCTCGATTTTGCCGCGTTGCTTTGCTTCGTTCTATTCAATACGGCGGCCGAGGCGCAGACAGCACCTCCCGTCACCTTGCCGGCAATGACGATCGGAACCGCGGCGCTGATCACGCCTGCCGCCGCGTCCACTTATTATCCCACGCGCACGGTCACGGCGACGAGCCTCGCATCGCTCGAAAACATCGCCAATATCCCGGTCGCGCCGGAAATCGTGAACATGGCGCGCGCGCTCAAGAACAATCCCGACCTCATCTACGAATACGTCCGAAACAACATCGCCGTGAACTGGATGTACGGGCTGCAGAAGGGTGCGTTGGGGGCCCTGATCGACAAGTCCGGCACGCCTTTCGACCAGGTCGAGCTGATGATCGCGCTGCTCAACGAGGCAGGTTACAAGGCGGATTACGTCTCCGGCACGATCACGCTCACCGGCGCGCAATTCACCGCCTGGACCGGCATTTCGGATTCGAACGGCGCGTGCCAGATGCTCGCCAATGGGGGCATTCCGGCCAACATCAACGGTTCGGTCGCGTCTTACGTCTGCGCGACGGGAACGGGAGGCGCGATCACCAGCGTGCAGATGGCGCATATCTGGGTGAAAGCGACCATTACGGGAAGCACCTGCAACGCCAATTGCCTCTTCGATCCGTCCTACAAGACCACCATCAAACAGACCGGAATCAATCTCGTCACGGCATCCGGCCTCGTCAGCGGCGCGGCGCTCACCGCGGCCACGACAGGCATGACCTCCGGCACACTCTCCGGCACCGGCGTAAATTACGTGCAGAACCTCAATACGGTCGGAACCGGTGGCCTCAATCCGCTGATCCAGGGCTATGCGCAGAACCTGCTAAACTACATGTACACCAACAATCTCCAGGCGGCCCAGATGGAGGACATCGTTGGCGGCGGGGCGATCCAGCCTTACATCGCGCCGGCCGGCGGGTTGCGGCAAACGACTTTGCCTTACACGTCGAGCGCGTCCAACACCTGGGACTGCCGCACCACATCCCCTCCGACAATCTGCGTCGTGCCCAACCAGTACCGCACGACGCTCTACGTATCGGGTTATATGTGGAACTATCTTTGTCTCACGAATTCTATCTGTCCCAATTCTGCGGCCACTTATCAATCGATGTTCAATATCGGGTCGACCGTCGGCGTCGGCTTCTTCGTCGACGAGATTTACGGCCGCGCGCTCAACGTCACCACCGATTACGGCTCAAACACCTACTACCAGGGCCTGAACAAATACTCGAACACGGTCACGTTGACGGTCGACGGCACGCCGATCGGCACGGCGTTCACAAATCCGAGCATATTCTACGGCTACAACCAGTACGGCTTTCCCGTTTACGCCACGTCGCGCGGCGCGCCGGCCTATATCACTCTCGTCGCCGATCATCCCTATGCTGCCTCGTCGACGCCCAGCGTTACCACCGCTTCCGGCACCTACATGGATACGACGATCACCAAATCCGTGGTGCTGATCACGGGGCTCACGATCGTCAACGGCTGGGGCGACGACAGCGGATGGGGCCAGGCGACCGGCGCGATGTTCACGAAGTGGTCGGACGAAAAGGTCGCCGACACGGCGAACCCGACCGTCGTTTCGAGTTGCATAGGACGGCAGCCGCCCGAGTATTGCGCCAACGCCTATCCGGGAGGAACGGGCGATTTCGCGCGCGAGAAGCTCGCAGCCAACTGGCTCTCGCAATATTCCCGCGCCGCGCATCTGCATGCCGCGATTGCCGGCGCGTCCTACCAGCTGCATCACATGCTGGGCTTCTCTTACGGCGATGCGATTCTGAATGTCGGCTATCTGCAAAATCCTCCCATCTCCGAGAATCCGGATTTCCCGCAGGTCGACAATTTCAACCGGCTCGACGTGGATTCGGGGCTCAGCATGGAAAGCCATGTCGCCGACCCCGTCGCGCGCCGTGCCGCCCTCCTGGCCTTTGCGGGCTCCGCAGCTGCTCTCGAAGGCAGCGCGGGATCGCAGGCGGCCGATCTTCCGGATTCGGCCTCGACCGCGACGCGCTTCGAATGGGGCAACGCGCCGCCGGGCACGGCGGGCAATTGGGATGCGCCGAGTTGCGGCTCGCCCAATGCCTATGAAGATCCCGGCTGCCCGGGCTCTCGTGCCTTCGTGGAGTTCACGTCGTCGAACGCATCGCAGGCGGCAAGTGTGGGGCTGATCGAGAACAAGCCGCTCTCTTATTACGCCACTTGCACGGACGGACCGTATCCCTGCGGAGA
>Ga0302324_100000191_pt1 | contig 163506 bp, 133 predicted proteins | sample Palsa_T0_1_FD_201949 | JGI IMG/M metagenome (GOLD analysis project Ga0302324, IMG submission 201949) | Peat permafrost microbial communities from Stordalen Mire near Abisko, Sweden - Palsa_T0_1 | ecosystem: Environmental > Terrestrial > Soil > Palsa > Peat permafrost | place: Sweden: Abisko...
AGCGTGCAAATGTACTGCCCCGAACGGGCATCCTGATATCGCTCTTGCGGCTGGAAGACCCGGACAGGGGGTTCACCGCAAAGCCTCAAGTAACGCTCCATTCTTTGATTTGTCCACGTCGGGTATGGTAGGTGACGGATTGGTTCGCTCGGGACTTCGCAGTGATTTCGCCTCCGCGATAGCTATGTCACCGCGGCTGTCGTTTGAGGTAGCGCGGTCCGCCATCCGAGATTCGGTCGCGCTCGACGCGAGAGACCCATCCTTAGAAGCCGCCGCGCTGCCGAGGCTTTACGAACATGGCGGCCAGGTGCCGGATGCCGTCGTGCTCTTTCACGGGTTTACGAGTTGCCCGCAGCAGTGCGACGAACTCGCAAAGGGTCTTTATGCAAGCGGTTGCAACGTATATGTGCCGCGGCTCCCGCGGCATGGCCTGAAGGACCGGCTGACGAGAACCCTGGCCGGATTGACGGTCGCCGAGCTACAGCATTCCGCGGAAGAAGCACTTCGGGTGACGCGCGGGCTGGGACAGCGTGTCTGCGCTATGGGTTTTTCGCTAGGTGGCACGCTGGCGCTTTGGCTCCAACAGACCCAACCGATCGATCTCGTCGTGCCGATCGCGCCATTGTTGATGCCGATCGGGGTTCCGAGGCGGCTTGGAATGGCCGCCATGCGCCTGCTCTACACGTTGCCGGACATCTATTGGTGGTGGGATTGGCGTCTGCGAGAGAAGTGCTTGCCGGCATACGCGTATCCGGGGTTTCCCACGCACGCTTTGGCGGTCGGCGTTTTCTTGGGAGACGCTATTTTCGTTCGAGCGGAAGAGATGGCACCACTGGGACGGCGCTGCGTTCTTGTGACGAACGAGAACGAGAGCGCCGTCAATAACGGCGTCGGACGGGCGCTCCTGAAACTATGGCGCGCTCGGAGCGCTGATTGCCGCGAAGTCGTCTTGAGGGGGCTCGGCAGTCCACGCCACGATATCATCGACCCAACGACGTTCCCGCAAGGCCGCACCCTGGTGTATCCAAACCTCATCCAGATCGTGCTCGAGGGCACGTTAGGAAGCGTGCGGCCAAGTCCCCGGTAGCTCGATTGGGACTCACTGCGAGACCACGCCGGTGGTGGCATTTTTCTCCATTTAGGGTACATCATCGACGCGATTCCGTTCAGAACTGTCGATCCGAGAGGTGTCATGCGACAAACGAATCTTACAAACGAATCCGCGGCGTATCTTGCTTGCCGCGGAGAACTCAGGCTCGCCGAAATCGAGTCGATGCGCCAGTTTGAGCGCGTCGCCGAGTTGCGCCGCCGCCTTCCTGAGGGCGCCATCGTCGAGGACTATGAGTTCACGGAAGGCCCAGCGGATCTCGACGCGGGGGACGAACCAGTCAAGACCGTGCGTTTGAGTGAGCTATTCAGTGGGTCCGGTCGCGCGCTGGTCGTGTATCAATTGATGTTCGGGAAGAAGCAAACGAGCCCATGCCCGATGTGCACGATGTGGATCGACGGTTACAACGGCGTGGCACATCACCTGGCTCAGAATGTCGACTTCGCGATCGCGGCCGCGGCCGATTTACCGGCTCTGCGGGCTCACGCCCGGTCCCGCGGCTGGAAAAATCTGCGCCTCTTGAGTTGCGCAGATAGCACGTTCAAATATGACATGGCCAGCGAGGATGCCGAGGGCAACCAAGATTCGACCATTTCCGTATTTACTCGCGATTCGAGCGGAACGCTGCGGCATTTCTACACGGGCCACCCGTGGTTGGCTGAGAACATCAATCAGCGTGGAGTCGACCGGCTCACTCCGGTATATAATATGTTGGACCTGACGCCACAAGGACGAGGCGATTGGTTCCCGGACCTTTCCTATCAACGCTCCAACGGTGCGCTTACCAAAGCCACATAGTCGAGGGGGCCGCGGTGATCGCGCTTACTGCGCTCCTGTCGCGCGCTGAACCATGGCGTAGAGCACCGTCATTTGCAGGCCGCTCTTGATTGCGTAGTTCGGGTCGTACTGGTTCGAGTAGCCCCACCAGTCGAAGCAGGCTTGGGGGTTCGTCGGCCCGGGCGCGGACGACGCGATGGTGTCGGGATATACCACGACGATGCGGTTCTTGTCGGCCCACTCGTTGATGCCCGCCTCCGTTACCCATAAGTCGCCGATCAGCGAGGCTTCTTGCAGACACCCATGCAGCGCGAGGACGAATGTGCACAGCGCGCCTTGCGCGCAATCCCTTGGCACAAACACGGAGCCGGTCGGGCTCATCGAGACGTTCGGCGACGCGCCGAACTGCGTCTGGTCGAATGTTAAGAGCTTGCCGGAGAGCGTGCCGTCATTGCGCGGACGCAGCTTCCCCAAGAACATCGAGAGCCAGGTATGGACCGAATCGTAGACGGCGTTGTTTTGCGAGCACGCGATCATATACGGACTTCCCAGAGTGCCGCAGGCGAGTTGCCCGTCGGGCGACTCCCACCCATGCTCTGCCGGAAACGCGTTGTCGAACTGGATGTTCGCCCCGTACTTCGTATACTCGCTGTCGAGATCGGCCATCTCCAGCGGATTGACGACGGTGTCGTTGGTCCCAGACCAAAGATAGACCGGTTGACCCTTCAGGTTCGAAGAGGGGTCGATCGTGCCCAGAGACGATTGCACGTTGAGGTATTCTTCAGACGGTACGAGCGTGCTATGGTACGAGGCTTCACCCGTCGGAAGCGTCTCGCCGCCGCAGTCGGCTAGTGCCTGGACCGCGCCGCCGGCTCCGGCGCACCAGTAGACGCCGCCGGCATAGACCGCAGCACCCTTGAACGTCGCGGAGTGCGCGACATGCATCTGAACGGCCGCGAAACCGCCGGAAGAGATGCCCGCTACGAAGGTCTTCGAGGGATCGATGTTGTAGTGGCCGAGGTGCGTGACGGAGGATCGACCGTCAGCGATCATCTGCGCCCCAGTTGCGGATGCTACGTGGGATGAAGATAGTGCCGAGACCGGGGGCGCGCCCGAGACGCTGGCGCCGCAGCCGCAGAGGAACACGTATATGAGAAAAACCGCAAGCGTCCGGACTACGTTCGCCATGAGATGCTGCCCTCGTCTCGTTTCCCGCCCAGCAGACTGCGGCGTATCTTTGTGGAATCATGCTCACTTGGCGCTTGTCTTGCCGCAAACCTCGATCAGCCCCACGCGTATCCTACGGCAGTTGGTGTGACAGAAGGAGAACAGCCGCGGTATCGGTTAGGACTCTTTCTCAACGTGACATCCTCATACATGGTGTCTGCAATGTCACATTTTCGGCCGTCGTCGAGATCCAGGATCATGTGCATTTTGCCCCGACCGTGTCGACGCAATCGAGGAGTCTCGGTAGCTTCGGTATGCGTGGCCTTTGGGTTGCGCGCTGCGCGGTCTTGCTAAGGCCGCCGCTCGTCTAACCGTGACGTACGATTTGAGCCAAATGCAACGCCGGTTCAAGACGGCGTGGGACGGCGGTGCTAAACTTGTCGGATGCATCGCAAACAGCTTCTCTTAGGCGCGGCCGGCCTTCTCGGCAGCCTCAGCGCCTCATCCAGTGCCACGTTCGCGACATCGGAATCCGCAATTCCACTGCAGCCGCCGGGACACGGACCCGTTCAAGTGGCGTTTGCGGTCGGGCCGGATCTCGTCGCGATCGACTTCTTCGGTCCGTTGACGGCGTTCGCCGGCGCGTGGCTTGGTCCAAGCATGGAAATGGGCAAGCCGCCGCTGTTTAACACGTACTCGGTCGCCGCCACGAAAACGCCGCTCGATCAGGGCGGCTTCTCGATCGTTCCGCAGTACACGTTTGAGAACGCGCCGCAACCACACGTGCTGGTCGTGCCGATGCAGCGACAGCTCCCGGAGACGATCGCGTGGATCCGCAAGGCGAGCGCCGGCACCGACGTAACGATGTCGGTATGCACCGGCGCATTTCTCGTCGCCAAAGCCGGACTCTTCAACGGCCACAGGGCGACGACGCATCACGATGGCTACGACCTGTTTGCGAAGCTATATCCGAAGGTCGACTTGATCCGCGGGCCAAGGTTCGTCGAGAGCGGCATGATGGCATCCTCCGGTGGCGAGTCCTGCGGCATGGATCTTGCACTGCGGGTCATCGAACGCTACTATGGCCTTGGCGCCGCGAAAAACTCCGCGTACTCGATGGAGTACCGCTGCACGCCTCGGCCCAAGGGTCTCAACGACGTCGGCCTAGCCTAGATTGCCGCGCCGGTATGCGCCCGGCGCGACGCCGACGACTCGACTGAACGCGCGCGTCATGTGGCTTTGATCGGAGAATCCGGCGGCATCGGCGATCTCTCCAAGCGGCACGTCACCCTTCGCCAAGAGGCGGCTCACAAGTTGAACGCGCAGCCCGGTCACGTGATCGCCGATCGTCCGGTGGCGAAACCGGCGATAGCCTCGGCACATATGGGCTGGGTGGATGCCAAGCTCGCGCGCCAACTCGCGCAGCGGCAGTCGGCTCTCGAACCGGGCTTGCAGCACCGCGTCGAGGCGCGAAATCCACGGCGGTTCGTCGGCGACGCTGCTTGGGACCGTCGTCAGGTAGCTGCAAAGATCGTAGATGAGCGATTCGACCGTTACCGCGTTGGAGGAATCGCCCGCAAGGTATTCGCGATGCAGGCGCATCAGCAGCCATAGCGGCGTGCCGCCGTGGAGTTCGAACAAGTGCGCCGGCAACGGGCGCAACTCGTCGATCACCTCGTACCACGCGGGCAGAAGCTCGACGAAGAACATGCGACAGCCCGCGGCGTCGATCGCATCTTGATGCGGCGTTAGCCGATCGTGGAAAACCACGGTGTAGGGCTCGTAGCGAATCGCAAAGTCGGCCGCACTCTCAGAATACGACCCTTCGAGCAGGAGGCTGAAGTACGGCGCCTCGTGGGCGTGCTGCGGCACCCTATTGGCCCGTAGGTGCCGGACGTCGGTGAGCAAAGCACCGGCAATCTCGAGCGACTGCGTTTCTCCGGTAAAGGTGCCGGCCTTCCAAACATCCACCACGACCTTGGTTACTCCGGCATCAGGCAAATCCTCGGCAACCGGAGAAAGCCTAGACGGGTACGTGATCCTCTGGCGAGCGACTGCTGCTCATGAAACAAGGATGGATAGCTGGACCCGCCCCCCTACGGGGTTTATAATGAAAGTGGAAGGGCGGGCTAACGCCATTCTTGGGGTGGCGATTCCCCAAAAGGCCCGTTGTCGTACGTAGGTTGCGTGAATAATTTAGCTCGGATGCGTCAATGCCATGGTCAAGAGGGCTCACCGATGCCGTCGGCATTATCTTGGTGGGCGGAGGAGTTAGTGTGACGGCTCTTCTGACGACGGTCATTGGGCTCATCGGCGTGTACATCGCCTTTGCGCTCGCGGCTTCTTGGGTGAACGAGCAGATTGCAACCTATCTGCAACTGCGGTCGAAGACCCTCATCGCTGGAATTCGTGCGATGATCGGGGACGCGGCGACGGCGGACTTTTTTGGCCATCCCCTGATCGCATCTCTTGGAGAAACCCCCGGGCACGACTTTTGGGCATGGCTTCGAACGGTGCTCGGTCTCAAGTACGTCACGCAAGTGCTTCCCAAGCAGACCTCGTCTATACCCCAGCCATCTGTTACTGCGGGGAACGCCGCACAAGGGGCCGGATCGAAGAATCCGCCCTACGTGAGTTCGGATCACTTTGCTGCGGTAATCATCGATCTGCTTCAGGGGAAGGCGCCCGGCGGCACCTCGCTCGCCACGTTCGGCGCGGCAGAAACGGCTGTCGTAGCCGGTCTGAATACGCTTGCCGATCCGGCGGGTCCGTACCGTCCGCTCTACGATTCGCTCATGCCGATCTGGCGCGATGCAAGGGGTGATTACAACCAGTTCACGGAGGCCATAGGCTCGTGGTATGACAGCCATATGGACCGCGTCAGCGGCTGGTACAAGCGCAGCGCCCAGATCATGCTCGCCTACATCGGGCTGATCATCGCCATCGCTTTCAACGTCGACACGGTCCAGATCGTGAAGGAACTGCAGCGCAACACCGCCCTCGCCGGCGCGCTCGCGTCTGCAACGCAAGCCTACTACCAGCGGTACCAGCCCACTCCGTCGACAACCGGTAGTTCTGCGCCCGCCGGCACCGCACCCACGATGAGCACGATGCCCTCGATGACCGTACCCTGTGCGTCGCCGAGCGCTTGCACGTGCGACAGCGGATTCGTGGTCGACAACACGGTCAAGCCGCCGGTCTGCCGGATCGGCGATGCGACGCTGGCCGAACTGCCGATCGGCTGGAACGGCCAACGATGGCGTGATTTTGTCAGGTACCTTGACCCCAACCCTCAAGCTGAATTCCACGAAAAAATCTTCGAGAGCGACCTGTGGCTCAAACTCTTTGGATTGGGAATGACCACCATCGCGATACTCTTGGGTGCCCCTTTCTGGTTCGATCTTCTCGGCACGATCGTTAACGTGCGCTCGGCGGGCGCGAAGCCGCCGGCTGGTAACGGCTCGTGAGCGTCCGGGCCCTCGTCCTGAGCGGCGGCGGAGCCAAGGGCGCCTACGAAGCGGGTGTCATCACCTCGTTATGGCAAATTCAGCCGTTCGACATCGTCGTCGGAACATCGATCGGTGCGATCAATGCATCGCTAACCGCACAGCACGACATCGCCGCGCTCAAGACGATGTGGAGCACGATTGCGGGCCGTAATGTGATCCAGCCGCAGCCGACGGTCAAACACGTTGAAGAGTTCCTGCAGGCGTTCTCCGACTGGCAGAGTCTCCCAACGGTGGCAAAGGTCAGCCACACTCCGGGCCTCGTGCTGCTCTGGATGAAAATCGGCTCGAAGACCGCCCTGTTCTCGCTTCTAGGAGCATTCAACGAAGCACCGATCGAAGCGCTCCTCAAGCAGTTCGCAAACTATAACAATCTTCGCAGCACGCTGATCGTAAGCGCAACCGACATCACCAAGCGAACTGCAACCGCCTTCTATGCTTTCGTCGGGCGGACGGCGTCGAATGTGGTTACGTTTCGAACTGCAGCAAAGCTCGAGACGCAGGCGCTTTCCCAGCTCAACTATGTGGAGGTCCTTGAAGCATCGGCGGCAATCCCCGCCGTTTTTACGCCGATCCAGATGAACCTGGGTGCTCCGCCTCCCAAATTCTTCGTCGATGGAGGCGTGGCGAACAATACTCCGATATCGTTGGCGGTAGCGGCAGGAGCCGACGATATCACGGTCGTTTTTCTCGACCCGCTGTCGAACGATGCGCCGTCACCGCCGCCACGAAACCTTATCGATATCGCTTTTGCCTGTTACGACGTGATGCAGCAGAAAATTCTCGAGGACGACTTCAATCTTGCCTCACTAACCAATGTCGCGCTCGACAATCATGCGGCAGCGCCGAGGGCGGTCCAGGAGCGCCTAGCGGGCAAACGGCAAGTCGCTCTCCGTTACGTCCGGCCGGGCAAAGCTCTGCCGGTTTCGGTACTCGATTTCAGCGACCAGTCGAAGCTCAACGCGGCCTTCGCCCAGGGCCTCGCGGATGGTCAGCACCCTCAAGCATTCGAGTAACCCTCCCACCGAGGCCGTCTGGTTACGTTTAGGCCCGAGCGCAGGCTGCGGCGCGCCCGAGAAGGAGATTGCGGACGGGGACGTTGTGGGCGAGCGATGCTGCGCGCTCGAACTCGGCGCGAGCTTCGCTCGGGAGGCCGAGCTTTTCGAGGAGGTCGCCGCGAACGCTCGGCAGCAAGTAGTACGCCGTTAGCGCCGGCTCCGACGCGAGCGCATCGACAAGTTCGAGGCCGGCGGCGGGTCCGTACGCCATGCCGATCGCAACGGCTCTATTGAGGTGCACGACCGGCGTCGGGAGGAGTACCGCAAGTGCGTCGTAGAGTGCGGCGATGCGCGTCCAGTCGGTTTCGGCTGCCGTGCGCGCGCGCGCGTGGCATGCGGCGATCGCGGCTTGCAGCGCGTACGGCCCGAGGCTCTTAGACGATTTCTCGGCGCGCGCGAGCGCGGCCAGGCCGCGACCGATGAGCAGGTGGTCCCACTGGCCGCGATCCTGGTCGAGAAGAAGAATGGGCTCGCCGCTCGGGCCGATGCGCGCCTTCAGGCGCGAGGCCTGCAGCTCCATGAGCGCGACGAGGCCGTGCACTTCCGGCTCAGTGGGCACGAGTTCGGCAACCACGCGGCCCAGGCGCATTGCATCCTCGCACAGCGCCGGCCTCACGACGTCCTCGCCGGTCGTCGCTGAATACCCCTCGTTGAAGATGAGGTAGATGACTTCGAGCACCGACGAGAGGCGTTCGGTGCGTTCTTGCCTGCTCGGAACTTCGAATGGGACGCGCGCTTCGCGAAGCGTTCGTTTGGCGCGCACGATCCGTTGGGCGATCGCCGGTTCGCCCACGAGAAACGCCCGCGCGATCTCGGCGGTCGTCAGCCCGCCGAGCAGGCGCAAGGTCAGCGCGACCCGCGCTTCCACGGTGAGGAGCGGATGGCACGCGATGAAGATAAGGCGCAACAGGTCGTCGCCGATGTCGTCGTCGAGCGCGTCGAGAGCGACGTCTTCGGCGGCGAGCAGTGCGCCGTTGCGGGCGATCTCGTCGTGCTTGCGCTCGAGCCGGTCCTCGCGCCGGAACCGGTCGATCGCGCGCCGTTTGGCGATTGCCATAAGCCACGCGCCGGGGTTGCGCGGGATGCCCGTCTCCGGCCACTGGTCGAGCGCGGAGACGAAAGCATCCTGCGCGAGGTCCTCGGCGACTCCGACGTCGCGCACCATCCGCGCGAGCCCGGCGATCAACTTCGGCGACTCGATCCGCCAGATGGCGTCGAGCGTCCGATGCGCGTCGAGGTGGTTTTCCGTCAACTCTGCGACCGCTCGGCCGTCAGTCGCACCGCAAGGCGTTCTTGCTCTTCGAACATCTGCGTGAGTTCGGGGCTGAAGTCCCCCACCTCGTAAACTTGACGGATCTCGACCTGTTCGCCCTCCTCGAACGGGCAGCGCAAGAACCATTCGATCGCCTCTTCTTTGGACTTGACCGATAGCAACCAGAAGCCTCCGACCAGCTCCTTGGTCTCGGCGAACGGTCCGTCGATGACGGTCGGCTTAGGCCCGGAGAAGGTGATTCGCGCGCCCTTAGCGCTCGGGTGCAGACCCTCGGCCTCGAGGAGCGCGCCGGCCCGCGCGAGTTCTTCGTTAAACTTGAGCATCTCGGCGACTCGCTCGGTCTCGGGCATGCGCCCCGCCTCGCTCTTCTCGGTCGCCTTGACGATAGCCATGAATCGCATCTGGTGTCTCTCCTTCGTCGGTGGGATTCTACGGACACGTCGAACGAGCCGCGCCAAAATCGACACGACCGCCGAGCTTGCCGCTTGCCCTGCGCGCTATTCCTTGACCATGCGCACGACGGGAACGGTCTCACCGTTCGCGAGCAGCACCCCAATCCGGTCGACCTCCTTGTAGCCGCGCCGCTCGTAGAGACGGGCGCCCGTCATTGTCGCACCCAGCTCGAACCGCCGAAAGCCCGCGGCGCGCGCCGCATTCTCGCACCTTTCCAGAAGGAGGGTGCCCAAGCCGCGGCGCGCCCTGTCGGGGTGGACGAAGAATGCGCGGATCTTGGCCGCATCGACGGCGGGGTCGAGCAAGTCGTACTCGCGGTGCGTCCATCGGTCACCGCCGAAGAGCGTCTTGCGTCTGCTCCAGCCACCGCAGGCGACGATCTCGATCTCGGTCTCGCTCGCGCTCTCGCTCTCGACCACGAGATACGTCCCGTCGTCGATCAGGGTCGTGTCGACGCCGAAGATGGTCGCAAGCGCACCTTCGATCTGCGGCTCGGTATAATCGTGGCGCTGCAGCCCGCGCACCGAGCGTTCGATCAGCTCCGACAGGCGTGGGATGTCGGCGCGCGTCGCCGGCCGAACGCGAGCCACGTCCTCGCCGGAGCCGGCGGGGCGACTCGTTCGTTCGGGATCCACCATCGGAGCGTATGCGCTAGCGGGCGAGCGCGTACCGGCGGTCCGCTACGACCACGCGGCTGTTCGTGTCGCGGGTCAGGCCGCCGGCGCGCAACGCCTCGATGATCCGATGGAGATCGGCTTGATCGCGTGCGATCACCTCGAGCAGCCAATCGTACCTTCCGGTCGTCGTGAGCGCGCGGATGACGCCCGGCGTCGCCGCGGCGCGTGCTTCGAACTGCGTGGCGGTCGTCGTCGATTCCATCTTCACTTCGATTAACGCGCTCAGAGACAACCCAAGTGCGGCAGGATCGATCTGCGCGACGATTCCGCGGATGAACCCGCGCTCTTTCAAGCGCCTGACGCGCTCGGACGTGGCGTTCGGGCTCAAGCCGATGCGCTCGGCGAGCTCGGTGTATGGGATACGCCCGTCTTTCTCCAACAGGCGGAGGATATCGCGGTCAACCCGGTCCATCGCTGCGAAAACTTCTGCAATATTCCAAACCAACCTTCTGAAAACAGTGTGCGCGAAGGCTGGTTTTGCGCTAAGCTCAGACGTATGGTTTACGCAGTTCTCCTCGCCGCCGTTACGCTAACGCCCGGGCAGGTCGATTCAGTGATTTCGGGCGCCGAACGAGCATTTCACGCCTACGTTTTTCCCGACGTCGCCAGACGAGCTGTCGCGCTGCTCGAACAAAGAGAGTCGGGGTATCGCGCGATCGGCGATCCGAAAGCACTCGCCGCGAACGTCAACGCGGACCTTCTTACGGTGACGCACGACAAGCACGTGCGGCTGATGTACCCCTTCGATCCGGCGATGGTCGAAATGGGGACCCCGGACGACGCCGAGCAAGCGCGTTATGAGGCATCCGAGAACTATTTCTTCAAAACGGTGCAACGGCTGCCGGGCAATGTCGGCTACTTAGATTTCCGGCAGTTCTCGGGCGAGGCCGGAGCCGCCCGCGCGGTCTACTCGGCGATGGCCTTCCTCGCCGACACGAACGCCCTCATCATCGATTTACGAAAGAACGGCGGCGGCGATCCGCGCTTGGCGCAAACGCTGGAGGGATACTTTTTCGCCGAGCCACAGCAAATAACGTCACTCGTCGTGCGCGATCCGAAGACCGGGACGACCAGCGAACAACAGCAGTATACCGCTCCGAACGTACCAGGGGCCCTCTACCTCAACAAACCCGTCTATTTGCTCACGAGCCGCTGGACGTTCTCGTGCGCAGAGCAATTCACGTACGACCTGCATAACCTCAAGCGCGTCACGATCGTCGGCGAGACGACCGGCGGAGGCGCCAATCCGGGTGGATTCGAGCCACTCCCCGATCAGTTTGCGATCTTCATTCCGAACGGCCGCGCCTACAGTCCGGTAACGAAGACGAACTGGGAAGGTACCGGGATCGCACCCGACGTCGCCACAAGCGCGAACGACGCGCTGTCGAGTGCATACGTGTTGGCGCTTCAATCGATCAAGCGCACAGACAAGAGCGGTCGTGAATTACGAGAAATCGACGAAGCTCGAGCGGATCCTGCCAAGGCCCTCGAGTCGTCATTGTCCGAACAGCGCTGAAAGAAAGCCGCCTGGCCGATGTCGCCGCTGCCTGACGGCTACTCCGACCTCGCTACCGGCAAAGTCGCAAACGTCCAGACGTCTCTCGAAATGTTCGGAAGGCCGCTGTTGCGCGCGGAGATGTTTGACTCGCCCCTCGTTCTCGTCCGGGCGAAGCCGGTGGACCTTGGCTGGTATCGCGCTCTGTTCCGCCGGATCGGGGAACCCTATCTGTGGTTCTCGCGCCTCGTCATGCTGGATGATGAACTTGCGCGCATCGTTGGCGATGAACGAGTCGAGGTATACTCCGTCCGGTCTGATGGCGAAGACATCGGCTTGGTGGAGCTCGACTTCCGTCAGCCGTATGAATGCGAACTGTCGTTCTTCGGCACGACCGAGAAGGCGATCGGAACCGGCACCGGCCGATGGATGATGAATCGCGCCATCGAGCGCGCCTGGTCGATGCCGATCCGCCGGTTCTGGGTGCACACGTGCACGCTCGATCACACGGCCGCTCTGTCGTTCTACATCCGTTCGGGCTTCGTGCCGTTCAAGCGGCAAATCGAAGTGTTCGACGACCCACGGCTGACCGGGGTGCTTTCGTCGTCGGCAGGACCTGACGTTCCGATCATCGGGGTTCAAGGTGCCAGTTCGAATACGGCCGCCCCTTCGCTGCAACGCTCGGTGACCCCGTAGAGCTTCCCCCCGCGCGCGGTTTGACGCGTAGCTCGACAGCGTCAGTCTGCAAACGGTAACGTTGCGGCGCTAACGCGAGCATGGAAGATTGGCCTTTCCACGGCCAGAGGAGCGCAGAGTAGGTGCGCGAAGCGACGTTGGAGGCGAAGCAGCTTTCGCGCACTGGAGAAATGAATGATTTTCGGGCTTACGTTGCTCGCGGCTCTGGCCGTTCCGCTTGCCGCAAATGACCTCGTGCAGCAGCGGACGTTGACACAACACGTGCCCGACGTCGTGGCGCGCGGAACGGCAGCGCGCGTCGGCGAGCTGCCGGCGCGGCAGATGATGGAACTGACCATCTCGCTCCCGTCGCGAAACGAGGCCGAGCTTCAGTCGCTTCTGGCCGCGATGAACGACCCCGCGAGTCCGCTCTACCGCCATTTTCTCAGCGTCTCACAATTCACGGCGCGCTACGGGCCCTCCCAGTCGGACTATCGGTCGTTGCTAGGGTTTGCCCTCGCTCACCATCTGCGTCCGCATGCCCTCGTCGCGAACCGGCGCGTGCTCGACGTACAGGGAACGGTGGCGGACGTTGAACGAGCCTTCGACGTCAGGATGGGACTCTATCGCCATCCGACGGAACCACGCTCGTTCTACGCGCCTGACCGGGAGCCGACGCTGGCTCTGGGCGTACCCGTGCTGCACATCTCGGGCCTGGACGACTACGTGCAGCCCGTCGCTCGCGTCGAGCGCGGCTCGCAAGCAGAAGGAATCGAGAAGATCCACACGGGCTCGGGGCCGCAGGGGAACTTCGTTGGAAGCGACATCCGCGCGGCGTACTACGGGGGCACGGCGCTGGCTGGTACCGGCGAATCCCTAGGATTGTTCGAATATCGCGGCTACAATATCGCCGACGTGGAAAACTATTTCGCACAGGTTGGTCAGGAGAACGACGTTCCCATCGTCGGCGAGTCCGTGAACGGCGCGGACCTGAAATGCACCGGCAAGTGCGATGACTCCGAGCAAGTCCTCGATATGGAGGAGGCGCTCTCGATGGCGCCCAGTCTCACGCAACTCGTCGTCTACGTCGGCCACAACGACGTCTCGATCATCAATCAGATGGCGAGCGATGGGACGAGCAAGCAACTGAGCTGCTCTTGGGGGTGGGGACCGGATCCGACGGCACTCGATCCGATCTTCGAAGAACTCGCGGCACAAGGCCAGAGTTTCTTCGTTGCGACCGGCGACGATGGCTTCAGGCTCAAGAAAGGCGTCGTCTGGCCCGCCGACGATCAACTCGTGACGGCAGTCGGGGGAACCGACCTGACGACGCACGGTCCGGGCGGTCCCTGGCGAAGCGAGAGAGGCTGGAAATTCAGTGGCGGCGGCCCGTCGCCCGATGGAATCCCGATCCCGAAGTACCAAGTGCCGTTCATCACCGCGCAGAACGGCGGCTCGACGACGCTGCGAAACGTGCCGGATATTGCCGGCGATGCGGATACGGACAACTTCAGTTGTTTCGACGGCCGCTGTTACACGCACGTCGGTGGAACGAGCTTTGCCGCGCCGCTATGGGCCGGGTTCATGGCCCTAGCCAATCAATATGCCGCAGCAACGGAGCGGCCTCCTATCGGTTTCCTGAACCCCGCATTGTACAGGATCGGTTCTGCGTCAGACTATTCCCAGCTCTTTCACGACGAGGTCGTGGGCTACAACGGAAAGTATTCGGCGGAAACCGGATTCGATCTCGTTACGGGATTCGGCTCACCGAACGGCGACGCGCTCATCAGGGCACTGGCCCTCGGGCGCTAGCGGTCCAAAGCGAGGCGCTGCCTCTACTCAGTTCACCAGGCGACGAGGTGCGGTGGCGCGTAGAGCTTAGCCCGGGCTTCGCGAATGAGGTAGTCGATGGAGGATGTCGGCCGGTCGGCGTTCGGCACGCTCCTCCGGCAGTTCCGAATAGAGGCGGGTCTGTCGCAGGAGGCCTTAGCCGAACGCGCTCGGATGAGCGTGGTCACGGTCGGCGCTCTGGAACGCGGCGCGCGCCGCTCGCCTTATCGCGATACCGTCGCGCTGCTGGCCGAGGCCCTGGCGCTAGGACCCGAGCAGCGAAGACGTTTGGAGTCAGCGGCGGCTCGCACGCAACGCCCCAGGCTCGGTCCGCTCGATTCGGCCGGTGCCGGAGACGCCGCATCCGACGAGCGGCTGGAACCGAATAACCTCCCGCTTCAACTGACGAATTTCGTCGGGCGCGAGGCGGAACTGGCCGAGCTCGGGGCGCTGCTCACAACGAGCCGCCTGGTCACGATCGTCGGCGCAGGCGGCATCGGTAAGACGCGAACCGCATTGCAACTTGCGGCGGGCGCGCTCGGTGGAGCGTTCGAGGGCGTGTGGGTCGTGGAACTGGCGCCGCTGGCGGATGCGGCGCTGGTCGCCAGTGCGATCGCGTCGGCACTCCACGTCGCGGAGCAAACGGAGCGTCCCGTACTTGAGACGCTGTTGCAGTATCTCAAGCGCCGCCGAATGCTGGTCGTGCTCGATAACTGCGAGCACGTCATCGCCGAGGCGGCACGCGTTGCCGAGGCGATCCTGCGCAGCTGTCCCGACGTTCGGTTGGTCGCAACCAGCCGCGAGGCGCTGCGCGTCGGGGGCGAACGAACGTACCGGTTGCCCCCGCTGGCTGTCCCGCCGGATCGCGCCGTGATGGCCCGAGAAGAAGCGCTGCGTTATGGCGCGGTGACACTATTCGCTGAACGGGCCGCGGCGTCGGATAGGCGCTTTCGGCTGAGCGACGAGAGCGCACCGGTGGTGGGCGAGATTTGTCGCCGGCTCGACGGCATTGCGTTCGCAATCGAACTTGCGGCGGCGCGCGTAAGCGTGCTCGCACCGCGAACGCTCGCGCAAAAGCTCGACGAGCGTTTCGGTCTGCTGACGGGAGGAAGCCGAACCGCACTGCCACGCCAGCAAACGATGTGGGCGCTGATCGACTGGAGCTACGACCTTCTTCGAGAGAAGGAGCAGCTGCTGTTTCGGCGTCTATCGGTTTTTGTTAACGGCTGGACGCCCGAGGCGGCCGACGAAGTCTGCTCCGGCCCAGCACCGGGCGCCGAGCGGAACGTGCTCGAGCCCTCGGAGATATTCGCCTTGCTGTGCGCCTTGGTCGACAAATCGCTCGTGGTGGCCGAGCCCTCGGGCGGCGACGAGCGCTACCGGCTGCTCGAGTCGACGCGCGAGTACGCACGCCAGCGTCTGGTAGAAAGCGGCGAGGCCGAAGCGGTCGCGCGACGCCATGCGACTTGGTGTCTTTCGTTCGCCGAGCGCAGCAAGAGCGCGCTCGAAACGATGGCCGACCTCGAATGGCTCGCGAGCGTCGAGGTAGAGCTGGACAACGTGCGCGCTGCGCTCGACTGGAGCATGGCGCATGGCCACGATCTCGATCTTGGGGCGGCGATTGCCGCGACACTTGGCGGATACTGGACGATCCGTCAGCCGCGGGAAGGCCGCAAGTGGCTCGAAGCTGCGTCCACCTACGCCGACGCGGCACGGAAGCCCGAGCTGGCAGCCGCGGTGACGTTGGCCTTGGTCGGAGTCTTGCCGCTGGGCGTCGAGCGGAGACGGTGTGCGGAGCAAGCGGTTGCGGCATATCGCGCTTCGCCGGACGAGCGTGAGTTCGCGCGCGCTCTGCGTCTCTACGGCAACGCGTTGATCTTTGCCGGGGAGCTCGACGATGGTGAGGCGGCTCTGCAAGAGGCGCTCGCGATTTGCCGCCGGCTCGGCGACGAGAGGCGCGTCGTCGCCACGCTGAATTCGCTCGGCACGGCGCGGCGATTGCGTGGCGACCTCGACGGCGCCCGCGACCTTCTGCGACACGCACTCGAGTTGTGTTTCATCCGCGACGGCGACGACGGCGCCGATGGCAGCGATAGCCGGCCTGACTCCCATTCTTTCAGAAATCTCGTAAGGTCCGAATTCGCCCTCGGCGACGTCTTATTGACCAACTTGGCGGAGCTTGAGTTCGCGCTCGGCGATTTCGAACGCGCCGTCGAACTCGCCAAACAAGCGCGCGGTTTAGTTCGCCATCTCAAGAACCGGGACGAAGCAACGCCGACGGACTCGAATCTCGCGGCGTACTCGATTGCCGCCGGCCGGCTCGATGAAGCCGCAACCTACGCACGCGAGGCGGTCGAGCAGCGCGACGGGCAGCACCCGTTCGGCCTCGTCGTCGCGCTCGAACATCTGGCCGTCATCGCGGGACTATCCGGCGAAGCCGAGCGAGCCGCAAAGCTGCTCGGCTATACGGATGCCCGGCTGCGCTCGATGGGTCTAGCGCGGCAGCCGACCGAAGGCGTTGGATACGAACGACTCCGCGCGGTGCTCGCGACTCATTTGGCGGCGAATGAGTGCGACCGCCGCATGGCGGACGGCGCAGCGCTAAGCGAGGAGCAAGCGATAGAGCTCGCACTGAGCCCAATAAACGCGCGTTATCTGTAAGACGTCGGCCGAGCCGAGGCCTAGCATCTCGACCGCTTTCAGTCTTGGGGTCGGTTGCCTCCCTCTAGCTCTAAGATAGACTGCCGAAAGTGCTGCATAAGGACGGTATGAACGCCACGCTGCCCGTCGCGAAGCATATTTGGCTTAGGCCAGCCCCTTGAGCCGTACCTTTTCGCCCCCCGTTCACACGTCTTCTACGCAGGAGGACGATCGCCATGACATCGATACGAGGCAAGACCGCAGTCGTTATCGGAGCCAGCTCCGGCGTCGGCCGGGCCACCGTGAAGGCTCTGATTGCAGAAGAAGCTCACGTTATTGCCATCGCACGAGGCGGCGAAGCGCTCGACGCTCTGCGCGCCGAAGTGGCGACGCCCGTGCAAACGCTGCAAGCCGATGCGACCGATGCGTTGGGCGCGGAGCACTTGCTGCGCGAGTTCCGGCCGGAATTCGTCGTCCTTGCAGCCGGCGCTCGCCCGCGCATGGCACCACTCGAAGAGCAGACTTGGGAATCCTTTTCAGAGCCGTGGAACGCCGACACGCAAGCGGCGTTTCATTTGCTCAAGGGTTCGGTCACCATGCCGCTATCACCGGGTAGCACGGTCGTCGTCGTGTCGAGCGGCGCGGCCATCGACGGATCGCCGCTGTCCGGAGGATACGCCGGCGCCAAGCGCATGCAGTGGTTGCTCGCGAACTATGCCCAGCAACTTTCGGACAAGAAAAAGCTGGGAATCCGTTTTCTTGCCGTCGTACCTCATCAACTTATCGAAGGCACGGAAATCGGGAACGGTGCGGCCGCGGCTTACGGCGCGTCGCAGGGTATTTCGGGAGCGGAGTTCATGAAACGTTTCAAAGTACCGCTCGACGCGGACAAGGTAGGCGCCGCGATCGTCGGCGCCTTGCGAGGAGACGTTGCGCAAGGCGTTACAGCGATCGAGGTGACCGGGCAAGGCGTGGAGCCGCTCGGCTGACGATGCAAGACGACACGCTTGCGCTGTTGCCGGCGATGGCCGAAGCGCGGGACCGCTTCATGCAACTCGTTGACGAGGTGCGCCCCGAGCTTCATCGCTATTGCGCTCGCATGACCGGGTCCGTCTTCGACGGCGAGGACGTCGTCCAAGATACGCTCGCGAAGGCTTATTACGCCCTCGGTCAGATGAGGGAGCCACCAAACTTGAAACCGTGGCTCTTCCGCATCGCGCACAACGCTGCTATGGATTTTCTGCGACGCTATGAAAGAAAGAACGTGGATGTCGTTCGCGACCTCCCCGATCGCGCCGAACTCGAGGAGGTCGGCGTCGATCCGGCACTCGTCGAAGCGGCCCTGACGGTTTTCGTCGAACTGCCGCCTGCGCAACGGGGCGCCATCATTCTCAAGGACGTCCTCGGGCACTCGCTGGAAGAGGTAGCGGTGACGATGGAAACGTCCGTCGGCGCGGTCAAATCGGCGCTGTTCCGGGCGCGCGCCAACGTCGCTAGAGCGGCGCCCTCCGCGATTTCGCAACGCGCACGATCCGCTAGTGCGCAGGAACGAGCGAACCTCGGGCGATACGTGGATCTCTTCAACGATCGCAATTGGGTCGGTCTTCGTGCATTGCTCGGCGAGGAGTCGCGACTCGATCAGGTGTCGCTCGTGCAGCGGCGGGTCGCCGACGCGGGGTACTTCGATCGCTACGCCGAGATCCTCAAGAGCGAAGACATCCGCGCGGAGGCGGGCTTCGTCGACGGCGTTCCCGCTATTGCGATGTTTCGCCCCTCATCAAGCTCGGTGCCGGCGTATTTCGCACTGCTGGAATGGACGGGCGGCCGGATTTCGCTGATTCGCGATTTCCGCTACGTGACGTACATTGCGAGCGACGCGCGCTTTCGCCCGTATCTTTAGCTCGCGCTCGATCGTCTTCATAGCGGGAGACACAAATCGCCACGATCTCATTACGAGGGAAGACTGCAATGAAAACGCCACCGATCGTTTCGGCGCAAGAATGGGAAGCTGCTCGCGAGCAGCTGCTCGTCAAAGAGAAAGCCCTGACACGCACCCGTGATGCACTGGCCGCCGAGCGCCGTCGGATGCCGTGGGTCGCCGTGGAGACGACCTACGAGTTCGACGGACCCAACGGAAAGGTGAGCCTGCTCGACCTCTTCGAAGGCCGCCGGCAGCTAATCGTGTACCGCGCTTTCCTCGAGCCCGGCGTGTTCGGCTGGCCCGAACACGCTTGCCGCGGTTGCTCCTTGGGGGCCGATCAGGTCGCCAACCTCGCCCACCTGAACGCGCGCGACACTACGCTCGCGTACGTCTCGCGTGCCCCGCAGCCCGACATCACGCGCGTCAAGGCGCGGATGGGTTGGGAGATGCCGTGGTACACCATCACCGACAGCTTCGATGCCGACTTCGGCGTAGACGAATGGCACGGCCACAACGTATTCTTCCGCGACGGCGACCGCGTATTTCGCACGTATTTTATTAACAGCCGCGGCGATGAGGCGATGGGGTCGACCTGGAGCTACCTCGACGCGACGCCACTGGGGCGCCAGGAAGAGTGGGAGGACTCGCCCGAGGGTTACCCCCAGAGCCCGCCTTACGAGTGGTGGAACTGGCACGACGAGTACGGCGCCGCCGATGCTACGCCCGACCCGAAGTGGGTCGAAGTCGTCGGGAGCGCGCAGACGACTTTGGCAGGAAGCGCAACCGACCGGTGAGGTGACGTAGACATGATCCTAATCGCTCATATCGCAGGCATGCCGGTCGAGGAGCTACTGGTGCCATTGGCGAGCGGGGCTGGGGCTGGAGTGCTGCTGCTCGCCCGTGCCTGGATGATTTCGCGCCTGCGACGCTGACCGGACCCTTCCACCCGGTTAGTCATGTGCGAGTGTTTTCTTAGCGAAATGTGCGCAACCCCTCGGGCGATAATAAAAAGTTAATGTTTTGCGCCGGAGCGGATGCGGGATGAGATTCACGCATGGAATCCGCATCGCGCTTTTCGTCGGCCCGATTCTCTGAGATCGAACACGATAAGGTCAGCAAGGCCCAGTGGGCCATCGTGTTCATCTCAGGCATGGGTTTTTTCACTGATGCCTACGATCTGTTCATCATCGGCGTAGTCCTCAAGCTGCTCAAGTCGGAGTGGCATATCAGCTCCGTCGAAACAGCAATCGTCGGCGCGACGGCGCTGGTTTCGGCGGCGATCGGTTCGTTTGTATTTGGTCGGGTCGCCGACGTTTTCGGACGGAAGTACATCTACGGGTTCGAGGTGCTCGTGCTCGGCGCCGGAGCTATAGCATCGGCCTTCTCGCCAAACATTTGGTGGCTTGTCGCCTTCCGGTTTATCCTGGGCCTAGGCATCGGCGGAGACTACCCGGTGAGCGCGACGATCGCGAGCGAATTCGCCGGCAAGAAAACGCGAGGGCTCATGATCTCGAGCGTCTTCGCGATGCAGGGCATCGGCCTGATCATCGGCCCACTGCTCGCGATTGCACTGATCGCGGCCGGCATCAAGCAAGATCTCGTATGGCGCATCTTGCTCGCCGCGGGCGCGATCCCCCCGCTTGCGGTCTTTTGGGCACGGCGCCATCTGAAGGAGACGCCGCGCTTCCAGCAGCTTTCGGAAGGCCAGTCCGACCAGTTGCATGACAAGGTCCGGAAAATAGGCTTTGTGCAGGCGCTGCGGGATGCGTTCGGCAAAGATCCAGAACTGCTGAAGTGGCTCGTCGGTGCTTCGGCCTGCTGGTTCTTCCTCGACCTCGCCTACTACGGGAACACCATTTCAAACCAGGAGTTCGTTACCGCCGTTAGCCCGCACGCGAGCCAGACGCACGACCTGTTTCTATCCCTGATGGTGTTTGCGTTTGCAGCGTTTCCCGGGTATCTCCTATCGATCTTCGGCATGGACCGGTGGGGCCGTAAGACGATTCAAGTGCTTGGCTTCACGATGATGGCGGCAAGCTTCATCGGGATCGCATTCCTCGGGGACGCGAAGGCCATCGTTGTCCCATTCGCAATTCTGTATTGCATAAATTACTTTTTCACGGAGTTCGGACCGAATACCACGACGTTCGTCTTGCCGGCAGAGATCTTTCCGGCGAGCGTACGGACAACGAGCCACGGTATCGCGGCTACGGTGGGCAAGCTTGGCGCGGCGGTCGGAACCTTTAGTTTCCCGCTGCTGCAGGCGCACTTCGGGTTGCCCGGACCGATGTGGATCGCGGGCCTTTCGTCGCTCGTCGGGCTTGGATTGACGTGGGCGTTGCTGCCCGAGCCGAAGGGACTCGATCTCGAGGAAGCCTCCCGAGACGACGCTTTCTCCAACGGCGGCGGCCGGAGCCGGCCGCCGCTTAGCCCGATAGCCGCTCCCGCAGGTGCATGACCTGGGGAGTCGACCGCCCTGGCGTTTTCCAGTCAGCCGCAATCAAAGAGGCGGGCTACCGATTCCACGCAAGCGCTTCATCGCGTACATCGCCTGGTCCGCCCGACCGAGGGCATCGATGACATTCTCGCCGCGGGTAGCCAAGTAAAGGCCTACGCTGGCGCCGATTCTTACAAGAACACCATGGATGAGGTGCGGTTCGCTCAGTGCCTCCGTGATTCGCCGGGCCAACGCTGCTAAGTTCGTGGCCGTAATCCGGGGTGACAGCACGGCAAATTCGTCTCCTCCGAGCCTGGCAATCGTATCGTGCGGCCGGGTCACCGCTCTCATACGCGCCGCCACGGCCTGAAGCACCTCATCGCCGGCGGCATGGCCGTAGATGTCATTTATGGGCTTGAAGTCGTCCAGGTCGATAAACAGCAGTCCGACGTCGGCCGCTGCTTTTCTTCGAGACTGTGGCGCCTTCAACGCCGCGGTCACGCGCTCGGCAAAGAGGAAGCGGTTGGGGAGTTCGGTCAATGAATCTTCCGAAGCCCTGCGTTCGAGATTTCGTTCCGCGATTTTTCGCCGGCTGACGTTCGTGTGAGAGACGAGCGCTCCCGCTGGTTCGCCGATGATCTGCGTGATGCGAAGCACAAACCAGCGTTCCACCGCGTGCGACGAACACTCGTACTCCATGGTGTACTCGACTGCTCCGCCCGCAAAGACCGTACGCAGGCCGGCCTCGACCTCAGTTGCATCTAGACAACCGGACGCTGCCGCTCGCCTGCAAACGTCGAGGTAGTTCATCCCGGGCCCGGTGCGCTCAGGAGTTCCACCGTTGGCAGCCGCGAACGTAAGCCACGCTCGATTCACCGCAAGAATCGTGCCGTCGGTAGCCAAAACCGCGGTCGCGTTTGGGATGGCGTCGAGCAATGCGCCGCCATCAAAAGGGTAGACACTGCGGGTCACAGCGCGCTCCTTCGATCTTTGAAAACACCGATGATCCAACGTCGCCCAGTCGGCGATTGCTCTAACGAACCGGCCGGACTCGCGCTCGACACCTCACAAAAGCGACAAGTGCCATAGACACTTGCTCCTTGCCGGGCGCGCTATTGAGCTCGAAGTCCCACTTACCGATCGTTTTTCGAGCCGCTGCTCCTCAGTTCCGCTCGCTTGGCCCCCGCGCGACGAGTCAGGCGGCCCGCGTACCCGGTGAGTAAGCAACAGGATCGCAACGGCCATTGGCTGATACGGCGCGGAATCCGCGCGGTATCAGCGCCTGGTTGCCACTTCCCCGGATGCGCGACGAAAGAGATTTCTAGAGGTCGTATCCTAACTGGGAGCGGATGTACTTAAAGCTATACGGTAACGTCGGCTGCGAGCGAGGATCGCTTGGAAGAAACGCGTCGGCGAATCGTAGATCATTTGCGCTCTGTAGCCCTGCCCCGCGCTAGCCCGATCGACCGGGCCCTGCGTGAGCGCCGTAACGTACAGCGGGTCGGCCGCGAGTCCGTAGGTGTACGGCGAAGCGACGCCGCCATAGGCGACGCGATACAGTCCGCTGCCGATGCTTTGGATGTCGGGAGTTGCGTTCTGTTGGCGGCCAGTCGACAGTCTTGCCTCGGTAGCAGAGAGGACGTCCGGGACGCGCATACCCGGCGCGGTTCCATCACCGCTCGCGTCTCTCTTCGGAATGCCCGTCTTATAGCGCGTATCGAGCTCTTCGAGGTGCAGAATCAACCGATCGGCGGCGGCCGGAAATCGCAGTTCACAGGGTTCGACTTGAGGGCTACTCGATCCGCTTCAGCAAAGCGGCGACGCACTACGATCCGGCAAGTTCGCGCCTGGCCGCTTCGCCGAGTTCCACGCCAGTGTATGCATGCCCATCGATGCCCCAGCCGCCGTCGGGAGCTTCCGTAATGAGGACCCACGTGCGATCCGCGAGACTCGGATCCCGGGCTTGGCCAGCGATGATGTCGGTCATCTCTCGCACCACGCCGAGTTTCTTATCCCGGTCGAGCACGCCGACCGGCGTCAGTACCTGGACCCGAACGTAGTTGTTGTCACCCCCTGCGTTTGCGAGCGCATCGGGCGGCAGTTCGTGGACGAACGCAGCCGTGTTCTCCAGGAATAGAGCAATGCTGGGAACTTTTTCCCAGCGCATGAGCGCGGCCGTCAGGTCCTTCGTCAATGAGCGTTTGTCGTCAAAGGTTCCCGCGGCGGCGTAGACGTCGATCATCGGCATGTGGCTATCCCCCGGCTCTTGCGGCGTATCCTTAACTAGGCGTCCCTTGGGAATTGCACCACGCGACGGTGGCATGCCGAATCACCCATTTGGACGAGGCACGGGCCTCTGCGAGCGGCTACACTGCCAGCTAAGGCTCTATGATTTCGATCACCGTCAATGGCACGCGCCACGATCTCGAGGTTCCCCCGGACATGCCGCTGCTTTGGGTCATCCGCGACGAGCTTGGCATGACCGGCACCAAGTTTGGGTGCGGCGTCGCCCAATGTGGCTGTTGCACGGTCCACGTCGACGGCAAGGCGACGCGGTCGTGCGTCATGCCGGTTTCGGCGGCCTCGGGGAAGCAGATCCATACGATCGAAAGCCTTTCGAACGACAACTCGCATCCCATCCAGCGTGCTTGGGTCGCCGAGCAGGTGCCGCAATGCGGCTACTGCCAATCGGGACAGATCATGGCCGCGGCCGCACTACTGAAGCGGGTGGCGGGAGAACCAAGCGACGCCGAGATATCCAATGCGATGACGAATATCTGCCGCTGCGGCACCTACGATCGAATTCGCAGCGCGATCCATCGCGCCGCGCGCCAGGCGTGACGGGGGGAGACGCCTCCGTGATCGATCGGGCCGGCTTTATGCGTGCGAGTGCGGGCTTTGGTGCGGGGCTAATCCTAGCGTTCGAGCTACCCGGCTGCGCGAAGGATGCCGATACCGCCCGGAACGTTAAGGAGTTCGTTCCGAACGCTTGGGTCCGGATCGCGCCCGACGGAACGGTCACAGTCGTCCTTTCGAAGTCTGAGATGGGCCAAGGTGTCGTGATGGGTCTCGCTACGATCGTTGCGGAGGAACTCGACGCGGCAATCGAGCATGTCCGGACCGAATTCGCGCCGGCCGAGCCGGTCTACGGGGACCCCGGGTTCGGTGGAGACATGGTGACGGGCGGTAGCACGAGCGTAAGCCATTCGTGGTCGACCTTGCGCAAAGCAGGTGCTACGGCGCGTGCCATGCTCGTCGCCGCGGCAGCTCAGCAGTGGAAGGTCGACGCCACGTCATGCACGACGCGGCAAAGCGTCATCTACCACGCAACATCCCAGCGGCAAGCGAGTTACGGGAGCGTGGCCGAAGCCGCAGCAGGCGTCCCAGTGCCTCAGAGCGTGCCGCTAAAGACCACGGCGCAGTTCAGCCTGATCGGTAAACCCCGCCAACGCACCGACGTCCCGCCGAAAGTCAACGGAACGTGCCAGTACGGCATCGACGTCCGCGTGCCGGGAATGGTCTACGCCGCCATAGCCCGGTCGCCGGTTTTCGGCGGCCGCGTAAAACACTACGACGCGAGGAACGCGAAAAAGATCTCCGGCGTTCTCCAGACTGTCGAAGTCTCTAACGGCGTCGCGGTCGTCGCGAAGAATACATGGGCGGCGTTCCAGGGAAGAGATGCGCTCGAGATCGTTTGGAACGAAGGGCAGAACGCTACCGTTAGCACGGACTCGCTGTTTGCCGAGGCGGAGCATTTGGCGCGCGGCCGCATCGGGGAACGGCTCGCGGCATCGCGCGGCAATCCGGAAGCCGTTTCCGGGACAGTGATCGATGCGATGTATCGCGGTCCCTTTCTGGCACACGCGACGATGGAGCCGATGAACGCGACCGCCGACGTGCGCGACGGTCGTTGCACCGTTTGGGCGCCGACGCAGGTTCAGCTTCGGGCACGCGCCCTAGCCTCGAAAGCGAGCGGATTGCCGCCCGAGCAGTGCACGATTCATACGACCTTCCTCGGCGGAGGGTTCGGCCGTCGATTGGAAGCCGATTACGTTCAAGAGGCGGTTGAAGTATCGAAAGCGATCGGCGGTCCGGTAAAAGTGATGTGGAGCCGCGAGGACGATACGCAGCACGATTTCTATCGTCCGATGAGCGTGAACACGGTGCGCGGCGTCGTCGCAGGGGGTGCGATCGTCGCCCTTACCCATCAGGTGGTTTCCCCGTCGTGGCTGCGTCGTTGGTTTCCCGCAGGAATGAAGAACGGCGTGGACGTGCTCGACGTGCTCGAGGTGATCGACGCACCGTACGCCATTCCCAACTTTCGCGCCACATATATCGATCACGAGCACGGGATTCCCGTGGGTTCGTGGCGTGCTCCGGACGCGAACTGGAACGGATTCGTTACCGAGTCGTTCATGGACGAACTCGCGCACGCGGCGCGCGCCGATCCCCTCGCGTTCCGCTTGGCGCACATGGAAAAGAGCCCGCGTGCGGCGGCCGTTCTTCGCCTTGCCGCCGAGAAGGCCGGCTGGGGCCAAAACCAAGCCGGCGTGGCACAAGGCCTGGCGGTTACGGCGTGGGCGGGTAGCTTTGGTGCGATGGTCGTCGACGTATCGATCGAAAAGAAGCTGCCGAAGGTCCACCGCGTCGTCAGCGCCGTTGACTGTGGCACCGTCATCAATCCCGACATCGTCGTTCAGCAGGCCCAGGGCGCAACCAACTTCGGCCTGTCTGCAGCACTAACGGGGAAGATCACACTGTCAAAGGGTCGCGTCGAACAGAGCAATTTTTACGACTATACGGTCCTACGACTGGCCGACGCTCCCGCGATTGAGGTGCACGTCGTGCCGAGCAACGAAACGCCGACCGGGATCGGCGAAATTTGCACGCCGCCGATAGCGCCCGCGGTCGGAAATGCGCTCTTCGCATTGACGGGGAAGCGCGTGCGAACGCTACCTTTCAGCGACGCGTTAGTCTGACCACTGAGAGGAGCTCGGCGCCGGAGGTTGCGTAGGTTACGGCGCAACGACTGGTGGTCTACTCGCTGAGTTGCTGCAGTGCTTCCACCCAGTTTTCGATACGATAGGCGGATGCTAGCTTACCGTTTCTTACCGTGAACAAATCAATGGCCATGGTATTGAAGCTCTTGCCGCTCGGTTTCTGGCCCCAGAACTCGGCCGTCGGTGTTCCTGTCGCTTTCCCGCGCACCACGATGTGATCGCCGATCGTCAGCATATCCATGACCGTCCAATGGAGGTCTGGGATAACCGCACCCATGCCCCGAAACACTTCGGCTAATTGTTCGCCCGTGAGGAACTGCTCGTTCGTCGAATATGATTTGTAGTCATCGTTGGCTGCTTGCGCCAACAAGGTCGACCACATATTTCTTGGCGGGTTCGTTGAGCGCTCGTAGAGCGGCGCCGTGATCCGACGCGCTTCTTCAACCGTCAGTGACGAAGCCGGACCCACGGTTGCGGTCTGCTGATCCGGCTTCGCAAATGACGTGCCGAACATCGGCAGACCGGTCTGCGATTCCGCAGCCGTTGCCTCGTCCTGCAGAACGTCCCAATGCTCCGCTAGGCGCCCATCCTCCATCCGCAAAATATCAGCCGCGATGCATGCGCGCGAGCGGCCATTCCCACTAAGTCGCCCGTGCATCATCACCCAATCGCCCGCCACCATGATGAGCGCGTTCTCATAGCGCAGGGTACCCGGCAAGCTGCGGACGAGGTTGAACAGACCCTCTCGCCCGGGCGCTATGTGGGCGCTGTGTTGGATATAATTCTCAGACCAGAACTCCGCTGCTTTCACATAATCGCGCTTGTTGAAGAGCGAGTCAAAGGCCTCGAGAACCAGCGCCTTGGTCTGTTCGGCTGACATCGTGTCCATCGGTTCCTCGTGATCCGGCTTATTCGCGCCGCCTCCCACGCGTCTACTGTCCGGGGGTGCTCCACGACGTTCCGTCGTCAAAGACGACGTGTGTTACCCTGCACGAAGCATCCGGGCCTTGATATATGGATGGCGTGTAGCTTCGCGTGAGCTGCAAGGACTTACCGGGCGCCAAGGCTACGTTCGCGACGTCTGTAACGGTCCTTCCATGGTAGGTGCCGATGATGGTTACAGCGCTTGCCGTCTTGGCGCCAGTATTGACGATGACTACGGTGACGCCGTTGGTTCGGCTCAGGCCTTCGACGAGGGGATTGTTTAACGATGCGCTGGCGACGACGCAAGACGTTACCTTGACGGGCGACGAACCCGTCTCCACCGCCAGAGCCGGGGACGCGATAGCGAACGCGGCAACTGAGGCCAGCGAGAGAAAACGAAGCGGGATGGATAGCATGACGAAGCTCCTTTCGAGCGCATCAGTTTCGGGCCGATGACGAGAACATTTCGCACTTTAGCGGATTCGCCGCGTCGCTGCATCGCCCGAATGGGTGATGCGCCTTTGGAACGCCGGCAACGGCGCAAGTCAGTACGCCTGAGGTGAAGATGCCGAGTCGTCTATTTAGACGAGGCGCAAGTCCCATGTTGGCGGCTATTGTCTTAGGGAGGCCTTACCGTAGCCGAACCCGATACGGCTCCGGACTTCCAGAGACGCGACGCTCAGCTTAGGGCAATTCAAGATTGGGGAGCGCCTCCTTCGACGTCGACGAAAATCCGTGAGGCCCGCCAAGAGCCCGCCACGATTCCAGGAGAAGAACGCAATGGCTAATAGGGTCGTTCTGATCACCGGAGCCCTAACCGGGATCGGGCGTGCGACGGCGCTCGCATTCGCACGGTACGGCGCCAGCGTTATCGTCTCCGGCCGCAACGACGAGGACGGTCACGCGCTCGCTGCCGACGTCCAAGATCTCGGCCTGGAAGCGCTATTTGTGCGTTCCGACGTGCGCTACGAAAGCGAAATCATCAAACTGATCGACCAGGCTGTTGCGCGTTTCGGCCGTCTCGACGTGGCCGTGAATAGTGCGGGTACTGAAGGCTATCCCGGGCCTATCCTCGAGCAAACGGCCGAGACCTACGCAGCGACGTTCGACACTAATGTGCTCGGCACGCTTTTGTGTTTGAAGCACGAGCTTCGCGTCATGTTGCCTCGCGGAAGCGGCAGCATTGTCAATCTCTCGTCAACCCTCGGCAAGAGGACAGCTGCCGGCTCCTCCGTATACGCTGCCAGCAAGCACGCTGTTGAAGGGCTGACGAAGGTCGCCGCGTTGGAAGCGGCCCCGTTCGGAGTGCGCGTCAACGCGATCGCTCCCGGCCCGGTCGATACGGGGATGCTGACGCGATTCACGGCGAGCACGGAGCGAAAAGACGCATTGATAGCGGGCGTTCCGCTCAAGCGTGCGGGTCATCCAAGTGAAATCGCAGATGTAATTGTCTTCGTCGCCTCCGAGGGAGCTTCGTTCGTGACGGGCCAGATCATCGGCGTCGATGGCGGAAAAATGGCGTGACAAGAACTCAACTGCTGAAAAAAGGAATCATTAGAATGACGCTGTGCCAAACATCGTGCTCGTCCATGGCGTGTGGGCCGACGGCTCCAGCTGGAGCGGCGTGCCGGTCGCAACTAAAGCGCTTGCGCCCGACCACCGTGTCATCTCAGCCGTAATTCATAACCGCGCGTGTGAGCTGGCTTCGCGAAGTAACGCTCAGCTTCCCAAAAATCGAACGCAGGTGCGTGGCTACGGTATTCGGAGAGATCATTAGTTCCGTGGCGGCGGAGCGGTTCGTGCGCCCGTCGGCGATCAATCTTGCGACGCGCCGCTCGGTTTCCGTCAGGGCAGCCCAGCCCTCAACCGGGCGCGCGGTCGTCGTTCGCCAGCGCCGTCGGCGAACACCCGCGCGCTCCAGAAGCCGCTGCACTCTTCGCGCTTCGCCGTGCGCCCCGAGACGATTGTAGGTATCCCAAGCACCATCGAGGGCCGCAGCCCCGGCGTCTCGTCGGCCCGTTGCCAATTCCATGGCACCTAGGTCGACGGCCGCGTCCGCGCGCACGAGCTGTCGCTGGCTACCACCCAATAATTCTACCGCTCGACGTAGGGATTGAACGTTATCGTGAACGAGACCATCCACTTGCGACGCAATACCGGCAATCGTCGCCACTCCGGGGTTGCGTTCGGCGAGCATTCGCGCGAACGAGGCGGCCTCGTTGGCGAGCCCCGGGTCACCGCCGCGCATTGAGATTCGCGTCGCCGCGACGAGCCATGCCGGCTGCCACAGCCAACGATGCCGCACGCGCCGCGCGCGTTGGACGATGTCGCGGACTGATGCGAGAGCCGCAACACGGTCGTCGTTACTTTCCGCGATCCATGCGGCCATGAGTTGTAGCATGAGAAGCCGGCTCTCGTCTGAGCCTTCTGCGTTCTCTGCTTCTGCGAGATGGGCGCGTGCCGCGGGGAGTTCACCACGCAGTTGCGCGATCCGGCTTAGGATGATGCGCGCTTCAAGCTGATAGTTCGGCACTTGGAAGTCGACGCACAATTGAGAGAGGGTGCCGGCATCGGCTTCCGCATCGTCCAACAGACCGAGGCAGTAGTCGTGCCACATTTGAGCGAATGCGATGCCCGGGGCTTTCGAAAGATCGCGTCGATCCTCGCTTTCGGCGCGCACCTCCGCGAGCAACCTCCGGCTCTCGTCGTATCGATCCAGGACCTGCAGCGAGATCAGCTCGTCCACGGGAGACGTTAGATCGATGAGGACGCGCAACCGGCGGAAATAATCGAGTGCCAGCTGGTGACGTCCGCTGTTTTTTGAGGACTCGCCGAGTGCCCGAAGCGCATCAGCCTCGGCTGTGCGGTTTCCGACTAGATGTGCATCTCGAAGCGCGCGTTCGCCGGCATTAGGACCCTCCGCCGCTTCGGGCTCACCGGACTGCGCCAGGGCATGCAGGGCGATCAGTTCTGCTCGCACCTGGCCGGACAGATCGTCCAGAGTCATCGCCTTCGAAAGTCGCTCGCGCATCTCCGCCGTGCGGCCCATATCCCAGAGAATTCGCGCAACCCGCGCCTGAATGTTTGCCGCAATCTCGTTGACGTTTGTTGAGGAAAGAAGTCGATCTGCGATGGCGATTGCGGCTTTTCCGCGTCGAACCGCCGCCAGCATCCCGATCGCATCCTGACCCGTTTCCAACCACAATGAATCGTTCGCGTCGAGCAGCGAAAAAGCGTGCTCTATCAGCTCCACGGCGACCGTGGGCATGGTGGAAGCGACCGCAGTCGCCGCTCTTCGTAAGACTTCGACGGCTTGACGATCGCCATGCTCCGCGCACATGAGAACGTGCGGAGCTACCTCCAAGGGGCCGCGTCCGGTGGCCACATAACGCTCGGCGGCGTCGCGATGCAGAGCCACGCGCATCGACTGCGGCAAGTCTTCGTAGACCGCCTGGCGGAAGAGGTCGTGGCGGAACGCGACGCGTTGTCCGTGGTCCTCTAATACGCCGGCTCGGACCGCCGCCTCGATAGAAGGGACGATCCGAGTCCAGGGTGTGAGATTCAGGAGTTCTGCAGCATCGACGAGCGAACACGAGCGGCCGAGGACGGATGCGACCTCAACGAGCCGTAACGTCTTGGCCGGCAGCGATTGCAACCGGCTCCGCACAACCGAAACAATGCGGCCGGGAAGTTTTTCGCCACGGGCCGTCGGTATAAAAAACTCTTCCTGCGGGCTGGCCGCCGTCGTTCCACCTTCGTCCCTTGCGTAGCTGTCCAGCAACTCAACGGCAAGAAATGGATAGCCGTCGGCCCGCCGCAGGAGATCGGTCAACTTCCCGCTTGGGGCAGCGCCATGCCGGTCGACGGCGAGTTCAAGGATCGCGGTCGGGGTCAGCGGACCGAGATGGATCATCTGTGCCGGAACGTCGGGTGACACCGCCGTAAGAATTTCATTTGCGGGATGCGCGGGCTCCGGGCGCGATGCAAGTAGCCAAATAATTGGAGACCCGACAAGATGAGCCGGCATCACGCGCAGTGCAAACACGGTCAGGCGATCGGCCCACTGCAGGTCGTCGATAGCAATCAGCAAAGGCGATTTCATCGCGCGCTGCTCGAGCGTCGCCGTAAGGCGCTCGACCAGCCACAATTGTTGTTGGTAAAGCGGCGCAAGGTCGGCGAAGTCGTCCCGAGATAGAAGCGGCGCGGATCCGGACCGCAACGCCAGCAACAGCGGCGCCATCGGGGCGATCTGATCGAACTCTTCCGCTTTGCTGACCCCGACGCTAAATCCCATTTTCCGCCCGCGGTCGGCTATTGCGTTCAGTAGAGCGGTTTTTCCGATCCCGGATTCGCCTGATAAGAGAACAACGCCGCTCTGTCCCGAGGTTTGCGTTCTGCGCAGCAGGCCGACTACGCTCTCGACTTCGTCGGCGCGCCCACGCAAAGCATAAGCAACAACGGCGGCGGACCGCCCGAGATTTGGTAGGGGCACCCGTCGGGCCCCTTCTAGGTCGAGCTGCGAGGTCGTCAATGTAGGCGATGCATTGCGGAATCCACTTGGCTATGGTCGTGCCTCTCGGATTATAGGCATAATCCTGCCCCAAGGTCAACCTTCACCGGTGGGATCGCTCCCGGTGTAGCCTGCAAGGGCGGACTTGCCGCGACAATGAAGCCCGCCGCTAGAAATGATCCGCCGGACGCGTTCGAAGAAGGCTGACACTCACGCCCGAATAGTGGCTATCGCGGCGAAGCGGTTTCGCGAGTTAGGAATTCATCAGATCAGCATAGCCGACCTGATGAACGAAGCCGGGCTGACGGTCGGCGGGTTTTACCGGCATTTTTCTTCGCGCGATCAGCTTGTGGTCGAGGCGTTTATCGCCGCATCTCAAGACATAGTGAAGTGGAGTGAGAGCGTTTCTAGTTGCGGGCAAGCTATCAAAGACTACTTGGCAGAAGATCATCGGGACCATCCCGAAACCGGATGCAGCGTGGCTGCGCTTACCGGGGACGTCAAGAACGAGAGCGATCCCGTGCGCGCCGTTTATACGAGGGAGGTGCGACGCCTTCTCGAGTTCTTTTCGAGGTTGGCTCCAGCCGATGGTGCCCTTGCGAAGAGGCAGGCTGGAATGCTCGTTTTCAGCGCTTGTGTCGGGGCGCTGGAGCTGTCGCGTTCTGTCGACGACCCGAAGCTGTCGGGCGATATCCTAACTGCCGTGAGGAGCCTGCTCGTCGAGATGACGTCCGGCGGAGCCTCGCTCACGCCTCGGAAATGGCGAACGGCTGCATCCCGTCGCGGCCGATCGTGAGGCGGCGATCGACCGGCTTAGGCTTGCCGATCGCCCGCGAGCAAGTCTTGATTAAGTATGTTTAGCCGGTAGGTGCCGTTGGGCGAGCGATCTATAATCCACACGAGGTCGAACCGGTCATCGTCCCATTCAGGTACGACCGACTCAACGAAGCCGGCAGCGATATTGTGAATGCGCTTGTGCGTCCACCCCACCAGGGCGGCGCCGTCATAGCCTCTGAGCCTCTCCACCAAGATATCTTCGTCACCTGTGGCGATGTCGTTCCGGTAATTACCGCCGATTCGGACGTGCAATGGCGCAACGGTCTGCTGAGCACGACGACTCTTGGACTCTTCATCCGCGATGCCAACGTCGTCTCCTGAAGCGGCGGCAACGATCGACTTCGGCTTCGCGACCCCTGGTCTCGTAGGCGAGGCGAAGAATGCCACGAGCGCACCGGCGCGCTGCCACCCGCGAATGGACAGCGAATGCTTATCTGGCGAACCATTCTCGTCTACGCCAATTTGCGTCGTGGAGGCAGGCCCAGCCTTCTCCGCGTGACGGATAATCATAATCTTGTCCGGACCGGTCATAGATTCCGAATCGTGCAGCGTCGGCGAAAATCGCGTGACGTTACGTGGCGAGGTGCTCGTTTAGCCAGGTGATGATGTCCGCGGTCACCACGTCGCGGTTGGTCTCATTGAGCATCTCGTGGCGGCCGTTTGGATAGAAGGTCATGTGCAAGTCCTTGACCCCGTGCACGTCATAGCGGTCGGCGAGCGCCTTGACCGATAGCGTGTTGCCTCCAACCGGGTCCGCATCGCCCCCAAGTATGTAGATCGGCAGCGTCACCGGGATCTTCGCTTCATTCGCCGGATCCCACGCGTCCGCAAAGCCGTGGAAGAAGAGGTCGACGTACTGATTTGTGACCGCAAACCCGCACAGCGGGTCGTGCACGTACTTGTCGACCTCGGCCGGGTCGCGGCTGAGCCACTCGAAAGCCGTGCGATTCCCGAACGGCTTGTTGTACCCGGCAAACAGCGTCGGGGCGATCGTTTTCTGTAAGGCGGCGTCGCCGGCCGAAGCTTTGTCGATCTGCGCGATGACGTCCGGCAGGTTCGGAATGGCGCCGAACGTGCCGGAAAGGATCGTCCCCTTTAGTTCGGCGCCGTGCAACTCGATGTAGCGCTGCGCAAACGCCGAACCGAGGCTGTGCCCAAAGAGAAACAACGGCGTACCGGGCTCTTCTTTCGCGATGATGCCGCTTAGCTGATAGAGGTCCCGCTCCGTTCCGTTCCACGCGTCCGGGCCGCCGTCGCCGAGCTTGCCGGGCAGCGCCGTACGACCGTGACCGCGATTGTCCGCCGCGTACACCGCATAGCCGGCCGCGTTCAGTGCGAGGGCGAAGCGAGCGTAACGCCCGCTATGTTCGGCCAGCCCGTGCACGACAAGAACGACTGCCTTCGGCGTTCCGCCCGGAATCCAGCGCCGTACGAAAACCTGTCCACCGTCGACGTTATTGAAAGTAAATGTCGTTGCCCCTGCGGCCGGCGCAGCGTCCGCGCGCAGGGCGAGCGGCACTGCGAAGACGAGGGCGACCGCGATCGCGCACGACGTCATGAGAAGCGCTTTACGAAAACTATGAAATGTCATTCCACTCTTTCTACTGGTAGCGCCGGTGCAAGACTTCGCGTCGTTCTTAGACTGCGAGACAATCTCCTCGAAGACTTACCAAGAACTCGAGGATGTCATCGATTTCCCGCTGCTGACAGGCAAGACGAAAACGTTCGTGACGTAACAAGATTGCCGGCGCGATCGTCCTTTCGTCGTGACGCACCTACCAGTCCGGCGGCGTCTTCCGAACTCAAAGACCCGAGCTAAAGTGACGCAGAACGAATCCTCGCGTGGAAGCCGCCGGAATTGTTAGAGAAATCGCTGTCGTTATAGCCAAGATAGAGTTCGCCCGACACGCTTGCCGGTACCTCATATTCGAGTAATTTTCCAACGAAGAACGGTGTGCCGGTTGAGGGCGAGCCGATAACGGCGATAAGCGCAAAACACGCCAGTCCGGGGGCGATGAAAGTCGAACGCTGCTGTGCTTGGGAACATCTTGGACTATCGAAGGATAAGCCGTTCGGGCCGCGCAAGCTCTTGTGCCCGCATGACGGTCCACATCCACCGTGCGAGGCGTAGCCAAGGGCACGTATCCGGATATGCTGATTGGCCGTCACCGCGATCCCTGTATCGGTATAAGGGCTCGTTGCAGGGACGTATACTTTGAGTTTCTCGAACGGGTCTAACTGCGCCGAGCTGTCCGGCGAAATCGCTGCCGACTCTGTGCTTGGCCTGAACGTCGACTGTGACCCGCTGCTACAGCCGGCGAGCGCTGCAGCGGCCAAAATGGCTGACATGAACGTGGCTACGGTTAAGGTTTTCACTGTATGCTCCATTCCTGCATGAAAGCGCCCAATGCGCTCGTTTGCGAAAGGCAATGCAAGCGAACGTCAAACAAAGGCGTGCGCCCCAAGACCAGTTCAGTAAGCAGCCAAACTCGCCTGCCGCCATAAGCCTGCATTGCTAACTGCGGTAGGCGCTCATCAGGCGTGACAATGGCGATCGTCCTTTCGTTTTGACGCCGCCATTAGGCCGGTGGCGTCTCCGAACCGAGAAGTCCTGAGTTAAAGTGACGCAGAACGAATCCTTGCTACGATATGCCTAACGCGAAAGTGGCTGCGGTTGCACTTTGCACTCTATGCTCCATTCTGCGTGAAAACGCCCGGCGCTCTCATGCACGAGACGCACGGCAAGCAAACGCCACAACAAGGCGTTTGACCAAGAACCAATTCAGCAACCAGACAAACTCGCCTGCCGAGGATGTCTAGTACTGCCGGACCGCGATAGGCGCGCATCAGAAACCGATGACAACGGCCCCAGCAAGTGCCGGCAGACCCTGAGAGCTCGGTCAGAGCCGGCGGAGTGAGAAAACGGTGAGCATCCCCCTATTCGGGCTACGTTCGCCGCGAAATGGGAATAATTGCGCTACTGTGTTGGAGCGTCGCCTGCCCCAGTGGTCCGCCGCCGCCCTCGCTGGGGCCCTTGCGCTTGGTGGCGTGACGGCCGGGTCCCAAGGAACCGAGGTCGTCGCGCTGGTGGAGCATCCCGCGCCGATGCCCCAGAGCTGGACGCAATTCAGGCTCAACGGCGAGCACAACCCGGTCATCGACGCGCCGACCTCAGCTGCTTGGCACTTTGAGACCCACGGTCAGATTTCAGCGAGCCCCGCGATTGTCGGCGGCGTCGTCTATCTGGGAACCAACGGCGGTTCGCTTTATGCGATCAAGGCGGCGTCCGGAGCCGTTCTTTGGACGTACCGCGCGCTGAACGGCTTGAAGTCAAACCCGCTTGTTTACGGCGGCGTGGTGATCGTTGGCGTGGGCAACGCCGACTCGACAACCATTAAGTCGCGAGCGAAGGTTCGCGTGGGCAGCGGATCGAGCGGAATCGTGGCGCTCGACGCTGGGACCGGGCACAAGCGCTGGTACTTCCCGTTGAGCGGCACGGGTCAGCCCACGGCCGCGATCGTTGATGGTCTCTTGATCCACCATGACGGCGACGGTGTCGTCGTAGCGCTCGATCCGCGCACGGGCCGTCTGCTCTACCGCCAGAACGTGCGCGCGGTCGCCTCGATGGTCGGAGCGGTCCCAGTCGGCGACGACCTCGTTGTGACGACGGGCATCTTCCCCAACCGAGTCATTGCTATCCACCGGGGGACCGGCGGACTTGCCTGGGCCTGGGAGCTTTCGGCGGCAAACTCGGGTCTTGGTGACTGCCCTCCCGCCACCGACGGACAAGCTGTGTTTTGTGACTACCTCTCACCGGTGCAGCACGGGCCGCCGGTCGACCCGGGCGTGACTGCCCGGGAGCACGTCTACGCGCTCGACGCGCATACGGGAAAGGCGCAGTGGGACGTGGCGCTCGAGTCCGGCACCGTTCCGTCGAGAAACGAATCGGCGATCCCGCTGTTGTATCGCGAACGCCTGTACGTCGGCAGCGCGGTCGCACCGTACCTGCACGCGATCGATACGAAGACCGGTAAAGTACTTTGGAGCCGCGAGGTTCACGGAGCGGTAAAGGGCGGGATTGTGGCACGCAACGGCATCGTATACTTCGGTGACCTGCAAGGCTACCTGTGGGCTCTCAATGCCACTACGGGCCGGGTAATCGGCGTCCGTAAGACCGGTACGCCGTTCAATGTCGGCTCACCGGTTATTGTAGGAGGCTCTCTCATCATCGGGAGCAACACGGGCCGAATCTCGTCGATTCCGCTGAACGAGATCTTCTGGTCGCAGGATGCGTGAGGCGAACGCTAACTCGTTAAGACCATTCGGAAACGGGTGGCCCCGCTCATCATTCGCTCGTAAGCCTCGTTAGCGCGCTCCAGCGGCATCGTCTCGACCATTGGACGCACGCCGGTCATCTCGCTGAAGCGCAACGTTTCGGCGCTGTCGATGGCGTTGCCGGAGGGCCAACCTTTGATCGACTTGCGGCCTGCTATGAGCGCGGCCGGCGTGATCGGCAACGGTTCCATGGCGGCGCCGACGATCAGGAATACACCGTCCGCGCCCAGGCCGCGCAGCGCGGGCGCCATCGCCGCCGAGCTCGTCACGGTCGCCAGGACGACGCGCGCTCCGCCGAGACGCAGCAGTCGCTCGGTCACGTCCTCACTCGAACTATCAATGTAGTCGTGCGCGCCGAGCGTCCGCGCCAGGGGCCCCTTGTCGCGGCCGCGCGCGATCGCGACGGCTTGGAAGCCCATTTTAGCGGCAAACTGAATGCCGAGGTGCCCAAGGCCACCGATGCCGAGAATCGCTACCAGATCGCCCGGCATCGCACCGGCGTGGCGAAGCGCGTTGAAGGTCGTAATTCCGGCGCACATTAGCGGCGCGGCTTCTTCAAAGCTCAGGGCGTCCGGTATGGGCGCGAGCACCGTGCTCTGCGCAACGACGTACTGGGCGTAACCGCCGTCATATGCAATACCGGGAATGCGAACGTTAACGCAGCTAACGAAGTCACCGCGCAGACATTGGCGGCAGGTCCCATCGTAGCCACCCGACCAACCGATCCCAACGCGTGCGCCCAAGTTCCAGTTTGTGACATCGGCGCCTAAGGCATCGATCTCGCCGGCGATCTCGTGGCCGGGCGCGCGCGGGAACGATATCCCCGGCCAGTGGTTTTCTACGGTCAGGGAGTCGCTGTGGCAGATGCCGCACGCTCGAACGCGGACGCGAACTTCCCCGCGACCCGGTTCGGGCAGCGGCAACTCCGCCCATTCGAGTTTGGTGCCTGGCGTTCGGACGAGCATCGCGTGCATGGTACTCATCCGCTTGGCGTTCGCCGCCGGCGTCGCTACTCCATCGCATGCTTCGAGGCCGCGACGGCCTACTTCTAGCGTTGCCTGTCGCTCGGGCGGTGCTAGTCTTGCGCTCGAGAAAGAGGGCCACGACGACGAGCCGGAAACCTCAACCCGGACATCGCTCGCCACACCGATTGGAGTAAACAGAAGATGCGTCTGTCCAGTATGTTGGCCACCGCGGCCCTAGCGTTGCTCGCTATATCGGGCTGTGGCGGAAAATCGTCGAGTTCTCAGTCGACATCGCAAATGGGCGCAACCGCCACGACGGAGGCGCAGCGCGAAACAGCCGCCCTTCCCTTGACTGTCGCAGCGGTCCCAAAGGGGCTGCGCTGCGGCGGGAAACCGGTGTGGGTCAACCTTAAGAGCAAAGCCTATCACGAGTTTGGGGATCCGTATTATGGGCGCACGAGGAACGGCCAATTCATGTGCCTCGCTAACGCGCAGGCTCAGGGGTTCCATCCGGCCGGCGCTTCGCACCACCATAGGCACGGCACGATGACGGGAAGCAATGAACCTGCGCCGGCCGTCCAGCCGACGTAGAGCAGCTCAGCCGTCTAGTGGTTGTTCGCGTATCGCATGCCCAGATCGATCTCTCTGATGGCCTGCTGGCAGAGATTGATGGCGTTGATCCGGTGGCCGCCCTTATCCGCGTTCGCCTTACTCAAGGAATCAATTGCTTGTCGGAGCGATGCGCGCGCGTTCAACATGTAGGGTTGGTACGCGGCGCGCGGACGCGATCGGGAGTCGCTCGGGGCCGTGCGTTCGGTCGCAAGGCGGATTCGTTGCACGACCCCTCGCGGTTCACAACACGGTACACGCGTATTCGGATCTCGGACGCGCCGAGGTGAGCGCACTCGCGGACCTCGCCTCGCTCGCTCTCGCGGGTCGTGCGTAACTCTTCGCAGCCGGTTTTGTCGCCACGGAGCGCGGAGTTGCCCGCCCGATCGTGCCTGCCGTTTGGCGAGCTGAGGTAGGCATACTGTCGAGGTTTGTCGTCGCTGCCTAGCCGTTGTATTGTTCGTCGCTAACCTTCTCGAGCCAGTCGACGTTCTTGCCGTGAAGTTTTTCTTGGATTGCGATATGCGTCATCGCCGTCGACGGGGTCGCGCCGTGCCAGTGCTTCTCGCCAGGGTCAATCACCGCGACGTCCCCGGGCCGAAGTTCTTCGATTGGGCCGCCCCAACGCTGGATGCGCCCGGAGCCGGATGTTACGATGAGCGTCTGACCGAGCGGGTGCGTGTGCCATGCAGTCCGAGCGCCGGGTTCGAACGTCACGTGCGCGCCGGTCGCCCGGGCGGGATCATCTCTATCGAACAGTGGATCGATGCGCACCGTACCGGTGAAATAGTCCGCCGAGCCCTTAACGGACGGCTCCGAACCAACGCGTTTGATGTTCATTTCTTATCCTCTTCTTGACCTACGAGCTTGGAAGACGAGAGGGACGCAGCCACCCGATGGCTGCCGCACCGATCGCGAACTGGGCGCCGGCAAGGAATAGCGCTCCTATACCCGCCTTGTCCCCCCCACCGCCGGGCGCGCGGCGCCGTCCAGCCGTAGCCGTTCCGGCCGAAAGATATAAGTAAGGATTTATCAGTATCGCCGAAATATCTATTTGACGTCAATGAGTGTCCGTGTCATGCTTGGACCGGTCCGGGGTCCTGCATCGAGCGCACGAACCGGCAAATACGCAAATACGCCCATTTACGTAGCGGAAGGCAAAGAACGTGGAAAGTCACGGAGATCAGGGACAGGACGATTCGTCCATCGCGCATGGTACGAAACGCGTCGGGGTCGTTGGTTTGGGGAAAATGGGCAGCGCGATGGCGCGCAACCTCCTCGCGCGCGGTTATCGTGTCTCGGTGTGGAACCGGTCGCCGCGGCCCGCCGAAGAACTCGTGGCTCTTGGGGCCGTAGCCTGCGAGTCGCCGGAAGCGCTTGTGGCCGGCGTCGACACAGTCATCGTGATGCTATGGGGCGACGACGTCGCGCGTGAGGTGAGTCTGGCGCGAGTGATCCCGGCCGCCCGCAAATCGCAAGTCGTCATCGAGATGTCAACGCTCTCGCCGCAAATGTATGAAGCGCTCGCGCAGGCGGCGTCCGAACACGGCATCCCTTTTCTGGCGGCGCCCGTTGTGGGCAGCGTTGATGCGGCGCGGCAAGGGTCATTGACGATCCTCCCGGGCGGCGAGCGCGCGGTATTCGAGGTGGCACGTGATGTGCTCGATTCACTCGGAAATACCGTGACGTACACGGGCTCCCCCGTCGCGAGTGCCTATTTGAAACTGGCGAACAATTCGGTCCTCGGCGTCGTTGCGGCGGCGCTTGGCGAGCTGAGCGCGATGTGCGAACGCGCGGAAGTCGACCGGCGGATCGTTATGGAGATGCTCCTGCGTGCCTTCGAACGCGTCGCGACCGGGAAGGCACAACAGCTACTCGATCGCGACAGCGAGCCGCGCTTCGCGCTGAACGCCCTGTTGAAAGATCTTCGATTGGCGCTTGGAGCGGCCGAGCGCGTTGGCATTTCGGTGCCCGTGCTCAACGGCATTCTGCCTGAATTTGAGAATGCGGCCGCAAGTGGGTTAGGTGAACGCGACTACATCGCCCTGACGCTCGCGCTTGAAGAGGCTTCGTCGCGCACGGTCGCGGGCGCTGCGTGATCGTGCAAAAGCATTTGGTTTCAAGCGCTCGCCTCGTGGCGCGAGCCCTCGTCGTGGCGGCGCTCGCGTCGGGCCTCTTGACGTCAGGCTTCCCGGTGCCGGCCGCAGATGCAGCGCCTTCATCTTCGATTCGCGTCACGTTCCCCTCGAGCACGCCGGGGGTCGAGCTAACCGGCGTGCTGTACCGGCCGGAATCGAGTGCTCCCGCGCCGGCAATCGCGATCATGTCCGGAACGTCGGGCGCCGAAGGCTTCCAAAACTGGGAAATACCGTGGGCCCTCCGCTTGCAGTCGGCCGGCTACGTGGCGCTGATCGTCGACAGTTTTACGGCGCGTCATCTGGCGTTCGCCGAGCATTGGAAATTGGGGCCGCAAGCACGCGGCCAGGATGCCTGGGATGCCGGCTCGTTTCTTGCCCGCCAATCGTTCGTGCGTAAAGACGAGGTCGGAGTGATCGGGCGTTCCGGCGGAGGCACCGCCGTTCTCGAGGCGATCGTCGAGCGAGCCGATCGCGTGCGGCCGCTGCCCTTCAAGATGGCTGTCGCGGACTACGGATACTGTCAGGACCCCTACGGCGCGTGGAAAGGCGGAACGTCGCCGGTGCGCCGGGATACCGCGGTCTACCGTACGTCAATCCCGCTGCTGATCGCGATGGGGACCTTCGATTCGCACGTCCCGGTCGCGTCGTGCATCGCACTCGCCGAAAACGCGAAGCGCGTCGGCATGAACGTGACCCTCGTAACCTACCCGGGAGCCGAGCATGCCTTCGATGCCCTCTACGGCGATGGCACTCCGCGACAAAAGGCGAGCGTCGTGAACACGATTGCCGCCTTTATTGCAAGGTATCTGGCGCAGGCCCCGAGCAGTCGCCCGATCGTGGCGCGCGCCACGTCCTTTGCCTCGCGCACGAGCGAGGCCGGCGGAACGATCGTCGTCCGGATGCGAGCACGAGCGAGGACTGCCGGCGCATCAGGCGTGGCGACCCTCACGCAGACCGGCCACGACGTTGCGGTTACGATCAACCTCTCCGAAAGCGCTTCGCGCGCCGTGGCGGAGATTCGTCAAGGCCAGTGCACGCAGCCGTACCCGTATGGTGAGTATCACCTCGGTGATGTGATCGACGGTACCGGATCGGGTTTGGTGCGAAACGTTCGGCTGTCGTACCTTATGAACGGCCACTTCGCCATCGTCGTCGGGTCGAGGCCCGGTGCTAGCGTTCCGATCGCGTGCGCCGACATTCCACGTAACACGTAGGATTCAAGCTGGCGCCGCGACGCGCAGGCAACGACGCGCCCTCCAGCCCGCGGCGTCGGCTCGTCGATGGGGCGCGGCCGTCGGACCTGCCCATCAGCTGACGCCGGCGAGCCGGACGATTTCCGGACGCCGACGCCTGATAATCGGATCGGAACCTCCGAGCGAGCCGCCGCAGCGACCCCGATCGCTGCTTGGATGTCTCGACGAAGCCACACGATCTGGGCCCCGTGCCCGATGGAGTAGTGTCATGCGTCAACCGGAAATCTCGCGCGGCCTCGTGCTGCGGACGTCGCTGTGCGCCGCGATCCTAGCCGGAACCGGCGCGACCGCGTTCGCTCTCGCCCGCCCCGCCACCGCCGTCGTCCATTCGATCGCCCCCTTTCAAGCACAATCTACCAATCCGCTTAAGAACGTTGGGATCATCAACATCATTGGCGTACGTGCCAGCTCTTCGGCAACGTTCTACGTAGAGGGCGAGCCGTTCGGAGACGCGGTTTGGCAGCCATTGAGCTCGCCAGTTCCCGGCAAGACGTTCGCCAAGATCCCCAGCGTCTCACAATATGGTTTTGGTGGCGCCGCCTGTCACGCCGAGTACCGCCGGGCTCAGATCGTGACGTCAGACGGGAGTACGATGGTGTACAACCTCGTTGATTACAACTGCGTGCAGCCCTCTGGCGCCTCAACCACGAACGGTCTCTTTGACATCGTAGGTGGAACGGGGCGATATGCCGGCTACACGGCCGGCGGCGGTATCTTCAGCATCGACGAACTAGCGGACGGTGAGGCATTTCTTGCGCTATCAGGCATGCACTGCCCCCCACCCCCAAGGCATTGCGTCGCACAATAGTCCCAGGGAGCACTGTTTGCGGCACCACTAATTGTATTCACCCGCCTTCCGACGGAGAATGCCCATGAATTCAGCTACCACGATGACTCAAGAGTCCCCACCGGTTACGCTCGACCTCGAGGCCCTCAAAACGCGCCAGCGCGGCGCGTGGTCGTCCGGCGACTATGCCATCGTCGGCACGACGTTGCAAATCGTAGGCGAGGAGCTGTGCGAGGCCCTCGACCTCCGCCCGGGATCTGCCGTCCTTGATGTGGCGGCCGGCAACGGGAACGTCTCGCTTGCGGCCGCGCGGCGCTGGTGCAGCGTGGTTTCCACCGATTACGTGCCGGCGTTGCTCGAACGCGGGCGCGAACGTGCCGAGGCCGAGGGCCTGCGCGTCGATTTCCGGGAAGCCGATGCCGAAGCGCTGCCGTTTCCGGACGAGAGCTTCGACGTCGTCGTCTCGACGTTCGGCGTGATGTTTGCTCCCAATCAGGAGCGCGCCGCCTCCGAGCTCGTGCGCGTCTGCAAGCGCGGCGGAAGGATCGGGCTTGCCAATTGGACGCCGGAAAGCTTCGTCGGTCGGCTGTTCAAGACGATCGGGAAGCACGTACCGCCGCCTGCCGGTGCCAAGTCCCCGGCACTCTGGGGAACGCGCGCGCGATTGACCGAGTTGTTCGAGCCGCACGCGTCTTCAGTCGCGTCGGCGCAACGGCACTTCGTCTTCCGTTACCGCTCGGCCGCGCATTTCATCGAGGTCTTCAAGACCTATTACGGACCGGTGCTCAAAGCGTTCGCCACGCTCCCATCGCCCGAGCAATCGGCGCTCGAGAAGGATCTTCAGAGCCTCGCCGCAGAGTTCAATCGCTCCGGCGACGGCTCGATGGTCGCGCCCAGCGAATACCTAGAGATCATCATCACCCGGCACTGATGCGTACCCACTGAAAGGTTAGTTGCCATGCAAATGCCGGCGGCAGGACGTTCGACGCTTCGAAGCTGAAGGCGCTACGAGGTGTGACGTGCGAAAGTTGCTCATGGATGCGGCGTCGCGCTCCGCGCGCTACGCTGAGGAAATCGGTCAGCGGCGGGTTGCTCCGCGTGATCAAGAGATCGCGGCGCTGCATGCGCTGGGAGGCACTCTTCCGGAGCACTCCGAGGAACCAGCGACGGTCTTGCGTCTGCTCGACGAAGTCGGGTCGCCGGCGACGGTGGCGTCGACCGGTGGCCGCTATTTCGGCTTCGTAACGGGCGGTACGCTTCCGGTCGCGCTCGCGTGTAATTGGCTCGCCGGCGCATGGGACCAAAATGTCGCCGTGCGCGCAATGTCGCCCGTCGCTGCGCATTTGGAAGACGTCGCCGCGGAATGGCTGCGCCAGCTTTTCGGATTGCCGTCAACGTGCGCCGTCGGCTTCGTCACCGGCGCGACGATGGCGAACTTCACCGGGCTCGCCGCCGCACGCCACGCGCTCCTGGCGCGGGCAGGGTGGAACGTTGAGGAAGATGGCCTGTTCGGAGCGCCGCCGCTCAGGGTCGTGGTCGGCGACGAGGTACATGTCTCTCTGCTGAAAGCACTTTCTCTCGTCGGTTTTGGCCGGACGCGCGTTCTGCGAGTTCCGACCGACCGGCAAGGGCGCATGCGAGCCGCCGCGCTTCCGGATCTCGACGATCGCACGATCGTATGCATTCAGGCGGGGAACGTCAACAGCGGAGCGTTTGATCCTGCCGCCGACGTGTGCGCACGTGCAACCCAAGCCGGCGCATGGGTCCACGTCGACGGCGCCTTCGGCTTATGGGCGGCCGCAGCGCCCCAGCGTGCTCATCTCGTTGCCGGTTTCGATCGGGCCGATTCGTGGTCCGTAGACTGTCACAAATGGTTGAACGTGCCCTATGATTCCGGGCTCGCTTTCGTTCGCAGCGCAGCAGACCTGGAGGCGGCCATGAGCGTGAGCGCGCCATACATTGCGATCACTCCGCAGCGCGAACCATGGTTCCATACGCCCGAAGCATCGCGGCGCGCTCGTGCCGTCGAAATTTGGGCGGCGCTACGTTCCCTCGGCCGCTTCGGCCTCGCCGACCTGATCGAACATGATTGCCGGCTCGCAGCGAGATTTGCCGAACGGCTCTCGGCTGCCGGCGTTGAGGTCCTCAACGACGTCGTGCTGAACCAGGTAGTGGTCGCGTTCGGCGATGATGAAACGACGAACCGCATCATTGCACGCGTTCAGAACGAGGGCACGTGCTGGTGCGGTGGCACCATGTGGCGCGGCCGCGCCGCCATGCGCATCAGCGTCTCTAGCTGGGTGACGACTGAGAATGACGTCGACCGAAGCGTCGAAGCGATCCTGCTGGAACGGCACCGAGTACTTGATCCTTTGCGGCACCGAGCAATTGACCCGCGGGGTCCTGATTAGGTGTCGCCGGGTTTTTCCAGCGACGCTGTCGGGGCTCGAGGCACTGGCTCTCCCGGCGAACGCGAAGGTGACGTTGTCCAATCGGAGCAGCTGAGCCGGACGATTTCCGGACGGCAACGCTTGATAATCGGATCGGAAGCTCGAGCGAGCCACCGCAGCGACCACGATCGCTGCAGAGATGTCTCGCCGAAGCCCGCACAAAATCTGGGCCCTGTGCCCCTGGAGTATTGTCATGCGTCAACCAAAAATCTCTCGCGGCCTCGCCCTGCGGACATCGCTGGGCGCCGCGATCCTGGCCGGAGCAGGCGCGACCGCGCTCGCTCTCGCCCATCCCGCCGCCGGGCAAGCCGCGCTCGGAACGATGTCCCCGGCCCACATCGTGCAGCCCGCGAAGACCAAATCTTGCAGCAGCGGCGAAAACACGGGCTGCGTCTCAGGCACCAACTCTGGCGAAGGCGCCGGAATCTTCGGCAACAACACCGGCACCGGCCCGGGAGTTCAAGGAAACGCTAGTGGCGAGGGCGATGCCGGAGTTTTCGGAGTTTCAACCAAAGGTTTTGGCGTTGAGGGTTCTGGGGATTTTGGCGGCGTGAGCGGCTTTTGTACCGGCTCAAGCTGCAGCGGTCAGCCCGGCGTAAGCGGGGATTCGGAAAGCGGGCCTGGCGTGCAGGGCTTTAGCACGTCGGGCGCCGGTGTCGTCGCCTCCAGCGATAGCGCTGACGGAGTCGATGGAACTGCTGCGGGTTCCGGCAACGGAGTTTCGGGAGCGTCCACCGGTGGCAGTACGGCCGGTTATGGCGTAGAGGGTAGTTCGTCCGGGAAAGACGCCGGCGTGGGCGGCTTTAATTCCAATACAACGGTGAACCTCGCTGCCGGTGTGTACGGGTTTTCTTCGGAAGGATACGGCGTCTACGGCCAAACTGGTTCGTCGAGCAGCTACGGGCTCTACTCAGAGGGCAATGCGTTCGTTGACGGCGAGATCTTCACGAGCGGCAGTTGCAAGAACGGTTGCACTCAAACGCGGCATGTAGCGTCCTTTGCTTCGCGGACGAGCCAGCCGACGATCGACGATGTCGGAGAGACCGTTCTACGAGACGGCGCCGCACGCGTCGCGCTCGCTGCAGACTTCGCGAATACGATCGATCTGAGCAAGCCATACGTCGTGATGCTAACCCCAGAGGGCGACGCGGCACTGTACGTTGCGAGCCGCACGGCAAGCGGCTTCGAGGTGCGCCAAGTCGGCGGCGGTCGCAGCTCGATTGCGTTCGCCTACCGGATCGTTGCGAAGCCGTACGGTTTAAAAGACGAACGGCTGCCCTTCCAGACCGTGCCGAATGGCCCTGCGTTCAAGCAAAATCGGACCGTGCATCCGCCGGCCCTGCGCCACTAAAATCCCTGGTGCGTGTTGCCCCAACCCTGCCCGTGCATTCGAGCCGAGCAGCGTTGGGGCTGACACGCGCGCTGAAACACCGTCGCGCGGCAGGTGTCCTACCTTGCTTCGCATATTACGTGCGGTCCATGGGCGTGCAGCTGCAACTGCTCGGCGTGCCGCGAGTGGAGTGCGACGGCCGAATCTCTGCGGTCTCGTGGCAGCGGCGAAGTCTATCCTTGCTCACGTACCTCTTCACCGCACGCGGACAAGTGGCGCGCGAAGCCGTGGCCTCGGCGCTCTGGCCGGATGACGACGAGGAAGACGCGCGCGGCAATCTGCGGCGCAACCTCACGCTCTTGCGCGGTGCGCTGCCGCCCGCGGCCACTCAGTGGATCGCGATCGATCCGGGCTCGCTCGCGTTCGATCGCCGCGCGGCGAACACCGACGTCGCCGCATTCGAACTGCTGGCATCCGATGCGAGTCGCTACGCCGAGGCCGTCAGCCGCTATGGCGGAGATTTCGCCGAACCGCTGTCCGACCCGTGGGTGCTGGTGGAACGCGAGCGACTGCGAATCCGCTTTCACACGATCCTAGCCGAACTGAGCGCACGCAGCTTCTCGGCCCGGCGCTTCGACGAAGCGCTCGACTACGCGCGGCGAATCTTGGCCGACGAACCCTTTCGCGAAGACGTGCTGCGGCGCGTTATGGCGGTCCGCTACGCAATGGGCGACCGCCCCGGGGCGCTCGCCGAATTCGAGCGTTTCCGGCGCGCGCTCGAACGCGAGATGGACGTCGCGCCAATGCCCGAGACCTGCGCCCTGCGCGATCTCGTCCTGCGCGGCGAGCCGCTGCCGGTAGCCCCGGACGCAGCGGTGGGACAACGCGCCGCCGGCAGCGCGGCGCGTATCGCGCTCCTCCCGTTCGGCGGCCGCGATGCCGCGTTCGGCGAGCTGCGGGCGGCATGGGAGGCCGCCGCCTCCGGCGCCGGTGGAACCGTCTTCGTCTCCGGCGAGGCCGGGATCGGAAAAACGCGGCTGGTCGCCGAGATCTTGGAACGCGAAGTCGGCGCCGGTGCGCGCATCTTGCGCGGCACCACCGCCAGCCCCGAAGCCCGCCCGTTCGAGCCGATTCTTGGCGCGCTCGCCGGGGCCGCGCCGTTCCTCGCCTCGATCGACCTGGAAGCGGTCTGGCGCAACGTGCTCGCGCCGCTCGTCCCGGACTGGCCGCTGGGCGCGGGCGAGCAGCCGCTTGCGCCGCTCCCGCCGGAGCGTGAGACGCTGCGGCTCTTCGAGGCTGTTTCGCGTCTGCTCGTCGCAGTGGCGCGCGCGCGACCCGTCGTCGTCGTGTTCGAAGACGTGCATTGGGCCGGTCCCGGCACGCTGGCCGCGCTGCGCTACATCGCTGCGCGCGTGCGCGGTCACCGCATTCTCGTGCTGGCGACGTATCGGGACGGCGAAAGCCGCGAGGCCGAACGGCTGCGGCGCGAGCTATGCGCTTGCGGGCACGCGCGTGCGGTGGCGCTCGTGCCGTTGTCGGAAGCGGAAACCTCAGCCATCCTCAGCCAGCTCGACGAGCAGCCGTCGCCCGAGGACGCGCGCACGCTGGCCGCGCGCAGCGAGGGCAATCCGCTCTTCTTGACCGAACTTCTGCGCGAATCTCCCGGTGCGCCGCACGCGGTCTCGAGCGGAATCGCCGAACTCGTTCGCACGCGCCTCATGCGCGCGAGCCCGGACGTTGTGGTGCTCGCGCGAGTTGCGGCGCTGAGCGGATCCAGCTTCGACGTCGATTTGCTGCGCGCGGTGATGGGCCGGAGCGACGGAACGCTCATCGACGGGATCGCCGAGCTGCTCGACCGCCAATTCATCCGCTCGACGGCGACCTACGAGGGCGGCAGTTACGCCTTCACCCACGCACTCGTGCGCGAGGCGATCGCCGAGGGGACGCCGGACGGCGAGCAACAGCACGTCCATCACATCGTCGCCCGGGCGCTCGAAGCGCGCGCGTCGGATGACCGTCACGCGGTCGAGATCGCCTCGCACTGGGCCGCCGCGAACGAACCCGAACGCGCGGCGCAGGCCTACGCGAAAGCGGCGCGCGCGTCGCTCGCGGCGCAAGCGCGGGACGAGGCCGCGCTGCTCGCGAGCGCGGGCGCAGCGCTGACCCACGATGTACGGCTGCGCTTCGAGCTCGTGCAGCTGCGCATCGAAGCCAACCTACAGCGCGCGCAGACGCAAATTTTGAATGACGACGTCGCGCTGGCGACGGCGCTGGCCGCCGAACTCGATGAGAACGATCGCTACACGGCGGCGCTGCTCGCCCACCGCGTCGCCGATATCGAGGCCGACGTCGCGACGCAGTCGGCCAGCGTCCGGGCGCTGCGGCAGTTTCGCGACGACGCCGCGGCGCCGCTGCGTGCCGCGCAAATCGCGGATGCCGAAGCGAAGACGGCCCTGGTGGCGGCCGACTTTCCCGGCGCGCTCGAGGCGGCCGGACGAGCTGCCGAACGGTACCGCGAAGTGGGCGCCTTTGACGACGAGCTGCGCGCACTGCTTTTCGCCGCGCGAGTGCGCGGCCGGGTCGGTGAGCCGAGCACCGCTGAAGCGCTACTCGCTGAGCTCGAAGCGCGGGTCGCGGCCAGCGCCGATCTCGGCATCGTGATGGACTACTGGTTCGCCCGGACGCAGGTCGGTCTGGTGCGCTACGACGCCGCAGCGATGCTCTACGCCACCGGCCGCTGGCATGCCGCGGCGCTCAAAGCCGGGGACCGGATCATGGAAGCGAAAGCGACCAAGATGGCCAGCAGCGCGCACGGCATCGCCGGTCGTCTGACCCATGCGCTGCGCGAAGGCGAGCGCGCTTCGGCGATCTACGCGGCACTGGGCGTCGAGAAGGACCTGTGGCTGATCCGCAACACCACCGCCTGGCTTCTGCTGCAGCTCGGGCGCATCGCCGAAGCGACCGCGATCCTGCGCGAGAACCTGCGGTATTCCCAAGCCGAGCGGCTGCTCGAACACGAATACTGCAGCGTGAACAATTTAGGCCTCGCGCTGTTGGCGGACGGCGCGGTCGCCGAGGCGTGCGAGCTGCAGCGCCGCGCGCTCGCCATGGCAGAACAGCTCGACAGCGAGTTCTTCGTTGCAAACGCGATGGGCGACTTGGGACACGCCCTTGCGACCCGCGGCGAGCTCGCCGAGGGGCTCGCCAAGCTGCGCGAGGCGGCGGCGATCAGCGAGCGGCTCAGGCTCCCCCCACGGCGGGCGCACGATTTGGCCCGCGCGGCCTACTGGGATGAGTCGCCGCGTAGCGCTGCGGCGGATGCGCGCGCCGCGCTGGCAATCGTCGAAGCCAACGGCGAGCAGATCTGGAACGGCCCCGAGATACTGTGGTACTGCGCGGTGGCGTTCGAGCGAGCTGCGGATTGGGGCGCTCAGGCGTACGCGCTGCGCCGCGGCCGGGAGCTGCTCGACGGGCGCATCGCCGCGATCGAAGATCCGGGCGATCGCCGGGCGTTTTGCGCATTGCCGTACCACGCTGCGCTGCTGGCGGCGGCCGCTCAATCCGCTTCGCGCGGGCGCGCGAACGCTTCGACAAACGCCATGGCCTCATCGAACGCCGAAAAATAGCGTCGCTCGCGCGTCACAACATGCTCGACGTAGCCGCGCCGCGAGCCCGGCCCGCCGGCCTGCGGCTCGATCCACACCTGGAGGACGAAAATATGCACGTCGCGCTTCGTATCACTCATGCGATGAGCGTACGCCCCTGCCGTCCGGATTGCGTCCGGCGTCAGCGATGCTGCACGCACGGACGACGGATACCGTCAGGACCCCTGCGTCCTTTGCCTTGAGCGCGAGCGTGACCGGCGGAACGATCGTCGTCCGGATGCGAGGGCGAGCGGGCGCCGCCGGCGCCTCAGGCGTGGCGACCCTCAAGCAGGCCGGCCGTGACGTCGCAGTTACGATCTACCCCTCCGAAGGCGCGGCCCGATCGTATATACGGCTGTTTTGGTCGGCGTTATTTGTTGGTTACGTCTTCGGGCGGCACGGCGGCGTCGTTTTCAATCAATCCTTCCGATCGAAGATCCGACCAGAACATTTCCGGGATCTCCGTCTTGAGCGAGGTGTAGTCCGCGAGCACCTGCTGCGGATTCGAGCAGCCGACAACCAATGCGACCGCGACGTCCGGCGCAATCGAAAACTGCAGTGCGGCCGTGCGCAGCTCGACACCGTGCCGCGCCGCAACCGCGCCTAGCCGTTCGCGCTTCTGAATAGCCTCAGCGGGGATCTTATAATTCTCCTTGCCGTAATTGAAGCGCGCGCTGCCGCTGATAAAGCCGGCATTGAGTGACGAACCGACGACAAAAGACATGCCGCGCTCCCGTGCCTTTGGAAAGACCTGGTGAAGCGCTTTTTCGTGATAGATTAACGAATATTGACGCGCCAGGAGACAGACGTTCGCATCGGCGACGTCCATCAGCTTGAGAATCGGCTCCGGTGAGTTTACGCCAAGTCCCCAGCCTTTGATGACGCCTTCGTCGCGCAGCCTGCTTAGCGCCGGGAACGCGCCGTTGCGTGCGATATCGAATTGTTCCTCCCACGGCCCCGGCAGCCACGGATTATCCGGTGAGAGATCGTGGACGAAGACGACGTCGAGTGCGTCGACACCTAACCGCTGCAGACTGTCTTCGATCGAGCGCTTAACGCCGTCGGCGGTGTAATCGTAACGAAGATTGTTCGGCGAAGGAGTGAAAGGAAAGTAGTCTTTCGCATTATTGTCGCGCGACGCCCTTAGCAACTTACCGACTTTCGACGACAGGACGTACTCACTGCGCGTTTGTCTGTGCAAGAAGGTGCCCAGGCGCCGCTCTGCGAGCCCCAGACCGTACCATGGAGACGTGTCGTAATAGCGCACTCCGGCCTGCCATGCGGCTTCGATCGTAGCGTACGCAACCTCATCGGTGACGTAAGAGAACTCGTTGCCGAACGGCACGCCGCCGAGGCCAAAGGGCTTTCCCCGGAAAATGTCGAGCGCGTTCATGAAGACGGTTATTCCCGCATACTCTGGAGGCTAACGCCAGGGCAAGCCTGTGCGCCTCGGGTTGCTCCGAACGGTGCCCAGCAGCATCTCTAGCGAACGACGACGCTCCGAGGGTCGAAGCGGCGACCCCGAGAAGGGGAAAAAAGCCGATGTCTTTCCGTAGTGGTTCGGCCATCGCTCTGTTTCTTGGTGCCCTTGTGTTTTCCGACCGTTCCGGAAGTGCGGTGCTCGCGCCGCGCGCGCACGGTTCGAGCGAAAAGGTGCTTCATCAGTTCCGTGGAGGCAGCGATGGGCTCGAACCTAGCGACAATCTGGTCGTCGGTACGAACGGTGACCTTTACGGGACGACACAGGGCGGCGGATCGCCCGGCGACGGAACCGTCTTCGCGTTGACGCTCGGTGCAAAGGGCGCGAGCGAACGGGTCATCTATGACTTCCAGGGCGGGAAGGACGGCGCAAATCCTCAGGCGGGTCTGCTAGCAGGCCAAAACGGAGTGTTATTCGGGACGACCGCCTCCGGCGGCTACCGTTTCTGTAGCGAGCACGGCTGCGGAACAGCGTTCGAACTGATCCCGTCGGGGACATCGTACTCCGAGCGCATCATCCATCGCTTCGGCAAGGACGTCGACGGCATTTCACCCGAAGACACGCTCGTCGCCGGCGGCAACGGCTCGCTCTTCGGCACGACGCGCTTCGGCGGACCCCAGTTTCTCGGCACCGTGTTTGAGCTGACGCCGTCCGGCAACGGCTTCCACGAGTCCATCCTCCACGACTTCCAATTGCGGCGAGGTGACGGCGAGTATCCCAAGGCGGGCGTAATCGTCGACGCTTCCGGTGCGCTTTACGGGGCGACGACCTTCGGTGGAACCAGTAAGGCATGCGGCGATGGCTGCGGCACGATCTACAAGCTGACGCCGTCGAGCAGGGGATACCGCGAAACCGTCATCTACAGTTTCCAGGACAGTCCGGATGGCGCGGTTCCATACGGGGATCTGCTTGAGGACGGATCGGGTTCGCTGTACGGGACCACTGGTCTCGGCGGCATCCTCTCGAGTGACTGCCCATCCGGTTGCGGCACCGTCTTTAAGCTCACGCCGACGACAAGGGGCTACATCGAAAGCGTGCCGTACAGCTTCAAAGGCGAGAAAGACGGCTCGGGTCCACAAACCGGTCTCACTGCGGGCAGCAATGGCGTGCTCTACGGGACGACGGAGTACGGCGGCGCAGGCGGTGCCGGCACCGTCTACTCGCTGACCCCATCAAGAAGCGGTTACGCGGAACGCGTCGTGCACAGTTTTGAACCCGGTGACGGCGGCGCGAACCCGACCGCCGGTCTGCTGTTCGGTGCGAACGGCGAACTCTACGGAACGACGTCGGCCGGCGGGCGCTTTCCCTGCGGAAGCTTTGGCGGCTGCGGCGTCGCTTTCGAGCTGATGCCGTAGCGAAGAGCGCGGCTGTATGCCCAGGCTCGTTGCGCCGCGCACCGCCGGCGGTCCCGGCCGATCCCAGGCATGTCTACGAGAAAGAAAGACGGCCGGCGCCGTACCCGCGGCGGGACGACGACGGCCGTTTCGTTGGGATTTGCGAGAGCCCGGTGATGCGCGTTATGCTATGGTGAGATCTCGTGGTATCGGGAATCGAAAGGATCTCGAAGTGGATAGCCCTGCAGGGGAACCCCCGTCGGGCCTTCGACACATCGCCAACTCGACGCGAGCAACGGATTGTCGCCGTTTATGAATTGGCCCATATATGGGTAACGGCAGAGTGTCCGCTGAAACAAGACGCTGCCGGAGGAACTGAGTTTGCTCGCTATCATCGTGTCCGGTGCCAACCCTTGTTCGACCCAATCGACGAGCAAACTGAAGGGATCGATGGTATCCGGCCCGGCGCCGCCGCCGCAATGGGCGACACCCGGGTCCGTGAAGAAGCGGTAGAACTTTAGTTCGTCTTGCAGTCCCATGCGGTTCGCAACCGACTCGTAATAGCCGACGAGAGACCACGGACCGACCAGCGGATCGGCCCAACCGACGTAACTGATCATCTTGCCGCCGAGGTGTTCGAAGGGCGCCAAATTGGTATCCGTGGCGTCGGCAATCTGATGGATCGGTGCCAGATTGTTGTCGACGTAAGGATCCGTGTTGAAGTTGAACGTTGCGGGGTTAAACTGCCTGCCCGTGCGATAACCGAGGGCGTATTGCACCCAAGCCTCGCCAAGTAAGGCCTGATATGTGGTCGCACCTGGCGACGACGGCACAACCGCGTTGACCCAGTTTCCCTCCGAACCCACGGGCATGCCGGGGAAGTATTGTTGCCCCTTGCTGACGGGTCCGTAGATCATCGACTTATAAGCGTCGATTTGAGCCTGCGTTAAGCAATTTGCGCTGCCCGAACCTGAACCCGAACCCGTGCACTTTGGAATGTCCTTGTCGGGGTTGAACTTGCACAGCCGAGGATCGGCCACGATGCCGTCCGGCGTTCCATTCAGGGTTTCGCCGCATTTAGCGAGAACCGCTGTAGCGATTGTGTTCGTTTGTGCCGGCGAAAACGGCGCCGACGGGTACGCTACCTCGGCGTTCCAGGTATTCTGAAGTTGCAAATCGGTGTCGGCCAGAACGGCAGCGCCGGCGACGATTCCGTTGTAGTCGGCCGGAAAGCGCTGCGCCGCAATCAAACCTTCGCGTCCGCCGTCGGAGCAACCGAAGAAGTAGGTAAGGGCGGCATTCTGCCCGTAGAAAAGATCTGCCACTTCCTTTACGTAGACCGCTGAAAGATGGACGGCTCGGTACGAATAGTCCGCGAGCGTCGCGGGGTCCCTCAGCCAGATTCCATACGTGGACGGAGGGTTAGGGACGCCGTCGTCATTCGACGCCACCGTGAAGTTGTTGACGAGTACCGAGTCCCGTTCGGCGATCGCCGCGGCGGACTCGACGGAGCCCCCTCCGAAGCCGCCGTTCCCCAAGACGTAGTTTCGCTGGTTCCACATCATCGGAAGGTCGATCCCGACGTGCAGTGTGGCCTTGACCGATACGACGACGTCGCAATGGGCGGGTACGCCGTCGCTAGCGGCGATGTGGTGTGCGCGCTCGATCGTGGCCTCTGAATCCAAGACGCGTCCGCGCAACGACTCACATAAAGTGCTCGGGCGAACCGTCGCCTCGCGATAGTTGACGTGCCCTTGCTGAATCAGAGGCCGAAACGCAGCCGCGTCGCTCGGCCCAACTGGAGTGAGCGTTGCAAGCAGCCCACTAACGATGGGGCCGACGAGCAACAAATTCCAGAGCGCGTGCCTTCGCCTGCTACGCATGTTACGCATGTTGTGCATTCTTGCCTCCGTGCGAAGAAACTCTCGTATTGAGGTATCGCACATAGCTGCATAAAGTTATCAATGGGGTTCGCACCCCGAGAACAGGATACAGCCGGCGACCTTACCAATGCCTTACAACCCAATGGTAGCGGCCGAGCCTCAGGACTCTAGCTCACGACTGCCCGGCGCCTACCACGTATCGACGGCGCCGCTACTGGAGCGAGAGCGCCTTTTGTCTCGCTTGACCGACGGCCGAGCGAGAATCGTTTCCCTCATTGCGCCCGCTGGTTTTGGAAAAAGTACGCTAGCCGCTCAGTTTGCTGCGAGGGTCGGCCGCGCGGCGGTATGTGACTGCGCATGGGTCGAGGACAGAACGGGCTTTCTAAGGGCCGTTCTTGCCGCTCTTTCCGAGGAGTTGCCGAAGCTGAGCGCCTCGCTAGCTACGACGCAGCTCTTGATCGCCGACGCGTCCCGGACCGCGACCGAATGTCTCGAGCTAACGCTGAAAAGCTGGGCGGCGGGCGCGTCGCTTTCCGTTTTCATATTCGAAAATGTCGAGCGTATCGAGGGGCTCCCGGAGGTGCTCGATGTCCTCTCCCGTCTGCTGGCCGCACGCCCCGCGCCCCGCAAGATTGTCTTGTGCTCCCGAACGAAACCGCGAATACAGCTAACGCGATTCGCAGCGCCTCATGAGATCGTCGCGGTAGACGGAGAGGACCTTGCATTCGACCGCAACGAGACGCGCGCCGTTCTCGCCGAACTTCGGCTCGACGAGGCCGAGCTTGAACGGGCCTTCATCCTTTCGCGAGGCTGGCCTATCGCGGTGCTCATGTTGCCGCGCTTGGTCGGCAAGAGCCGCTTCAACGACTTCTTGGAAACGCTCGGCCAGCTTTCCGCGGGCGACCGGGGCGTTTTGCAGACTTACGTCGTCGAGGAAGCTCTGAGCTTTCTTTCGTCGCACGAGCGCAAGGTTCTGACGGCATGTGCACTACTGCCCTCGCCCGACCCGCTCGAGCTAGCCATTGCCACGGAAGCAGAATCCGCCGACGCCGTTCCGAGTGCCTTTATCGCGGCACCGTTTCTGCGGACGCGTGACGATGGTCGCTACGAATTGCATCCGCTAGTCCAAGATGCGCTGTTCGCCGCACAACGCGAGCGACGCTGCGAACTTCTTAAGAGAGTCGCCGGCGAGCTGGTCGCTCGTGGTCGTTATACGCGCGCTGCCTTTCTGTTCGTGGAAGCCCGTGACCAGCGGTCGGCCGCCAACGCGCTAGAAGGCGTGGACGCGCTAACGCAGCAGCGATTTCCCGTCGAATATGGCAGCGTCGTCACCCGCTTGGACGCCGAAATTCTCGCGGCTCACCCCGCGCTATGGTATGGGAGCCTCTTCGCTCGCCTATACAACGTCGATGCACCGACGATGTTACGCGAAGCGCAGGGCTACTGGTTGCGTTCCGGGCCCGATGCAACGTTGGCCGATCGCGTGCCCGCGTTAGCGTCACTTGCGTTCTTGCTTAGCGACGTCGGGCGGCATGCCGAGGCGCTTGATGCTGTCCGGACATTCCAACGAGAATCGGGCCTTCCGGACCGGCCGCAAATGTTTTTTCACGCCTCCTTGCTGCACGTACATGCCGCTTTGCTCGCCCGCATGGGTCGCCTTGCCGAGGCTGAAAGGCGTTTCGATGCAGCGGAACCCCTGCTTGCCGATCGTCACGTGTCCTCGGTTAACTGGAACGCGAACCGGGCGATTTATATTGAGCGCGTCTTTGGCCGCCGCGATCGAGAGCGTGCAATGCTCGACAACGCCGTCGTGCATGCGAAACAAAGCGAGACCGTCAACTTAATCGCGGGGTTGACAGCGGAGTCCGCGTTCGCCGCCTGGCTGGCCGGCGAGGATGAGCTGTACGCCGAACAACTGGCGCTGCTGGCCGATCAGGTTGAACGTCAGTCGATTCGCGGGCTAGGACACTTCGTGGCATGCGCAAGCGGACGCCCTCAGCCGCAAAGTATCGGCATAGAGCTGCCGATGTGGCTCGCGAAAGCGCACCTGGTCGCCTCGACGAAGGCGTCATCGACGGCCGGCGCTCGGGATCATGCGAACGCCGCAGTCGCCGCCGCCGACTGCTACAACGAGCCGGTCCTGCAAGTATTGAGCCGCATTGCAGTCGGGCAGCTAGATCCGCATCGGCGCGAAGTCAGCGCCGCGAAGGCGACGTTACTGGCCGGTCGTGTCGACTCGCTTCCCTTTAAGCGTGCTGTAGCGCAATGGGTGCATCGCGGCTCGGAAACGGGACTGCTCGCGCCATTTCTCGCACGCTTCGCTTCTCGCCGCTCGGGTAGAGATGCTCGCGGGCGAGTCGCATCGCTCAAGCTGCTTGCCGGCAAGGTGTCGACCGAGGTCGGAACCATAATGTTGCGCCCGCGCGAGCACGAACTGTTGTTTGTCCTATCCGCTCAGCGTCGGCCGGTGAGCATTGGTGAGCTTACAGCTAGGCTGTGGCCCGAGGAGGATGAAGAGCGGGCCCGCAACGCTTTCTACGTGCTCCTCCACAGGTTGCGGAAACGGTTTGGCGACTCGGAACTCATCGTTCACGGCCCTGAGGGCTATACGATCAATCCGCGCATAGCCGTTGATACTTGGGAGGCAGAGGATGCCTGCCGCGGGGCGCAAGGCGATCGTATTCTCGACGATTCTAGCCGCAGACGGCTGAAGACCACCCTGGAGCAACTTCAAGGAAGGTCGGTGGGCCAGGCACGCGGCAGAGATTGGTATGGGGAATTCGAGCGGCGCGCGAGCGGGCTCATCAGGAACGTCGCTTTATTGCTGGCACGCGATGCGTTACAACGAGGAGCGCCGGCGGACGCGATTGCTGCTGCTGAGGTGGCGATCGCCGACGACCCGGTCGACGAGGACTCGCGGGAAATCCTGATCCGGGCACACTTGCAATCCGGATCGGCGGCGGCTGCGCGGCGCGAATACCTGTCCTACCAGGAATTGCTCTTGCGCGACTTGGGAGCACGCCCATCCAAGGCGCTGCAGGAGCTCGTTTCCGAGCACGCCGGCATGAATTGCGCGCAAGCTGGTTCTCGTAAGCGAACAGGCGCAAATGCGCAGTTGCCGCGTTAGCCTCAGCCGGTACGATGGTGTCAGTTTTTCAGATGGCACGCGGTTCTCGTGACCGTTTCGAAGGCGTACGACTATCTACGAAAACACGGCCCAGTGGCCCTCATCGAGATCCTTGTAAACTTCGTTTTTCCTTACGCCATTTACATGCTGACGCAACGCGAGCTCGGCGACGTGAAGGCACTGCTTGCTTCATCGGGCCCCCCAATTCTCTGGTCGATTGCCGAGCTAATTCGCAAACGGCGCGTAGATGCTTTCTCGATCTTCGTCCTTGCGGGTATAGCGCTTTCATTGCTCGCCTTCCTCGGTGGCGGCTCGGCCAGATTCTTACAGCTCCGAGAGAACTTCGTGACGGTTATCATCGGGCTTCTCTTTCTTGGGTCGGCCGCAGTCGGTCGTCCCCTGCTCTACGTCTTTGCGAAAGCGGCTATGCGTCGGCGGTCTCAAGCGGAGTTAGCTTCGTTTGAGGCGCTCCGCGACAACGCCCATTTTCGCAACGCGATGATGACGCTTACGCTCGTCTGGGGCTTTGGTCTGCTCGGATCGTCGTTACTTTCGTGCTTGATTCTTTTCGCCGTCTCGATTGCGGAGTATCTGCTCGTGAGCCCGGCCGTTAGCTACGGCACGATGGGCCTACTCGTAATATGGACCTTCTGGTATGCGCGAAGTCAGCGTCGCAAAGGCGATGCGTGAATGGGGGCACTGACCATGAACGTACCATCCACGGCCCGCGTATTGCAATCGACCGCCACGCCGCAGGGAACCATCGAGCTCCGTCTCATGGAGGTGCCGCTGCCCGCTCCGGGCGACGATGAAATCGTCGTGCGCATGCAAGCCGCGCCAATGAATCCGTCCGATCAGGGGAATTTGTTCGGTCCTGCAGATCTCGGCTCGTTGCGACGGGCGAGCGGCGCGACGATCGCCGACATTCCGGAGGTGCGCCGAACGAGCGTGGCCGGACGCGTCGGGCGGGCGTTGCCGATGGGCAACGAGGGCGCGGGGACGGTCGTTGCGGCGGGCGCGAAGGCGGCGTCGCTCGTCGGACGCGTGGTCGCGATCTTCGGGGCGCCTTCGTATGCGACGTACCGGAAGGTGCGCGCGGCGGACGCGCTGGCACTTTCGCCCGGTACGACGCCCGCACAAGGGGCGTCGGCCTTCGTCAATCCGTTGACGTCGCTGGGCATGATCGAGACAATGCGTCGCGAAGGCCATCATGCGCTCGTGCATACGGCGGCCGCGTCGAACCTCGGGCAGATGCTGGTGCGCGCGTGCCGCATCGACGGGGTGCCGCTCGTCAACATCGTGCGCAGTGCGAGCGCCGTCGCAGTGCTCCGCGACGCGGGCGCCGAATACGTTTGCGACCAGAGCGATCCGGACTTCGACCAGGCATTGGCAGACGCGATTGCGGCGTCCGGAGCGACGATCGCATTCGATGCGGTGGGCGGCGGGACGCTCGCGAACCGGATCCTCGTCGCGATGGAGTCCGCGCTGCAACGAAAGGCGACGGAATACTCGCGGTACGGTACGGCGACCCACAAGCAGGTGTACGTCTATGGCGGGCTCGACTCGTCCCCGCTCACCCTCGATCGCAGCTACGGGATGGCGTGGGGCGTCGGCGGATGGCTGCTGTGGCCGTTCTTGCAAGGCGCCGGCCCCGAAACCGTTGCGCGGCTGCGGCAGCGGGTCGCCGACGAGATCACGACGACCTTCGCCAGCCGTTACACGGCCACGATCGGGCTCGAGGATGCGCTCGACCCCGACCACATCCGGGCCTACACGCGCAAGGCTACCGGCGAAAAATACCTGATCGATCCGTCGCGCTGAGGCGGCGATTTCTCGCGGCGGCCAATAATCGTGCGAAAGGCCAAAGCTGGTGCCGAGGTGCATCAGCCGAACGTAAAATCGTACGCTTCCACACCGGGATCGAGAAATTCGATCTCAAACTGCCGGTCGGAGATAGGCTTTGGTTGACGGATCAGCTGGTACATCCGCGGTTCGGTGACGGTGCCGTAACCCTCGGCGTTCGCGTCGGTGCCCGCAGCGGGGCCAGGGGGCTGTCCGTCGACGAGGACGCGAAACCGGACGGAAGTTCCGGCTGCCGTAGCCCCCATGATGAGATTAAGGTCGCGGGCATGAAATCGGTACGCAATCCGTCCCTCGGCCTTGGCGAGCGCGACGAATTCCTTCTCCACCGTCCAATCTCCCGAAAGCGCCCAATGGTTGAGATCGAGCCGTGCCGGAATGGCATAGTCGCGACGCTCGTCCGGTCCGAGACCACCGGGAGGCGCAAAGTTCTCCGTTCGCTCGTACCCAAGGTAGTTCTCCGGGGAATTCAGGTCGTTCCAGTCGGCGGCGACTTCAAAGCCGTTCGGATCGACGGAAGCCGGCTCGTGACCAACGCCCTTGACGCCGGCCTCGGCGAGTAGCTGTTGGATAACGACTTCTGAGAAATCGTATTCACCCTCGCCGAATTGGTGATGCCGAATGTGTCCGCGAGCATCGACGAAATAGAGGGCCGGCCAAAATTCGTTTCCAAAGGCGCGCCATACCGCAAAGTCATTATCGATCGCGATCGGGTAATCGACACCCATGTTACGGGCTTCGCGTCGAACGTTGTTTACATTTTTCTCGAACGAAAACTCGGGCGAATGAATCCCGATCACGACCAACCCTCGATCCTTATACTTCTGGGCCCAAGCGCGGACGTACGGGAAGGTCCGCCGCCAATTAACGCATGAATAGGTCCAGAACTCGACGAGCACGACTTTTCCGCGCAGGCCGCCGGCGGCTAACGGTTTGGAGTTCAGCCACTCCGTTGCCCCGCTCAGAGAGGGCAACGCGCCTTCATCAGGCAGTTGCATTGCTGCGAGCGTTGTCTTCTGGATCGGATTATCGTCCTCGGCGAAAGTCTGGTTCGGGGCTATGATTGCAGTGGCAGCGACAAGGATCGCGGCGCGCAAGAAGTACTGCGGGCGCACGGCGAAGGACGCGGCCGTAATCGCAAGAGTGAAAAAGGCCCTCATAGCTCCGATCCTAGACCTTTCGCTGACGGTCCGTCTTGGAAAATTCACTTTTCGGACAAGCGCGCAATGCTCTAAACCTCCGGACGCTGACCGGCTCCCGAAGCACGGGAAAGGGAGAATTCGTGACGTACCGTCTCCATGAACTGAGGATAGCACATTTACAGGACTGGAGAAAAGCTATCGACTGCCGCCTCTGGAGGGCCCGGATTGCGTTCGTGCTAATTCCTTACCTACAACATGGCCAATGAAAAAGTTGCCGTAATAACCGGCGCATCGCGCGGCATCGGCGCGAGCCTAGTATCCGCGTACCGCGAGGCCGGATTTAATATCGTTGCGAATTCGCGCTCGATCGGCATTAGTACGAATCCGAGCATCGTGAACATTCCAGGCGACATCGGTCAAGCGGAGACCGCCCGGCGCATTATGAGCGAAGGCGTGGAAAAGTTCGGCCGTCTCGATACGCTCGTCAACAATGCGGGCATCTTCATTTCGAAGCCCTTCACGCAGTACACGCAGGCGGACTACGACTCGATGCTTTCGACGAACATCGCCGGCTTTTTCTATCTGACGCAGCGTGCTGTCGAGGTGATGGAGCGTCAAGGATGGGGTCACATCATAAATATCACGACAACCGCCGCCGAACAACCGATCGGCGGTTCGCCGGCCCTATTAGCGTCATTAACGAAAGGCGGCCTCAACGCCGCGACAAAGGCGCTCGCGATCGAGTACGGGCCTCGTGGCATCCCGTGAACGCGGTTTCGCTTGGCATCATAAGAACACAAGAGAGTTCATATGCCGGACTGGAGTCGATGGATCCGCTCCGCCGTGTGGGCGAGATCGACGACGTTGTATCAGCCGTGATGTACTTAGAACGCGCCGGGTTTGTAACCGGCGAGATTTCACACGTGGACGGCGGTCAAAGCGCGGGCCACTGGTAACGCAGAATGCCAAGCTTGCGCTATGAGAACTTGCCGCTGACGGTCACGACGCCGATTTGTTGCAGAATCCAGGTGGCGACGCCGAGTTCAACCGTGCTGGTAGCTCCGTCAACCACGAAGATGGTGATTGCCGAAGCGAACGGCGAGATGAGGGCGGCGCGCGCCGCCGCTTCGGCGACCGGCGTCAGCGCTTGCACGGCGAGTTTCCCGCCGACGCTTTCGACCGCTTGGGTGGGATCGCTGATAACGGTCGGCGCAGGCGTGGCGCCGGCCGGAACGTTGGCCGCGTAGCCGGATCCCGACCAGCCCGGGATCTGCGGTTGTGGCTGCGTTGCAGCCTGTTGCACCTGCTGGCTGAGCGACTGCGACGGTCCGGGCGAAGTCGAGAAGCTATAGGAAATGCCGCCGAGAGCCCCGCCCACGATCGCGCCTACGAGCGCACCGAGCGCGACTTTCGCGAGCAGCGAGTCGAGCGTCGTATTGCCGCCCGCGAAGCCGGCGGCGAAGCCGATTGCTGCGCCGTTGATTGCGCCGTTGACCGCGCCTGCCGCAATCGCGCCGAGCAGCGTCCCTTTGATTCCGAGCGCCGAGGCGACCGCGCCGCCCGCGAACACCGAGGCGAAGGCGGCCCATCCGCCCACCGCGGCGCCGACCAGAACCCCGAGGAGAATGTCTCCGAAATCTCCGCCGGCTTGCGACGCCGCGATCCCGCCGACGACCCCGCCCGCGACGAGCCCGATCGCCACCACCAACAGCGGCGTGGTCGCCCCAAAGGTGAGGATTGAAACGACGGTAAGCGCAACGATCGCTACGACGGCTAGCGCGCCGACCAGGATCTGCCACCAGCTTCGTCCGGTCGGATCGACGTAGCTTTGCGGGTTGTTGCGGCAATAGGCGTACGCGTTCCAGGCAACCGGGACGAACATGTCCTGTACGATCGGATCGACGCTGAGAAACCGTCCGAACTTGGGATGATAGTAGCGCGCCTTGAGATAGAGTAGACCGCTGGCCGGGTCGAGCTCGCCGCCCGCGAACCCGATCGTCGCCGTCGCATCGGTTGCCTTGCGCGCGACGACTGCACCAAATGCGTCGTAGACGATCTCGTCGACGACGTTTCCGCCGCCGTCGCTGAAAGCCACGATGCTTCCGAGATGGTCTTCGTGCAAGTACGCTCGGCCCGCCGCATCGCTGTCGCGAGCGGCGAGCCTCTCCCCGTCGAAAAGATAGCGTACTAGCGTGCCGTCTTCGATGGCATAAAAGGGATCGGGCGTGATCCTGACGTGCGAGGCCGCTCCCATGGTGAACGTCGCGGAGACGCGCGAACCGGTGTAGTCGTACGTGAACGTTGCATTCGTTGCGCCGGCGATGCCGGTCAGCCGGCCCAGGTTGTCGTAGGCGTGCGTCCCCCAAGGCGACGACGCGACTTGTCCGAGCGCCGTATAGGTGAACGTGGCGCTTCCGGCCGAGGTCAAGCACGTCGCGGGAGCGCCCGCGCCGTAGGCGTACGCACCGACGTCAGACTTCTGCGTGATGTTCCCGGCGTCGTCGTAAGCGCACGTGAGCGGCGTGCCCGATCCCGGCGTCACCGACACCAAGCGATGCAGATCGTCGTAAGCGAAGGTTGCGGTCAGCGCCGGATCGGGGCTCGCGATCGCCGTCAGGTTTCCGGCGCCGTCCCAGGTGAAAGAGGTGCTGCGAAAAGCGCCGCTTGGATTCGCGTGGACGAGTTGCGTCAGCGCGAGCGTGGCCGGGTCGAAGGTTCGCGACGTGGTCACGCCGTTGGCGTAGTGCACGGCGAGTCGCCGCCCGCCGAGATCGTAGTCGATGCCCTGCACGACGCCCGGCATCGCGCTCAGGCGGCCCGCCACGTCGTATTGATACGAGAGCTGCAGGCGCCCGGCGCTGCCCTGCGGATACGTCACCGTAGCGATTTTGCCGTCGGCGCCGTAGTTGAGGTCGATCTGATACGACGTTGAAGATCCAGCCGGCGTGCTGCGTTTGAGCGAGGTCCGTCCGCGCGCGTCGTAATCGAACACCGCCGAGCCGGCCTGATCGTCGACGCGCACGCATCGGCCGCCGCCGGTGTGCGCTCCAGCATCCGGCGGCGCGGGCGCACCGGTATCCTGGTAGGTAAAATGTGCCATCGAAACGGCGTTCCCCGGAACGAAAACATCGACGGGACGGTTGCATCCGTCGTACGTGCGCGTGACGAGCGTTCCGGCGGGGCCGCGCGCCTCGACGGGATTTCCGGCCGCGTCGTACACGTTGATCACGTCGTGCTCCGGGCGCTGCACGCGCAGCACGCGGCCGAGCGCATCGTACCACGAGCGCACGGCGCTGCCCGCGGCATCGGTGTGCACGAGCAGATTGCCCTTTACGTCGTAGGCGTACGTGCTGGTCAGCGTCCGGCCCGCAAGGTGCTCGTCGATGCGAACGACGCGACCCGTCGGATCGAGATAACGGCGCACGGTCTTGCCGGTCTCATCCGTTTCGTCGATCGTACCAGGACCGTACGACCAGGTGTGGACGGCGCCGTCGCCGGCGGTGCGCGTCAACGTACGGCCGAGCGCATCGTAGGTGAAGCTCAGGTGCGCAACGCTATCGGAGGGGACCGAATACTGCGCGTTCGCCGGACGAAACTCGACGAACTGGCGTACGACGAGCCCGCGTCCGTTCAAGCGACGGCTTCCTATTGCGATGGGGCCGGTCGCGTCGTTGATGCGCGATTCCAGCGCGTTCCCGTCGCCGTCGTAAAAGGTCAGCGTGTCGACGGTCGCGGCTTGGCCGCTGAGCGCGCGCACGCTGACGGTTCCACGCACCGGAAGCTGCGTTGCATCGTATCCGTAGCCGAGCGTCGGCAGCGTCGCGGTATCGCCGGGCTCGATGCGCGCAACCAGCCGCGCCAGGGCATCGAAGACGGCCTCGAATTGCGCGCCCGAAGCATCGGTGACGGAGGCCGCGCGCGAAACCCGGTAGTCGTAGGTGGCCGCGATCGCATTTCCGGCCGGATCCGTCAGCGTCGCCGGATAGCACTTCGAGGCATCGTAGGTGACCGTGAACGTCGCACCGTTGGGACCGGTCACCGTGCCGCGCAGACCGGCCGCATCGTCGGTCCGGGTGTAGGCGGCCTGATCGATCCACCACCCGCTCGTGCCTGCCGGCCGGTAGAGGTGCAACGAGGCGAAGTCCGGCAGGTTGGTCCCGTACACCGCGCTCGCGGTCGTGTCGTCGACCGCTAGGGCCGAACGCTTCGTGACGAGCCCTTGCGCCCCGACCGTGCCTTGCGGCTGATCGTCGTACAGCGTGATCGCGTCGGCAACGAGCCCTCCCGTTCCATCGTATTGCTGCACGCGAGCGGCGAGTGAAAGAAACCGCCCGGCGGGATCGTTCGCATAGGTCGTCACCGTCCGGAGAGAACGCGTTTGGCTCGCGTCGCTCGGATTGGCGGCCGTCTCGGTTGCGTCGGTAACATTTCCGCCGGCGTCCCAGGCCGCGTTCACGGTCGTTATCGTAGCCACCGGGCTAACGCCGCGCTCGAAGGCCGTTTGTGTTTGGCCGAGCATGCGGGGGATCTCGACCGGACCGCCCGCCGTTGCGACTTCGGTGACGGCCCAACTCTGCTCGAGCCGGTCGTACGGCAGCAGCGCTTGCGGGGTTGCGTCCAGGCCGTAACGTTCGCGCTTGTACAAGCGTCCGCGAATGGCGCGCAGCTTCCGCCGTGCCGCCGCATCGAGCGGCGCTTTGGGATTCGCCGGATCGATGCCGATATTGAACCAGGTGATCGTGCGCAGGGTAGGGACGCTCGGGTCTCCGAGATCGTCCTCGGTCACCTGGCCAAATCCCGCGAACTCGCGAAACACGCCGTCGAAGCGGCCATCACGGTACTGAAAGGCCTTCGTCAAGGTGCGGCTGCTCGCCGCATCGGCCGTCGTGAGGCTTCCCACGATTGAGAGAGCGATCGGCATCGTCGTCGACCAGGGCTCGCCCTGGGCCGCGGCACGCGCCGCTTCCTGGGCGGAGGTCGTGTATGCGATCTGCGTCGTAAGACCCACGCCGTTGTCGATCTGCGTCACGAGGCGCGGCCGCGAGCCGCCGCCGAAATCGAGGTAGAAGTAACGCGTCCCGCGCCCCAATGGGCCGCCCGTCGACCACAGCAGCCCGGGAGTTCCGCTACCCTTCATGTCGGCAAGCCGCGGAACCCCAATGACTGCACCCGGAACATACGCAATCTCGTACGGCCCGCTGAAGCCGGCACCGCAACGATTGATCCAATACGTGACGCTCTCGTCGGCGATGTAGATGACGTCTGCGCAACCGTCGCCGTCGACGTCGCTGACGAAGACGCGTTCGGGCCGAACGTTGAAGGGAAGCTGCGGCGGGTCGGCCATTGCGATCGGCGCGTCCCAGCGTCCATTTCCGAGGTATGGCCAATAGGTGACGCCGCCGCCGTCGACGCGGACGACGTCGGGACTTCCGTCGCCCGTCATGTCGGCCATGAAGACGTGGGGATCGCCCAAGTCGACGTCGGGCGCCGCGGACGGCGTGACGACTTGCGGCATCTCGCGCCAGCCTTCAGCGCCATTGCGGAAATACAGCGCGAAACTCCCATCCGGCGTTGAGGTCAAGAGGTCCGCGATGCCGTCGCCGTCGAGGTCGATCAGCCGCGCACGAGCGGCCGCCGGAATGACCGACGGAGCCTGGGTCCAGCGCACGGGGAGCCCAAAGCCGCCGCCTTCGATGCGCGGCACGTAACCGGCCAGCGGCTGATCGACGCGCACGAGATCGGCGATCGCGTCGCCGTCCATGTCGATGAATGCGAGCGCTGCATTCGGCTGCGCGAATTGCGGGAGCGTTCCAACACCCAAGGGCGGCGCGAAGGTCGCGTCGCCGCGGTTGGCGCGGACGCGCGCGCTGCCGCCGGCGCCGACCTCGATAAGGTCGGGCAGGCCGTCGCCGTTCCAGTCGACCAGGTCGACTCGGGCAGTCGTCGCCGTGCCGAGGGCGGGCAGTTGCAGACCGTCGGCGCTCGTGAGCTGTCCAAATTGCGGCGCGGCGAAGGAGCTGTAGCCGAGCGTTAGGGGCGGAGTGTCGAGCGACGCATTGACTGCGTCGAATCCGCGCAACACGATCGTGCGCAAGAGCGAGCTTGCGTTGAGTGGATCTTGCGTGTAGGCGAGCAGCCAGCGGCGCAACACGGGCTGCGCGTCGGCGACGAGACGCAGGTCGATCGCGCTGCAGCGCAGGGCCGTCACGATCGCGAAACCGCACCGCGCGAAGCGGATCGGATCCGGACGCTGCTCGTAACTGAACGCGATTTGGTAGGCGCCGTAGGCAACGCCGGCGAGATAGAGCTGCCCGCCGTCGCGCTGCCACGTAAAGGTCGCGGCGTTTCCGAGCGGATCGGAGATTTGCTCGAGGTGCCAGGCGAAAACCGACGACGGGTTAGCCGGGTCGCTGAGCTGCGCCGCGGGCTGCGTCCCGCAATCGTAGTACCAGCCCTCGCGATCGATCAGCCGGAAGCCCTTTCCGTTCGCCTGCACGCGCCAGGCGCCGCCGTCAACTTGCGGGCGGTAGCTTCCGCCCCCCGTGTCGACCAGGGAACCGGCGCCCTCGAGCAGCAACGTGTCGCTCGCATCGTACGCCGGGTAGCCGTGCGAGGTGTCGCGCACGATGCGCGGCAGCGGAAGCGAGAAGCCCATCCCAAACGGCCCGTTTCCACTTGCCGTATCGTAACGCAGTCCGAGCTGCGGCCCGATATCGTTTGGCCCGTTCGGCGCATCGAGCGGAATCGAGAACGTACCGGTTCCGCTCGACAGATCGGGCGTAAAGGTCGCGCCAAGCCCGGCGACGGCTCCGCCGCCTGACGGGAGCGCGGGAGCCTGATCGCTGAACCCGATGTCGTCGCCCATCGTTTACGACCGCGGCGTGTACGAGTAGCCGATGACCAGCGCCACGTTTCCGATGCCGGAAAGCGTGAGCTGCCCATTCTGCACGAGCGAGGGATTGTCGGCCGCGGTAAAGGCGATCGTGTAGGTGCCGAGCGCCGTGCCGGATGCGAGCGGTGCCCACAGGCTGGCCGCGGCGCTCGAGTCGATGCTCCCGCCCGTGTCGGTGGGCGCCGAAATCGGCGCCGCATGTGCGGGTGTGGCAAGCTGCACCTTTAGCCCGCTCGGCGAGAGCCCGCCGGCCGTAGCGACGACGACGCCCACCGAAGTCAGCACCGGCGAGCGCTGGTTATACGGAAAGTCGCCTTGCGCGAGCGAGAGCGTCAGCGTTCCCGAGCTTTGGAAGGCGTAGAACGCGTCGGGATAAACCCAGCGAATCGGAATCCCGCGCTGCCCCGCGCTGATGCCCGGACGGGAGGCGAGCGCCGTTTCGACTTTGCTCTTAAGATTCGGGTCGAAACGCGCCTGATATGAGAAGGTGAGCTGCACGTCGGTGACGGCACCGTAGTCGACATCGTTGACCGACGGCGGGATCTCGAGATGCCACGCCGAGGCAACGCCCGCACCCTCGAAGATGCGCATCATGCTCGCGTCGGTTTGGATGACGAGCGCGTCGTTGCGCGGGCTGTAATCCGAAATAACCAGCGTCTCGCTGTTCTGGACCCGATACTTCTGACCGCCATTGCTCGCGTTCCAATTCGACGATGGAAGCCGGTAGGTCGAGATCCCGGCGTTGGTGAGCGTGCCGCTGACTCCGGTAGGCGGGACGATTCCTTGAAGCGCGACCTCTACCGTCTCGATCCGCCCGGCATACGTGCCGGGATAGAGCAAATCGAAATCGTCGAGGCTGGTCGTGAAATCCATCGTTCCGGTCTTGCGGAACTGGCTCTCGAAGGCGTAGCCGAAGCGCTGCGCCAGCGAGATCGTTTGCTTGAGCGGTTGCGGCTTGCTGGTCGTACTCGTGATCAGGTCGTAGGTGAAGCCTTGGATGTCGGCCATGAGCGCGTCGGCGCCGAGGAGCCCGTTCACTTCATCGCCGGAGTAGCTGTTCTTGATCATCGAAAGCGACTGGTCGGTCTCGAAATTATAGGCTTGCTGCATCATGCGGGCGGCGCGTAGGGCCATCGTAAAGTAGCGCTGGTAGAGCGCATACATCGCGTTTCCCATACGGCTCCACACGTCCGGCGTGAAGGTCTGCGCGTCGAAGGCCTGCAGATCGCCCTGCGCGTTGTTCGTGCGGACGTTGGCGGCATTCAGTGCGGCCGCCGCGGCGGCGACTTGTGCCGCGGCGGCGGTTTGCTCCGCCTTGGCTTGCGTCAGCGCATCGTTCATCTCGGTCGCGTCGCGCTGCAGGGAGTCGACCTCGTACTGCTGGTTGAGGCGCGAGGCAGTTAGACCTTCGGCGGCGGCGAGCGTTCCGGCGCTGGCGTTCAAGTTGTAATTGCCGGACATCATCTGGTCGGCGTACGAGTTGAGCTGCGAGGCATCGCCGTTGTCGCCGCCGTTGAGCTGAGACTGCAGGGCTTGATGCACGATCCATTGGCTCGAAAGCTGCTGGTATTGGGTGGCGTTCTGCTGCGCATCCGTGGCGCGCTGCTGGGCCAGGGTCACGCCGTCGGCGTAGACCTGCTGCTGCGCCTGCGCGGCCGTGAGTTGCATTTGCGCTGCGCCGGTCTCGGCCTGCGCTTGCGAGACGGCATCGGTGAGCTGCCGGCGCGTGAGCGTAGCCTGATCGGCGTTGTTCCAGAAGTTGATGACATTTTGCTCGGCTGAGACCGCGTATTGTGCGAAGTTCGTCGCGACCTGCTGCAGGTAGTCGAACGTCCAGATCGGGACCGACGGCTCCCAGATTCCCCAAAAATCGAGACCGGCGGCGATCTTGAGGAGCTGCTTCTGGACGTCGAAGATGACCGCGACGATCTGTGGGTTCACGTTCAGCGTCGTAGCCGTTGATAGATTAGCAATCACTTGGCTCGCGACGGTCCAACCGGGCTTGAGACCCGCGAGCGTGTAGAGCTGGCTCGTAGGCGCGGTCATGGCCGGCATCAGGACATTCGAGTAAATCGGAAGCGCGCTGGCCGGATCGCCCGCCTGGAACAGCGCGTCGCCCCAGTCGCGGTAAAGGGTGGCGAGCTGGATCCAGATGTACGGCGCCTCGACCGTCGCATTGATGTACTGATACGAGGCGGCCTGTATGTAGTATTTCTCAGCGTTCGCGTAATCGCCCAGGGCCTGGTAACACTCGGCGAGTCCCAGCGGGATAACATAGTAGTAGTCGTGCGGCAGCGCGAGCGCGACGTCGGGCGGCTGCTGAGGCTGAAGCAGGATGTCCGGCAGCGCCGTCAGCGAGACGCGCGCACCGTAGACGTCCGACTGCAACTGGTCCGCCGGCGGAAGCTGGCCGCTTTGCCACGTGACCGAGACCACCTTGCCCGCCACAAGGATGCCGAGCGTATGACTCGGAGCTACGGCTACGGGCGGCGGCGCTGTTACCGGAGGTTGGATTGGCGCGGTGATTGGCGCGGGCGATACCGTTGTGGGAGCGGCGTGGATTTCGGTTGTTTGGGCGACGCCCGCCGACGCCTTGAAGGCGAGCGAACGTATGCCGGTGGTGTCAAAGATCGGAGTACCGAGTGACTGCGCCGGCGGCGGCGTGGGAGCTTTCAGCGTTGTGGTCGCCGTCGCTTCGGGCAACAGGTTCATATACGCGGCCGAGACGCTCAGGAGCGAGGCAAAGAGCGCCGGGTCTTTCGAAAGCGAGGCGTAGATGCCGCTGACCGCGCTCGGCGCGCTCGGGTCGAGGAATTGGTAGATCAGCGTCCCGGCTTGCTGATAGTCGTCGATCGAGTCCTGGTACTGTCGTTGCCAGTAGGCTTGACTCGCTTGGGCGAGCAGCGACTCTATCGTCGCCAGCGTCTGCGCATCCGGTCCCGCTGCTGAAGCAACTTGTTGGATGAGATTGCTCGGATAGCGGAACGAGTAAAAGTTCTCGCTGAACGGCATGGTTTGCGATCCTCAATTTTCGATTCTAAGGGCCAAGCGTTAAGAAAAAGTCAAGGGTGGGGAGGACACCGACCACCAGGCGGAGCCCTCCCTTCCAGCAGCGCGCCTCAAATTCCTCAGGCTAGCCGAAGCGAACCAATGTGCCCTCATAGCGGCTCGCTTCGGCTATCGCTGACGACACTATGGGCGTTAGCGAGCAGCGCGTGACGCCGAGCGCGCTTGGCGACAGCCTGGCCGCGCGTCCACTCACACAGTCGCAAGACGCGATGTGTAGGTAATTCGTGTGGTTGTGTGTTCAACGGTGACTTCGGCGGTGGCATTCTTACAGCACCGGGGCGCATTGCCTCCGGAAGGTCCCTTTCTAGCACCGAAAGGCAACAACAACGATGCTTCAACTCAAGAGGCCGAATCGAACGGCCATAGTAGGTACCTTCGCAATCGGCGCGGCAATTTCCGTATCGAGCGTCAGCGTCGTGCAAGCCGGGCACGTGAAGCCGGACAACAAGGTATACAGCTGCAAGAATTCCACGACGTGCCTTACCGCGACGTCGACCAAAGCCACGGCTTTCTCCGGGATGACAAACGCCAGCAACGGCGACGCCGCCATCACCGGTGATAACACCGGCACGTTCGGAGCCGGCGTGCAGGGAAGCTCGTCGGGAGGTTCGGGCGGCTTGTTTTTCTCGTCTCTTGCAGGGTCGGAGGCAGTTAAAGCCGTCTCGGCGGTAGGCTACGGCAGTTGGTCTGAGTCGAGCGCTAATGGAAACTTTGCGGCGTCGTATGCGCGGGCATCCGACAAGGCAACGAGCATCTTCTACGGAGAGAACACTCAAAACGCGTCCGGGAGCGGCGGAAACGCCCACTGCAAGATCGATAACAACGCGAACCTCAACTGCACGGGAACAATCACGGGAATTGTCGTGAACGAGCGTCACTCGAACCTCGCTGGGCAGCGCGTCCTCACGTATGCCGCCGAATCTACGTCGGCGAGTCTCGAAGACGTTGGAACGGGTCATATGGTCGGCGGCACGGCGTCAATCGCACTCGACCGCGCTTTCGGATCCATGATCGATCGAAACCACTACCATGTATTCGTGACTCCCGAAGGTGACGCAGCCCTGTACGTCGCGCAAAAGACACCGTCAGGATTCGTCATTCGGGAGACGCACGGAGGCCGGTCCATGCTGGACTTCGAGTACCGCATCGTGTCGCGCCCGCTCGATGCCGCGGACACCAGGCTGCCGGAAGCTCCGGCCGAGCCCGAGCGCCGTTGAGCGAACCGCGAGAGCGCTGACATCGCTCGGGCGAGAGTCCCGTTCGTAGCCCGTGGCGTGCATGCCGGTCCAGCCACGGGCACTAGCGGGCTTTCTCGTTTTCCGAAAAAGGAAGCCGCCCGAGCCCTGAAATCGCCGCTTGGGATGATCTCGCGACCGGTATCTGCCGCTCTGTAGGAGCCGCCGGCGTACCGTGCGGCTGACTGGTTCCCGGAATGTGCGGCGTGTATTGCGGGATTGAGCACGTCGGGGAAGACACGTGACGCCGATTGCGCGCTGAGCCTACAGCCGCACGATGTAATCCGTGACCAGCCGGCGGCGGAGAGAAGTCGTCCCACATAGCCGCGTGGAGGAACTATGAAATTCTGATAGGCAGCTTTACTGGGGAAGGCGGCCAAGGGTCCTGGCAGCGGCGCGAAGAAAAATTAGGCGCATCGTGGAAAACGAAGCTCGGGCCCTCGGGTCGCCGGACTTCGGGACGCTTCTTAAGCGATACCGGCTCGCCGCAGGACTTTCACAGGAGGCCTTGGCGGAGCGCGCCCGGATAAGCGTAAACGGAATCAGCGCGCTCGAACGCGGTTACCGCCGGGTGCCTCAACGCGAAACGCTTGCACTCCTGGCCGCCGCCTTGGCGCTCGACGAACATCAACGCCAGGCCTTCGAGGCGGCTGCGACGCGCCGAGTCGGCCATCGGGGGTTCGTCACCGTCGGTCCCTGGCAAGAGGGTGCGATGTCCAGGCTTCCAGTCGCGCTGACCAGCTTCGTCGGCAGGGAGGCGGAGCTTCGCGAAATCGCACCCCTCATACATCAGCATCGGCTGGTGACCATTACCGGACCGGGCGGCATCGGAAAAACGCAGACGGCATTGCGCGTTGCAGGTGCATCGGCCGATTCTAACAAGATTCCGATCTGTTTTGTCGGCTTAGCGCCAGTGGCGGATTCTTCCCTGGTGACGGCGGCGATCGCGGCGGAACTCGGCGTGCAAGGAGTTCCGAATCGTTCCGTGCTGCGGACGCTGCTGAGCTACCTCAACGACAAGGTGCTTCTGCTGGTGCTCGACAGCTGCGAGCATGTCGTCGTTGAAGTCGCGACCGTCTCCCAAGCGCTTTTGGCCAGTTGCTCAGGCGTTCGCATTCTCGCGACCAGTCGCGAACCGCTCGCGGGGGCTGGTGAACGAACCTACCGGTTACCGTCGCTGAATGCGAGCGATGCAATCGCCCTCTTTGCCGATCGCGCGCAAGCCGTCGAGGCGCACTTCAGGCTCACCGATCGAAACACGTCTACCGTGAGCGAGATATGTCGGCGATTGGACAGCATTCCGCTTGCCATCGAACTCGCGGCGGCTCATGTCGATGTCTTATCGCTTGCAAGTCTTGCAGAGAATCTCAACAATCGCTTTCGAATTTTAGTTGGCGGCGAGCGTACGGCGCTGCCCCGGCAACAGACGATGCGTGCGACAATCGATTGGAGTTACAACCTGCTTTCGTTGCGTGAGAAGCGCGTATTCGAGAGTCTTTCGGTCTTTTCCGGTGGATGGACGCTTCCCGCCGCAACTACCGTCGGTTCGGCTGAGAACGCCACGTCTGACGATGTGCTCGACGTACTTTCATCTTTGGTTCGCAAGTCGCTGGTGGTCCTCGATCTCGACGCGAACGAGCCCCGTTACGAGCTGCTGGAAACGTTTCGCCAATACGCGCGTGAAAAGCTTGAGGCTCACGGCGGACGGCAGAGCGCAGCTCATCGCCACGCGAAGGTATGCCTCGAGCATGCGGAATGGCTAAACCGCGCATTCGACTGCGAGCCCGTAGCCATATTGCGCGAGCGGGGAAATGATGATGCAGCCAATTGGCGTGCGGCGCTCCACTGGTCATTAGCCGAACGCGGTGACGTGATCCTAGGTCAGCGATTGGCTGGCGAATTAAGCCCGCTGTTCTTGTTCTTCCTCTCGACGGCGCGAAACCACTTCTTCTTTGGGCATGGTGAGGGACGGCGCTGGATAGCTACTGCGCTGGAACTTGTGGACGAGGGAACACCAGCTAGCGCGCTCGCAGCGCTGAACTACGCGCAGGCAGCCGTTGCCGGAAACCTGAGAGAGTATCGAATTGAGCTGGAGAGCAGCCAGAGCGCCCTGACTCGTTACCGCACCCTCGGCGACTCGCTCGGGATGGCGCGCGCGCAGGCGACGCTGAGTCATGCGCTCCTCTATCTTGGGCGACCCGCCGAGGCGAAAGTGGTTCTCGAGGAGGCTCTTCCGCTAGCCCGCAAAATGGGCGGCCGCAGCCGCTTCTCCGTTGCCTGTCTCTTGCGACTCTTAGCACTTGCCTCGCAGGAGGACATCGTCGCGGCTCGCAGCTACATCGCGGAAGCATTGCAGATTCATGACGTCCTAGGTCATGAAAATAGCTACGCGATGGCGCTTCTCGATCTTAGTGAATGCGAGTTTTGCGCCGGCAATCCAGACCTTGCGTTTGAACGCGCGGCTGAGTCCCTAGCGGCCGCTCCACCCTCGAACGTATTCTTGAAGTGCACGGCGATTTATGGCAAGTCCCTCTTTCTCGCGGCATTGACTCGCTACGATGAGGCGAGGCTATGCGCGCATGAAGCACTCGACTTGGCAAGTGAATACGGCTTCGCGGCTTACGTGGCATTTGCACTAGAACATCTGGCCACGATGGCCGGCCCGCAGGCGGAGACTGCGCGCCTTTTGGGCTTCGCAGGTGCCCGCTTAGCAGAATTGGGCTCGGCGCGACTGCCGTTTCTGCAGCCTCAGCGCGATCGTTTCCTAAGCGAACTCAACGACGAAATGGGTTTCGATGCGATCGACAGGTTCATGGCGGAAGGCGCGGCGATGACGGAGGACCAAGCGGTTGAAGTAGTTCGCTCTATAGCCCGATAACATCCGGCGCCCGGGCCGATTAGATCGGGCGTTCCGCTGCGGCTCGACGACGAAGCCTAAGCGCCGATGCTCAGCAGTGCTTAGGCTTGGGCTCAAGGCCCCCTTGCTGTCCCGGCGTTGCGACGACGTAGGGTGCACGGACGAACGACGTCGTGGTCGGGCCGTCGATGTAACTGCAGGCCCAGAGCGTGCCGCCTTGATCGAGCGGCGTTCCGTCCCACGTCATCCAGTCGATGTTGGGTTTTGCCGGCCCGGGGTTGCCCGGTTCGTAGACGATTCCGTCCTGGTCGGTCGCGACCGCGTCGCTGAGCGTCACCGTTCCGAAGTCGGCGAGCGTGTTCGGCAGCGAAGGCTTGACCGCGTCGTAGAAGATCGCCTCAGTGATCCATTCGGCCGTGTTGCCGAACAGCGTCGCCGGTTCTTGGTACTTGTTGCCGCAGTTGAGGCACCCGGAGTCGAATTTCACCGGCGGGACGAAGTATCTCTGCGTCACGTTCACGAGCCAAAGCGTCGCCCGCTGCCAGGCATGCGGTCCCGACGTGTCGGCCGCGATGCGCACGTAAATCGTGTCGCCCGCCTTCAGCGGCAGGTTGCGGTGCTGCTTCGTGACGGGAATGTTGCGCACACCGGCCCACTCGATCCAGAAGAACGCGCTGGTGCGATAGCCGCGCGGGTTGCCGCGACCGTAACACGCCACGTCCGACTCCGCCCCTGCGTTGAGGAGGTCCGACGCCGGATAGGCGTGCCACTTGCCGTCGCTGCCTTTGTCGTGGGCGATAAACGTCGCCGACCAGCCATCGAGCGCGATCCAGACGTTCGAGCCGTCCTCCTGCTCCCACTTGTTCGCGCAGTTGATCGTCGGAAGCACGAAGGGGACCGTCCACTCACCTTCGATCTCCGCGAAGCGGTGCTCGGGGATCTTCAGCGGCTTCTCGCCGGGCGCGAACAGCACGGGACCGGCCCAATCGGGCTGCCACACGCGGTGCGGTTGCGACGGCATCGGCACGAAGTCGACGCCCACCGGTGTCTGAGCCGCGCGAATAACGCGCAGCCATGTCTGGTAGGCATCGGAGAAGTAGGGGACGTTCGGAGCCGGCGGCAAACCGCGCGCCTCGAGCTCGGCGGGCGAGGGCACGGCCTGCATCCGCAGCGTGGTTCCGTGGGCATGCGTCCGGAGTCCGACCAGTAGTGCCGCGACTCCAAGAACGAGCACGAACGTCCGTTTCATGGCGCCTCCTACGTCGCGCTTAACCAATGCGAGACGGCCGCCCTCGCGAAGCCGCCAAGTTTTCATGAGTTTCTCAGCGGACGCCGCGCGCCGCGCCCAGCCCGAGCGCGGCCACGTTTCCTACCGCTTCGAGGCCGTTTTCTTTTTCTTCCCTCGGGTTTCTTGGGCCGGGGCCTCCCTCGCGCGCGACTTGGGCAGCTGAGCTACCATCGCTGCGTGCGTGGCGGCAGCTGCCTTCGGCATTCCGGTGTCGGGTGGATTGAAGTTGACGATCTTGCGTGACGCCAAATCGACGGTCACCGCATCGTCCGGTGTTTTGGTGGTCGTTCCGTCGCTTGCCGGGTGGTATTCAATGTGGAGCTGAGTCGAATTTACCGTGATGCGCAAGTAGCCGAAGTTCTTGTCGTCGTAGCGGTCGAACGAGACCTTATCGGTCGAAGCCGATGGCTGCTGGACGATTTGCGGGGCTCGGATGGTTTGCGTCTTGCTCAAGACCTGGAGCGGCGCATGCCCGCCGTTTCCGCACACGATATAGGGGATTTCCGTCCCGTCGGGGCGGTAGCGCGTAAAGCGCTGGTAGTTATGAGAGTGGCCTGCGAGATCGGCATGTGGCCACACGCCGACCTCCTTACAGATCGCATCGATCTGCGCTAGCATCGCTGGGCTTCCTCCGTTGCGCGAGTACGCGTAGATCGGATGATGATGGGCCAGTAGCAGGGCGCCCTTGTAGTTCTCGGTCTTTACGCGGGTGAGCGCCGCCTTTAGGAACGTAAGCTGCGCGGTTCCGGTGTCCGCGTCGGAAATGATCCCGGGGTTCTCGAGCCAGTTGCTGAAGAGCACGATGATTCGAACGAACGGAGCGTCGAACGTGAAAAAGACGCCGGGTTGAATTTGCGCCGTGCGAGACAGCTTGTTCGCCTCGGGCATGACGACAAAGTCGCTTTGGCAGAAATTGCGTAAATAACCCTCAAGGCTCGTTTCGTTGAGGCCGGGCGCCACACTGGCATCATGGTTGCCGGCCGCCGCCAAGATCGGTGCCGGATAGTCGCGGTACGGCTCGTAGAATTGATCGTAGTAGTACACGACTTGGCCGAAGCTGTAGACGATATCGCCAAGTAGCATGTGAAACTGTGGAACTTGCCTGGGGTCGACTTCATTGAAGTCTGCAACGAGCTTGTCGGTGACGTAGTTTTGGTCTACCGGGCCGCCGACGCTGCCGCAGTCGCCTAATGCGTGAAACACGATCTGCTTGTTCGTGTTCGTGATGTTGCCGATATTCGTGGCTGCCGTAGCGCCCCCCAGCACGTCTTGGAGGGTGAGTCGCGGCTCGGGATTTTGCGGAAAACCGCGTGGATTCGGGAAAGGAGTAGCGTGAAGGCCGTGCTCCTTGTTATACGCATCGAGCGAGGTGTAGAGCGGGTCGTCCGATGGGTGCTTGACGACAAACGTCGTTGGATCGGGCGTCGGCTGCGGCTGGGCGAACTCAGGCGTATCCAAGGTTCGATTGGGAAGGCCACTTGTGCTCGGAGGCGTCGGATTGGCCATAGCTGCTCTCCTTGACGCTTGGATCGGAACTGCGCAAAGACGGTCCGGGCGCGCCAAGCGTCGGCTTCGCGCAAACTGACCATGTCGGCGGGTCGGGCTCCCCACCCTCCTGCCTGTACCCCCTAGCTGCCATCGCACCTAAGCGTCGCGACTTGACGGATGTTAGCGCATTGCGCAGATCGGCACAGTTGTAACTTGCCGTTGTGACGTGTCCGATGGTTCGCATAGTACCGTCGCCTATCTTGACAGCGATGCCGATCGGTTTGCGCGTCAAGGGCATATCGCTCGCAAAGTAGCGGGACTACTGAGGCAGTTTCGCGAACGAAGCGTCACCTGCCGGTTTGCACCTGCGGCTAAGGAGGGTGCTGGATTGGAGCCGCCGCGCTTCGCGACGTTGCTGCGACAACATCGACCCGCAGGAAGCCCCGCAGGCGTTTGCCCAAGCCGTGGTCGACGTGAACGGCTGGAGTTCTTTAAGTCGAGATCATCCGTCACGGTTCTCGGTAGCGGAGGGCCGATTGCGAACGCGCATCGGGCTCCGCTGGATGCTTTGGAAGAACGTGCGGTGCTTTCCGGTCGCAAGCGCCGCGCACGCTTCCTCGATTCGTCGTTTTCGCTCCACCCGGCCCTTAGCTGAGTTTGTCCAATCGATAAAGTCCCTTCGCGCCATCGAGTCGAGATCGCTCCACCGAGCCTTCGCCTTCGGCGTAGACGCGAGCGCCTTGTGCAGATCGAACGGCACCACGGAAAAGCAACAGGGGCGGCGTCTCCCGGCAGCAAGTCTCGAAGGAAGGCTCTCGACCCTGCGCCGGCGTGTCTCCGGTTGCTTAGCGGAATCGATCCAGCTAATGAAGTCCCGGCGCGCGACAGGGGTAAGGTTCGTCCACTGCGCCTTGGCCGTCGGAGCAGCGGCAAGGACTTCGCGAAGATCTGCTGGCACTCTGGGCTCACCTTCTCTCCCAGCCGGCTTCGGATTTGTCTTGTGCGTCGATTGTGATAGCATCTTCAATTTCTTGCGATTATTTGGTAGGGAACGCATCGTGGCATTGACCGTCCGCTGCGCAGGACGCGACTGATACCCACGTACCCGCCGATGCCCGCCGCAATGCATGCCATCCCCGATGCCAGTATGACCGTCCGGGGTGAGGCGTGCGCGAGCGCCCATCCGCCGGCCATCACTCCCAGCGGCACGGCCATCGTATAGAGGAACGAGGATTGCATACTGAAGACTGCGCCTTGCAGCTCTTTCGGAACGTGGATTTGCATGAATGCTTGCTCGATGGCGTTGTAAGGCGACCACAAGAAGCCCGCAAGAGAGAGCACGATCATCGCAACCGGCAACGAATAAGCAAAGGCAAGTGCCGAGGCAAGGGCGCCCCACATGACCGCAATGCTGCAGAGTATGAAGGTCGGGGGTAAGCGCTGATAGCGCGAGCGCAACAGGAGCAGTCCACTAACCGAACCAACCGCGTACGCGGTCCACATCAGACCGTAGCCGGTGGCATCCGTATGAAAGATAGTGCGCGCTGCAACCGGGAGCGCGACCTCGAGTGGCCCGTACGCGAAAAAGAAGAAGAAGGTGAGCAGCGTGATGGCCAGGACGAGCGGCCGACACAGAATCTCGCGGGTCCCTTTCAGAACGTCCAATTTGCGCTCGTGCAACTGCGTGCGCGAAGAGTATGGCGATGCGAGGACCGCTGCCAGATACAACGCCGTCCCACATGCAGAGCACCAGAGTGCGACCGAAACAGACCAGCGCCCTACGAGGAAGCCGCCTGCCGCGGGACCGATCAATAATGCCGCCTCCGAGCCGAACGAGAAAAGTGCGTACGCGGCCGGCAGTTCGTCGGCTCGCGTGATCTCTCCAATGAGCAGCCGGCGATATGTCAGCGTAGCGGGAGCCGTTAGCGCGAAGACGACGACGAGGCCCAAGAGTAATGGGACCGTCAGTCTGCCGGCCGTGGAAAGGCCTGCCAATGCAGTGAGAGCAAGTGTAGCCGAGGTGGACGCGTACAAGGCTACCGTCTTCGCCTGAAATCGTTCGAGAACGGCTCCGGTAAGCGGAGCGGTGAGGAGCGAGGGTAGTTGATAGGCCACAAAGAGCGCGCCAAGCAGCTGCGGCGAGCGAGCCGAGTTCAGCACCCACCAGACAAGGGCGATCCAGCCAATCTGCGTTCCGAGCTGCGCGGTGCCATAGCCGAGTGCAAGCGACCGGAGCACGGCGTTGCGCCGCAACATGTCGATCATATGGTAGTTTCCTTGTGCGTCTTGCTCGATTGCCGCCCGCTCGCGCCGCGCCCTGGGTTCAATACCCTTCCACCTGGATGACGGATTGAGCGAGGCGAAACGTGACGGCGATGCTGACTGCTCGGTTGTTGCCTTCCGGCGTGCGGGGAATCCGTACCGAGGCGCTTCTTAAGGCGCCGGGCGGCGACGCGGGCTTCACCTGGTGCCGAGGCCGGGGCTCGGCTGGCCGAGAGCCTGGAACGGCAACGGAATCGCCCCGCAGTGGCTCGAAAAGGACGGTCGTACGGCGAGCCGCGCTGAAAGCGAGGAGCACGAGGGTGTCGCAGTTGTACCATTCAGGCAACAGAGCGCTGCAAGATCGCTTTGACACACGACGCCTTGCCGACCGGCTCGAAGAGCGGATCGTGGTTGATTTCATCGACGACGAAGACAAGGCGTTCATTGAAGCGCGCGACATGTTCTTTTTGGCAACCGTCGATCCGCGCGGCTTCCCGTCGTGTTCGTACAAGGGCGGTGAGCCTGGGTTCGTGCAGGTGCTCGACGGGCGAACCATTGCATTCCCAAATTACGATGGCAATGGGATGTACCTATCGATGGGAAATCTCGATGCGCATCCGAAGATCGGTATGCTATTCATCGACTGGGCGGCACCGAGCCGGCTGCGGCTTCACGGCGAGGCGTCGATCTCATATGACGATGCGCTGAAGGCGGACTATCCGGAGGCTCAATTCATCGTTCGCGTGGACGTGCACGAGGTTTTTCCGAACTGCCCGCGTTACATCCACCGTCAGTCGCTGATCGAGCGATCGCCTTTCGTGCCCAAGTGCGGCGTTACGACGCCGATACCAGATTGGAAAAGACGCGAGTTCGTGGCCGACGTTCTGCCGACTGACGATCCTGCGAACGCATCGAGCTAACCGCCGGCGTCCCTGCGCCAGCCGGCACGGCGGGGAGCAACCCGGTTAGCCCCTGCACTATACGAGTCTGGCGGCCCCTAGGCGGCTGCCAGCCAAGCTCGTTTGCCCTGCACTTTGCGCGGGTACGGCGTGGATTGTTTCTTCTTACTACTTTCTGCCCGGGAGGAGACTATGGCAAAACATCTCGTATGGCTCGCGGTGCTCGGGCTGGTTCTCGCCAACGGACCCGCGGCCGCTCAAAATCCGCCCTCGGCGCAAATGGGGGCTGGTACGTCAGTGACGGTGATATTGGCGCCACAGAATAAGTCGAATGAAAGCGGGATGGCGACCCTAACTCAAACCAGCAAGGGCCTTCAGGTCGTGTTGACGATGACGACCGTGCCGACCGATCCTCAACCGGCCCACATTCACAAGGGTACCTGCAGTACGCTCGATCCCAAGCCGGCGTATCCGCTAACGAACGTAACAAAGGGAACCGACGCGCAAGGCAATCCGAAAGGTGTTTCGACGACCCTCCTTACCAACGTGACGCTAAATGACCTGACCACCGGGACGTATGCGATCAACGTGCACAAATCGGTGGACGACATCAAGACCTACGTCGCCTGCGGCGACATCAAACGCGGCAATCCGGGCGGCACATCGCAGTAGTTTACGGCAGAGGTCCGCGCCAGAGCACGCAAATGTGCTTCCGGCGCGGACCTCCGCACACTTCAAAAAAGACCTAAGGTCTTGGTGAAAGGGCTCCTGCGCTGCCCTTCGACGGCTTCAAGGTGTTGGCCCCGGATCCGGGAAACGGACAGGTGTCGCTCCGTGCCCGACCGTCGGTGAAGGGTGCTCATTTGAAATTATCCATCGACCTGACGAAGCTCCGCTCTCATATCGGAATGCTGCCAAATCCAGCCTCCGCCCGGACGAAGTCGCTCGAGGGGCGTGTGAAGGATGCCAAGGCCGTCACGAGCGTTTGCCCGCACTGTGCGGTGGGCTGTAGCACTCTTGCGTTCGTCGGCGGTGATGGGACGCTGCTCTCGGTCGAAGGCAACCCTGCCAGCCCCATCAATGCCGGGCATCTGTGCCCGAAAGGCTCGGCGATCTTCGGCATGACCGTCAACACCGGCCGGTGGTCGACGGTCAAGCATCGCGCACCGTTTAGCGATCGCTGGGAGGAGCGCTCCCTTAGTTGGGCGATGGATCGCATCGCCGCGCTGGTAAAGAAAAGCCGCGACGAAACGTTCGTACGAGAGAAGGACGGCAAGCGGCTCAATCATACGCTCGGCATCGCGTCGCTTGGGGGCGCCACGTTTGCCATCGAAGAAAATTACCTGCTGGGTAAGTTGATGCACTCGCTCGGCGTGGTTTCGATCGAAAATCAGGCACGAATATGACATAGTGCCACGGTGCCTGGTCTAGGCACCTCATTCGGACGCGGGGGCGCAACCAATTCCCTCCAAGACTTGCCGAACGCTGACTGCATACTAATCGAAGGTTCGAACTTCGCCGAGGCCCATCCGGTTGGTTTCCGCTTCGTCATGCAAGCGAAGGAGCGCGGTTCCAAGATCATCCACGTCGACCCGCGCTACACGCGCACGTCCGCGCTAGCCGACCTTTACGTACCGATCCGCAGTGGCACCGACATCGCCTTTCTCGGCGGCGTTATCAACTGGGTGCTCCAAAATGAGCGTTATTTTCGGGAGTACGTCTGCGCTTACACCAACGCGAGCCATATCCTGACTGACAAATTCCAGGATACCGAAGACCTCGACGGGCTTTTCTCTGGTCTCGATGAGCCGCCGCGTGTATCTGACTCGCTTCCGAGTGTTGTGATGTACGACAGGCGCACGTGGAAGTTCGAGCGTGAAGGGAACTCCATCAAGAGCGATCCGACCTTGCAGCATCCGCGATGCGTCTTTCAGATACTAAAGCGCCACTTCTCGCGCTACACGCCGGAAATGGTCGAAAGCATCTGTGGGGCGCCACGCGAGAAGTTTCTCGAGGTCTGCCGCGCACTCGCCGAAAATAGCGGGCGCGAGCGCACGACGGCATTTGCTTATGCCCTGGGTTGGACGCAGCACAATACCGGCGTACAGTACATTCGAACCGCCGCCATTCTTCAATTACTGCTCGGTAACGTCGGCCGTCCTGGCGGCGGCATAATGGCTCTGCGAGGCCATGCCAACATTCAAGGCGCGACCGATATTGCAACACTCTACGATCTGCTCCCGGGCTACTTGCCGATGCCGTCCGCCCTGCGCCACGAGCAGACACTGGCCGGTTACCTGAAGAACCACACCAAGCGAACCGGTTGGTGGGTGAACACCCCGAAGTACGTTGTTTCACTGCTCAAGGCGTTCTACGGGGATGCTGCGACAAAAGAGAACGACTTCTGCTTTGATTACCTGCCGCAAATCAGCGGCGATCATTCCGAGCTACCGACCATGTTTGCAATGAAGGACGGCGCCGTTAAGGGTTACTTCGTCATTGGCCAAAACCCCGCGTCATCCGTGCAAAACGCCGAGCTTGCTCGCGCGGCGATGGAGCGCCTAGAGTGGATGGTCAGCATCGATTCGTTCGAAACCGAAACTGCCTCTTTCTGGAACCGCGAAGGTGTCGATCCGTCCACCGTCGGTACCGAAGTGTTTTTCATTCCCGCGGCGACCGTCCTTGAAAAAGACGGCGTAATGGTTAACACAAACCGTATGCTGCAGTTTCACGACAAGGCGCTCGAGCCGCAGGGCGCGAGCAAGAGCGACGCATGGTTTCTATATCAGCTGGGCAAAAAGCTAAAGGCGCTGTATGCCGGCTCGGCCGATGCGAAGGATCGCCCGATCCTCAACATGACGTGGGACTACGAGCACGAGGACGATCGGGAGCGCGAGCGTGGCGAGCCATCGGTCAACAAGATCATGCAAGAAATCAACGGTTATTACACCGCAACCGGAGATCAGGTCAAGGGCTTCACCGAACTCGCAGACGATGGCAGCACGGCGGCAGGCGGTTGGATCTATTCCGGCGTTTGCCCCGATAAGCATACGAACCTCGCCCGGAGCCGCACCGGCGGTAGCGGCGTCTCCCTCGGCTGGGGTTTTGCGTGGCCCGCAAACAGGCGGCTTATGTACAACCGCGCCTCGGCTGACCCCGACGGCAACCCCTGGAGCGAGCGAAAGAAATACATCTGGTGGGATGCAACTTCGGGTCGTTGGACTGGGGCCGACGTACCTGACTTCCCCATAGAAAAGGCCCCGAACACGCCGGCAGACCCAAACGCCGGCGGCATCGAGGCGCATTCGGGCGCCGATCCATTCATGATGCAGATCGACGGCCGCGGTGCGCTCTTCGTGAATGAGGAATTGCAGGACGGTCCTATACCGGTCCATTATGAGCCTCTGGCATCGGTCACTCCTAACCTGCTTTACAAGCAGCAGCATAATCCAGTGCTGCGTCAATGGAAACGGCGCGATAACCCCTACAATGGTGCCGTCAATCCGGAGTATCCGTATGTCTTGACGACGTACCGCATTACGGAGTACTCCGGTGGAATGACGAAGCACATTCCTTGGCTTGCCGAATTACAGCCGGCGGCATTCTGCGAAATCGATCCGGTTCTGGCGGCGGAAAAGCGCATTCGGAACGGCGACTGGGCGACCATAAGCACGGCGGTCGGCGAGATCGAGGTCCGCGCGCTCGTGACCGGCCGCATTAAGCTTCTAAGCATTGGAAGTGGTGAGCGCGTGCATCAGATAGGCGTGCCCTACAACTTCGGAAGACTCGGCTTTGCGCACGGCGACACGTCGGGAGATTTGATTCCACTGTCGATGGATCCAAACTGCTCGATCCATGAGGCGAAGGCGCTAACGTGCAACATTCGTGCCGGCCGGCGCCCACGTCGAGATGCGGCAACCGATCCCATAGATCTCGACGTTCCTGAAAAGGAAAGAACGAGCGAGGGCAAGGCAATGTTGCACGGCACCTACCACGATTTCCCACACGAGAACCCGACCTGCGGGTAGGGCGAGGCATGGCGACGGGATTCTTTACGGATACCACGATCTGCATTGGCTGCAAAGCCTGTGAGGTCGCCTGCAAACAATGGAACGAGCTTCCCTCTGACGGGTTCGAGTTCTCCGGCGATTCGTACGACAACACCGGCTCGCTTTCCGGAACGACGTGGAGGCACGTATCGTTCGTAGAGCAGCTCTCCCCCGAGCCGGCCGGCGCGGAAGATCGTTGGCTTATGATGAGCGACGTTTGCAAACATTGCACGCATGCCGGATGCATGGAAGCGTGCCCAACGGGCGCTATCATTCGCAACGAATTCAACAACGTTTTCGTTCAGCCGGATATTTGCAACGGTTGCGGCTATTGCGTCGTCTCGTGCCCGTTCGGCGTTGTCGATCTTATTGCAAAGGTCAATGAGCCGCGCCATGCCGACTATAACGATGCCACCCTCAACCAGGAGCGCGAGCACACGAGCCAGACGGCGCTTCAAGGTAGCGGCGGTGTTGCGGCAAAGTGCACGCTTTGCTACGACCGCCAGAAGATCGGGATGGTCCCGGCTTGTGCTAAGGCATGTCCCACCGAGTCAATTCAGTTCGGCGAGATCGAGGAGCTGAGGGAGCGCGCAAGCAAACGCGTGGAAGCACTTCAAGAACGCGGCCTCCCTGCGTACCTCTACGGTGCCGGCAACGAGGGTTCGGTCGGCGACCTTAACGCCTTTTTCTTACTGATCGACAAGCCAGAAGCGTACAATCTGCCGGCCGAGCCGGTCTTACCCTCGACCCGGCAGCCTGCCGGCTACGTGAGCGCTGCGCTCACGGCGGCACTTCTGACATTGCTCGGCCTTGCGGTCTTCAAAGGTGCGAAGTGATGGCCGACGTGCTTCCGGGCGGCGAACCTACAAAGACCACCTACTACGGCCGGCCGTTGCTCAAGCGCCCGCACTGGGACCGGACGGTCACGATTTACCTATTCCTCGGCGGTATCATGGGCGGCAGCGCTATCCTAACGCTGCTGGCCGACGGCGAGGCCGCCGGCGAACGAAGGCTCGCCCGTAATGGGAAATACGCCTCCTTCCTCTTGTCGGTCGTCGCGCCAGGCATTCTCGTTACGCACCTTGGTCGTCCCGAGCGTTTTCATCATATGATGCGCGTCGTCAAAGTCAAGTCGCCGATGTCACTCGGCGTTTGGGGCTTGATCGCATTCTCGACGATTGCCGCACCGAACGCCGTCGCTGAGGCGGCCCGCAACGGCCACGCGCCGCGCTGGTTATCGGCAGTCGGGCCGCGTTGGTTGAACCTGCCGATGGCGCTGCTCGGCGCATTTATCATGAGCTATACCGGCGTGCTGCTCAGCGCAACCGCGATTCCGTTGTGGGCAAAGGGCAAGTATCACATCCCCGCTATGTCGGTCTGCTCGGCGCTCGCCGGTGCGTGCGCGCTACATTCCTTGCTGCTTGCCCGTTCGAGCGCGCCCGAGACGCTGACGCGCCTGGCAAAGATGGGGGTGTTCGCAAGCCTCGCGGAGGTCGTGATCGTCGAAAACTTTAGGCACTATGCGGGCGAGTTTGGTAAACCAATGTTCGAAGGTGCGCTTGGTCAGAGGTTCCGGAATCTGACGTTGCTCGCCGGCAGCGTGGCGCCGCTCGTCTTAAACGGAACATCGATCCTCAAGAACCGAGCGAATCAACGCGAACATAGCGTCTCGAGGACTCTGGTAAGCGCCGCCTTAACGCTAATCGGCGGCTACGTGCTCCGGGAGACGCTGATCGAAGCCGGTAAGCTCTCGGCCGACGATCCGACGGTATCGTCCAGACAGCCCCGCTAGGGACTCGAAGATCCGATCAGCGTCAACAAGCTCGACAAGAACTCATTGGAATGGATGAAGACGGCAAAGTGGCCCCCGTTTGGGATGGCGACGAACGCTTTGTGCGGCGCCTGTAATGAATCGAGATAGTCGCGCGCGACAGACGTGGCCGTGGTAAAGTCCTCCGCGCCCTGGATGAAGAAGATTGGAATCGAAAATTCAAGGCCGAGATCCTTTCGGCCATAAGTTTGCGTTTGCGGAACAAGTTGGTCGGCGCTGAGAACCATCCCGTCAGCGTCATTGTTCACATCCTGAACCGAACCGCCGGGAGCGACGAGCGTGCGCCCGATATTCCCAGCCAAGAAGGTGTTTGCTCCTTCAAAAACCGTCGACCACTTCCACTGCGTACGGAAGCCTGCGCCGGAGGAGTACGGCGGCGGCCCGGCGCGTAGAAGCTCCTGCACGGCTTCATGGTTGCTCAGCGCCCGCGCTTTCTTTAAGAGCTCGTTATAGTTCACGATGTAGCTCATGCGCGTATCCGCTACTTGACCGGTGCCGACGTATGCCTCGAAGAGTTCGGGCTTCATCTTCGCCATGAGCAGGCCGAGAATCGATCCAAAGGAATGCCCGACCAGGATGATCTTGCGCTTGCCAAGATTCTTGCACAAGTATTCCGAGAGGTCGATGCCGTCTCGCACCATGCGCTCCACGGTAATCGTCGAGGCCATGCCGGCGCCACTCTTTTGGAGCGTTCGTCCCGCGCCGCGCTGGTCCCATTGCACGATCGTGAAGTGCTTCTCCCACGGGGCGAAATACATAAACGACCACGGATACGTGGGGTCCCCGGGCCCCCCGTGAAGGAACAGCAGGACGGGGTTGTTACGATCCCATCCTCGGATGCTGATCCACTGGTCAATGCCGCCGATCGTAACGTAGCGCGCTTCATCGACGCCGGTTGGTGACGAAATCGCATATTCTGTCGCGTTTCGCGTTCGGAGGAACGTAAGAAACGTTTCGAGCTTATGGAACTGCTCGATTGTATCGGGTTTCAGGCCCTCCGAGACGCTCTGAGCGGTCGTGTTCGGCATAGCAGGCACGCCTGACGCGGCCAAAAGCGTCCCTGACGCGCCTAAGAAGAAATTCCGTTTCATCTAATCTCTCCTCGCCGGCATGCCTATCGATTGAACGAAGCGACTCGCATTGGTTTCGCTACTCGCGACATGCGGGCAGGTTACCACGCACGCTTGTCCAAAGTCAACTAATTAGATAGTATTCGTCGCGTTCGTAGGGAAGCCGTTAGGGGCGCATCGATAACCCAAACAGCAACTGCCTAATTTAAGCGCAAACGCAGGCCCGTCGCGCCGCGCGACGCGGCCTGCGCTTTCTCGGAAGGAAGCACTTACCTGAATAAGATGCGCTCGGCACAGCACAAGCCTCTCTCGGCCCTGCTCTCCCAAACTTTGGTTGCCTACACGGTGGAACTCGATTCCGAATTCGAGCGCCGCGTGCTTGAAGCGCATGCCGCAGCGCGCCTTTCGCTCGTAATTTGGCTTAATGTGATGCGGTTTTTGGCCGATGGACCACTTTCGGTTCGGACGCTAGCTTCGCGCGCGCTCGCCAACGAGGAGCAGGGCAAGGCCGGGCTCGGCTGTCTGGAGCGATGGGGTTTTATTCTGCTGCAGTCCGGAAAACGCGCCGGTTTCGGCAGCGGCCGAGGCATCCGCGCCGATTGGCTTGTTCGGCTCACGGCCGGCGGCGAAACGGCCATCAAAATCTGGCCGGAGCTGGTCCCGCAAATCGACGCCCGCTGGTCGAAACGCTTCGGCGACGATGCGACGAGGTTGCGCCGCTCCCTGGAAGCAATCGAGCAGCAGATCGATCTCGAATTGCCGCAGGGCTTGCCGGTTTCAATTCTCCAACTGCCGCAGTTCGCGCCCCGAAAATCGGCTGCACAAGACGGCCTGCCGCTACCGGTGCTGCTTTCCCGCGTTCTGCTCGCCTTCGCGCTCGATTTCGAAGGTGAGTCGCGAACGCCGATTTCGCTATGCGCCAACACGCTTCGCGTTCTCAGCGACGAGCCTATCCCTGAAGCAGAGATTCCCAAACGAACGGGCTGTTCGGCGGAAACGGCAGGCATCGGCTGGCAGCACAAGCCCTACATTATCGTTGAAAGCGACCCTGCCCGCAGCCGCGGCAAGTTCGTGCGCCTGTCCGAAGCCGGCATCAACGCGCAGAGAGAGTACCACAGCACCGCGCGCGATATTGAGGAAAAGTGGAAAGATCGCTTTGGCACCGCTACGAAAGAAATTCGCGAATCGCTGACGACTCTGCTGAAACGCGGCGAACTTTCTGAAGGCCTGAAGCCACCTCCCGGCACGACCCGCGCCGGCGCTCAGACACCCGCTCTAGGCCGCTTCACCGTTGGACCTGCGGCGCGCCAGCGCAAGCGGGATTTGGTAAGTCAGACGGAAGCATTCGTGCGCGATCCGGCTGGCGCTCTGCCGCATTACCCGCTATGGGACATCAACCGCGGCTTCGGTCCGTAGGAGGCGCTGCCCACAACGCGGCGTCTAGCGACTTCTCTCTTTACGCAGCCGATCGCACTGTGCAACCGGACCTCTTATAGCGAGCCATATACTTTGAATCAGGCGTTTTGCATCTTCCAGTGACAACGGCGTCCCCCGGTCGGATGCATGCGCACGTTGGAAGCACGGGGGCACTCGACGGCCGACCGGCGGCGCCGCGCTTCTCGCCGAGGAGGGACGGCTACCTGGCGTCGAAATTTCGGCCGATCTAGAAACGTCAGGAGCCGCCTCGGTGACCGGGTGGTTTGTCCCGAGCGACCTTTATATGGGGTTCGGTCATGCGTGTGTTTTCGTCAACACAAAGCGTCCGCAGCCGTGGGACTCATCGCCGTCGGTGTCGCCCTTGCGGTCTCAGGCGTCGTATCGAGGCCGAGCGTCTAGGAGCCGACACGACCTGCGATAGCTCGAGCTACTGCAAGACGTTCAGCATTAACGGCACGGGCGGCGGCGTCGAAGCGACGGCGACGCGCAGAACCGCGATACAGGGGCAGACGTCAGCGGGCAACGGAGATTCCGGAGTTGCCGGTATCGACACGGCGACGGCGTGTGCGTCGGGATGCGCCTTGGCCGCGGTCGAGGGCTCGTCGAGCGGCGGTTCGGGCGGCTACTTCGAATCCACTCTGCAGGGCTCCGCCGGAGTGCATGGCTACATCGGGAAGAGTACCCAAAGCCTCGCCCTATAACGCCCTCACCCTGGATGACAATGGTCAATACAGCGCGCTCTACGCGCGCGGCGATAGCGACGCCACCGTGCTCTTCTGGGCCTCCAACGTCCCGAATAACGACCACTGCTTGATCGACTCCGCCGCGGACTTTATCTGCAATGGAACGATCGTCGGCGGCGATGACAAGGCGATTCTCGTGCGGCATCACGTTCCGCCGGCGTCGCTGCCCTGCGCGCTGCTCAAAGTCGCGGGCAAGAGGAGACGAAGGGCCTGTACGTCAGCCTGCGCACGTGCGAAATTTCTTTGGGGATCTTCACGGAGAAGCGAAAGTCGTCCGGAACTGCGGCGGCCCATCGCGCATATGTTGCCTGACGATGCGGTCCATAGAACGACGAGTTGATCTCGGCGCACGAAAACCGGGTCGAATAGCGCATCAAATGCGTCCCTGCCCCTCCGAATCGATCGCGCTGATCGCGCGGCAACGACCAGCCCGCCGTCCCGACCCGGCGCTCAGGTGTCATCTGGGTTGAAAAGCTGCGAAGGTATTTTGGCCGACCCGCAACTCGACGTGGAATCGCGTCCCTACCGTCACGAAATTCGGTGACTCTGCTCGGATGACGAATCCAAGCGCGAAGCCTGAGCTACGACGCCCGGTTCCTCTGACCGGTCTAGGCCTTGCGCGGAGTAAATTAGGGCGACCGACTGCACGTTCCCCTAAAGTCCGGCCTTGTGGCAGTCCGTGAAGGGTATTCAGTAAAGCTGAAAGTGCTCCGGTTTGTGCGTACCCACTCATAGCGGCGAATGTTATTGTCAGAGCTCGCGTGATTCGTCCACTGCTCAGTGTTCCCGGTCCACGGCTCTGCAAACGACACCCACCAATTGCCCTCGTTGTCCATTCCGGTTTGGACGTAGCGGCGTTTCTTTGCATCATAGCTTGTCGCGATGCTGTTAAGATATGGCATTGTCATCTTCCCCTGCGTCGGCACGTCGACCCATTCGCGCAGAAGGCCAGAATCGAAAGTATAGATCACCGTCGACTTGCTCACGTGTTTTCCGATGGCTCCGGCCTGACAGGACCACGTGCCAACGTAGTATCGCAGGGCCGCTGCCCCAGACGCAGCTCGGACACTGTTCGGTGCGGCGACGGTAACCGCGAAAGCAAGAAGACCTAGGGTTTTTCGCATTGACGCCTCCCTTTGTGAATGAGGGTTAGTACGTCTTCGTTTCGACACTGACGACCTTCGCGCCGCCCTTGGTCCTGGTGGGCATGCAGTTCGCCGGTTTCAATCACAGTGAATGACGTAAATAATGTCCAGACCGATCGTTCCAACAGCTACCCGGATACTGGCTCTAGTGCCGCGTCGAAGGCGGGATAGAACCACCCGAGCCAGACAAATGCCCCGACCAACGTCGCCGGTACAATTGCCACCCGCTGTTATTCGTGCCTTGCGCCTTCCCCGGCCCATACGGACTCCCGTCGCGCATCCAGAGTTTGTACTACCGTTCCGATGGACCGCGGACGAGCTCGACCGGTGCATAGAACATTGGTTGTTGTCCTCGATCTATGGAGCGCCCGGCAAGCCCAGGCCGACTAGAACGACGGGACCAGTGAGGCGCCGCGCTTTCAGCAGTTCCACAGATCGGCTAGTCGATTGCGCCTTCAACCGTGACGTGGCACGGTGCTGCGCCGCGAATCGCCGCCGCCAGACACGTGCCCAGTTCGTGCGCTCCTTGGCGCATCACGAGATAGTCGCCTAGCGCGCTGTAGCTAAGCCTTCGCACGACTCGGCCGCTCGGCACGTCGACCGCCGAGGCGACGACGTCCCAAATGATCGGCGTCACCAGCCGCGCCGTGCCGAACACCACGGTGCGTACGCCCAATGCCAGGCCGGCACGTCGCGCGCAATCGGCGCTTCCGCACGACGTGTTTGTTACGCGCGCGGCATCGACCAGCAGAAGCTTGCCTGCGCCAATTCCGCCGCGCAGATCGTCGGTGAGCGAGCGGAGCTGCCTAGGGCTCGGCGCGACCGCGTCGTCGTAGTCGGCACCGCCGGCTAACGGCAGGACGGCGACCGCACGCTCCGCGGCGGCATTGTCTGCCGACGCAGCACCTCGCATCGCGCCGGAAAACAGCAGTGTGGCGCCGGCGAGGACGACACATCCAACGAGGCGACTAACTCGGACCATGGCAAGCACCTCCCGATTCGTTGGTTATGTCCGCTCGCGAACGGATCCCCTTTCGAAAGGCCGGACAGGCGGCGCCCGGAGGCTCGCGTCACCACGTGACAAGGAGTGACTGTGCGGAGGCTGACGAATCGACTCCGACTTGGACATGAACGGGCACATTGCCGCGCCTTTTGCCGCACTCGACGCGCAACGGCGCGCGGTTACTAAGCCGGAGTGCTCTTGCCGATGAGATATGGCGCCAATCGGCCGTGCTTAAGGCCAAACGCGGCGGTCATATGATCGGCTCGGCGACCTCGAGCGGCATGGCCAAACGGATGGCTACAAGTTGCCAGCATGACGTGGCCCCGTTGGGAGCTGGTCACCCTAAGGCAGTCCCGAATAACCGCCTAAGGTGCCCAGGAACGGCGGGGTCACATCACATGGTCGCTGCGGCGCCTCGCTCAACCTTATCGTAGAACAGACTTCTTTGCACGGACTTTGCGTTTGCGGCCTAGGACTCGCAATGACTTGCGGGTGCGCGTCGAGGACGGCCGGAGCTCGACGGCGCGGTGCAATGCCAATGTACGGATCGCGCTTGCCGCAGTCGGGATCTTCCTCCGATCCAGTAGCGTCAGAGCGTCCGACACGAGGCGCTTCCAGCCACGTGCCCGTAAGAACGTAGGTTTTTCGCCGGTGACATCCTCGCTCGCAAAGGCGCGCGTGCCGCCGAGGGTCGCCTCACTCGTCTCATATTTCCCACGAAGCGTTCTGAAACTGGTCGGAAACGGCGGGAACATTCGGAAACACGAAGCCAGATTTTCTCAATCTGGGGACTTGAAATTCATGCGGAAGATGCGAGCGATGCCGATTCCGAAGGCCCCAATGATGGCGGCAAATAGGAGGAGCGCCGCGCCCACGGATATACCGGCCACGCCTCCACTGCCGCACAACGCGCTCACGCCACGCGAGAGCGCGAGCCGCAGCAACGCAATTGCGTTGGCTTGTGTGCCCGAAAGCGCCCGCGCTCGCGCCGCAACGTCGTCCACGTTCCAGCTCACGCCGTCGATCCGGTCGGCGATGCGTCCCGCGTCGTCGATGAGCACGACGCTTTCGGTGTGCACGATCGGCTCGGACGGTGTGCCCGCTGCGACGAACACGCCTAGGCGCTGCTCGAGCTCGCGCACGTCGTCGGGTCGACCCGTCGCGAGGGTCCAGCGCCGCGGATTGGCGTCGAAGTATGCCCCGTATCGGCGCAAGACCGCCGCACTGTCGTGCTTGGGGTCCAACGTGAGCTCGACAAGATGGACGGGCGCTGTGCGAAGGTCATTTTGTAGCTGCTTGAACTTGGCCGATACGAGCGGGCATTCGCGCGGGTCGGGGCAACGCGTGTAGATGAACGAAATGACAAGCGTGCTGCCTCGAAAGGCCTGCAGCGAGATCGCTCGACCGGTCTGATCGATGAGCCGCGTGCCCGGAACCGCATCGCCGATTTGCATCGTCGGCACGAATGGTGTCACGAACATCGGCGCTTCCTGGCTACCAGGTGCGCATTCCAGGCGCTAGGAAGTGGCGCACCGAGAGTTGATCGTGAAGCGGCCCCATGTAAGCTAGCACCGCTAGCACAACCGCGACCGTGGCCCAGCGCCCCAGCCAGTCGAAAGCTGGTGCCGTCGGCATAGATTCCTCTTCTGCCGGTGCGAACGCAAAGGCTTCGCGCTGAGTTTCGGGCTCGTTGAGCAGACGCGTGCCCACCGCGACTACAACGAACATGAGGACGCTGATAAAGAGCAGCGTCCCCCCGATAGCAGCGAAGACCATCTCGCCGTGCCACGACTGAGCCCCGGCGGCACCGAAGTACGTCACGTCGGATGTGCGGCGTGGCGAGCCGAGCAAGCCGGCGATGTGCATTGAGGTCGACATCAACAGCATGCCGATGAACCACATCCAGGTCTGGGCGAGAGCCAGTTTCGGAGCGTAGAGCTTGCGCCCGGTGAGCGCGGGGACGAGCTTATACGCCGCGCCGATGAAGCTGAGCGCGACGGGGCCGCCAACCGTGACGTGGAAGTGCCCGACTATCCACATCGTGTTATGGACCAGCACGTCCATGCTATACGAGGAATTTACGATACCGCCGAAGCCACCGAAGATAAAGAGCAACATGCCGAGCGCAGAGCCCGTGAAAACCGGATCCGTCCACGGCAGCCAACGCACCGTGGCCACGAACCCGCGCACGCCGGCCCGCCGGGCAGCGATTTCGAAACTCGCGAAGATGGCAAAGGCCGTCATGAACGAGGGGATAACCACGCCATACGTCGTCAAAGTGTGTAACCACTTCCAACCAGCGGAAACGCCCGGTTCGAGGAACTGATGGTGGATCCCGACCGGCGTCGAAAGTACCAACAACAGGAGGAATGCCAGGCGTGTGAGCGAGTCGCTGAAGACTTTTCCGCCGTAGGTGGTCGGAATGACATTGTACCAGATTAAGTAGGCACCCATGATCCAGAAGTAGACCAGCGGGTGGCCGAAATACCAGAAGAGCATCCTGCTCAGCGAAACGTCGATGCCTGAGGTCCAGCCAAGCGACCAGGGAATCAGGAGCAGCATCTCCACCACGATACCGACCGTGGCGATGATCCACATCACGAACGTGCAGGCGCAGGCGTGAGCCGGCAGAGGAATACGCTTGCCGGGGTTGTTACGACCAAACGATATGACGTTTCGAAGAATGTCCGCGGCGACGAACCAGGTTCCGGCAACGAGTAGGGTCGCCCCAAGGTAGAAGAGCGGATCTGCCTTCAGCGGCGCATACATTGTGTAGAGCACCGTCGCGTTGCCGGCCAGAATTTCCGACGCCGCCATCAGAGTTCCGACCAGCATGATGCAGTAACCGGTCCAACCCAGTCGCACCGAACGAATTCGTGGGATCGAGCGGTAGGTCGCGAACGTCATCAGGCCGCAGATGAAGAAGGTGGTAAAAACCAGCGCCATCAGCACGCCGTGAGCCGTGAGAATCCGGTAGTAGTCGAACTGGGCCGGCAACGCCAGGAAGTTGGCTCGCGAGAACCCTTGGAGCAGGCCGAACAACGCCCCCACGGTCAGGGCCGCCGTGGCCGTATAGATGTGCGCCAGGACCAGGAGATTCTCGCTCGCGACCGAGTAGCGCATCGCGAAGCCGGGATCGGTTGAGCCGGCGGAGCCGGTTCCGGAGATGGTGCTCATCAGCGAACCTCGATCGCGTCAGCCATCAGTTGATGTCCGGCGCCGCAGTACTCGTTGCAGACGAGAAGGTACTTGCCGGGCTTGGTAAACGTGTGCGAGACCGTGCTCACCCAACCGGGCGTCACCATCGTGTTGATGCCCGTCTCCGGGACGCTGAATCCGTGCTCGACGTCGGTGCTGGTGACGTAGAACGTCACGTGGGCGCCCAGCGGAACCGAAAGGTGGTGGGGTTCGAACGAGAAGATATGCGCAACATAGTAGGCCTCATACGAGCCGTTGGCCAGCTTGTGCAGACCCGGGTGGTCGAACGGCGGCGTCTGCGAAACCTTTGCTGGATCGATGGTCTGGACGTTGCTGGGCGGCACGATTCCATCGACGACCGCCGCGGTCGTGATGGTCGCCAGAAAGACGGCCATCATCGCGAGGCCGAACGTCAACCAAATCCGCTCCGAGCGATGGATGTGCACGCGCTACCACCGATCCCGCAATAAGAAAAACATCAAGAACCAACCAACGGTAAACAGCCCTCCGATCGTGATCACGAAACCGAGTGTCGCCCGTAATGGCTCGTCGTGCTGGGAGGCCGGCTCGTTCATCTCTTGTTTCCTTTCGTCATTGGCGAACGTTGGTGATCGGGATCGTCAACCAGAGTGAAATCTAGCAGTTCGGCCCTTCCTTTTCCTCACAAACGTGCTCACGCCGGCTTGGGGTTCGATGCGCCAAGAGACTGCGCCATGGGGAAACGCGAACCCTCGGTCGCTACGCTGGTCCTTGAGTGCTGAATCGGTCAGTTGATACTGGAGCACCGCCCGGTTATCTCGGTGATGTCGATCCGATTGGGAACCCCGAACGAGGCAATCCGATCGACGTAGGATCGCTCCGCGGCACTGGAGGCATGGTCCGCCTTGGCAACAATGCGAAGGCGCGAGGTGATGCGTCGAAGGGCTTCAAGGGCCTCAGCATTCTCGAGCGCCCGAAACCCCACGCTAGCACGCTTCTCAAGTTCGCACTATCGACGATGTGTTCCACTGCGATGCACGCACACAAGCGCGCGCGCAAAGTCTCAAGCTTGCGCCCGTCCGCGGAATGGACGACTACCTCGCCAAGCCCGTTAAAGTCAGCCGACCTCCGCGCCATGGTCGATCGCTGGTCGCTGCGAAGCATACCCGCTTCTAAAATCCACGTGAACTTGCCGGCGTGGTATTCGGCAAACCGGACCTTCCCGTCGCCGCGACGGCAATGCCGGCTGGAGCGTGCCCTGTGTCGGTGGCGCGTCGTCGGTCGACGAGACCGGCCGTAGTCAAGCGGCCGAGGTCGTCTAAGACTCAAGCGGCAACCAGCGCCTGCCGTCACCCGCGAGCAGCTCGTCGGCCGCAGCCGGCCCCTCGCTGCCGGGAGGGTAGATTTGGGGCGCTTCCTTGGATGTCCCCCAGGCGTCGAGCACCGGCTGTACGGCGGCCCAGCTCGCCTCGATCATGTCATCACGCTGGAAGAGCAGCGTGTTGCCGATCATGCAGTGATAGAGCAGTGTCTCGTACCCGACCGTCGGCTTTTCGTCGAAGCAGCGCTCGTATTCGAAAACGCTGCGCGCGCGCCCAAGCCGCATCACCGGCCCAGGTGCCTTCGCACGGAAGTCCGTCGTCGTCCCGGGGTTCGGCGCGATACGGATTGTCAGCACGTTCGTTGCGACGCAGTGCTCGGGCTGCCCAAAAAGTTCGTGCGGCCCCGGCCGTAAACAGATCGCGATCGTCGTGCGATGGCCGGCGAGCCGCTTTCCGGTGCGCAGGTAAAACGGCACGCCGTCCCAGCGCGGGCCCTCGATCTCCAGCCGCAGCGCGGCGTAGGTTTCCGTGCAGCTGTCGGGGGCGACCCGCTCCTCCTGGCGATATCCGGGCACGGGTTGGCCGTTCATTGTGCCGGGACCGTATTGCCCGCGCACGGCGTGCTGCGGGGCAACAGGCCGGATCGCTTTCATTAGCCGCGCCTTTTCGTCGCGAACGGCTTCGGCATCGAACGACGCCGGCGCATTCATCGCGACCATCGTCAGTAGGCTGAAGAGATGATTGGGCACCATGTCGCGCAGCGCTCCGGTTGGCTCGTAGAACGACCCGCGATGCTCCACGCCGATCGTTTCTGCGGCGGTGATTTGAACGGAGTCGACGTACTCGCGTCGTAGCAGCGGCTCGAAGGCGCCGTTGCCAAAACGCAGCGCCGCGATTCCCTGCACCGGTTCCTTGCCGAGAAAGTGATCGATGCGGTAGATCTGCCGCTCGGCGGCATCCTTAAGGACGCGTGCGTTGAGTTCGCGTGCCGTGGCTAGATCGGAACCGAAGGGCTTCTCGATCACGACGCGCCCAAATTCGCCCCCGCTCTCCACGAGCAGGCCCGCGGCCCCCAACCCGTCCACGATCGTGCCAAAGAATCGCGCCGAAACGGCGAGATAGAAGATCGCGCTGCCCGTGTGGCTCTGCGCCAACCGTTCTTTGAGCTTGCCGTAGTCGCCGGGGTGTTCGAAGTCGAAGACGACGTAGTCGAGGCGCTCGGCGACCCAGTCCCAGGTGGACGCGTCGATGCGATCGGGATGGAACTCCGCGTTCGGATCGCGCGTGAAGCTCTCAAGGGCGGCGGAGAGTTCGGCGCGCCATGTGTCGGCGGTCCGCTCGTGATGGTCCGCACCGACGATCCGCAAGCCGTCATCGAGCAGCCGGCCGCCGGCGAGATTATAGATCGCGGGCACGAGGAGTCGTTTGGTCAGGTCGCCCGCTGCGCCGAATATGACCAGCGTGCAAGGGGGTGCCGCACAGGCGTTCTCCACGATCGCCGGAATGCTACCATACGCCTCACCAACCCTTTCACGACGTATGGAGAGCCATGTCGACTCGAATTAGCCAGCGGACCCTCGTCACATGCCCCCCGGCGCAATCGGCGCACCGCCTGCGCGATTTTTTTCGCGAGCACGGCAAAGGCGACGGCGATACGGCGAAGCTTCCGCTCTTCCTTGAGATTGGCGTTCCCGGAATTAGGGAAACGCTGCGACTCGAACGCTCGGTCATCGTGACCTTGCAATCCGCTCACCTCGCGGGCGACATGGAGTCGCGCTACCGCGTGCAATGGGCGCCGGAAAAACCCGGACCCTTTCCGTTGTTTTCCGGCGAGTTGCGCGTCGAGGGGGACGAGGACTACAACGCCTTCTATCTCGTGCTCGAGGGCTCTTATGAGCCGCCGCTCGGATTGATAGGCGCCGGTTTCGACGCCGTCGTCGGCGCCCGGATCGCCGCCGCTTGCGCACGCAACCTCCTTTCGCTGATCGCCGACAGCATCGAGGATAACTTCGCCATCGACGAAGCGCGCAAAGCGCCAGCGAATAAGGCGCCCTAGCACGTCGTGCGCGCGAAGCGCCCGCTCGCGAACGCGAACGGGAGCACTCCGCAGCCGAAAGTGGGATGACCGACGGCGACAGCGCGCCGAGGCGCGCGGGGATGTCACTGAGGCGGAAGCCATCGCGTTATCTTTTGGCGATAGATTCTTTGTGGTGGGCCGGTGCTATCTTAGACGTTGCCTCATTGAGCATGCAGCGGGCAACGCACCTCTCGCGCTCGAGATGGCCCAGAAAACACGGATAGCGAATTCGGCTCGGTACTCGTAGTTGCGATCGAGGGCCTAAGGATTGCCATGAGGTTGCGACTCCTGTTGGGCGATGTCGCAGGCGCGACTATCTCTGCGCGGGAGTTGCTCGGACACGCGCTTCGCGACGAAGGCGCGAACACGAATCCGTGTGACATCGCCGCGCTCGCAGTCGCTCTCCGTGAGCTGGCTATGCAGCGGCGAGGATCGTGGGATTTGTTCGTGCGTTAAACGAGCGCATTGGCTATCCCGGCACCGTACCGATACGAGAATCATCGGATCAGCTTCTCTGGTCATCACTTCGTCAACAACTGTTCGAGGAGGCCATCGCCGGTCGCAAGCGCCGAGGGCGCGCTACTCACATCGCAGGAGGCCGTGGCCGAAGCGCTCACGGCTCTGGAATTGGAGCCGATCGGCGACGCGGTGAGCTCGGCGGCACGACCGTAAGGTGATGTAAAGGTTCTGACGAAGCCAACCTGCCGTGCTCGGACTCCTACTGCTTCCCGATCGCGGTGTAGAATTCGCAGTCAGAGGTAGGCGTAATGAGAAAGTCGGCCGGCAACTCAAGGACGCTACTAAAGGTCGTGGGACCGGTTCTCGCGGCGTTCGCGATAGCAAGCGCCGCGGAGCCGGCGCCTCCCAACACATGCCAGAGCGTGAAGAGTGAGCTTGCCGGTATCAGCGCGCGGCTTTCAGATGAGGAGAGGCTGCTCGGGAATTGTCAGGACCTCGGCGCCTGCACGGCCGGCCAACTGTCGGGTATTCAGACGGCGATCAAGTTGCTGCAGGAAGAGATGACGGCCGACCGCCTCCGCCTCCTTGAGGCCTGCGCGCCGCCGCCTGCACGACCACAGCCGGCGACCAACCCGATTACCCACGTCATCGTCATCATTCAAGAAAACCGTTCGTTTGACGAACTCTTCGGCGGCGCGGCCGCGCAGATTCCAACCGCGAACATCGCTACGTCGGTTCCCGCGTATCCAAGTGGTGTGGCGACTCTCTCGCCCCAGGCGCTGCTCGGGGGCGAGTCCAACGAGCCCGGCCATTTTCACTCAAACTTCGTCTCAGACATGGACGGGAGCGGTGCCGGTGCGTACGGCCCGAACAACGGTTGGACTACGATAACGCCGAACGCAATGAACTACGTTGCGGACAACTCGGCGACGTGTGGTGATGGTGGCAGTTGCACCAACGTCAAGAAGTACTGGAATCTCGCTTCGTCGAGCGGCTTCGCGGTCCTCGCCGACGAAGCGTTTCAGACGAATGAAGGCGGGTCCACGACATCGCATTGCTATCTGGTCGCGGCTCAATGCGGCTACCCAACGAGCCTGGTCGATACCTACTCCGGCGGCTGCCTGTCGCCAACGACGGCCTCGACCATCGATATGACTGCCCAATACCCCGAAACGGGAAGCAGCGGTGGCAGCAGCTGCGTCGATATAGATACCGTGTACGACCTCCTCAATGCCGCCGGGCTCAAGTGGGCGTACTATTCGAGCACCGGCTGGGGAACCGGAGTCGTCAGCGCCGTTCAAGACGTCAGCCACATTTGCCAAGCATCGACTGTTGGGTGCACTTATACGGGCACGGGCGGCTCGGCACCGACGGAGCCGAGTGCGTTTCTTGCTGCTGCGGGCGGCTCTTCGTGCACGCTCCCGCAAGTCGTCTACGTGACGCCGTCGGTCGCTAATTCCGACCACGGAGCAGGCACCAATGGCCTCGGCCCGCTGTGGGTCGAGTCGGTCATCAACGCCGTCGGTGAGGGCCCCTGCTGGAACTCTAGCTTGCTCTTATTGACGTGGGACGACTGGGGCGGTTGGCCCGATCACGTCGTTCCGCCGCGCCCCTCAGACGCACCGAACGACCCCTACGAGTTTGGCTATCGCATCCCGCTGTTCATCATCTCACCCTACATTGCCAGTCCGAACACCGTCGATCACACGCCTCGCAACATAGCGGGCTCGATCTTGCGCGCCATCGAGTTCACCTTTAGCCTCGGCACGGACCCCCAGTGTTCGGGCACGAACCGCCACAACGGCGCGTTCAACCCAACGAGTCCGCCCTACTATGGTCTGTGCCAAATGGACAACCGCGATCTGGTCGACAACCTCTACGGTGACCTCAACCTTAGTCGATCGCCTATCGCCTTCTCGCCGCTGTCGATGACACCCGAGCAGCACCTGCGGGCCATCGCCTCGACTAGCGACAATGGCGCTTCACTGCTGTTTTCCGACGATCCGGCCAAACGTGCGCTCTCTCTCGAAGCGATGGCATATGCGAAGGAAGAGGGCTGGGATTCCACTGCTTTTCGGTCGCGGTCCATAGACGACGATCTAGGCGAACGGTGAGACGTCCTCGAAAATGGACGTTGCAGTTGAGCTGCGCAAGTGAACGGTGCCGTGGCGGCGGAACCGGCTCGCCGGTGTCGATTGTCGTCGTGCGCAGCGCCGCCCCGATCTCGCCGCCTCGCGCACAACCCGTGCCGCAAAGTTAGCGGTTTGAGCCACTCGATGAGCGGCCCATCCGCACTTGCGTTCACCGCGCCGTTGTGCTCCTCGCAGAAGATTTCAGCCACGATCCAGCCTCCGTTGTGGTGACGACGCTGACATTCCGTCGCAAGGCCGACTTGTCGCCGCAGCTGCATGAGCGGTTGATGCAGCTGGAAGCGCTGCGTGACCAGGTTTGCCGCGCTAGCGCGGCGCGCTAAGAGCTGCGCGGGCCGACGCAGCGGATCGTAGGGAGGTAGGCTAGAACTCGTGGAAATTATCACTGGTCGCTCTTAGAGTGAAACATTGCGCACCCTTGGCACTCTCACTGCCTTCTTAGAAAGGACTGAAACATGCGATTTGTGCACATCCTTCGCGACTGGCCGGCGTCGTCTGCCGCTGCTCTTGCGATCGGCTTCGCGGTAGCCGTCTCCAGCGCGAACGCCGTGCGCGCCGAGCACGCCGATCCACAGAAGAAACCGAAGCCCTGTGACACCTCGAGTTACTGCATCGAGTACGACAACACCGGGGCCGGCGGGGGGCTCGAGGCCACCTCGACGAGCGGGACCGGCGTCGTGGGGATCACCAGCGCAAGTAACGGCGACTCCGGCGTTTCTGGTATCCAGAACGGCACCTACGGTGAGGGTGTTTACGGCCGGTCCAGCGGGGGGAGCGGCGTCTACGGCCAGTCGAGCCTGCAAGGAGCATCCGGCGTGTACGGCGTGATGAAAGGCACGAGCAACAACAACGGAAACGGAGTCACAGCGGAATCGGCTGACAGCACCGGATTTTACAATGCTTTGTACGCCCAAGGCGATTCCGCTGATACCTTCCTCCTTTATGCCTATAACACCTTTACCAACGGCAATTGTTATATTGATCCTAGCGCCGATTTAGCTTGCACTGGATCCGGTGAGTTTGCCGGCGGCACGTCATCCGTGCGGCGCCAAGCCGGTACCGGCAGGCGCGTAGTTGCGTATGCGAGCGAGGCACCCTCGGCGACGATCGAGGACACTGGCACGGCTTCGCTTGTGAACGGCGTTGCCTTGGTGCCGCTCGAGCGCGATTACGGTGCGACGATCGACCGCAGCCAGTATCGCGTCTTTGTGACGCCGGACGGCGACGCGTCGCTCTACGTGGCGCAGAAGACGCCGAACGGGTTCATCGTGCGAGAAACTCATGGAGGACGGTCGAGTCTGTCCTTCGACTACCGTATTGTGGCGCGTCCGTTGGACGCCAAGCCCGACCGACTGCCGCCCGCCCCTGCGATGCGGAAGCCGTCGCTAGCGGTGCATCGATAACTCAAACAGCAGCTGCCCTAATTTAAGCGTAACGCAGGCCCGTCGCGACGCGCGACGCGGCCTGCGCTTCCTCCAAAGGAAGCGTAGGCCTCTTGTGTACGCGCTACACCACGAGCAGGGGTCACGGCGATAGCAGCGGATTGGAGCCCGCCTGCGGAACCGGTAAGGGTTCCAGTTAGACGCGCGAGCTGACCGAAGCGTTTGCACTAGAGCGCGCCTGGGACACGCGGACCGCGCGGGCTTCATCCTTGAGGTGTTGCAATGAGGATGTCCGCGATCGCGGCGCACACGAGCCGCTTCCGGTCGGCCGAATCACATACCGAGGCGCCCACGCCGTGCTCGTAACATTGAGCATCTCTTCAGATGTCTTCTGATAGCGATTGCAGAATTGCTGTTCCCGGATTTCCTTGCGCTGAGAGCTTCCAGGTTCTTGGCCCGGGTTGTCCCGGCGCTTGCGCTGCTCGTCCTTGGAGAAACCCTTTTGATGAGGTCCGTGCCGTTCCGCAACGGGTGCCGCTCAAACGAGTTGATATCTTCAAGACGCCGCGCCTACAGGTCCAGTTCGCGGTGAGAGCTTCCCAGTCGCCGCGTTTCGCGGTCCACGTTCCGGTCGGTCGTAGCGAGCGCCTCTTATGAAAAGACGACCAGCCGGTTCGCTTCGATCGCTTTGGGCTCAATTACGCGGCTGGGTTTCCGTGCTTGGTCCGGGCCTCATCACCGGCGCTTCGGATGACGATCCATCGGGCATCTCGACGTACTCGATCGCCGGCGCGAGTACCGGCTATTCGATGTTGTGGACCGCCGTCCTGACAACGCCGATGATGGCCGTCGTCCAAGGAATGTGTGCTCGAATCGGTCTCGTTTGCGGCTGCGGTCTGACGACGGCGCTCGGAAAGCGCTTCCCCGTCGTCGTCGTGCGCGTCCTCGTGATACTCGTCGTCTTGGCGAACACACTCAATATCGGCGCGGATATCGCCGGGATGGGCGCCTCCGCCCACCTCGTCTTTAAGCCCGTTCCGGAGGCCTTGTGGTCGATCGGATTTGTCGCAACTATGGTAGCCGTCGAAGTGTTCGTCGCATACGGACCGTTCGCGCTGATTGCGAAGATTCTTTGCTCGGCCCTACTTGCTTACGTCGTCACCGCCTTTATGGTGCACGTCGACTGGAGGATGGCATTGCGCCGCGCCGTGATTCCGGAGGTGCATGTGACGGGCGTCTGGATTTCGACGTTCCTTGGCGTGCTCGGAACGACCATCACCCCCTATCTTTTCTTTTGGCAGACCTCGCTCGAAGTCGAAGAACGAGCCAAGCGCCAGCCGAAAGGAACCTTCCAGCACGATCCGCCATCGGCGCGCGAAATTGCCGACGCACACGCCGACGTGAACACGGGAATGGCGTACTCGAACCTGATCATGTTCTTCATTATCGTCACCGCCGCTGCAACGCTCGGCGCGCAGCACATAAACATTGTCACCGCACAAGACGCTGCCGCGGCGCTTCGCCCGCTGGCCGGCCGGTTCGCCGAACTCATCTTTGCGCTTGGCATGGTGGGCGCCGGTCTGCTCGCCGTGCCTGTATTAGCGGGTGCCTCAGCTTACGCCGTTGCCGAGACGTTCTCGCAACCGGAGGGCCTCTCATTGAAGCCGCGCAAGGCTCGAGTGTTCTACGGCATCATCATGGCCGGCATCGGCATTGGACTGCTGATCGAGGTGATCGGCGTCGACCCTATTCGTGCCCTGTTCTGGTCGGCCGTCATCAACGGTGTCGTGGCCGTCCCGCTGCTCGCCGCTATCACTGTCCTAGCGAACGACGAGCGCGTGATGGGCTCCTGGACGAACTCGCGTGCCGCGAACGTTTGGGCGATCCTGACGATCCTGCTGATGAGCGCGGCAGCCGTCGGCCTATTCGTCTTTTGGAACAGCTGACGCGGACGCGCATTCTGCCTAACGATGGCAAGAATATTTCCTGAAATGTGCGCGGCTCGCTTCCCAGCGCGGACGCCTGCGTAGCTCGCGAGCGATATGTTCGTCTGGCGCGGTCTCGTGATGCACCGACGAGAGGCGCTCCTCGTCGCGCTGGCAGAAGCGCAACAGCGTGGCATTGCACTCCTCCAGCGTCTCGCATTCGGGAACCGGGCGGAAGACGTTGTCTTCGACGAAGCCGCAAGAGCCCTCCACTCCGCCTTTCTCATTTCCTTTGGCCGGCGCAGCAAACTCGACGACGAGTGCTAAGGCGCCGCAGAACGCGCGAAAAACTTCGTTCTCCTGACGATTTCGGCCGCGCAGAATTTTCACGACCGCGGTCTTGGCTTTGTCGAACACGCCAACTCTGGGAAGACCGCCGAAATGCACGACTGCTTCCAAAAGACCAGCGAAGAGCGCCGGCTGATCGGGGTGTCGTGATACGCGCGCAAAGAGCTTGCCGCTGTAACTTAAGCGGGCGACGAAGAGCTGCACGATCGAGAGCACACCGCAGATGACGAGCTTGACCGGCGTGAAGTCGAACTGCATTTGATCGGCCGGCGCGTAAAGGCACCGCACGAAGGCTTCTCTTGCTACGATCTCGCGTCGACGATTGGCGACGTACGTACGTAATGATCGCTCGCTGATCTGCAAATCCTCGTCCACCCGCTCACGCAATAGGACGCCGATGTGAACTGCCGTGATGTGAGGCGCTTCACGCAGCCAGCCGTCGATGTGGTAACGATAGGCGTCCAAACGACATCCTCGTTCGATGCCTTGATGCTCCGGAGCGCGCAGTGAACGCACGTATTTGCGGACCGTGTTCTTCGAGAGTCCAAGCTCGCGGGCGACGACCTTGATTGGCTCACCGTCGCGAACACATCGGAGACGAATGTCTTCCCATTGATCCAATGTAATCAACCTCCTCGGTGCTCCTCTCGGGGCGGGGGCTGTGGTTAGCCCGATCCTTCGAGAGGGGCGCCCTCTTACTGCGAGGGGTCAATTTCTGGATGCCGCTAGGGGGTCAAAAACTCGCTGCCGTTACCAGCTTATCTTGGCGCAGGTACTTGCGCACCGTGTTGCGCGAGGCCCAAATCTCGGGCCACGGACTTAATCTTCTCGCCGTCGCGCCGGCATCGAAGACGAATGGACTCCCAAACTTTCATCGTAATCACCCCCTTGGGCTCCTCTCGAGCGGCTAGGTGTCGTTACCATGGCCTTCGGGAGGGGAGCCCTGCTTTATGCGCTCAGGGGTTCAAATCTCGGATGCCGTTTCCAGCACGTCATTCGAGTGTAACGGGTGGCAGCGGTTTCGGACCGTCGCTAGGAGGCGTATATGGACGCCACGCATGCACGCTTCCCGGATACAAATATTCCGATGCGATGGCGCACGCGCAGATTACGTGGAACGAGAAACTCCGGGAGCTATTTGAAAAAGCCCGTATGTACGGGCTTTTTTCCGATGAGCGGCGAATCTTATCCGGTGGACGAGTTCACGCGGAGATTGGAACGATGCCGAGCGTCTCTAGGCTTCCCGCTACGACCTCAGGCCCGATCGAGACTTCGCGATCGTCGTCGCGATCTCGGCATCCTCATCGTGTTCGATCGGGTTCGTTGGCGGCAATGGTCGGCTATCATTTTTTCTCGACGATGAACCCGAGATTTCCGAGCACTCTCACAGCGCCGGTCTTCCCGCCCTCGAAATCTCCCGATTCAAGTCGCCGGCCCGTAGCGAACTCGTAAGCTACGCCCAAGATTGCCTTCGGCGGGTAGCGACGTTTGTTCCAGACCAGCTCATACGTCGTGGTCGGGGCAAAACCGTGCTTCGAGAAGAAGCGATCCGGCCCGAGCCGGTCGTACTCCTGGATCGCGTGTAACACGTGGTCATGGTCGACGAGGTCCCAAAGGCCCGTTTTCATAGGTTTCATAGGGATACGACGACTGTGCCGTGCATTGAATCCTCAAATTCATGCGGCTTGCAGAAGTATGGGTAAACGCCCGGCCGGGTGAGGCGAAGAGTGAACGACTCTCCGTCCGGAATGAGTGGCGAACTTTTCCAGCGGCCGTTATCCACGTTATTACTTCCGCTCGTCACGGTGTGGGGATCTTGATCGGTATTCAGCCACACGATTTCCTGTCCGGCCTTCACGTGTATTGTGCGCGGCCGAAAGCCGTGATCGTGAATCGTGACGTGCACGGGCGGCAACGTTCGGGCGGCGGCTGCCGCCGGCCACCAAAGAAGGGGGCCGGCAAGCAGCACGAACTGCCAGCGTCTCATCGGTTGAAGACGTTTTCCGCCAGATCTTTGTCGGGACGTTGATCGACGTACGCCACGGGCGGGCAATTGACCACGAACACTGAGCCAAACGGCGCTCCGCCGGGTCCCGTCAGATCGCCCTCGCCAACCAAATTCAGAATTTGATTCTCATCGGTCTGACGCGTGTTTTTCCCAGCCTTGGCTGCAGCGGCAGTCCACGCGCCGAGCTGGACGTCCCACAGTGGGCTGTACGCGTTCGCGTGACGCGGATCGTCGAGCGACGGGAAGTCGCCCTGGGCGTTTAACGGGGAGCAGGTCTGCGACGAATTCGCTAGCGTGGCGTCTTCACCGAGGTGACAGCGCAGACCCAGATACATCAGGCCTTGAGCGTTGTCGCCCGACGTCTGACCGTTCAGGAAAACGAAGATACGTTCGCGAGCTGAGCCGAGATTGTCATCCCCGTTGGCAAATGACGCGTGGTTGAGTAACGGCACGTAGATCGCGCGCTCGACCGTCGCTGCCCCGGGATCCGATGCTTCAGTGCTCAGGTAAACGATAGGTTGGCCCGAATCGAATCCGTGCGCGAGGAGCATCGTGACTTCCGGGCCGTCGTTGTCCTGCTTGGTGTCGATGGCGAGTACGCGGTCGGCCGTATTCGTGTGATGAATCACGTCGTAGGGACCGTCGCCGGTTGCCACGATCGACATGTTGTAGATGACGTTCGAGCCGGCGATGCGAACGAATGGCGTGTAGTGCGCGTCGCCGAAGGCGCCTGGAGCGGCCTTCAGCGGCGGGAACCCGCTGGCCGACGGCTCATACACGCGTTTCGGACTGAAATCCGGCGCACCCTGGAAGTGTACGATCGCGTCGTTGTTAAACTTCCCGCTTGGCTTGCCTAGGGTCACCGTCTGGACGCACTCGGGGCAGTTGATTGCTATGTTATTGAGCTTCGATGCGTAGAGCACGTTGAGATCGTGCGCTATGCCATAGTCGGACGCGTCGGTGATGATGTACCAAACCGTCTTCCCGTTGGCGACTCCCCGGTGAATGGGCATGACTGCAGTGCTAGCGGCCACGTCAACGTCGCGAGCGCTCTTAAGGACGAGATGACTTGCCGGCAAGTATTGCGGCTCGGCAGAGGCCTTCTGAACCGGAAGATGCTGTACCGCGATGGATATTATGCCAGCTATCGCACCGAGTGCGACAGCTCCTTGGCGCCATGGCCATTTGTTAGTCATGTAACTCTTCTCCGCAACTCAAGCAAAATGCGAACTCCGGAGCAGAGCATAGCTCGGGCTCTTGTTCCCGTATGTGAGAGCCCTTACTCAGTGAGAATTGAATCGGGGCTTTGGTTGCGCGCGCCCGGATCACAGTATCGGCTGAATGAGGGGGTTCTCACCCGCTGGCAGTATGCTCGTGGGACGCAACTTGCCCGTGGCATGGCCGCGCCCTGGCGCCCGGATTGCGAGTCGACGCACTGCATCGGTAAGGGCCCGTGCGGCATAAATGCGTTCTTCCGGGGACCACCAGAGGAGTAACGCACCGTGAAGTGGGGACCCGTTATGCTGTAACGTCGCACCGCCCGACGACGACCTAGGAGCTGGTCGCCGACGGAGACCGCCGCCGGCCCAAGGCTATCTTGGGATGGTGTTGGAATTCGCGACCGAAAAAGCTGCGCTCCGGTGAGTTCAAAGGCGGCAGGACCGGCGCCGTACGAGAGCTGGAAGAGCTCAGCTTGACGATCCAGCTGAAGAAAAGCCAGAACGTCGCGCCGCCACGGGACCACCTTAGATGACGCGTAGTGCGCGATCCGTCGCCTCGGCGCTCGTCAAGCGAGCGCCCGCGCAGCGTAAGGCCTCCTGCGGTCCGAGGTCGGCCTGGACACTCAGGGTAGTCTCAAGCCGTTCGAGCAGTGAGGGCTCTCGCTCGCGCTCGAGTTCGAAGTCGCGGCGGACGTGCTCCGCACCGCGATCACACCCACGTGGTCGGACATCGGCAAGCTGGCGTCGATCGTCGTAATCCGCACTGCCATCAATTACTTCTTGCATCGGCAAGAACTCGAGAAGACAACGGCCGCGGAGTGACGTTCCTCGCAGTCCTCCGCCTCTTCGTATCGATTCTGAACTTCTGCGTCGTCCTGCGGGTGGCGTTGACGATCGCGCGCGCACTCGCGGTGCTAGCCGCCGGGAAGTCCATCGAGCGCGTGCGCTTGAACGTGACCGACGGCATCGTCCACGCGCTCACCTTCAGCGCCGCGGCGACGGTGCTCAACGTGACGATCTTGCAAAGCTGGGCCGACGTCGGGACGCTGACGGCCGTCTTCGGAATGCGGGCGGCTGTGAAGCGCGTGCTTGTATGGGAGGAGCGTATTGTGGGCGCCACTACTGAAGCGTAAGGCAACGGCGATGATCACGGCGGCCGCCGTCTCCACCTAGCGCGCTAGGGCATCGGTGACGCCATGGATCAAGGTCTCCATGTCCCGAAACCATAACCTGTGGGCGGCGGGACCGGCTGTAGGCGTTGTTACCGCGCGGACGGCGTAGCTGCGGGAGCTCGACCATTGCTAAGCTCGGCCTACTTGTACGGGTACTTGTCTCGATTGTCTCTGGGGACGGCATTTGAGCCCGGCTAGCATGGCCACATGATGCAAACCGCCCTAAAACATCTCCGCCGACGTCCAGCGGCTTCGCGCAGCCGGCGGAGCACCACCCCAGCGCCGGCCGCGCTTGCCCTCCGCTTGGCCGGCCACCGTCTCTTCCGGAACGCCGATGCGGCCATTATCGAGCGCTGCGAGGGTTTCTTTGAGGCCGAGACACTGTGCCGCGGTACCGACCTCTTTGCACAAGACGACCACGCCGAGCACGTTTACGTAATCGTTGGCGGCTATGCCCGCCTCAGCTACCTGCTCTCGGACGGACGCGAGATGTCCGTCGCGCTCGTTGGCCCGGGCGAGTTCATCGGGGAAGAAGCGCTCGCCGGAGTGGAGCGGAGGCCGTTCTCGGCAACCGTGGTTGAGCGCTGCACGGCTTTCCGCGCCCGCGGAGAAAAACTCGGCACGCTCTTTCGGGCAGATGCAGCGCTCGCGATGAATTTGGCCCGGCACATGAGCGCGCGCTGGGAAGAACTTAGCGCGGCGCTCGAAGACATCGCCCAGGGGAACGTCCGCGATCGGCTCTTGCGCGCGCTGCGACGGATCGCCGCCCAGTGGGGTGAACGCTCCGGGGCCGGCCAGCGCGTTCGGGTCAAACTGACCCACCATGAAATGGCGACGTTCGTCGGCAGCACCCGCGAGACGGTGACCCTCCAGCTCGCGGTGTTGATGCGGGCAGGGGCGATCAGCCGCGGCGACGGCTCCTTCACGGTTGTCTCGCCTGCGTGAACGGGATAGGCGAGTCGCGCAGCATCCCCTCAACTTAGACGATGTGCCGACGCCACCGCCGATTTGCGTATTTCATTGCGGCGACGGTTCGGTTGTGCGCACCACGGGGAAGTCGATCTCGGTATCGGCCAGCACGTTGAGATAGTTTGTGTAGACGTTGAGTGCGACCTCAGCGACGATCTGGACGACTTCCGCATCAGAAATCCCGGCGCGCTTGGCATCCGCAAACTCCTCCGCCGAAATATGCCCGCGCTTCTTCAAAATCGCTTCGGTTAGTTGCAGAACGGAATGGCGTTTCGGATCGGTCGCCTTTCCAGCGCGCGCGAGCGCCAAGCCGATGTCGTCGAGGCCGGCTTGCCTTCCGAACGCCGTGTGAGCGGATAGACAGTAATCACAGCCGTTTTCTTGGGCGGCAGCGATGGCGATCGCTTCGCGCGTCGCGCGATCGAGCGACCCGCCGCCGAGTGCGGCGTTGAGCTGGATCATGCCTCGCAAGGCCGCACCTGAGTTCGCGATTACACGGAACATGTTAGGCGTCATTCTTAGGGCCGATTCAAGGCCCTTGAGGCTCGCCTTGACATTGGCGGGGGCGGTCGCGGGGTCGACGGCCGGAATACGAGACATTAACTGGGTCTCCGAAACGGTGAGCAGGAGTGCGAATGTAGTGTACCGAACGATCGGGACAATAGCAATAAGGCCTGTCCGCGTCAAGAAAGCTCGCTTACATTCTTCGCTCGTCGAAGGACGGCAAATGCCAACATCTAGCACATCCCGGGGGGAAGCCACCGCGCGGATCTTCACGGTGTTCCGCGATCGTGGGTTCGAAGGCGCGACGCTCGCGGAGCTCGCCCGCGCTACCGGGCTCGGCAAGAGTAGCCTCTACCACTACTTTCCGAACGGCAAGGACGACATGGTCCTGGCCGTCTTCGATCTCTTGGATCAGTGGCTCGAGGAAAACATGGTGAAGCCCCTTCAGAGCCCTGGAACGCCGGCGCAACGCTTGCGCACGATTCTGCGGGCACTCGACGAGCTCTACGACGGCGGACGCAACGCCTGCGTGCTTGGGGTGCTCGTCGTGGGCGGGGCCCGCGAACGGTTTCAGGCTCGGTTAAAGGCGTCGTTCAAGACGTGGATCGGCGCAATGCGCGATCTCGCGGTGGAAGCCGGCGTTGCTCGGCGCGAGGCGCAGCATCGCGCGGAAAATGTGGTGATTCGCATACAAGGGGCGCTGATTCTCGCCGGCGGCCTTGGCGATCCCGAGCCGTTCCGTCGGGAACTCCGTCAAGTCGAACAACATCTACTCGCCGGCTGAGTCGCTCGCGCACCGCCAAACGTGCAAACCGCTCGGTGTCCGAGCGAGGCGCGACTCCCGCTGTACGGTGGGCCGACCTCGATTTCGACGCCGGTACCAGAACGATCCGCGAATCCCTGGCCCAACCTCGCTCCGGTCTCACGTTCAAGGAGCCGAGAACGGCAGGTCGCGAACGATCGTGATGGGCGGCGAGCTTGCTGCTATCCTTCGTAGTCGCCGGGCGAAGCAAGCCGAGGAACGGCTTGCGCTCTGCGAGCGATACCGGGACCGCGGTTTGGTCTTCGCGCAACCCGATGGCGCGCCAGTCAAGCCGTGGAACTTCGGATCGACCGCTATTTGACCGTCTACAAGGACCGGGACGCCGCAGCGGTTAGCACCTTCCAGTGCCTGGTGGGTTAGCGACGTCCTCCGCCGATGCGATGGATCTGTGACAAACTGACCGGTTTCGTCGGCGCCGTGCGCCGGAAAGCCTTATGCGACAAGGGTTCTTATGGTAGCCCCAACGGGGTTCGAACCCTCTGATAGCGGTTCCGGCCGATTCCTGCGATCCCGAAAAGTCCGTCCTTCCGTCCGATGCGTTCGATCACGGCTCGATTCCAGCGGCAGCGGGCTAGGTCGGCATAGCAAAGTAACCAAGCCATTACGGGGTGGCATATAACAAACCTGAGCCGGCGGCCGACTTGGCGCTGGGCGCCGCAATCGAGGCGGCTCATCCCGACAACCCGGCGCCGCACCCAGCGCCATTCTATCATCCGGGCTAAGGCAAGCATATCGTGAAGAAACACGATCGAGCCACTGCGTGCACCGTGTTTTTCACGATACCGGGGTCCAATCGGGCTGCGATACAATGAAGGTCGCCGCCGCTCGACGGCTTCCGCGACCCGGCCTAGATCGGACACGACCCGATCAAACGCAAACGGTCGAGGCGCGCCGAGCACTCCAAATCGAGGTCGTCCATGCTCGTGCTCACCGGATATATATCTTCGTACATTTACCCGCGCGATGTACAGCCGCCGGCCGTAGCGCGAACAGAATGAAGCTATCGATAAATTCAAAGTCGCGGCGCAACTCCACGAGTCGATGCTGGGGTCGGTTTACGCGCTGACCTCGGCGCCCCCAACTAGGCGGTATCTCTTATGCAACACACGATCGATCATGCAGCTTTCTTGGCCAGGCCGGGCCACGACATCGACCTAGCGGATTTTGATTGCAGTTTTACGGCTGACTTCAAAGACAAGCGCGATGCCAAGGAGAAACTCGGCGGTGATATTAAGCATCTGTCGGCGCTTCAGGACACCTTTTATGCGGCACAGCGCTACGCGCTGCTCATCATTTTTCAGGGCATGGATGCGGCGGGCAAAGACGGCGCGATCCGACACGTCATGTCGGGCGTCAGTCCGCAAGGCGTAGACGTCTATCCGTTCAAGCAGCCCTCCACGCAGGAATTGTCGCACGACTATCTCTGGCGATGTGCGAAAGTCGCGCCTGAACGCGGGCGGATCGCCATCTTTAATCGCTCGTACTACGAAGAACTCGCGGTCGTGAGGGTCCACGGGGCGCTGCTTGAGCACGAGGACCTTCCGCCGCATCCATCAGGTGCCTCACTGTGGAAGGATCGGTACGAAGACATTGTGTCCTTTGAGCGGCACTTAACCCGCAACGGTACGGTGATCCTAAAGTTCTTTCTCCACCTTTCAAAGGAGGAGCAGGCGAAGCGGTTCCTCGAGCGCATCGATATTCCGGAGAAAAACTGGAAGTTCTCAGCGTCGGACGCCCACGAACGCACGTATTGGCAAAGCTACCGAGAAGTCTACGAGAAATTGCTCTCGCACACGAGCACGGAGTCGGCGCCCTGGTACATCGTCCCTGCTGACCATAAGTGGTTCACGCGCGTGGCCGTCGCCGACATTATCGTGGCGCGGATGAGAGCACTCGGGCTGACGTATCCAAACGTCACGCTTCAGCAGCGATCGGCACTGACGACGGAGCGCGAGAAACTCGTCGGGAGCCGGAAGCTCTCCGCTCTCGCTGCCCACTAAGATGCCGGTGCTAGTCGCGGGTCTCAAGTTTTCAGTTAAGCGCCTTGGCGTGATCATGAGCCCCCAGGTCGGTGAGCCGCACGAGGCGTGGGGCGTCCTCAATCCTGGCGGCGTTCGCGCTCACGATGGAGCGATGCACTTGTTCCCGCGCCTCATCGCCGAGGGGAACTACTCGCGGATCGGGCACGTACGGGTGCTCTTCGACGGAGAGACGCCGGTGGGCGTCGAGCGACTCGGCGTGGCGCTCGAGCCGCACGAATCGTACGAAGTCAGCCCAGGCGGCGGCGGCGTCGAAGATCCGCGCGTGGTCTACGTGCCGCTGCTGAAGCGCTACGTCATGACGTACACGGCGTTCGTCCCGTACGAGCCGCGTGTCGCGATCGCGGTCTCGGAGGACCTTCGAACCTGGCATCGTCTCGGCGTTTTGCAGTACGAAATAATGCCCGACGGGCGCGACCTCAATAAGTGCGGTAACAAAGATGCGGCGCTGTTTTCTGAGGTCGTGTCCGATCCGCAGGGCGTTCCGTCGTTCGGCATTTTGCACCGGCCTACAACGCGCCTACACTTTCACCGCAACAATACGGGAATGGCAGTGACCGCGCCGCCCGGTGGCGAGGAAACACAAGAGAACATTTGGATCTCGTACGTCCCGGTTGAAGTTGTGCTCGCTGACATTGCAAAGCTGACGTCGGTGCGCCGACACGAACCAGTCATGGCGCCCGAGCAGGCGTGGGAAGCGAAGAAGGTTGGACCCGGCTCGCCGCCGGTACGGCTTTCGTACGGGTGGGTTTTGCCTTATCACGGCGTCGGTGCTCCGGAGGGACACTCCCGGTATTGCATGGGTGTCGCGATCCTCGATGGCGAGCGGCCGTCGCGCGTTCTCTACAGAACCCCGGCGCCCATCCTCCAGCCGGAGGCCGAGTACGAGCGTAACGGCCTGGTGAGCGATGTCGTCTTTCCCTCGGCCACCGAAATGCGTGCGGCTGGCAAGCTCGACGTCTACTACGGTGCCGCAGATCACGTCATCGCGGCGGCACGCATCACGTTGCCGAACGAGGCGATGGTGGCTACGGTGAATTCGAATGACAAGTAAGCACAAATCGCGGACCGAGACTAAAACGGAAACGAGAACCGCGAACCAGACCAGGCGCGCGCCTGAGTCCACCACCGTCTCGACGATCGTCTCGAAGATCGAGTCCGAGATTGACTACAAGCCTGAGACAGAATCCCAACCAGCGGCTGATTCCAATGGCGCTCCGGCCGCAGGGGCGGGGGAGCAGCCTAAGTCCGGGGCCGATGCGAAAACCGCGGATATTGTGGAGCCCACTGCGGCTGCGGATCCTCCTGAGGGTGCCGATGCGAAGCCCGCGGCTGAGGCCGATGCGAAACCCGCGGACAATGCGAAGCACGCCGCCGACGCGAAGCCCGGCGTTGGTGGCAAGTCCGCGCACGGTGACGAGAATGACCTGAAGAGCCTTTCTATGCCGGACCTGTTCGCAAAGTTAGGGTCGACGAAGGACGGTCTGACGGCGGTACAGGCGGCAAAACGCTTGACGCAGTACGGTCCAAACGCCATTGCGGAGAAGACCGAGAATCCGCTCCTGAAATTCCTGACCTATTTCTGGGGGCCGATTCCCTGGATGATCGAGGCGGCGGTCATTCTCTCAGGCATCGTTCGTCACTGGCTCGATTTCGGTGTCATCTTGCTGCTGTTGTGTTCGAACGCCGTTGTTGGATTTTGGGAAGAGCATCAAGCCGGCAATGCCATCGCCGCGCTAAGATCTAGATTGGCAGTGAAGGCCCGCGTTCGTCGGGACGGCAAGTGGGGCGAGCCGAATGCATCCGATCTGGTACCGGGCGACGTCGTTCGGATGCGGTTGGGCGATATCGTGCCGGCGGATGTCCGTCTGTTGGCCGGCGCCGACCCAATCGAAGTTGATCAGTCGGCTTTGACCGGCGAGTCGTTGCCCGCGACCCGCAAAACCGGCGATGCGGTGTTTTCCGGCTCGATCATGCGACGAGGTGAGGCGAGCGCAGTGGTGTATGCCACCGGCTCTCACACGTACTTCGGCAAGACGGCTCAGTTGGTTCAAGAGGCCCAGACCGTCAGCCATTTCCAGCGGGCTGTCCTGAAGATCGGCGACTACCTCATCGTCCTCGCGACCGCCCTCGTGTTCTTGATCGTCGTCGTTGCGCTCTTCCGTCACGACCCGCTCCTCAGCACGTTGGAATTCGCCTTGGTGCTGCTGGTCGCCGCCATCCCCGTGGCGATGCCAACGGTGCTCTCCGTGACCATGGCCGTCGGCGCTAAGCTGCTCGCGAAAAAACAAGCAATCGTGACGCGTTTGGCAGCGATCGAAGAATTGGCGGGCGTCGACGTATTGTGCTCGGATAAGACCGGAACGCTGACCGAGAACAAACTAACGTTAGGCGACCCGTTCTGCGTACACGGGATAACGGGCGACGAAGTCATTCTCGACGCCGCACTCGCTTCGCGCGCGGAAGACAAGGACCCGATCGATCTGGCCGTACTCGCCGGTGCGAAGGGCGCGGCACTCAATGACTACCACGTTCTCCATTTTCAACCGTTCGACCCGGTGCACAAGCGCACGGTAGCAACGGTCACCGGTTTGGACGGCAAACAATTCCAGGTGGCAAAGGGAGCGCCGCAGGTTATCCTGGAGATGGCGACCGACGCCGCAATCGTCAAGCCCGACGTCGACAAAGCGGTGAATGGCTTTGCCGAACGCGGCTTCCGTTCGCTCGGCGTAGCACGCGCCGATGGGGATGGCACATGGAAGTTCGTCGGCGTCCTCCCGATGTCCGATCCACCGCGTCCACAAGCCAAAGCGACGATCGCGAACGCCAGGCAGATGGGCGTACACATCAAAATGGTAACCGGCGATGCGATCGCCATTGCGCGAGAGATGTCACGGGTGCTGGGCCTCGGAACGAACATCCTCGACGCAAGCGGTTTGCACGGCACCAAGCCAAGCGACGTGGCGAGAGCAGATGCGTCGATCGAACAAGCAGACGGTTTCGCGCAGGTATTTCCGGCAGACAAATTCCACATCATCGACGTGCTGCAGAAGTCGGGGCACATCGTCGGCATGACCGGCGATGGTGTGAACGACGCTCCTGCGCTGAAGAAGGCTGATTGCGGCGTCGCCGTGTCGGGTGCGACCGATGCCGCGCGCGCGGCTGCCTCTATCGTGCTGCTTGCACCCGGGCTGTCGGTCATCATCGACGCAATCAAGGAGAGCCGTCGTATATTCAAGCGGATGAACAGCTATGCGATGTATCGCATTGCCGAGACGCTGCGCGTCCTGTTGTTTATGGTCTTCGCGATCCTGGTCTTCAATTTCTATCCGGTGACAGCGGTGATGATCGTGATGCTCGCGTTGCTCAACGACGGCGCAATCCTGTCAATCGCCTATGACGAAGTCCGATACCGAAATATGCCGGAGGCCTGGGACATGCGTCAGGTACTCGGCGTCTCCACGGTGCTCGGCGTCGTCGGGGTCGTAACGGCGTTTGGCCTGTTTTATCTGGGCGAGCGTGTGTTTCATCTCGATCGATCGCACGTGCAAACGCTTATGTACCTCAAACTCTCCGTGGCTGGGCATTTGACGATCTTTCTCACGCGTACGCGAGGTCCGTGGTGGTCCACGCGTCCGGCGAATATCCTCCTGTTTGCGGTGCTCGGGACGCAAATGCTGGCGACGCTCATGGCGGTGTACGGGCTGCACATTATGACGCCCATCGGATGGCAGTTAGCGGCCTTCGTCTGGGGCTATGCGATCGTTTGCGCGCTGTTGACCGATCCCGTGAAGCTGCTGGCTTATCGGATCTTGGACCCATCACGAGCTAGAACGTCGTCCCGTGCGGCTAAGCCAGTCGATCGTCAGCCGCACGTCGCGGGAGCAACGTGAGCGAGATGCAGATGTTAGAAGGGAACGATTTAGATGCGAACGACTAATCTGGTATCGACTGTCCGAGATGGCAATGGCCCAACAGCACCGGAACGGGTTTTCGAGCAGGCTGCCAAACCGCCGGCCTTCCTCTTTGATGCAACGTTGTCGACCGCAATCGCGGCGGATGGCGAACGACAAGAAACAGCGCCGATGCCATTGGGTCCGCTGACGCCGGAGATGCTCGATAAGATGCATCGTTACTGGCGCGCCGCGAACTATCTGAGCGTCGGCCAGATTTACCTTTTCGAGAACCCGCTATTGCGGGAACCCCTCAAAGCGGAGCAGATCAAACCGACGCTGCTCGGGCACTGGGGAACCACGCCGGGACAAAACCTCATCTACATTCATCTCAACCGCCTGATCAAAGAACACCAGGCGAACATCATTTACATCTCTGGTCCGGGGCATGGTGGTCCAGCGCTCAATGCCGGCTCTTATCTCGAAGGCTCGTATACCGAGGTTCACCCGGAAGTCACGCCGGATGAGAATGGCTTGCGGCTTCTCTTTCGGCAATTTTCGACTCCCGGGGGCGTGCCGAGCCACTGCGGACCGCACGTCCCGAATTCGATGCATGAGGGCGGGGAGCTCGGTTATTCACTAATTCACGCCTTCGGGGCCGCGTTCGACAATCCGGATCTCATCGTTGCTTGCGTGATCGGTGACGGCGAGTCCGAGACATGCCCGCTCGAGGGAAGTTGGAAGTCCGTCAACTTCCTCAATCCGGTTCGAGACGGCGCCGTGCTTCCGATCTTGCATCTCAACGGATACAAGATCTCCGCCCCAACCGTGCAGAGCCGGACGAGCGACGCCGATTTGAAAGCGCTCTACGTCGGACGCGGCTACCACCCCTATTTCGTCGAGGGTTATGATCCGCTCGTCGTGCATCAACTGCTCGCCAAGACCCTTGACGCGTGCTATGCCGAGATTCGCACGATTCAGCATGATGCCCGCACGAATGGCTTCAAAAAGCAGCCGGTATGGCCAATGATCGTGCTGCGTACGTCCAAGGGGTGGACCTGTCCGAAAGAGGTCGATGGAATCCCGCTGGAAGGCACGTTCCGTGCGCATCAGGTCCCGATCGCAACGGTCAAGGAGAATCCGGCCCACCTCAAGATTCTCGAAACGTGGATGAGGAGTTACAAGCCGGAGGAACTTTTCGATGAGCGCGGCGCATTCATTCCGGAATTAGCGGAACTTGCGCCGTGCGGCAATCGCCGAATGGGCGGAAGCCCGCACGTCAACGGTGGCCGGTTGCTGACCACGCTCGACCTGCCGGATTTTACCGGCTATGCGCTTGAGATTCCCGCTCCTGGGCAAGTCGTCGCGGAAGCCCCACGCAAGCTCGGGTCCTTTTTCCGGGACGTCTTCAAACTCAATCCGACGAATTTTCGCATCTTTTCTCCCGATGAGACAGACTCCAATCGTTTGAGTTCCGTCTTCGAGACGACCAAACGCACCTTCATGGCCGAGACGGTTTCAATCGATCACGACCTTGGGCCGGAGGGGCGCGTCATGGAAGTGCTCAGCGAGCATTGCTGCCAGGGATGGCTCGAGGGGTACCTGCTAACCGGGCGGCATGGCATGTGGTCCTCCTACGAAGCCTTCGCGCAGGTCGTCGACTCTATGCTTACCCAGCACGCCAAATGGCTCGAGCAATGCGGAGAGTTTGCCTGGCGTAAACCACTCGCATCCATGAACGTCTTCCTGACGAGTCACGTCTGGCGTCAGGATCACAATGGTTTCAGCCACCAAGCGACGGGGTTCGTCGATAACGCACTCGCGCGCCGGAGCGCAACCATCCGAGTTTACTATCCGCCGGATGGTAATTGCCTCCTGAGCGTCTTCGACCACTGTCTGCGCAGCCGCAACTATGTCAACATCATCACCTGCGGCAAGCAGCCGCAGCTGCAGTGGTTGAACATGGACGAGGCACTCGAGCATTGCTCTCGTGGCGCATCGACATGGAAGTTTGCAACCAACGACGGCGGCGAAGAACCGGACGTCGTGCTCGCTTGCGCGGGCGACATACCGACGATCGAAATATGCGCGACATCTTGGCTGCTACAGAAGTACGTCCCCGGCATCAAGGTGCGGGTCGTCAACGTCGTGGATTTGACCACGCTGATGATGCCGGACGATCATCCGCATGGAATGGACACTATGTCCTTTGATGCGCTCTTTACTAAGGACGCGCCGGTCGTGTTCGCGTTTCACAACAATCGTTGGCTCATCCACACCATGGTCCACGGGCGCTCCAATGAAGGCCGCTTTCACGTGCGCGGCTACATGGATCGCGGCACGACCACCACGCCGTTCGACATGCTTGTGTTGAATGAGATGAGCCGTTATCACCTTGCGATCGACGCACTCAAACACTTGCCGCGGCTGCGCTCGCAGGCCCGTGACGCCATCGACATGTTCAACCGAAAGCTCTTTGAGCACCACGGATATATTCGAGAACATTTGCAAGATATGCCGGAGATCCAAAATTGGCGCTGGACGGCGGACTTCAGCGAGCCGACCGCTCCCGCGCCGCCGGCTAAGGGGCATCCGCGCGCAAACCTGTTCACCGATAGCTAGGCAAATGAAGTCGCTCGTCGTGTTCGACCTCGATGGCACGCTGGCGTTAAGCAAATCGGCCATCGATCCGGAAATGTCGACGCTGCTTACCGCTCTGTTCGCGGTGGTGCGGGTGGCGATCATCTCGGGCGGCGCCTTTCCGCAGTTCCAAACGCAAGTGCTCGCCCGCCTTCCACAGCATGACCATTTTGACAAGCTGTCCCTCTTGCCGACCTGCGGAACGCGGTTCTATCGTTACACGGACGATTGGAGGCTGCTCTACGCGGAAAACCTTTCGGACGAACAGAAGCAAAAGATCACCGCTGCGCTGCACGCGGCACTCGATGCCACCGGCTTTCGACCAAAAAAGACGTGGGGAGAGCTGATTGAGGATCGAGAGAGCCAAATCACCTACTCCGCACTGGGCCAAGAAGCGCCATTGGACGAAAAGAAAAAATGGGATCCGGACTTCGCGAAGCGGAAGAAGATCAAGGCACTGCTTGGCGTATCGCTGCCGGACTTTTCCGTTGCATTGGGAGGAGCGACCTCGATTGATGTCACGCTTCCCGGAATCGACAAGGCGTATGGGATAGGAAAGCTGCGGGACGTCCTGGGCATTGCGACCGGGGACATGATCTACGTCGGTGACGCCTTGTTCCCGGGCGGAAACGACGAGCCGGCGCGGAGAACCGGCGCGATTTGCATCCAAGTCCGCGATCCGGATGAAAGTAAGCGCGTCATTGAGGCCATCATCGCGTGCTCGGAAGACAGCCCGACGTGAGCGCACAAGAGCTCAACGACATCCTGCGCAGGCGCACGGCCCGCACTCGGGATGTGCCGACGAGGGTTGTAGGGAATTGCAAACGGCTATTCCGATGCTGGCACCACGGTAAAAGCCCGTGCACGACGATGTTCCGATGCGGATGACGCCGCCCGAGCCCTCTTCCGCGACTGCATCCGCACCACCGGCGACGACTATGCCCGGACCAGCATCTGCGGCGGCGGGACCGGCAGCGGCCACTCCACTGGCCGGGGCTGCGCCCGCACCACCCGCGGCCCCTCGACCCGGCACCGCAGCCCCAGAAAAGGCCGCGCCAACTCCCGGGCAACCTACGCGAGCTGCGCCCGGAGCCGGAACGACTCCGCACGCGCAGCCACAGCGGGTGCCCTGGCGAGCCTTAATCGCCGCTGCGGTGATTTTGGTGGCGCTGCTCGTGGTCATCGTCCTCGTTGTACGCGCACTTTTCCCGGCTGCGCCACCGACGCAGCTGCCGGTAAGTGGCCGACTCGAAGGCTATCAGAGCGATCTCGGCGCGAAGGTCGGGGGCCGTATCGTGTGGGTTGCGGTGCGCGAAGGTGCGCTCGTTCGCGCGGGACAAGTACTCGTCCAACTCGACGACGCGCAGGCGCGCGCGCAGGCTGCGGCGTCCGCGGCCGCGGTAGTGGCGGCTGAAGACCGTGCGCGCCAGGCGCAAGCGACTCTGGCCGTTTTGGCGAGTCAAATACATGAGACGGCGCTGGGGGGCGCACAGGCGACGGTCGACTCGACCGGCCGCGTCGCACAAGCGCGCGCAAACGCAGCGGCCGCCCAGGCGCAAATCGCACAAGCGGCGGCCGTGGTCCAACAAGCGCAGGCGACGCTCGCGTTCGCCGCCGACGATAAGGTTCGCTACGACGCCTTGAGCCGCACCGGAGACGTCTCCGTGCAACGCGCGCAGCAAGCCGACACGGCAGACCGCACCGCTACGGACGCGCTTGCTCAGCAGCGCGAAACGCTGGCGTTCGCGCGGCGGAACGCCACGGCTGCGGTGGGCGCGCTGAACATCGCGCAGAGCACATACTACAACGCGCCGATCCACGCGGCGCAAGTGGTAACGCTCGAGCGCCAGCAGCATGAGACGCAAGCTCAGATCGCCGCAGCGAACGCCGATGCGAACCAGGCGCGCGCGATGCAACGGGCCGCCCAAGCCTCGCTGAGCGACCTCACGGTGCGCGCGTCGAGCAACGGCACGGTCATCGCGCGCGCCGTCGAGCCCGGCGACGTGGTCGCCCCGGGTCGGACGCTGCTCTCGATCCTCGACCTCGATCACGTTTACTTGCGTGGCTACATTCCTGAAGGTGATATCGGGCGGGTCCGCGTCGGTCAGCCGGCGCACGTTTTTCTCGATTCCGATCCGAAGCACGCGCTCACTGCCCGCGTCGGGGAAATCGATACGCAAGCATCCTTCACGCCGGAGAATGTCTACTTTAAGCAGGATCGCGTGCAGGAAGTCTTCGGCGTGCGACTCGACCTGCGCGCTCCGCGGGGCTACGCGAAGCCGGGAATGCCGGCCGATGGCCTCATCGACCTCGGGAGGCCGTGATCGAGCCGTCACCGGTCGACGTGCGCGTGCGCGGCCTGACGAAACACTATGGCGAAATCGAGGCAGTGCGTGGCATCGATTTCGAAGTGCACCACGGTGAAATCTTCGGCCTCATCGGTCCCGATGGCGCCGGGAAGACGACCACGTTCAACGTTCTCGCCGGTATTCTCGACGCAACCGCGGGCGATGTCACCCTGCTCGGCCAGCGGCCGCGCGACGCGCGCACGAACGTTGGCTATCTCACGCAGCAGTTCTCGCTCTTCGACGACTTGAGCATCGATGAAAACCTCAAGTACATCGCCGGTCTGCGTGACGTCCCGGCCGGCGCGTTCGCCGAACGCAGTCAGCGCTACCTCGCGCTGATGGATCTCGCCGGGATCGGCGATCGCATCGCCGGCCAGCTCTCGGGCGGTATGAAGCAAAAGCTAGCGCTGTGCTGCGCGCTGATCAGCGAGCCGCGCGTCCTCTTACTCGATGAGCCCACGGTCGGCGTCGATCCGCTCTCGCGGCGCGAGTTCTGGAGCGTGCTGGCCCGGCTTGCGTCAAACGACGTCACGATCGTCGTCGCTACGCCCTATCTCGACGAAGCGGAGCGCTGCCATCGCGTCGCGTTGCTGTACGACGGCACGATCCGCGATCTCGGAACTCCGGTGGAGCTCGAAGCACAGCTGGAGTGCCGGCGCCTCGAGATTCGCGCTCCCGACATTGCGGCCACCGAGCGGACGCTGGAGAACGTCCACGAGGGGATCGTCGACGTGCAGTCGTACGGCGACCGTGTCGATGCGCTCGTGCACGACGCGCAAGACGGCGAACGGGTGGTCCGCGCCGCGCTTGCGGCCGGGGCAGTCAGCGTGACGTCGATCGACACCGAAGCACCGACGCTCGAGAACGTCTTTGTCGCACGCTTGCGAGAACTTGGGTCGAGCACGCCATATACGCCACTTCCCATGACCACCCGCCCGCGCGCCAAAGACGGCGCCCTGGCGATCGACGCGCACGGGCTGACCAAGCAGTTCGGGACCTTCCACGCGGTCGACAACCTCACGCTGAAAGTGGGCTACGGCGAGATCTACGGTTTGCTCGGCGCGAACGGTGCGGGCAAGACAACGACCATCAGGATGCTTTGCGGTCTGCTCGCCCCGACCGCCGGCACGATCGCGCTCGCCGGCCAAACCAGCAACTTGCGGGCGGCGTCTCTGCGCCGTCGCATCGGTTACATGAGTCAGAAATTCACGCTCTATGACGATCTATCGATTATCGAGAACCTGCGCTTCTATGCAGGCATCTATGGGCTGGAGTCGAGCGAGCGCGACACGCGCATCGCCTGGGTGCTCGAGACGACGGGCTTGCGCGGACGTGAGGGACTCCGCACCGCGAAGCTGCCGGGAGGCTGGAAGCAGCGCGTCGCGTTCGGCGCCGCGGTAATGCACGATCCGGAGATGCTCTTCCTCGACGAGCCGACGTCCGGCGTCGATCCGCTCGCGCGCCGCCAATTTTGGCGCCTGATCGACGAACGCGCGCGGGCCGGAACGGCTATTCTCGTCACGACGCACTATCTCGAAGAGGCCGAACATTGTAACCGGCTTTGTTTCATGTCAACCGGACGCATGGTGACCGAAGGGTCACCGACCGAGATCAAGGCTGCGCAGCCCGGCCGGCTCTTTGAGCTTACGATCGATGCCCCCGAGCTTGCCGCAGCGGCGCTCGATAAGTTCTTACCCGCCTGGCGGGTCGCATTGTTCGGAACGCGGCTGCATCTCATCGCGATCGACGAAGGCGATCTCGATCGGGCGACGGGGGCACTGCGCGCCGCGGGCGTGACCGTCTCTCAGACCCGACCGCTCCCGTTTTCCCTCGAGGATGCGTTCATTGGAACGATCGAGCGCCAACCGGCAGCATGAATCTTCGGCGAGTGTGGGTGCAGTGCATCAAGGAGCTGGTCGAATTTCGGCGCGACCGCCTGACCGTGGCGCTGGCCTTTGCGTTGCCCGTCGGGATGCTGCTCATCTTCGGTTTCGCGATCCGTCTGCAGATCAAGAATATTCTGGTTGCCGTACAGGACTTCGACCATTCTCCGTTCAGCCGCGACTTCGTTTCGCGCATTGATGCGAGTCAAGAGCTGGCCGCGATCACCGAGCCGCTGGATACCTCGCCGACGACGATCCTCGATGCCGGTAACGTTCGGGCGGTGATCGTCATACCACCCGGTACGCAGCAGGCGCTCGCGGCGGGGCGCCCGGCACCGATCCAGAGTCTCGTCGATGCCACTGATGTCGTCAACGCGCTGACGATCAAGCAGATCCTTACCGCAGCGTGCGCCTCTGTCAGTGCGACCTACGCATCGTCCTCCGCTCCGCCGGCCGTCGCCCTTCAAGAGCGCATCTGGTTCAACCCGGGAGGGAACGAAGCGCTCTTCATCGTGCCCGGCGTGTACGCCGTAATCCTCGCGATGTTTCCGACCTTACTCGCCGCAATAGCTATGGTGCGAGACAAGGAGCGCGGGACGATCGTTCAGGCCTACGCATCACGGCTGCGGGCAGCCGAACTGATCGCGGGGAAGTGTCTTGCGCTCGAGTGCATCGGGCTCGCCGAAGCGCTCGCGATCATGATGATCGGCTTGGCAGTTTGGGGCGTGCGATTTGCCGGCGATCCGTTGCCACTTTTGATCGGCACGCCCCTGCTGATCTGCTGCCAGGTGCTCCTGGGTCTGCTCATCGGCGCGCGAACTAATACCGTGACCTCGGCGATCCAAGCCTCCGGCAGCGTCAATTCGCTGCTCTCGGTGTTGCTGAGCGGATTCTTGTATCCGGTGTTCGCCATGCCGCTGTTCTTCCAGTGGCTATCTTTCCTCATTCCAGCGCGCCATTTCATCAATATCACGCGCGACGCGTTCGTTCGGGGCGCGGGCTGGCCGGGCGTGTGGACCGAGGTTTTCGCTCTGGCTTGTATCGCCGCAGTTCTCGCCGTCGGGGCCTGGCTGCCGATGCGGCGCATGCAGATGGCGGACTGAGTGGACGACGTCTTTTCCTGGCGGCGGTTGCTCGTGCTCTTGCGCAAAGAGTTCGTCCAAATTCTGGGCAATCGTCAAGTTCTCTACATCCTGCTCTTTCCGCCGATCGTGCAAGTGACGGTTTTAGGCTACGCGATGAACCCGCTCGTGAAGCACCTGGTGTTCGCGGTCGTAGACGAGTCGAAAACCCCGGCCAGCCGCGAACTGATCGACGCGTTTACCGCGAACGGCGTGTTCGTGCCTCGGGACGGGGGCGTTGACGCGGCCGGCGTCTATCGAGCCGTGCAAAGCGGAACGGTCGACGCGGGGCTCGTGATCCCGGGCGACTACGCGCAAAGCATCGCGCGCGGCGCGCCGGGCGACGTGCAAATGGTCTTCGACGGCGTGAACAGTTTCGTAGCGAATCTCGGAGCTGGCTACGCGACGTCGATCGTACAAGATTACAACGCGCGGGGCGATTTGCGATCGCCCCTCTCACCGCAAATCACGTTTGCCTATAACCCGGGCCTGGTCACCGCGTGGTTCTTCGTCCCGGGCTTGCTTGGCGCGATCCTGATGCTTACCGGTTTGCTGGCCTCGGCCTCTGAGAGCGTGCGCGAAAAAGACGAAGGGACGCTGGAGCAGTTACTCATGACGCCGGCATCCTCGCTCGAGGTGCTGTTGGCCAAGATCGGGCCGTTGTTCGTGCTTTTCCTCATCGCGTTATTGGCCTCGCTAGCCGCTTCGGCGCTGCTCTTCGGCCTGCCCTTCCGAGGCGACTTCCTTCTCTTCATGGGAATCTCGTCGATCTACATCGTGTCGGCGATTTCCATCGGAATCCTCATCTCGACGTTCGCGGCGACGCAGCAGCAAGTCGTCCTCATCTCGATCTTCACCGCGCTGCCCCTGATGATGCTCTCCGGCGCCTTCGCGCCGATCGAGAGCATGCCGCCATTTTGGCAGACGCTATCACTGGTCAACCCATTGCGCCATTACATCACGATCGTGCGCGACATTCTGCTAAAGGGCGTCGGGCTAGACGTCATTTGGCCCGATGCACTCCCGCTCATCGCGTTCGCGTTAGTCGCGATCTGGATCAGCGCCACGCGTTACCGCTCGCAACTCCGCTGATCGAATAGGACTTGGTCGTTCTACGTGAACAATCGTCCGCCCTCACTTGTTTCTGATGCGACGAGAGTGCGCTGGGAGAACTGCTCGGTAAACGCAGCGATTTGCGGCTGAGGGATGCCGGCGGCGAGCAACCGGATCGGAAGTTGATCCGGCGACCGTTCCGGCGTTACCAAAAGGAACGGCGCGCTCGTTTCGCCGCTGCGAACCGTGCAGGAGCCGGCCGCTGCCGGGATGAGGACCGTCTGATACTTCTGCAGTGCGGTCGACGTGCCGCCACAAGCGACTTCCATCGGATGCTCCAGCGACATTAGGATCAGTGGACGGCCGTTGGTCGCAATCTCACCAGATTCGATGGTCGCGACGATGCGCTCGACCGTGAACCGCGGATCGGCGATCAAAGCATTCCGCTGCAGGCCTTCGCAGCGGTAGGCGATCTGCACGAGCGTCGTTTCGCCGCCGGCACGATAGTCGAGGACGTCGGCGGCCTTCTGAACTTGCAACTCGCGCGGCTTTCCGTCGAGTCCCATGCGGTTCCAATCGAACATACGATAGGTCAGATCGCTGGCCTGTTGCGTTTCGAAGACGGCGACGCCAGGACCGATCGCGTGAACCAATCCGGCCGGTACGTACACGGTGTCGCCGGCTTTCACCGGCACCTTGCGAAGGATCTCCGCCAGCGTTCCGTCGCCGACTCGGCGTTCGTATTCCGCGCGCGATGTGTCGCGGAGCCACCCGACGACCAGTTCGGCATCGCGCTCGGCGGCCAAGACGTACCAGCATTCAGTTTTGCCGAAAGGCTGATGTTCGGTGCGCTGGGCATAGGCATCGTTCGGATGTACTTGTACCGACAGCCAATCGTGTGCGGTTATGATCTTCGTAAGCGTCGGGAAGAGCCGCGTCGGATCGAGGTCGCCGAGAAACCGCGCCCCCAGCCGCTCGCGCAATAGCGCGAGGCTTGAACCCTTGAGCGGACCGTTGGCAACGGTGTCGGCGTCCCAACATTCCCACGACTCGCCTAGCTTGCCATTGAGGTCGCCGTCCTTGCCGTACGTGCGCACCAGTTCATCACCGCCCCAAAGGGCAGGGGTGAGCTTGGGGTCGAGTCGCCACGGATAGATCACCCCGTCGGTCGACGACGCGGAACCGTCGTGATCCGAGGGTCCGAAGAGGGTGGTGTACGTGTGGCGGGCCACCATGAGATTCTCCCTCGCTGCGATGACGTAGACGACGACACGCGCTCCCTCGGCCGAAATGACCCCTGTGCCGGCGGCGTTGCGCATTGGATCGAGCTCGATTCCAAGGTGCGCCAGGCCCGCAGCGATCTCGGAACGTATCGTAGCGGAATTTTCACCGATGCCCCCGGTAAAGACGAAGGTGTCCAGTCCTCCAAGTGCGGCGAAGAGTGCGCCGATGTGCTTTCTTGCCTGGTAGACGAACAGGTCAATGGCCTCAGCGGCCGGCGTGTCGGCGGCACGCCGTTCCAGCAGCGTCTGCATGTCCGGGCTGATTTGCGACACACCGAGTAGACCGCTGTGATGCCACAGCACGTCGTCCAGGTCCGCGAGCGTATATCGCCCTGTGCGCAAGAGATAGAGCAGCGCACCGGGATCGAGATCGCCCGGCCGCGTCCCCATCATGAGGCCGCCGAGCGCGCTGAATCCCATCGTGGTGTCCACCGGTCTGCCGTCCCGCATAGCGGCAAGGCTCGCGCCGCTGCCGAGGTGCGCCACGATCATCATCCCGCGCGTTCCCGCGCTACCCAGCGCGCGGACGATTGATTCGTACGAGAGACCGTGGAAACCGTACCGGCGCACCCCTTCCGACCATAGCTCACGCGGCAGCGGTAAGCCTTGCGCGATCGGGGGCATGCGGCGATGGAAGGCCGTGTCAAAGCACACGACTTGCGCCAGTTCGGGCCGTGATGTCTCGATCTCGCGAATGGCGGCGAGCGCAGCAGGTAAATGGAGCGGGTCGAACGGGACGAGTCTCGCCAGATCCCCCAGTAATGCGGCGCTGACCCGTGCCGGTGCTTCATGCGTCGAACCACCGTAGACGAGCCGGTGCCCGACACCGTTGATGTGGACACCGGCCTCCGCCAGGAACGCAAGCAGCGCGGCAATCGGCGTAGAGTCGCCGAGCGGCCTGCATGTTTCGTGGAGCACCGAGGCGCGATAGTCTTGAATTCGCAGCGCGACGTTGGGCACTTCGAGTCGTTCGATCCCGCCTTCGAGGAGAAGATGCTCGCACGCCGGTCCCATTTCGTATACTGCGATTCTGAGCGATGACGAACCGCGGTCGATACTCAGAATGCGCCGCCAATCCGAGCGCAAAGTGGTTGCGTCCTTCATGCGATTCGCGGTTTGGAAATCAACTCGTGCTCGGTGCGATTATCGCCTTACTGGGGACCGAGACTCGTTGAGCCTGCTTTTCGCGCTTTTTCGGTATGTCATTCTCATGGATGGGTACCGGTGCTGTAGCTTGACGTTGTGTCCCGCGTAATCGTGCGGTCCAAATGGCAGTTGAAGCCCATTTTGGCAAATTCCGTCGCACGCCCAGGGGAACCGGAAGCGCTTGCGAGCAGCTCTGTCGGGACGCTCCAGACAACGCTTTGACGGGCACCTCCCTATTTTAACATTTGGGTCACGCCAAACATATCGTGAAAAAGCACGATCGAGCCACAGTGAGGACGAGCCGGTCGGCTGGTCCGAATGAAGGCCAACGTCTTATGGCGGCACTTCCGCGTTGGTCGATCCATGTAATTCACGATACTGGCTCCGGCCCGTTTGCGCTATAGTTAAGCTCCGGGCGGTCGAAGGCTCTCGGTCCGGACCGCACTTTTCGGCACGCCGGCTCAAGGCCGCGATGCCCCCGTATTGCGCGAAAGGAACGCACCATGAACCAGCAACAGCGGATGAGCGATACTACGCTTATAAAATTGAGGGATACGGGCTTGGTCCTCGCCGACTCGAGCTTGGACATTCGCGGTCGCAAAGTAGTCGATCAGAACAGCGAAGAGATCGGTCACGTAAGCGGTATCTTCATCGATAACGACGAGCGGAAAGTGCGGATGGTGGAGATTCGCGCTGGTGGCTTTCTCGGGATCGGGGATCGGCACTTTCTTCTTCCGGTAGATGCGATAACGACCGTCGCCAAAGACGAAGTGCGGGTGCGCGAGACACGAGAGCGTATCGTACATTCACCCGCGTACGACCCTGCCCTCGTCGTAGCCTCACCTCGCGAGCATTGGGAGCCGTTTTACGGTTACTATGGCCTCTCTCCATACTGGGGGCAGGGTACATGTATCCGTTCTTTCCGGCCTCGTTGGCGGAGGCTACTATGCACGACCATTCTGTCTACGCGAAAGGGCGGCAAGACGAGGGCGAGCCGCAGGTTCTTTGATCGTTGCCGCGGTCGGCTACGATCGACGACGGATGATCGCTCCCGAGCCGCGTCGTCTGAAATATAATGCCGGCAATCCTGCGGGCCACGCTCTCTGCCCACGAGGCGTCGCTGTGTGACCTGCTCGCGGCGTTGACGTTGCTCGGCCGGTCACCGCACGCTTTCGTCGCGATCGGGATCGAGCCACAGACCCTTGCGCCGTCCGTCGAACTCAGCGCACCGGTTCGCGAGGCGCTGGCGAACGCGGAGCATGAGGTAATCCCGGCAGTTGACCGCCTGGGGCATTTCCTGCAGGGCACTCGGCGTCGCACCGCCGGGCGTCCTCACGTTCTGATCGACCATCGGTGATAATGCACGCAGCGAGCATAGCGTCGATGTCCATCCCGCAAGGGGCAACTCAGTTTGTAATCGCGGCATGGCTCTTTCGATCGACCCTGCGTCGTGGCGCTGACGTTACCTCTGCCGAAGAGATTGGAGAACGCTAGATCTTTAGTCGAGTGAGCTTCAATCAGGTTTGTGTTTAGACTCAGCTTGCCCGCTTAAGAAAGCAGACGTCATGGGAGCCTAGGTCAAATCGTCACAGCGTGTTTATTCTTCCCGCTTTCTGTGAAAAGAAGAGGGGAGAACACCTAGGGGCGAACGAAGCAAGGCGAGCAACCTACCGCTCAGCAATACTTCTCCGGCTCAATAAGGGCGATCTCATCACCCAAAGGCGGAGTGGCTGCGACGTGAACACTAGTGACTTCTTACTTGAGCGGCTTGTCGACTGGGGCTTTCGGCGGGTCTATGGTTACCCCGGCGACGGCATCAATGGAATCATGGGTGCCTTCGGCCGAATCGGCGATAAACTTGAGTTTATTCAGGTTCGTCACGAAGAGATGGCTGCGTTCATGGCGTGCGCCCATGCCAAATTCACGGGTGAGGTCGGCCTCTGTCTGGCAACTTCCGGTCCGGGCGCCGTCCATCTGCTCAACGGTCTTTACGACGCGAAGATGGATCATACGCCCGTCGTAGCGGTCGTCGGTCAGGCTGCCACGAGTGCGCTCGGAAGTTCGTATCAGCAGGAAGTCGATCTTCAGGTCCTATTGCAGGACGTAACCGAATACGTCTACACGGTTTCGAACCCCGCGGCGATGCGTCACGTCGTCGATCGGGCGGTTCGCACGGCGGCCGCGTTTCGAGCCGTCACCTGCGTGATCGTACCGAAAGACGTGCAAGAAGAAGACGCCGTTCCACGCCCCCCTCGTACTCACAACATGACGCGTAGCAGTGTCGGGTACTCGGCGCCGGTCGTCGTGCCGAGGCAGGACGATCTTCAGCGCGCGGCCGAGGTTCTCAATAACGGGAAGCGCGTGGCAGTGATGGTCGGGCAGGGCGCGGCGAACGCGACCGATGAAGTACTCGCGGTTGCTGACCGCTTGGGTGCGGGAATCGCGAAGGCCTTGCTCGGTAAATACGTGGTTCCGGACGATCTGCCGTACGTTACGGGCACCCTCGGATTGTTGGGAACGCGCCCGAGCGCCGACATGATGAACGAGTGCGACACGCTGCTGATGGTCGGCACCTGCTATCCGTATTCGGAGTTCCTGCCCAAAGAAGGGCAGGCTCGCGGCGTGCAGATCGACATCGATGCGCGTAATGTCGGGTTGCGCTTTCCGACCGAAGTTAATTTGATTGGCGACAGCCAAACAACGCTATCGGCGCTGCTTCCCTTGCTACTTCCGAAGATGGATAACGCGTGGCGGGAGAAGATCGCCAAGAATCTAAAGAGCTGGTACTCCGATGAAGAAGCGCGCTGCCACGTCAAGGGCGCGCAGATTAACCCGCAGCTCATTTTTTGGGAATTGAACGAGCGACTGCCCGATAACGCGATTCTGACCGGCGATGCAGGCACCGCGACAAACTGGTTCGCCCGCAACATCCATATGCGGCGCGGAATGAAATCTTCGCTCTCCGGCAGCCTGGCGACGATGGGCTCTGCGGTTCCGTACGCTATCGCGGCGAAGTTTGCGTTTCCCAAGCGCGCGGTTATCGCGTGCACCGGCGACGGTGCGATGCAGATGAACGGCAGTGCCGAAATGCTCACCGTTGCGAAATATTGGAAACGCTGGGAGGATCCGCGCCTCATTTTTCTGGTAATGAACAACTCGGATCTCAACCAAGTCACCTGGGAGATGCGCATCGAGAGCGGCAACCCGAAGTACGAAGCTTCCCAGGATTTGCCGCATTTTAATTACGCCGAGTACGCCAATCAAATCGGCCTGAACGGCATCCGGGTCGAACGGGACGAAGAGATCGGGCCAGCGTGGGACCGTGCTCTGGCCTCCGATCGCCCGGTGATCTTCGATGCGGTCGTTGACCCGAACATCACGCAGCTGCCGCCGCATATCACTCTTCAGCAGGCCCACAACCTCTTCTCGGCGCTTTCGAAAGGTGATCCCGACGAGGGCGGCGTGATCAGGGAATCAATCAAAGAAGTGGTCGCGGGGCTCTTGCCGCATCGCGGCACCCGTACGTAAGCCGTGTCACCGCCGACCGCACGAAGGTCGGACGCGCGCATCGATGCGCTCGAAGTGCGTCCATACAAGATACCAACCGCAACGCCGGAATCCGATGGCACCTTGCAGTGGGATTCCACGACGCTCGTCTATGTCGAGGTGCGTGCAGCTGGCGAAACGGGGATAGGTTTCACCTACGCGGATGCCGCCACGGCAAAGCTGATCGAAACGATCTTATACGATACGATCGTGGGAACGGATGCTCTTCAAATCGGCGCCCGCTGGAACGATATGTACGCAAGGACTCGCAATCTGGGGCGCGGGGGAATCACCTCGATGGCGGTTTCCGCGGTAGACGTCGCGCTGTGGGACTTGAAGGGCAAGCTGCTCGGCGTTCCGGCGTACGTATTGCTCGGTAGCACGCGAGCCAGCGTCCCGGTTTACGGCAGCGGCGGATTTACGGCGTACTCAGAACAAGAACTCTGCGCACAACTCGCCGGCTGGGTGGACGACGGCATACCGCGCGTCAAGATGAAGGTCGGACGCGCACCCCTTGCCGATACGAAGCGCGTTACGGCCGCGCGCGCAGCGATCGGCGAGGCTACCGAACTCTTCGTCGACGCAAACGGCGCATACTCGACGCAGCAAGCGCTAGGACTCGCGCAGAAATTCGCCGAGCAGGGGGTTACGTGGTTCGAAGAACCCGTCTATCGCGAGGATTACGCAGGGACACGGTTCGTGCGCGAACGCGCTCCGGCTGGGATGGATATCTCCTCCGGTGAGTATGGATACGATCTCTACACGTTCTCTCGGATGATCGAAGCCCGGTCCATCGATGTTTTGCAAGCGGATGCGACGCGCTGCGGCGGGTTCTCGGGCTTGCTTGCCGTTGACGGTTTGTGCCAGAGCACGATGACTCCGCTCTCGACGCATTGCGCCCCGCATCTGCACCTGCATGCTGCAATGGCGTGCAAGCAGCTGCGCCACATCGAATATTTTTTCGACCACGTTCGCATTGAGTGCATGCTTTTCGATGGGAGCGGTGATCCGGAGAAAGGCGAACTCGCTCCCGACTCGACCCGCCCGGGTATCGGCCTGGAGTTGCGGCGGATCGATGCGGAACGCTATGCCATTTGACGCGTTTAGGATGGACCCCCTTTAGATGATTCGCATTCTCGGTGCCGCTGGAGCGCACGATGCTAGCCGCGACGCTACGGCTCCGCATCCCACGGCGAGACCAGACTCCGTCAACCAGGCGGACGTCGACGCCGCAGGACTTGAAGCAGAACTTCGCCGCACCGTGCGCGGCGAGGTCCGCTTCGATGCAGGAACGCGGGCCATGTATGCGACGGATGCCTCGAATTACCGGCAGGTTCCAATCGGCCTCGTACTCCCTAAGGATGCGCAGGATGTAGAGCGAACGCTCGCCGCCTGCCGTAGGTTCGGAGCGCCGGTATTGTCGCGCGGCGGCGGGACCAGTTTAGCCGGCGAGGCCTGTAACGCGGCCGTGGTCATGGATTTCAGCAAGCATATGAGCCGCATCATCGAGATCGATTGGGAAGGGAAAACGGCGCGCGTTCAGCCCGGCTGTGTGAACGATGACCTACGCAACAAGGCCGAAGAACGGCACCTCACCTTCGGTCCGGATCCCGCGACCCACGACCGTAATACCTTCGGAGGCATGATCGGGAACAACTCCTGCGGCACGCATGCGCAGATGGCCGGTAAGACCGAAGAAAATACCGAGGAACTCGATATCGTCACATACGACGGCCTACGAATGCGCGTCGGGCCGACGACCGACGACGAGCTCGAAGGGATCATCGCCGCCGGCGGCCGGCGTGGCGAGATATATGCCCAGCTTAGAGCGCTGCGCGATAAATATGCCGATCAGATCCGCGCCCGCTTTCCGAAAATCCCGCGCCGCGTCTCCGGCTTTCCGCTCAACGAACTCCTGCCCGAAAACGGATTCAACGTGGCCCGCGCCCTCGTCGGCACCGAGAGCACCTGCGTCACGGTCGTCGAAGCCACCGTTCGATTGGTGCCCAGCCCGCCGCATCGCGTCCTTCTAATGCTGGGATTCCCCGATTTGGCGATCGCCGGCGATCACGTTCCACTGTGCGACGGGCACAAGCCGATCGCGCTCGAGGGGATGGCCGAGTCCATGTTTCACTACATGGAGCTCAAAGGCGCCGCCGACACGGGCCGCTCGATGTTCCCCGCCGGCAAAGGCTGGCTGATCTGCGAGTTCGGCGGGTTTACTAAAGAAGAAGCGTCGGCACAGGCTCGCGGCCTCATGGAAGAAGTGAAGCACCTTCCTACTCCTCCCAGCGTGAAACTTATCGAAGACCACGGGGAACAAGAGCGGCTCTGGACCTTCCGAGACAACGCGCTTGGATCGACCTCGAAAATTCCCAACCAGCCCGACTACTACCCGGGTTGGGAGGACTCGGCGGTGGATCCGAAGCGCCTGGGCGATTACTTACGGTTGTTCCAGCAGAAGCTCGACGAGTACGGCTACAAAGGCGCCATCTACGGACACTTCGGTCAAGCATGTGTCCATGTGAGCATCGATTTCGATTTGTTCACCGCCGGAGGCATTGCCAAGTACCGGAAGTTCGTCACGGAGATGGCGCACATCTGCGTTGCGCATGGTGGTTCGCTGTCGGGCGAACACGGGGATGGCCAAGCGCGGGGTGAGCTGTTGCCCATCATGTATGGGGAGGAGCTCGTGCAAGCATTCTGGGAGTTCAAGTCGATCTGGGACCCGCAGCACAAGATGAATCCCGGCAAGGTCGTCCGCCCGTACAAGCTCGATCAGAACCTGCGCTGGGGCACAAACTACGAGCCGTGGGAGCCAAAAACGCACTTTGCCTTCGAGGATGACCACGGGAGCTTCGCATTCGCCGCGAACCGCTGCGTCGGCACCGGAAAGTGTCGCAAGCACGACACCGGGACGATGTGCCCGAGCTATATGGCGACAAAGGAAGAAGCCTACTCGACACGCGGGCGTGCTCGATTGCTCTTCGAGATGCTCGAAGGCAATCCGATGAAGAACGGTTGGCAAGACGAAGCCGTCAAAGACGCGCTGGACTTGTGCCTTTCGTGCAAGGGCTGCAAGGGCGAATGCCCGGTCAACGTGGACATGGCGACGTATAAAGCGGAGTTTCTTTCGCACTATTACGAGCACCGACGGCGCCCGATCTCTGCTTACGCTTTCGGCTTGATGTACTGGTGGGCGCGCCTCGCGTCACTCGCACCTGGCGTCGTTAACGCGCTCACGCAGATGCCGCTCTTGCGCGACATCGCGAAGGCCGCCATTTCAATCGCGCCACAACGACGAATCCCGCTCTTCGCCCCGCAGACGTTTCGCGCATGGTTTGCAGCGCGTCCGGTATCTGAGCGCCCGGCGCCAAGGGGTGAGGTGCTCCTGTGGCCCGATACCTGGAATAACCACTTTCATCCGACGACGGCGCAGGCCGCGGTCGAGGTCCTCGAGGACGCGGGTTTCCGCGTAACGCTTCCGGCGATGCAGCTCTGCTGCGGACGCCCGCTCTACGACTATGGCATGTTGCCATTGGCCAAGCGAATGCTACGCGAAGTCCTCGACGCGCTGCGCCCGCAGATTCGCGGCGGAACGTGTCTCGTCGGCCTGGAGCCGAGTTGCGTCTCCGTCTTCCGCGACGAGATGGTCAATCTGCTCGGTCCCGATGAAGACGCAAAGCGGCTTAAGGCGCAGACCTACTTGCTGACCGAGTTTCTCGCCCAGAAGGCGCCGGACTACGTGCCGCCGCGCCTCGTCCGCAAGGCGCTCGTGCAGGAGCATTGCCATCAGAAATCGATCCTGGATACATCCGGCGAGCGAGCGCTTTTCAATGCAATGGGGCTCGACTACGAGCTCCCGGATAGCGGGTGCTGCGGTATGGCCGGCCCGTTTGGGTTCGATGCAGAGCACTACGACGTGTCGCGCGCGGTCGGCGAGCGCGTTCTCTTACCCAAAGTGCGGGCCGCCGACGAGCATACGATCATCGTGGCGAATGGATTTAGCTGCCGCGAGCAGATCGCGCAAACGACAAGCCGCCAGGCGTTGCATCCGGCCCAAGTGTTGAAGATGGCGCTTGACGACCGCGACCAGCCGAAGGATGATGCCTTGCCCGAGCTGCGCTACATGACAGACATGCAGGCCGCCTCAAAGAGAGCCGGGCGGCATGGGATGATCGGTTTCGTACTCCTGCTCGCGGCCGCGACGAGCGGACTGTTCGTCTGGTGGCGACGCAGATGAGCGTACCGGCGCGAATCGTAATCGTGGGCGGTGGCTTTGCGGGCGTTGCCGCCGCCCGAGCGCTCCGAAGCCTGAGAAAGGGCGAGCGGGCGGAAATCACGCTCGTCAGCCGGCAAAATTTCATGCTTTTTACGCCGATGCTGCCCGAGGCGGCCGTCGGATCCATCGAGCTGCAGCACATTATGCAACCCTTGCGCGCCGAATTGCGTGTCAACGGCGGCACGCGGCGCGGTTCGCATTTCGAGTTGGGAGATGCAATCGGCGTCGATCTCGAACGACGCACGGTGAGCGTGCGGCACCCGTTAACGCACGATGTCCGGCTCATCGAGTATGACGAGCTCGTCCTCGCGCTGGGCGCGACGGATTCGACGATGGGCGTGCCCGGGGTCGAGAGGTTTACGGTGCCGCTCAAGACGATCGGCGATGCCGAGATCGTGCGCAGCCGGGTCATCGGCGCGCTCGAGGTGACGGCAAAGACCAACGATCTGCTCGAACGGGATCGGCTCTCGCGGTTTGTCGTCGTCGGCGGCAACTTCACAGGGGTCGAGCTCGCCGGAGAACTCCAGGCCTTTCTGCATTCCATCTTGCGCTATTACCCGGGCATCGATCCAGCGAGCGTCGAGGTCGTTGTCGTTGAATCGAGCGACAGGCTGCTCGGGCATTTGCCCGAGAAATTCGGGAAGTACGCCGCCTCCGTGTTGCGCAAACGAGGGACGCGACTGGTCCTCGGGCGGGAGGTGAATGCAGTCGACCCCCACGGGGTCGAACTCAAAGACGGCGAGCGTATCGAGAGTGCGACAGTGATCTGGGCAGCGGGCGTCGCGCCGTCGCCGCTGGCCAAACAGCTCGGCATCAAGACGAACGAGCATGGTGCGATTGAGACCGGTGGCGATTTTGCCGTCGCCGGCACGCCACACGTGTGGGCCGTGGGCGATTGCGCCGCGGTTCCGCGCCCGCAGGGCGGAACGTATGCGCCGCTTGCACAGAACGCGATTCGCGAAGGCAAGCTGCTGGCGGCGAACATTCGAGCCAGACTGGGCGGCAAACCGACGAAGAACTTCCGCTATAGCGAGCTCGGCCAAATGGCGTCGCTCGGACACCGCAACGCTGTCGTCGAGCTGCCGGGAGGACGCATGCTCACTGGAGCGCTCGCTTGGTTTGCGTGGCGCACCTATTATCTCGGACGCTTACCAGGCTGGAATCGGCGGACGCGGGTGGCGCTCGACTGGACGCTCGCACTCGCGTTCCCGCCGGAGACGGCGCGTCTGCCGCTAGTCGATAAAGGCGAGTCGTCATTTGAGGATATTCATGCGTCTAGCAGATAAAGTCGCGGTCGTCACCGGCGGTGACAGCGGTATCGGCAAGGCCATCGCGCTTGCAATGGCGCGCGAGGGGGCGCGTGTGATGATCGATTACTTCGGCGACGTAGCTCCGGCGAGCGCTTTGGTCGAACAGATTGAGAATTTCGGCGGCAATGCGGCCGCCTTTGCAGCTGACGTCTCGAAGCCCGACGAAGTCGAGGCGCTGCTCGCGCAAACCGTCAAGCACTTTGGCGGTGTCGATATCCTTGTGAACAACGCCGGCATCGAACACCGGACGCCGTTTCTGGAGACTCCGTTCGATTTGTATCGAAAGGTCATCGAAATCAACCTCACGGGCGTTTGGCTCTGCTCACAAGCGGCGGCGCAACAGATGGTGAAACAGAAACGTGGCGGCCGGATCGTCAATATTTCCTCGGTCCACGAAGATCTAACGATGCCAACCAACGCGTCGTACTGTGCGTCGAAGGGCGGAGTGCGTATGTTGATGCGCACGATTGCCGTCGAGCTCGCCCCGCATGGAATTACCGTCAACGACGTGTGCCCGGGGGCGGTCGACACGCCGATGGACGCCGCACTGAAGAAAGACAAGCGCAAATACGACGCATTGCTCTCCGAGATTCCAATGCGTCGTATGGCGAAGCCCGAGGAGATCGCCGCGCTCTGCACGTTCCTTGCATCAGAGGACGCGGCGTACATCACTGCCTCATCCTATGTGATCGACGGCGGCATGATGCAGAAGTCCGGAAGCCTGTGATCGCAAAGATATCTGGTTCGGGTGAACGCATTTCGACTTACGAAGTTTCGGATGACCAGATGGCCGCCGGCAGCACCTTCGGCTCGCCGAAAGCGACGCTGGTAATTAAGGCGACCGGCGCGATCGAGAAATTCTACTCGGTCGACGCGGGGAAGGCGCTCGTGGGCGGCGTGGTGCTGCACCACTTCGATGAGCGCAGCGGCATCGCGCTCACTCCATACCCGGGCACGTTTATGATCCATCCGGAGCACCAGGAACACCTCTTCGAGCTATCCAGCGGCGTCGAAGTTCATGAAGACATCTTTCTGCTTAGCGGCAAGCCGCACGGCGACCGCGTAGATCCTCCGGCAGCGTACTATACGGTGACGTTGACTAATCCGACCGGCAAGGAGCAACTCGTCAGCACCTTCGCGGCCGCACAGCTGAGGGGCGAAACGGCGCATGGCGTGGCGACGGCCTATAGCTCGGCGCAGCGTGCACTTGTGGCCTGGAACACCTCGAACCCGCAATGGGTCCGGCTCTTCGGCTGCTCCAAGAAACCCGCCAGTTACGAAACGACGAGAGATATCGGAAAGCCGAGCCGAGCCTCCTTCCCGGGGAGCCTAAGCAACACGACGTTGGCGCGTGCGGGCGATCCGCTGGGTATGCTACACCTGCGCCACCGACTGAAGCCGGGCGAGAGAGTATCCTTTTCCTTCACACTCTCATTTTCGGTGAAGGGACGCGCCGCGGCTCTGCGCACCTACGCGCGCTGCCCCAAGCCGGCGCAGGCGTTGCAAGCAACGCGTGCGTATTACCACGAGATCCTAGGGCGCGCGGTGTTGTTGACGCCCGATCAGGAGGTGAACCGCGGCGTCCTGTGGGCGAAAGCTAACATGCTGCGGACGCAGACACTCGCCGATACGGGTTGGTGCTTCGTTAACGACCCGACACGATCCAACAATAGTGTCGCGCGCGACACCGCATGGTTTGCCTTTGGCTCGGATTACATCACGCCGGAATTCTCCCGTGCATCGCTCCTGTGGTACGTGAAGCATCTGGAGAAAACCGGCATGGTAGTCGAATACTACGATGTTCGCAACGGCAAGAGCGAGGACTACGGCCTCAATATTAACGACAATACACCGCTCTTAATTCTCGCACTTTGGCATCATTACGGTGCGACCGGGGATGCGGCCTTTCTCGAAAATGTCTACCCCTATGCGCGAAAGGCCGCGAATTACATTCTTGCGCAGCGCAATAAGAAGGGGCTAGTGTGGTGCAGCTCGACCGGAACCTCTGACTACGGCATCATTGGCTGGCGCAACGTGATCTCCAACTATACGCTTTCCGGCGCTACCACGGAAGTGAATTCCGAGTGCTACGCCGCGCTGAAGACGCTCGCGCAGATGGCGCGCGTTCTCAAGAAAGACGAAGACCGTGCGGCATTTCAGGTTCACGCCGACGAGCTTCGCGTGGCGATCAACGAGCACTTGTTCGACAAATCGACCGGCCTCTACTATCTGAATATCGATACGGATGGTCATGCCCGTACCGACGTCACATCCGATCTGGTCTTCCCGGTGATGTTCGGTGTCGCAGATGAACGGACCGCGGCGCACATCATTAGCCGTTTGTCTGCGCCGGAATTTTGGAGCGAGGCCGGCATTCGTACCGTGCCGCGCAATGCGATCAACTACGGGCCGACGCACGGCTACGGTCTACTGGGTGGCATTTGGGTGGGCGTCACATTTTGGTACATCTTTGCCGCAGCTCGCTTCAATCCGGAGTTCATGGCTTATGCGCTCGCGGCCGGCTTCCGACACTATTCGATCGATCCGCTGCGCAATAACACGGTGCCGGGGCAGTTTTCGGAGTGGTTGCACGGCGAGTCGCTGGCGAACCAAGGGATGATGCTCTCGCCGTGGTTTCCGCCACGATATGTGTGGGCGGCGATCGAAGGTGCGGCCGGGTTGGACCTTGCGGGCGACACTCCGAGGCTTGAGCCGCAGCCGGCGCCGGACTGGAAATGGATGGGCGTACGGAACTTGCCGCTCGCGGGAGAGAGTGCGACATGGTTCGTTGCTCGCGTCCCCGATCTGACGATCTATACGAACTTCGCTTTTGAAGGCATCACGAAGGACGAGCTGTACGACGAGGACATATCGCCGCAGGTGCGCTGCAGCGACGATTCTACGGTAGCAATGGCTATGCGCAAAGGCAATCAGATCACGCTCTTCGTCGGCAACACGATGGTGCGTACGGTAACGACGGCGGTGTACTTGGAGGTTCCGGCCGGGGCGATGTACGCGGTGAGGGAATACAGCAGCGTGCGACCGGAGTGGGTCGAGAGCCACATGCACGACGCTCGCGATTTCCAGAATGGACTGGCAGTGCAGCTCGATCGTAAAGGATTTTGCGTTCTCGAGCTCCGGCAGGCGGAGTGATGAGGTCGTCGCTTCCGTTCGGCGTCAGCCAGTTTACCACGTGGCCGTGGTCGTTCGAGCGCGACGTGGAGCGCTACGCCGCACATGGCGTTCCGGCAATCGAGGTTTGCACGTTCAAACTGAACAAGGATGATGACGCGGTCCAGCTTGGAGCGATTGCGACTGCGGGTCTGACCGTGAGCTCGGTGCAATCGGAGGTGCACTCGCTCTTCCCTGATAGCTTGGCCGGTCAGCCTACGGCCGCCGAGGATCGGGTGCGGCACATCAAGGCGGCGATCGAGCGCGTGGCGCCGCATGTGCCCGAACAAACGCCCTTCGTCGTCATTACCGGCGCCGCGCCCGGTGGCGACACTGCGGCAGTGTACGCGAAAGCGCTGACGGCACTTGCGGACCTAGCGCAGTTTGCAGCAAAGCGAAGGATGCGGATTGCCTACGAACCGCTCAACCCGGTCCTTTTCAATACCGATACCGCGCTATGGGGGCTTGATCAGGCGCTCGAGCTCGTAGACCGTATCGGGCATGAGGCGCTCGGCTTGTGCGTGGACACGTGGAACATCTTTCAAACGCCGGCGCTGCACGAGGTGATCCGCGCATGTGGCGACCGGATCTTTGTGGTGCAGGTGAGCGACTGGCACCGACCGCGCTCCGGCGCCGATCGGATCAGCCTAGGCGACGGGGAAATCGACAACGCGGCAATTGTGCGTACGATTCGCCAAACTGGCTACGCGGGGCCGTATGTCTTGGAGATTTTCTCGGGCGAGTCGCTGCCCGGCTCCATCTGGCGCTCGGACCTGGACGCTGTCATTGAGAAAAATTTCAGTACATTCGCGAGCATGTGGGAGAAGAGCGCCGAATGATGCTGCCAACGCGGATTTACGACCTGAGCCAGCCGGTGTTCACTAACTGCCCGCAGTACCCGGACAAGAACCCGCGCCCCGCGCAGGTTCGGCTCTTTTATATGCTTGCCGTGCAAGGCGTAAACAAAGAGATCGTCGAGCTGAGTACCCACACGGGGACTCACTGCGATGCACCGTACCATTTTTTTGCCGACGGTGCGACAATCGATCAGGTGCCGCTGGAGAACTACATCGGTCGGGCGACGATGCTTGATCTACGGGGCAAGAAACCGGGCTCTGCGATCGAGCGGGAGGAGGTCGAGCGTCTTTCCAAGCGCCTCGCGAGCGGCGATATCGTGCTACTGAACACCGGTTGGGGCCATAAGCGCGCTAACACCAAAGAGTTCCTCACGGAATATGTCTATTTGAGTGGCGAAGCGGCGCAGTACCTGGTCGGCCGGGGCGTTAAAGGCGTCGGCATCGACGCCGTGAGTCTTGGAGGCTATAACGATCCGGGCAAAGCCGGGCCGCCTCATAGGACGATGCTCGGGAACGGCAAGTTCATCGTGGAAGAATTGTATTTCCCTGACGAAGTCATGGACGAAAAGGAGCGGCTCTTCGTGGCCGCGCCCGTGAAACTGCTGGGCACAAGCGGCGCGTGGACACGCGCCATGCTGTGGGAGTTTTAGTGCCGGAGATCTTCGGCCGGCATTATGACCGTCACGCCCTCGAAATTCGTATCGGCGACGCACCGCAGCTGGGCGGAATTACGCCCATCCTGTATGACGAAGGTCGTGCGCGCGGGACGTCTGGGTTTTTGTTACGCACTGGAGGGGGTTTAGAAGTCGAAATCGTCGCGGATCGTGCGTTGGATGTAGTGAGCGCCACCTATCGGGGCATTCCACTGACGTGGCGTGGCCCGGGTGGTCTCGCCCACCCGGCGTATTCGAGCCTAGGCATCAACGCATTCGAACGAAATTTTTTCGGGGGGTTGATGACGACGTGTGGTCTGCAGGCGTTTGGTCCTGCAGGCAGCGACGTCGATGGAGCTTGGCAGGAGCACGGCTACATCAATCATGCACCAGCGCAGTCGGTCACGCATCGAGCGCTATGGGGTGAGGACGACTGCACATTCGAGATTACCGGGACGGTGCGCGAAGCGCGCATGTTCGGTGCCGCACTGAGATTGGAGCGCACGTGGCGCGCGGAACTCGGTGGGACCACGCTGCGCCTTCACGATCGCGTTACGAATGAGGGTGGGGAAAGCACTCCGCACATGCTGCTCTACCACTGCAATGCCGGTTTTCCACTTCTCGACGTGGAGACCGAACTCTCGGTAACGCATCTCGCCGTACGCCCCCGCGACGCAGAGGCGCGCGCGGCACTCGCTGTGTGGAACCGGGGCGGCCAGCCGCAGAGCGGCTTCAAGGAGCAGGTATTCATTCACGAGCCTTGCGCGGGCGAGGACGGTTGGGCGCGCGCGATCGTGTCGAACCCGCGGCTCCTCGGTGGCCGAGGAGTGGCTTTGGCCGTTCGCTTTCGCCCCGACCAGTTGCCGGCCCTTATGACGTGGCGCATGCTGGGCGTAAAGACCTATGTGATGGCGATGGAGCCGGCTAACTGCGCTGCGATCGAGGGCCGAACCTTTGCACGCGAGCATGGAAGCCTGCCTTTTCTCGAACCGGGCGAGACGCGCGATTACGAGCTGGAGTTCGCCGTAACCGAAGCATTGACCGCCGCATCGGAACGTAGCGCCAAGGGCTGATTCACGAGTTGCAGGCGCGCGAGCAATTGCATTCTATTGGCGACTGCCATACTTACCGACAGCCCCAGAGGGAAAGCGAGAGCGGGGCGTGTACAAGCTTGCGCGAAAGGTGTCGTGATGGCGGCTAGCGCCGATCCGCTCAGGATGTCTCGCCCGTACGTACGCTTCGTCGAAACCCCTCGTGGTTATCGTGTTGAGTGCGGCCGGTTCTCGCTGACGCAAAGCACGTTTTTGCTTTTGGCTGCGATTATGGTTGGCCTCGGCGCCGGGCTGGGTGCTGTTGGATTTCGCCAGCTGATCAGCGGCGAGACGTACCTTGCGATGGACGCGCTCGCGCCCGCCCTAGGCTTCCTAGGCCGCGCGCAAGTTGTACCGGTACTGATCGTTGGAGGTATCATAACGAGCTTTGTCGTCAATCGTTTTGCAAAGGAAGCCAAGGGACACGGCGTGCCCGAGGTCATGGCTGCCGTTGCATTGCGCGGCGGCATCATACGGCCGCGGATCATTGCCGTCAAGAGCTTCGCATCGGCCACATGTATCGGCTTCGGCGGAAGCTGCGGGCGAGAGGGGCCCATCGTTCAGATCGGTTCGGCCATCGGGTCGGTCCTCGGCCAGGTCGTTCGAGCGCCTCCACCGATCGTCAAAACGCTTGTTGCCTGTGGGGCGGCCGGCGGAATCGCCGCGACGTTCAATGCGCCGATCGGCGGCGTCTTTTTTGCCGCCGAGGTTATTCTTGGAAACTTCGAGCCGCGGTCATTTGCGACGATCGTTGTTGCCGGCGTTGTGTCCGCCCTGATCGGCCGGTCCTTTTTTGGCAACCATCCCTCGTTCACTGCCTCGGCGTTCTATCTTGTCTCCCCGGCCGAGCTTGGACTGTACGTTCTGCTTGGCGTCGTCGCGGCCTTGTGGGCTGCGGGCTTCGTCAAGATGCTGTACTTTTTCGAAGACCGCTTCGATGCGTGGCGCGCGCCTTTCTGGGTGAAAGCCGGCGCCGGCTTCGGCGTCGTCGGCATTATCGGCATGAAGTACCCGCAAATTTTCGGCGTGGGTTACGCCGACATCGACGCAGTCCTTTCGCAACACGTCCCCCCGCTTCACGCGTTGACGCTCGCGACCCTGAAACCGCTTGCGACGTCGCTTACTTTGGGCGCAGGAGGCAGCGGCGGCATATTTGCGCCGTCGCTCTACACGGGTGCCATGCTGGGCGATGCATTTGGAAGCATCGCACACGCGGCGTTTCCGAGTTGGACCGCGACGTCCGCGGCCTACGGACTCGTTGCGATGGCCGCTGTGTTCGCAGCCGCTGCCGAGGCGCCGATTACGGCGATCATGATCGTTTTCGAAATGTCGGACGACTATACCATCATCCTGCCACTGATGATCAGTACGGTGATAGCCGCGCTGTTGGGGCGAAGACTACTCGGCTACACAATTTATGAGATGAAACTCGTCCGGCAAGGGATCGATTGGATGCGGGCGCGTAACCCTGGATTCTTCACTCGCGTTCGCGTCAGCGCGGTCGAGCGAGAGGCTCCCGTCGTTGCGAAGTGCGGCGAGACCGTTCGGAATGTCGCGAAGCGGCTTGGAGGAGCCGATGAGCTCGCGGTACCCGTCGTGGACGGCTCGCGGTTCGTCGGCATGGTGACGGTGGCGCAGATCGCAGCGAGTCTCGCAGAACAGCCAAACGGCGACACTCGGATCGAGCAGATTATGCGGTTTCCAGGGGCGACTCTTGTGTCGACCGACACGTTAGAACAGGCGGCAATCTCCATGGCAAACCCCCAGACGCCGTTGCTTCCGGTCGTCGATCCGGACACAGGGGCACTTGTTGGAATCGTCACTCGACGGGATGTGCTTAATGCGTACCGCAGCGAAACAAACTTATAAACTGATAGAGCACGAATCGGACGTCGGCCGGCCCGACGGTACCGACGGCGTGCCGTTGAGGATCCGAGCCATGCGACGCACGATGAGTTTTGCCTTGACGCTTTTCGCGCTGACCCTGAGCGGCGCAGGCGCGCAGACCGCAAAGGTCTACGGCTTCCTGATACATGCCGCATTTTTCTCACTTGAAACGAAGCAGGCGAATCTGCTCGACCCGCAAGTGTTCGTGCCTGACGCGGCCTCACCGGCCGGCGTCGGCCCCCAGGGTATCACGCACGTCGCCGGCTACCGGCCGGCGTATGGGGTCGACGATCCAGCGACGGTCCTCTCAAACTCGCAAGGAAAATCGATCGGCATGACGCTCCGGCAGTGGTTTGCAGCGCGGGGGGCCGTAACCCTTTCCGCGACGAGCGAGGGGAACACGAGCGCAGCACTTGTATTTTCCGGACTCGTACCGCGCGGTCGATATAGCATGTTCGAAAACCACTTCGGGATCGCTGGTGTAAGTTTCACGCCGCTCGACGGATCGGGCCAAACGAACTCGTTCAGCGCGGCGGCAGACGGGTCAGCAAGGTTGACGGTACTTGTTCCGGGAGCCGTCACGCATGCGGAAGGCGTCCTATTGGTCTATCACAGCGACGGAGTGGATCACGGCATTCTGCGCGGCGACATCGGGGAGAACGCCCACCATCAACTGGTAATGCGCGTGCCTTAATCCCGTCAAGAGCAATATCTGGATACCACTCTAACACCTTGTGCGGAAATCGCGCATCGTGAAAACGGAGGATTTGACGCACGCCCCTGCAGCACACTCTTGGATCACGCCTAACAGGCCGGTCTCCTTGTATTTCACGATGGCGGCCCCAGCCACGGCGCGATACAATAACCGTGGCCGCACTTGCCCGCGACAGGAGAGAGTACTATGGGCGGAATCATCTGGGCGATCATCATGGTGTTGTTCGTTTTCTGGCTGATCGGATTCATGGTGCACTTTGGGGGTGGCCTGATCCATCTGTTGCTCGTGTTTGCCGTCATCTTGCTAATTTTCAACCTGTTGACGGGACGCCGCGCGAGCGCGTAACTCTGCCGGACACCAAGAAATTTAATTGGAGGCATTCATGGGACTCAAAGATACGGTCGACAAAGCCGTAGACAACGTCAAAGACACGACGAACGAAGCGATCCACCGCAGCACGGCGGATAGCGAGAAGGCGAAGCGCGAGCTCGCCGGCAACACGATGACGACCGGCGAAAAGGTTGGTTCGATGGTCAATCAAGCCAAGAATAGCGCCCAAGCCGAGGTCGACAAGGCTAAGCGAGACGTTCGCAACAACACCTGAGAGTCGTAGTGGGTTCGTAACCGCTTTGGTTCGAGTGCCTCAAAGTGCACAAGCGCGAGGCAAGGACCCAACGAGGCACGTAAACCGTCGAAGCTGTTGGCAAAGAGGCATCGCCGCTCCGAAGTCGGCGACAAGGGACTGAACAATGAGCGTATCAGAATCAGCCTCGTCGTCATACCCGGACAACAGTTGGCGCCGCGCCGACGAAGCGTTTCGTGCGGTAGAAGGGGTTGGATGTGGCTTGCTTCGCGGGCCATTCGCTGCGTTCCGGGTGGATCGTTACGGTGGCGGAGGACGGTCGCTGCAAGCGGGATGTCGTGTGTCACTTTTAACCCAGAAAGCCTGAACGACGGCATGCTAAGCCGCAGCTGATGGGAGTCAGGCTCGGCTCACGCGTTGTGCATTTCTTCCGCATACTCGGGCCCGGGTTGATCACCGGCGCGGCAGACGATGACCCCTCCGGTATATCGACGTATTCAGTCGCCGGCGCAACGGCGGGATACTCGTTGCTTTGGATCACTCTGATCACGACGCCGATGATGGCTGTAATCCAAGGGATGTGCGCTCGTATCTCGATGGTCACGGGCGAAGGCTTAGCGGCGCTGATGCTCAAGCGGCTGCCACGAGCGGTCGCGTACGCGCTAGCAGCGCTAGTAATCGTAGCGAACACATTCAACGTGGGCGCAGACATCGGTGGAATGGCCGCCGCGGCGAAGATGCTCGTACCCATCCCGGTAGACGCGTGGGTGATTGCCTTCGGTGTCGCCCTGATCGGCTTCCAGATATGGCTGCCGTACGCCGTGCTCGCCAACGTCTTTAAGTGGCTTACCGTCGTGCTTTTTGCTTACGTCATCACCGCGTTCGTCGTTCATCCGCCTTGGCCGATCGTTCTAGCGAGCCTCGTCATTCCGCATGTTCGGTTCGAGTCCGCATGGTTCTCGACTATGGTCGGCGTGCTCGGAACGACCATCACACCGTATCTTTTTTTCTGGCAGTCCGCTCTCATGGTCGAAGAGGACAAGAAGCATGGTCGCAAGACGATAGCATCGAGGCGCGGAACCGACGAGCAGGCAGTAAAGGATGCCCATGCCGACATCAACGCGGGGATGATCTTTTCGAACATCGTCGCGTTTTTCATTATCGTGACGACGGCGGCGACGCTCGGTGCGCACGGTAAGCACGATGTCGCGACGGCACAGGATGCCGCTCAGGCGCTCCGCCCACTAGCTGGACCCTTCGCAACGCTGCTGTTTACCGCGGGCATGGTCGGCACGGGCGTTTTGGCCGTTCCGGTGATGGCTGCGTCCTCAGCTTACGTCGCGGCGGAAACGTTCAGGTTTCGTGAAGGCTTGAATGAGACGGTACACCGCGCGGCGCGGTTCTATGGCATCATTACTGCCGGTATACTTATTGGCATCGCGATGGACTTGTTGAAGGTTAATCCAATCAGAGCGCTGTTTTGGTCGGCGGTTCTCAATGGGGTGGCCGCCGTGCCACTCCTTGCCGTCATTGTGTGGCTTGCATCCAGCCGGAAGATCATGCGGCAATGGCGGAGTTCACGACTTGCGGTCGCTTGGGGTTGGGGAACGGTTGCTCTTATGGGGCCTCGACAATCGGGATGTTCTACTTCATAGTCGTCGGCGCATAACGTTGGTACTCGCGCCCACGAAGACGGGCTGAGGCGCAAGACCCGCGCGCTGCAAGCGCTGATCCGTAAGGCATTGGGCTCCAGCCGCGTCGCGCCAGGCGGGTCGCACTGGCTGTGATTGTCTACAAGGACCGGGACGCCGCTGCCGTTAGCGCCTTCCAGTGCCTAGTGGGTTAGCGACGTCGTCCGCCGATGCGACGGATTTGTGACAAACTGACCGGTTTCGTCGGCGCCGTGCGCCGGAAAGCCTTATGCAACAAGGGTTCTTATGGTAGCCCCAACGGGATTCTTACCCGCAATCAGCGTTCCCGGCCGATCCCCGGCAATCCCTAAGAATTCCGTCGCATCAGGCTTTTCCACGCTTTGGTTCCCGCGCGGTCCCTTCCGATTCCGGTCGATCCCGACCGCTTCGTGACAGAATGTGACAGAATAAGTCTGCCAGGGTCGACGAATCGCGGTGTCGTCAGCACGGGAAAACAGTCCTTGCCGACAATTTACCGAAATCGAGATCCATGACTACGCGTCACCGAGCTTCTTGCGCGGCTGCGCGCTGGACTCGGCCAACACGCTGCGACCGCATCGCCTGACCGGCCTCGCCGCCACGTCAGTCCTAGGAACCCCCGCGTGAGCGCGTCATCTACGCCACCCTACGCGCTCGACTCGCAGAGCTGCGTCCAGCGGGCGGACTCCGGCGCTTAGAAGTGCTTATCCTCGTCGGCGCGTTCGGCATCGGGAGTGTCCATTTTCGCTGTGGCTCCGCGCACTCCGCGCGAAGATCGTCGCATACCCAGGACACGGTCACGCCGAATTGGCGAAGGGCAAGTCGGGCTTTTGTTGACGCGTCGCGATCGAGGCGGGCATCCTCCTCGTGCAACTTGCGGATCATCTTATCTTGCGAGCCCGGTTCCCGGCGCGATGGCCCTGCCGACGGTGCCGGAGGCGCGTGGATCAGTCTTGCCCTGCCGGCGCTGCGCTGGTCCCGACCTTCGCGAACCCCGGAATCTCATCTGGCCGGCTCGGGTTGTCCCGGAAATCCTCGACGGCTGCGCTTGTCCCAGCCGGACGAGAGCAGGCGAAGATAGAATGCAGGTCGCCAATGATCCGCTTCTTTCTCGAGCGTCCGATCTTTGCGCTTGTTTGCTCGTTTGCGATCCTGCTCGCCGGCATCGTCGTGATTCCTTCGCTGCCGATCGCTCAATTTCCGAAGATCACGCCTCCCGTCGTGACCGTCACGGCGACGTACACCGGCGCGACCGCCGCTACCGTCGAGTCGTCGGTGACGACGCCCCTGGAAGAGGCGATTAACGGGGTCGACGGTCTGCGGTACATCTCGTCGACCAGCTCGAGCGACGGGACGAGCACCATCCTGTGCACGTTCAACTTGGGCAAAGATCTCGACATCGCGGCTTCGGACGTTCAGAACGCCGTCGGAACGGCAAGTGCTCGGCTTCCCAGCGCCGTGACCCTCGCCGGCGTCACCGTGACCAAGAACGCCGGGACGTTCGTCATGGCATACGGTTTCTCGTCGACGAACCCGCGCTACGACACGCTCTTCTTGAGCAACTACGTCGACCTCAACGTCGTCGATTCCCTCAAGCGGATTCCGGGCGTCAGCAACGTGATCGTCTTCGGCGAGCGCAAATACGCGATGCGCTTGTGGATCGATCCGAAGCGGCTGGCAGACTACGGGCTCTCGAACGACGATGTCATCAACGCGCTGAACGACCAGAACGTCCAGATCGCTGCGGGCGCCGTGGGCAACCCGCCGGCGGCGGATGCTCAGCCTTTCCACATCAATATCCGGGCCGTCGGCCGGCTGACGTCGCCCGAGCAATTCGGCAATTTGCTCCTGCGCTCGCTGCCGGACGGAGGGTACGTTCGCTTCCGCGACGTCGGCCGCGTCGAGCTCGGCGCGGAAAACTATTCGCAGATCGTCCGCTTCGACGGAAGGACCGCAGTTGGCATCGGTATCCAGGCGCTGCCGACGGCCAACGCGCTCGACGTCGCGAAGGCGGTGCGCGCGGCGATGGCCGGATACGCACGCGACTTTCCGCCGGGCGTGAGCGCCAAGGTCGCTTTCGACGCTACGCTCTTCGTGACGGAATCGCTCAAGGAAGTCTTAATCACCCTCGGGCTCTCGATCTTGCTCGTCGTTCTGGTCGTATTCATCTTCTTGCAAGACCCGCGGACGACGCTCGTACCGGTCATGACGATTCCGGTTTCGCTCATCGGTACCTTTGCCATCATGCAGGTCCTTGGGTTCTCGATTAACACCTTAACGATGTTTGGTTTGACGTTAGCGACGGGACTCGTCGTCGACGACGCGATCGTCGTGATCGAGAACATCGCGCGCTTTATCCAGACGAAGAAGATGGCGCCGCTCCCTGGAGCCATTGCCGCTATGGATGAGATCACCGGCGCCGTGGTCGCAAGTTCGCTCGTGCTGCTGGCGGTATTCGTCCCGGTTGCATTCTTTCCGGGAACGACCGGCTTGCTCTATCGCCAGTTCGCGCTGACGATCGCGGGCTCGGTGCTGATCTCGCTGTTCATCGCGCTAACGCTGACGCCGGTGCTCTCGCGTCTGTTCCTTAAGAACGAGGAGAAGCAGCATGCGATCTTCCGCCCCATCAACCATGCGATCAATGCAATCCGGCAGGCATACGCGCGGCTCTTGCCGCTGCTCGTGCGGGGACGGCTCGTCGTCATGGCGCTCTTCGTTCTTGGCCTCGGTGCGACGGTATTGCTTAGCCGCATTGCGCCGACGGGCTTCTTGCCCGACGAGGACAACGGGTATTTCTTCGCGACCGCGCAGCTTCCCGAAGAAGCTTCGCTCGCCCAGACCAGCCGCCTAATCGATAAGGTCGGCAAGCTTATGCAGTCGCTGCCTGAGGTCAGGGACGTCTTCGAGGTAAGCGGCCGCGACTTCGTCGGAAACGGTACGAACCGTGCGCTGGCATTCGCCAATCTCGAGCCGTGGGCCGATCGGCGAAGTGCGGAGCGGCGCCTGAACGGGATCCTCTCAAGGTTGCGGCCAAAGTTGGCACAAATCCCTGAAGCCCAAGTGTTTGCCTTTGGGCCGCCCGCGATTCAAGGGTTTCCCAACGTAGCCGGCTTCCAGTTCGAGCTAGAGGACCGGGCGAATCGCGGCTTCGATGCGCTCGAAACGACAAGCCGTTCGCTGATCGCCGCCGCCGACAACGATCCCGTGCTGTCATACGCGTCCACTAACTTTCGCAACGATGCGCCCCAGTACGTCGCCGAGCTCGATCGGCAAAAGGCTTCGACGCTTTCGGTTCCGCTGCTTAGCATTGCCAATGCGATGCAGGTCTCGCTCGGCTCGCTTTACGTCAACGACTTCGATTTTCAGAACCGGGCCTACCGGGTGTTCATCGAGGCAGACGCGCCGTACCGCTCCGACATCGAAGACCTCAGCAGCATCTACGTCCGCTCGTCCACCGGTGCGACCATCCCTCTGTCAACACTCCTTAGCATCACTCGCGAACGGACCGCTCCGATTATCACCCACTACAACTTGTTCCGTTCGGTCGAGCTAAACGGCGTAGCGAAACCCGGCTTCGGCTCTGGACAAGCGCTGCAGGCGATGCAGGCGATCGCAGCGCGCAAGCTCCCGCCGGGCATGACCTACGATTGGTCGGGGCTATCGCTAGAAGCGCTCGCGAGCGGCTCGCAGGGCGTCTTCGTGTTCGTCCTCGGTGTCATCGTTGTGTTTCTCGTCTTGGCGGCAAAATACGAGAGCTTGACCGATCCGCTCACGATCCTAATGTCGGTTCCGCTCGCCATCTTCGGCGCGCTGCTCGCGTTGCGGCTGAGGGGATACGTCAGCGACGTTTACGCGCAGGTCGGCTTCGTCATGTTGATCGGGCTCGCGAGCAAGAATGGGATCTTGATCGTCGAGTTTGCGAACCAGTTGCGCGCGCGTGGCCAGGACCTCCACTCTGCAGCGATCGAAGCCGCGGAGACGAGGTTCCGGCCGATTCTAATGACGTCGCTGGCGTTCATCTTCGCGATCCTGCCGCTGGTCTTCGCAAACGGCGCCGGAAGCACGAGCCGTCAGTCGCTTGGAACGACGCTGCTCGGCGGTATGCTCTTCGCAACGCTACTGAACTTGACGTTCGTCCCGGTGTTGTACGTCGTGATCGTCCAACTTCGCGATCGCGTTTCACGCCGGAGGGCTCCGCTTGCGACGGCCGTCGGTTCGCCGACGATCGAGCGTTCGCCGGCCGGGGGCATCGTGGTGAGCTTTCCCAACGGCGGCCGTCCGGTCCGGATGCGCGTCCCGGCCGTTGAGGAACCGGACGAAACGTAAGCTGAGCCGCACGGCTCTTTCGCGTCGAATTCAGGGACCGGGTCTAAGGTCCAACAATATCGCGTGGGGGGGTGGGCAAACAATAGTAGGCAAGAATCACCGCCGATAACTCGCGTATATCGATCGTGTGACGCGCCCTCTTACTTGAGCAGGGCGTCGAGAGCGACTAATTAGCCTGGAGCCGTGGCCCGACGCGCGCAGTGTGATTAAAGGTCAGCGCTCTTGAAAAGCGCTTTGACCGCTCACCCTTCGTCCCTCGAACTATCTCGGAGCGCTATTCTACAGGGGTTCCGCACGGGCCGCTTCGCTGCAAGTACCTTGAGGAACTACTTAATCTGCCGTGGTCCGTGACATGTTCGTGACACGGTTGCCTCGGCGAGCGGGGCGTCGACCGAGCGGAGTTCGCGCGAGGGCGCCACTTGGACGCTGGCGCTGCGAGCGCCATCCACGCCACAAATCTTACCGCCGGCGGCGCCGGCCGACGTCGATGCGGTTCTAACCGAGCTCGCGCGCGCCGTCGACCGTGATCTGTCGACTCTGCTAACCCTCGGTTAGCGCTAAGCCAGAATCGTGATCGCGAGCGATGCCTACGAGTCGCTTTGTTTTGGGCGCAGGTGGCTGCCTGGAACTGGATCGTGGCCAACCTCAAGCTCTCCCACTCCTAAGCGGTGATCGCCGCGCTACGGGTTGAGCTGCAGCTGCCAATCGTCGGGTACGCGGCCGGCAGGGTCCGTTCGCGTTGCCGGGCCTAAACGGGAGCGGCGAGATGGTGCGGATGCGAGAAGTCGTTATTGAGAAAGACGCCAACCACGAAGTGAAAGATCGGTATTTCCCGCCCGCGGGCGGATCGAAGTGGCTCGCCAACGGTATAGCTATGTGCGTCGACAGTAGACCTCGCTGCGCGGCTCGAAATGCTGGAGACGCTGATCGACCGTGGCGGCAACACTAAGTCGCTGATGAGGCTGGCCGGATGGATAACAAGCTCTATTTTTCAGGGAGCACGTTCTAACCCGAGAGCCGACGCGTTTTCACACCGTCAACAAGAATCTGAACGATATCCGCTACGATTGGCTCCGTGGGCGATTTCGGCGCCTGATGGCGCCAATTCATGGCGGCGCCAGCGAGTGCCGAAGCGATCACCATCGCCGTTCGGTGTCCGAAGTCCGGTGACAAGAAGTTGGTTAGCTCCGTCTGCATGGTTCGTTGGACCTGCGACTCAAAATCGCGGTCGATTCGACATTTTCGCTTCGACGCGATGTAGGCGAAGACGTTGTTGCCGATCGCCAGCAACATCGACTGAACGCTTCGTATCTTCAGCGGATCACCCTGGGCCAGACGGGCAGCGAAGTCTTCCAGAACCAAAGCATCGAGTAGAGCGAACTTATCTGTATAGTGGGCGTAGAAGGTCGCCCGATTGATCGTAGCGCGTTCTGCGATGTCCTGCACAGTGATTGCTTCGAAACTCTTATCAGCGATGAGCGCCGTGAGCGCGTCCCGGATGAGTTTGCGCGTTCGGGTTACCCGCGGATCGACGCGAGACGAGCGTGGTCCACCGCTAAGCATCAATCTCTCAGGTTCGTCGGATAACCAACATTCGTGCAAACTTGTTGGTTGACCGACGGTTCGGGGGGCCGTATCATATGCGACATACCTCGATTATACGACGCATGTCGTGAATCTACAAGCGTCAACGTGACGCATTTGCGTAGGAACATCCCATGTCAAATAAACTTGATCTCTCGAAAGAACTCATCGGTCGCCGCGCCCTCGTCACCGGCGGCACCAAGGGCATCGGCGCGGCCATCGCGCAGCGCCTGCTTGATGCCGGCGCCAGAGTCGTCGTCGCCGCGCGTTCACGTAACGACGAAACACCCGCCGAGGCGACGTTCGTTTCCGGCGATGTCACCACGAGTGAGGGCGTGGACGCAATCGCGAAGCAGGCGCTTGCGGCTGTCGGCGGTCTCGACATTCTCGTGAACAATGCGGGCGGTGGGGGCGCATTCCTCGGTGGGTCATGGACGATACCCGAAAAGGCGTGGAACGAGAGCTTCGCTCTCAACCTTTTCGCTGCGATCCGCCTCACGAACGCACTTCTCCCGGCACTTCGTGCGTCGAAGGCCGCAGCCGTCGTGAACATCTCTTCGGCGGCAGCGACGATAGCGTTTGCGCCCTCTGCGCACTACGGCGCCGCAAAGGCTGCACTCGAGTACTACTCGCGCACACTCGCGATGGAACTCGCGCCGAGCGGCATCCGTGTGAACGTCGTGTCGCCCGGGGTCATCTCGACGCCGGGGTCCGCCGAGTTTGCCAAGACGACTCCAGGATTCTCTTCCGATGACTGGGTCCGGAATATTCCGCTGGGTCGTCTCGGCGGCACCGAGGACATCGCCGAAGTCGTCGCGCTGCTCGCATCGGATCGCGGCAAGTTCCTAACCGGCGCAAACTATCGTGTCGATGGTGGAATGACGGTGCGCTGACAACGTGCGCTTCTGTCACGGCCCAGTTGATCGATCGTTCATTAACTGTCAACAAAGGAAGCTCTGGAATGTCGCGCGTCACGAAGCTGAGGAGTTACGCGCGGTCCAAAGCGGAAAGCTCGCATCTTCTGCGCGCGAGCCGCACTAATGCGTTACGAGGAGCAACAAACTTGAAAATACAGCTTACCACCGTCTGGCATTTCAGCTTCGCCGTCAGTGACCCGGAGAAGAGCGCCCAGTTTTGGACCGAGAACTTCGATCTGAAGGAAATGTTCCGCTCGGATGAGGCCATCGCGCTGACAAACGACGCGCTCATCATCGGGTTCTTCAAAGGCACGCCACATCCGGACACGATGGATCACATGTCGTTTCGCCTCGACAGCATGCGCGCGCTGCGCGAAGCGCTCCAGACGCTGAAGAAAAACGGCGTCAACCTGGAGGATCCGGACAACGAGATTGGCCCCACATCGTCGGACTCGCCGCATATGGGCTTGTGGTTTCACGATCCGGACGGATATCGATGGGAGCTCTCGGTTCAGAATGGCGCCCGCGAGCGCTAGTCGCGCAGCGGTAACGAAGCGATGCTCCAACGCAAGGAAATCAACACATGTGCACTATCAGTATCATCGGCTCAGGAGGCATGGCCGCTGCGGTCGGGGGCCGGTGGCTAAGGCTAGGCACACCGTCGAGGTAATCAACCGCGACCCCGTCAAGGCGCGGACGCTGGCCCACCAGCTCGCAGCCGGAGCGACTATGGAACGTGGGGCGCAGCGCCGGGCGACATCGTCATCCTCGCCGTGCCGTACACGATTGCAACCGCGGTGGTGGCCGAGTACGGAACCCAAGAATCGGAAGGCGCGATCAATCGTCCTGTCGAGCGAGCTCGTCGCGATCCTACGATCTGGCCGTTCAAGACCCCGGTAGTGCGCCGCAGACCCTTATGGCATATAGATGTTTCTGGTAGCCCCAACGGGATTCGAACCCTCTAACTGCAGTTCCGGCCGATCCCTGGTAATCCCGAAAAGCCTTATAGCCATCTCGGTTTGCGGACTTCTGGTTCCCGCCCTCTCCCGGCCATTTCCATCCCATTACACCCGCTCCGTGAGAAAATTTGAGACGAGCAAGGCCAAACGGGGTTCAAGGGCATCTCGAATTGGGATAAGTAACGCGGCTATCAGAACGGCCCGTGTCCGGCTGTCCTGCGACCGGTGCGCCGACAACGCGATGGCCAAAGACTAGCGGGATTAGCCGAGGTCGACCTTTCGAAGGTCGCCGCCTTTATGGAGCAATTTCGTCAGGGTCCGCCGGTATATCCCGGTTTGTACGGACCTTCGAAGCCGTCAGGCAAAACCATCGGCGGACTTGGCGGCTGCGTGAAATCGAAATCTTCGCGAAGGTCGCCCAACTGCGCCGCAGCTTCCGCAACGCTTGCGCGAGGATCGGGACGTCCGTCGGTCTTCGGGTCGAGCCGATCGCCGTTCAAGAAGTCGTCTTCGATGAACTTTACGTAGGCATCGTGACTAAGTATCTGGTGATCGATGTAGCCCTTTCGCGCGTACGCGCTAATAACCAAGCCGGGCACGCGCAGCCCGTAGCCGAACGTATTGACGTCCGGCGGCCGTACGTGATCGTAGAAACCGCCCCAGTCGTCCCAGCTCAAGAAGATCGCCGTCGAATCCCAATATCTGCTTCGCGCGATCGCGTTGACGATTCCGGCGACGTAGGCTTGTCCCGTGCTCAACAACGCAGGCGGATGCTCGCTGTAACGATTCGAGGGCGCGAGCCAGATTACCGAGGGCAGGGTGCCGCTTTCGATGTCTGCAAAGAACAGCGACGTATCCTTGACGTTGCCGAGTTCGCCGTCTTCCTTCACGTCGGTGAAGCTTGGAAGCGGATTCCAGATGCTCGGCGTACGCGCGGACTGCGGTTTGAGATCGCAACTCTGCTGATCCCCGTCGCAGTCCGGTTCGAAGCCGTCCATCACGTAGTACGCCCACGAGACCCGATGTGCGTGCAGTAGATACGTAAGATCCGTCCAGGGCGACGACGGTCGGCCGGGAATGCGCTCGTTGGTCGCCAGGAGGTCGCGTGGCAATTCGTCGAGATGAGTATATTGCCGGTCCGCTACGCAGGTCGCCGCATCGCCGGGTTTTTGGCACCGTGCGGCCCATTCCGAAACCATATAGACGTGCGACGGCAGGCTCCACGATCGCACGGGTGCAAACATGCGATCCTGTAACACGTAGTTGCGCGCGTATGCCCAGTAATCCGGCAACTCGCGATCGGTATGGTACCCCATAACAGTCCGCTCATGGCCCTTGACCGAGCACGTCGGAATGTCGGTCGGGCAGCCGCCGGTCTGCGTTGCGCCGCGCATCGCGCGAATGAAGCCATCCATTTTTCCGCCGTCGATGCCGAGATCGGCCGCTCTCGCACCGTGCGGTCCACCCGTGTTTTCATCGCTGGTATCGTGGTAGGGGCGCACGCAAGGTTCGTCGTCTCCGCTGGGAATGCAGGCGACCGGAGCGCCGCCGCTCATAGCAATGCCGTCGGCTCCGGGATACGTTCCGAAGTAGCTGTCAAACGAGCGGTTTTCTTGCATGATGACGACGACGTGTTGGATCTTGTGGATACCCTCATCAGCGAGCGGCTGCGATGGTGGCGACGCCGCTGAAAGCACGAGCGGTGCGCAGAGGAACGCGGCGATACACTTAAGCACTTCAAAGCTCCATAGGGTCGAGGATCTGAACTAAATCAATTGTCGTAGCACTGTGTCGTCGGGGCATTAAGAACACGAATTGAAAGCTCCTCGGCATGAGGGTCGTGTAGGAGAGAGCGTCTCCGGTTGAGTTCCGTCTCATCCACGGGGTGCGTTCTACGTGCGATTTCAGAAGGATACCCGCGCGCGCAGCCCGGAACGAAAATCTGCTTAGTTGAATCACAGAACGCTCAGTCGGCGTGCTCGGCCAATTCTTCTTTCTGAACTGAAGAAGAGTGGGATAACGTTGGTTTTTTGCGCCGTCCGGACTTCGCCCACTCGCCGCGAAGAGCCGGGCCGTGCGCCTTTGGGCAAGTTACCTGCTCATTCGTCTATGCCAGTGGACGCGCTGTACGGGAACGGTCGAACGACTCGGGGTCTACAAAGCTGATTTGACCTGGGAATCGCAGGGTGACAGCGCTGCGCGCCTCCGCTCGGGTGACAGCGCTGCGGGCTCCGCTCAGGGTGACAGCGCTGCGGCGCTCCGCTCAGGATGACAGGCTGCGCGCTCGGGGTGACGGAGCTACGTCTACGTGAGTTCACGGATGCCGGGTTTGCGGCGGCGGCGCTACCGTACGTCCAAGGCGCTCCGGAACCGCCAAGCCGAGACGCCGAACAAGCCGCGGCCACGGCCGCAAGGAGAACTCAACAATGTCGAATCGTCGCATGAACGCTCTTCACCGCAGCGCCGTGGCCGTCGTGGCTTCCGGACTCCTCTTCAGCGCCCTCGCAACCCCGATCGCCGCGCCGGCGCGCCCAGCGCCGGCCTTCGTGCCCGCCGCCACGGTTTTCGAGCGCGCCACGCCCGCTCTCAGAGCGGATTCCCGAGCCAACCCCTTGGAGCAGAACGGGGCGGTCTGCAGCCCTGGTACCGTCGTCATGACGAACTTCTGGTACACCATCACGACCCCAAGCGAGACGATTTCGGTCGAGGCCTACGGTCCGGCGGAATGGATGGCGATCGCCAGCGGCAGCCTGGCTCCGGGGTATTGGTACTCGTGCGGTCCTTACACCACGTTGCAGACCATCATTACGTACAGTTTCATGCAAAACTCGAACAACTGGAACAATACGATGATCGCAGCCAGCAGTCTCGCCGGCGAGCGGTGCACCGCGTGTTTCGTCAGCACAAATCTTCCGTCGACGGGCATCAACATTTCGCAGGTGACGAAGAAGGCAATCGAGACCGTGGCGACGCTGAACACGTGCAGTGGCTGCGTTCCGGCCGGAGTTGCCGACGATAGCCTTGGAAACGTGTACGCTTCCATGCAGGCGTCAAACTCCAGCGGCACGGGTCAGGCGATATTCATCTGGGCCCAGGGCGCGACCAGCCCGACCGAGGTCCTGCTTGCTCCGGGTTCCTCCTCGGTCACCGCGGCCGGCATCGCTGTGGACGCGAAGCACAACATCTACTGGGGCACCAACCCGGACGGCTCGGGCTCCAGCGTGATCTACCGGTTCGCCCCGGACGGAAGCGGCTACGCGTCCGGCGTGCCCTTCGCGAAGGCGAATTTCCTCGGCGGGATAGTGTACGCTTCGAAGTTCGGAAAAGTCAAAGGCGCGATCCTAGCTGCCGAACCGGCCTTGGGCGAGGTCGCGGTCTTCGACTCGACCGGCCGGCAACAGCAGTCCGTTCAGACCGGCGGCTCGCCGCAATCGATTGGGTTGAGTAAAGACGGCACGACCATCTTCGTCGCGGACCCAACGAACGCGCGGCTCTCGGCGTACTCATCGACGGGTGCCAGCCTCAACGAATCCGGGCCGATATACGTGACCGTCAACGGCCAAACGTACGCCGCTACCGTCATGGGCGTCGCCGACTACAAGTCACCGAAAAAGTAATCGCATCCTCTGCGGCGACAGGGCGTTCGCCAAACGTTCCAACGAAAGGTCCGGCGAATGACTCGCCGGGCCTTTTCGTTAGCTGCACCGAGAAGGCGGTTTTCGGTCTGGCTCCACTCACTTCGACGATTACTATGTAAGGGAAGCCGTCACGCCCGACGGCACGATTGCAGTTACGGAGGCTCAGCCGTCTGAGGCTAAAGACCAGGACGGAGCCCTGCGGGATCGACCGCTCTCGCCGAAGACCGTCCACCACGCCTTCGCACTCCTGAACGGCGCGCTTCGGTTCGTGCTACGGATGGAGCTCGTCGGCCGCAATCCGTGCGAGGCCGTGACTCGGCCAACCGTGCGACGCTCCGATGCCAAGGCGCTCTCACCGGACAAGATTAGCCGCTTACTCGACGGCGCTAGCGGTTCGCGTCGAGAGTCTTTCGTAACCCTCGCGCTTGCGACGGGCTCACGCCGCGACCTAGAGGCTGGGACGTTTACTGTGCGCGCAAGCATGAGCGAAACCTGGCGCAAGGAGGGCGACAAGCGGGTCCGGCCCGTCGAACGCAAAGGCACAAAGTCGGACCCAGTGCGTGTCATTCCGCTCGCGCCCTTCGCGATCGACGCATTCCGCGCTCGGCGTAAGGCGCACCTCGAGGATCGGTTGCGCGCAGGAGGATTGTGGGAAACGAGCCGCGCGATTTTAACCGACGAAGTCGGCCGCCGCTATCGTCCGATGCAGGCGAATGACGCTTACCGGACGATCGCGACGAAGTCGAAGGTTGCGACCGGACTTCACGCGCTACGTCACACCGCCGTAACCTTGCTACCCGCGTCTGGTGTCGACGTGCGCACCGTCGCGGGGCTCGCCGGCCACAGCACGCCGATGATGACGCTTGCGGTCTAAGGACACCTCGTCGAGGGGGCTGCTCGCGCTGCGAGTGAGCGCCTAAGCACGATATTAACGAAGCTTGTTGCCGAAGCGTGAGATTCGCTCGGCCGTCGAGGCGCAGTTTTTCAGGGCACGGCAACCGAATGGCAACCGCCGGCGCCGACGGAATGAAAAAAGCCCGTCGTTACAGGCTTTTCCTGGTAGCCCCAACGGGATTCGAACCCTCTGACAGCGGTTCCGGCCGATCCCGGGCGATCTCGCAAAGTCTTATGCCATCTCGGTTTGCGGGCTTCCGGTTCCCGCCCGTTCCCGACCATTTCCACGCCGTTTCACCAGCTCCGTGAGAAAATGTGAGATCAGCGAGACCAAACGGGGTTGAACGGCCACACTCGCACAGCGCTTTCCTAATAGGCTCAACGCATCGTTCGCTGGCCAGACTCTGGTGCACGCTGTTACTGCACGGCTTGGCCGGGCCAGCCCACGATGTGAGGATCTGGACAACAAGCCCCGCGCGGGCATGTCATCCTTCGCTACCCCGTGCGCTAGCCTTAGAAGCGCTCATCCTCGTCGGCGCGTCCGGCATCCGCGTGATCGTCCTCGTTGGGCTCGCTCAACGCGTGAGTTCGAACACCGTACCCTGCGATGCACTGGGCGTGCCGCCACCATAAGTCGTACCGTAGAGCGCGCCATACACGTCAATCAAACTCGCGACCGGGCCTGCACCGTCGGTTCCGCCCTGGAAGCTATACACGAGCCGCTCGGAATAATTGCTGGCGGCAGGGACCATTTTGAAAACGGTGCCGGCCCCGTACGTTCCACCGCTTGACGTCGTCCCGTAGAGCTCCCCTCTCTCTTCAATCAGGGACGCTTGCGGATTTGCGCCATCATCGGGCTTCCCCCCGAAGCTGTGCAGGATGCTCTCGGTGTACCCGGCCTCTGAAGGCGATAGTTCGAACACCGTCCCGTATCCCGGACTTGGGCCTTGGCCGCCTTCAGTGGTTGTGCCGTAAAGCGTCCCGGTCTTGTCGTCGATGATGAGTGCGGCATATGGCCGAGCGCCGTCGGGTTCGCCCTGGAAGCTATGCAGGACCGTCTCAGTGTAAGCGCTTCCTGAGAACGTTAACTTAAAAACTGTGCCGCATCCACCATCGCAGCTGCTGTTGCTTCCGGCCTGAGAGGTCGTGCCATAGAGCGCACCCGTTCTGTCGGCTACGAGCGCCCCGTAGGGGCCGGCCCCATCATTCGGCGTTCCCCGGAAGCTATACAGGAGGCTCTCGGTATAGCCATCCCCAGAAGGCGTCAGCTTGAATATCGTGCCATTCCCCTTCGCGCCCCCCAAGGCTGTCGTTCCGTAAAGCGCGCCCGTCTTGCGGTCGATGAGTAGGCCCGCCATCGGTTCCCCGCCGTCAGTGCTGCCTCTCTGGAACCCATGCAACACGGTCTCGATGTAGCCGCGCCGTCGGGAAGCGGCCAGCCTGAAGACCGTACCATAGCCGTAAGGCCCCCCGTAATATGTCGTTCCAAGGAGTGCGCTACGCACGAGGATGAGGTTTGCGCTCGGTTGTGTGCCATCCGAACCGGATGAGCTTGAACCTCCGAAGCTGTATGCAATCGTCTCGGTATAGCCACTCCCAGAAGGCGTCAGTGCGAAGACGGTACCTTGGTTGTCGTACCCCCCGAGCAGTGTGGTGCCGTAGAGCACGCCATGATCGTCTGCGACCGCAGCCGCGGGATACTCTCCGTCACCGGTACTATTACTACCAAAGCGATAGATGACGCTCTCTTTGTAATGGTTCCCGGAGGGCGTCAGCTTGGTTGCCGAGGCCTTCAGCCCAGCGTTTGATGAGCTTCGCGATATGCCACCCGGCTGCACGACGCTGGCGTTACCGGCCCGGCTCAATGCAATGGAGGCGCTCATGCCGATTGAGACGGTCAGGGCCGATGCAGCCAAATACGTTATGCTTCTCATCCGTCCCCCCGGTCGCTCGCAACATGCGTCAAATGGCGTGTGCGAACCTCTAATCTGGTGAAAATAAACGCTCATATGACGACCGGAGCGCGCGACATCAATGCTCGTACGACCCGGACTCGCTGAACTCAGTTGGTTATGAGATGCGTTGCGGTTATCAACGCCATGCGGCCAATGTCAAACTTTGATCGCGCGGGAAGACACCAGCATCCGGATAGGATGCGACATCTTCCCACACTGCAGTAACGAGCGAAGAGCGAAGCACGTCGGAAAAGGAGCCGCCGCCAAGAGCATTCGTTGTCGGGATGTTAGACAGCGCAAAATGCGGGCTCTCAATTCCCGATCTAGACCGGAGAAGACTGCTTCAAGAGCCCTCTAGTTCTGAGCGCACAAGTGACTTCGATTCGCCCGATGATGATATCCGTATCCGCGAGCCGAATCGCGTCGAGTTGCTCGAGGGTAGACATGGCGGTGCCTTCGCCGGGTCCGTCAATCGGTTCTACGATTGTGGTTACCTGGTGACCGATGGAGGCCGTCCCGATCTCCGGGGGTGAGGCATAAAGAAGTGGCGTAGCTCCTAAGTCAACTACAACACAAGGAGTTACGCCATGAAGAAGGTTCGCCTACGGGCCGCACCGGCGCCTGCTATTCCCG